>WNFD01015097.1_pt1 | contig 13283 bp, 7 predicted proteins | sample 5400491 | NCBI WGS metagenome assembly WNFD01 (sample SAMN13153343, study PRJNA577476) | soil metagenome | isolation source: 120 cm saprolite under Douglas fir tree site 2 hole 2 replicate 2 | place: USA:California | collected 2015-04-18 | reverse complement strand
CGGCTCGTTGGCATGCTCCCGGGGATGCTGGTCCGAGGAGTCCACGGTGCCGTGGGGACAGCCGGCGGTGTGCTGGTGGGGCTGTTCGCGCTGTCCGCCCTGGGGATCGTGACGATGGGATGGCATCCGCTGGTCGCCCTGAGGATGCGCGAGGCGGGAAGCGAGAAACGAGTAGCGCGACACGAGAAACGAGAAACGGAGAAGGTCGCCCGGCCGAGCCGCGAGGAGGCAGTGGCAGCGACCACGATTCCCCTTTCCCGTTTTCCGAAAGAGCGCAAACAGAAGCCAGCGCCAGTTCCTAGACCTCTTTCCGTGCCCGCGGGTGTCCTCATCCCCCCCATCGATATTCTGACGCCGCCTCCTCCCGGGGACGGCAACGCCGGCCTCGCGCAGATCGAGCAGATGGGTGACAAGTTGATCGAGACGCTCCAGACGTTTCGCGTGGAGGGCTCGATCGCCGGGCGCACGGTCGGCCCCGTCGTGACGCAGTACGAAGTGGCGCCGGGGCCTGGCGTGAAGGTAGGGCGGATCGCTGCGCTCGCCGACGACCTGGCGCTCGCCATGCGCGCCCCCTCCCTGCGCATCGTGGCCCCGATCCCGGGGAAGGCGGCGGTGGGGATCGAAGTGCCCAACCCGATGCCGCGGATGGTGCACATCCGCGAGCTCATCGAAGGAGGGGAATACCTCCGCGGCACCCGCGTGCTGCCGATCGCCCTTGGCAAGAACCTCGAAGGCGACCCCGTGGTCGCGGACCTCGCGAAGATGCCGCACCTCTTGATCGCCGGCGTCACGGGGTCGGGCAAATCGGTCTGCATCAACACGATCATCACGAGCCTCCTGTACACGCACCCCCCTGAGCGGCTCAAGCTGCTGATGATCGACCCCAAGATGGTCGAGCTCTCGATGTACGCGGTGCTGCCGCACCTCGGGCTCCCCGTGGTGACGAACCACCACAAGGCGGCGAGCGTGCTCAAGTGGGCGGTGTGGGAAATGGATCGGCGCTACCGGCTGCTCCACGCCAATCACGCCCGCAACATCGTGGACTTCAACAAGAAGGTGGAGGAGAAAAAGCCGCTCAAAGGACCGCGCGAGACACTCGCCACCCAGGTAGGCATCCAACGGGAGCTGCCGCTGGACGGCGAGTATCGCGACGGCATCCTACCCTACATCGTCCTGATCGTGGACGAGCTCGCGGACCTGATCCTCACGGTGCAGGGGGAGATCGAGACCCCGCTCGCGACGCTGGCCCAGAAGGCGCGCGCCATCGGCATCCACATCGTGCTCGCGACGCAACGGCCATCGGTGAACGTCATCACCGGGCTCATCAAGGCGAACTTCGCGTGCCGCATCGCATTCCGCGTATCGGCCAAGGTGGATAGCCGCACCATTCTCGATCAAAACGGCGCCGAAACCCTGCTCGGCAACGGCGACATGCTGTTCCTGCCGCCGGGCAAGAGCGAGCTTGTCAGGGTCCAGGGCGCTTTCATCTCGACCGAAGAGACGGAGCATCTGATGGAGTGGTACAAGGCGCACACTCCTGCAGCGGCGCCGGCCGGGCCCAGCATCGGCGAGCAGGTTGCGGCTCTAGAAGAAGCGGAGAAGACGGCCGAAGAAGGGGGGGGGGGCGGGGAGGCATTGGGTGAGCGCGATCCGCTGTTTCGCCAAGCCGCCGAGGTCTGCATCCAGAATCAGCTCGGCTCGACCTCGCTGCTGCAACGGCGAATGAGCATCGGCTACGGCCGGGCCGCACGGATCATCGATCAGCTTGAAGTCGCAGGGGTCCTGGGTCCCGCAAACGGCAGCAAGCCGCGTGACGTGCTCGTGGGGCACGAGGAGTTGGACGAAATCTGTGGGGCAGCGTAACGCTCAGCGGAGGAATGGTCCCTAGCCGCGTGGATCGGGTTCAGTCAGTCCGTAGAGGGGTGCTACTTTTCCGCTGTGGGTGGAGTGGGGAGGTGGGGCTGGTGGAGGGGGGGCTGGTGAGAGACGGATACTGGTTTGCCCGGATCGCCTTGGCGGGCGAGTGGTAGGAGCAGCTGGAAGACGCGTTCCGCCCCGGGTGGCGCTAACCCGGGCTTCGGTATATATTCGGGTCTCACTCATCGAGGCCCGCAACCCATGTCGAGGACCCTCATGGCGGCTGAACCCCGCGATACCACCCCCACCCCGACCCCCCAGCCCCCCCAGCTCTCCGACGAGCGTCGCAAGGCCCTGAACCTGGCGATTACGCAGATCGAGAAGACCTGCGGTAAAGGCTCCATCATGCGCATGGGGGCCGACTCTCCCCGGGTGCGGGTGGAAGCCATCTCCACCGGTGCGATCAACCTGGACGCCGCGATCGGCGTCGGGGGGATTCCCCGCGGCCGGGTGACCGAGATCTTCGGACCGGAGTCGAGTGGCAAGACGACGCTCGCCCTGCATGTGGCGGCGAACGCCCAGCGCGGCGGCGGCGCCGCAGCCTACATCGATGCCGAGCACGCCCTGGACGTGGAATACGCCAAGAAGCTGGGTGTGGACGTGGACAATCTGCTCGTCTCCCAGCCCGACACCGGCGAACAGGGGCTCGAGATCTGCGAGATCCTGGTGCGCTCGGGGGCGGTGGATGTGGTGGTGGTCGACTCGGTCGCTGCGCTTGTGCCCAAGGCCGAGATCGAGGGCGAGATGGGCGACTCGCACATGGGCCTGCAGGCACGTCTGATGAGCCAGGCGTTGCGCAAGCTGGCCGGCGCCATCAACCGCTCGCGCACCTCGGTGGTCTTCATCAACCAACTGCGGGAGAAGATCGGGATCATGTTCGGGAATCCCGAGACCACCACGGGAGGCCGGGCGCTCAAGTTCTACGCGTCGGTGCGGCTCGACATGCGGCGGCTCGGGCCGGTGAAGGAACGCGAGATGGTGATCGGCAATCACGTGCGCGTGAAAGTGGTGAAGAACAAGGTTGCGCCCCCGTTCCGGCAGGCCGAGTTCGACATCATGTTCGACGAGGGGATCAGCCACGAGTCGCTGCTCGTGGACATCGCCGCCGAGGCGGGGATCATCGAGAAGGCGGGCGCCTGGTACTCCTACGGCAAGGACCGCATCGGCCAGGGGCGGGAGAACGCTAAGCTCTACCTCAAGGACCACGCCGAGCTCTCGGCTGAGATCGAAGTCCGGGTCAAGGAGCATCTCGGCATGAAAGCAGCGGTGGTGGCCGACGAGGAGGCCCCAGCCGCGGAGGAGTAGTGCCGACCCTCACCGCCTTCGCCCCCGATCCACGGCAGCCGGGATACCGGGTGCTTGAGGTAGATCGGGGGCGTTTTGCTTCGCTGCCCGAGGAGGCACTGGCCGGCCTGCCGCTCGAGTCGGGGCAGGGGATCCAGCCGCCGGTGCTAGCCCGGCTGCAAGAATTGGCCGACCTCGAGGCCGCCTACCGCGCCGCGCTGCGCGTCGAGGCCCGCCGCTCCCACGCCCGCAACGACCTGCGGCGCCGCTTGATCCAGAAGCAGCATCCGCCGGCAGCGGTCGATGGCGCGCTCACGCGGCTCCTCGCGCAGGGGGTGCTCGACGACGCGCGCTTCGCCCGCGCGTACGCCGCGACGCGGCTGCGCCGCGGGCGGGGGCCGGCCCGGGTGCTCACGGATCTCCTGATACAGGGTGTGGAGCGTCGCGTCGCCGAGACTGCCGTGGCGCAAGCGATGGCCGATGAAGGCGTGGATCCGGAGAAGGAGGTGCGCGCCCTCGCCGAGCGGCGCGTTCGCCAGCTCGCCGACGTGCCGCGCCTGGTCCGCAAGCGGCGGCTCACAGCGTATCTGCTGCGGCGTGGGTGGAGCGGGGGGACGGTGCGCGCGCTGGTGGAAGAGCTGTGTAGGTGATGCCCGGCCTTGCCGGCTCTTCGCATCCCGCGGGGCAGAGCTCGCGCCCCAGGGCCCAAGAAACAGACAATTCGGCCGGGAGTGGCGTCCCGATGTAGGGTTGCCCGGTCGCCCTCCCGCAAAGAACACCGAATGTATCCCGAATACAGCAAGTGGTCTGTGTCAGGTTGTAATCCCGATCCCTACTCGATCCGTGAAGGCGCAGACCGCTGTTAATTACTTGGGAACAGACTGTTTGTTCTGGAGAGTTCTGGTTTGAGCGGATCCAGGTAAATGAGGGCTTCACCCCCTTCGCTTCGACCCCACCAGCGAATGTGTCACCACGCTCTCAGGCATGCTGTCCCCATGCCGCAATGTGAACACGGTCCTGCGGCGCCAGCCGAGGTCCAGCTCCACGACCACGTGTGTCCGATCGCGGGCCACCCGCCAGGCACGCCTCGAGCGAGACGCGCCACCCGTGGCTGCGAGCGCCGCCGCGACCACTTCCTCGGGCAGGTCGGCGATCGTCGCGAGCTGCGCGCACGTCGCGCAGCGGTGGGACTGCTGCTCTAGATCGGCCGTGCACACCTGACGGCCGCAATGAGCGCACGCGGCGCGATGCTGGGCGCAAGCGCCTTTGCCGCACACCGGACACGACGCGACCTCGTCCGATGCGAAGATCGCCCCCGGCTCCTCCGCGCAGGCAGCCCGGTGCCGCGCGCAGACCAGGCGCCCCGACCCGTCGGCGCGCCGCAGGTGCGCCGTGCAGTGCACCTGCCCATCCACCACGCACACGGCCTGATGCGCCGTGCAGACTGACTTGCCGCAGCTCGCGCACTGCGTCACCTCGTCCACGCCCACCGGCTCGCTCGTCCCGCCTTGGCAGTAGCGCACGCACGCCGTGCACAGACGGCGGCTGCCCGTCGGCGCGTCCGGCCGGCTCTGCTCCGCATGCCGGTTGCACACGACCCGGCCGCAGCTTCCGCACGCGTCGAGACACGCCGAGCAGGCGGAGTGATCGCCCTCTGCGCAGAGCCCCTCGTGTGCTGAGCAGTGCTCCATCCGGCAGGACTGGCAGACGCGCGCGTGTTCCTCGCAGGCGGGCTGCTCATCCACGCGACACAGGGCGATGCCGTGGTCCACGCAGAAGTCCTCGGCGCACACGGAGCAGCGCAGCGAGCACGCGTCGCAGGCGCCGTGCTCGTGCCTGCACACGACAAGCGCTGCCGGCGGGCGACCGCAATGCGGGCACGCGATCGTCCACGCTACCGTCCCAACCAACGGTCGCTGGGCAGCGAGCCGGGCCTTGCGCCCCCGTGCCGACTTGAGCTCCCACTCCACCCGCTGCACCAGGACGCGAGCCTCGACGAGCTGCAGCGGGTGCACGATCGCCTTGACCTGGTGCCGGCGCACCTCCTCCGTGCGGCGCCGCTCGTGCAGCGCGGTGATCGTCCGCTCCTCGTCCGGATCGGACTTGTCCGCCAGGATCGAAGCGAAGTACCGGTCCAGCCGATCGAGCTCTTTAGCGACCTCTTGTTCGGCCGCCGCCTGCCGGGCCGCGACACGCTCGGCGCTCTTTTCGCGCAGGTTGCCAATCAAGAGCCGCAGCAGCTCGTCGGGCTCGCGCGGCGGCACGGTGACCGCGCCGGGGATCGCGTCGGGATCTGCGGGTGTCGCGCGTTGCGCCTCGAGGTCCTGGAACAAGGGGGCGACGTCGTCTCCGAGCCGCGTGCCCGTGGACAAATCGAAGACGTCGCTCTCGACCAGGGCCTCCTCGACCGCCGCGCCGGCGCGCAGCACGACTCGCGCGAGGAGCCGTCCGATAGGGTGCGCCGCTAGGCCGGCCTTACGCCGCTGCGCCGTGCCGTCCTTCACGGGCACGGGAAGGTCGGGCGCGGGGACGACGTCCTGAGAGTCTCGGGCAACGGGCGGCGGGATCAGGCCGAGCGACAGACGACCCCCACCCCGGGCCCGGATCGCCTCGATCAGGTGCGTGAGGAACGGGCTGCCGAGCACCGCAATCTCGGCCTCGGGGCGCCGCTCCAGGGCGTCGAGGGAGAGAGCGAGGAGTAGCGAATCGCGGCCCTTGAAGTGGACGCGCTCGGCCGGCGGCAGCTTCAGCTCGTGGAGATCCGCGCCTTTGTCCAGCAGCTTGACCTCGGCGAGATCACAGTAGCGCTCGACGAACGGCCGAATCCGCGCGTCGGCGAGCGGATCGGCCTCGCCTGGGACCGCGGGTGCCGGCGCGGGACGCTTGGTCCGTGGTTTGCGCTGGGGCTTGCGCGTGGGCTTTGGCTGCGGCTTGCGACGTGTCACGCGGTGTCCACCTGGATGTCTACGAGCACCAGGGGCAGGTGGTCCACCTGCGCGACGATCATGATCGCGCGTCCCGAGCTGCTCAGGCCGGTGAGCCGCACCAGCTCGCCGTACTCAGGATGAGCGCCGGCCGGCTGCGGCGTCGTCACGCCCCCGATCGGCTCGATCGATTCGAGCGCCTCGAGGACCTCCGTCACGTGCACGCCGAGCCGCCGCCGCTTCGCGTCCCAGCCGGCGGCCTTGACGAGGTGGCTTGTGCCCAGACCGAGGCGCAGGCGGCCGGGGACGGACAGCGTCTCGAACCGGCGCTCGAGCCGCGTGGCGTTGTCGTCCGGCGCGATGAGCGAGTTCAGCTGCTCCTGCTCCTTGCCGACCGCGCTGCTCTTCTCGATGTCCGCGCCGATCGTCTCCACACGTCGCGCGAAGTCTTCCTCGTTCTCGGCGGCAAGCCACTCGTTCGCGAGCCGGCCCTCGAACTCTTGCGCGCCGCCGAATTCGCCGAGTATCAGGTCCAGCTCGCCCACGACCAGCTCAAACAACTTGATCTTCCGGTCGAGCAACTGGAGAATGTACGACTCGATCGTACCGGCGGCGGCGAGGTTCACGATGTGGACCTCGCGCTTCTGCCCGATGCGGTGCAGCCGCCCGATGCGTTGCTCGACTACCATCGGGTTCCACGGCAGGTCGTAGTTCACCAGCACGTTGCAGAACTGGAGGTTCCGTCCTTCGCTGCCCGCGCGGGTGGCGATCAAAACGCTGCGCTCGTCCTCGTGGAAGGCGCGGATGCGCTTGTCGCGCTCCGGCGTCGCATGCGCGCCCCAGTAGACGATCGGCTTGCGGCCCAGAGCACGAACCCGCTCTTCGATCAGCTGAATCGTGGGGCGGTGATCGCTGAAGACCACCACCCGGTCGGGCGTTTCCTCGAGCACCTCGGTCAGCACGTTGAGCTTGGCGTGGGTCTTGATCTTCGTCGCCCGCTGGGCGAGCTGCCGCGCGATCGTGCGATACTCGGGCCTGATGCGCTCGGCCTCGGCGAGGTGCTCGAGCGATTCGGCGAGCGCTTTCGCGGACGAGCACAGGCGCTGGCGCAGATGGATCACCGCGAGCTGCCCCGAGCGCCGCCGGCGGGGAGTCCCCTCCTCGGCGTCTTCCTCTTGTGCTTGCGGCTGAACGAAGCCTTCCCGGTATAGGCGCCGCAGGAACTGCGTAGTGCGGTCGTACAGGTCCGCCTCGGCCTTGGTCAGCCGCACCTCGGGGTGTCTGGGCCGGCGGGGCGGCAGGTCGAGGTCATCCACCACGCTCGAGCGCCGGGTGCGGATCATCACCTCGTGCGTCAGCGCACGCAGGGCTTCAGGGTCGCGCGGCTGGCGGTGGTCGCCGGCCACCAGGTGCTCGGCGCGGAACTCGTCCCACGTGCCGAGCTGCCCGGGCCGGAGCAGGGTGACGAGGTTGTACAGCTCGCGCAGGTCGTTCTGGAGCGGCGTCGCGGTGAGCAGCAGGATGAAGTCCCGCTCGATCTTCTCGATGAACTGGTAGGTGGCGCCGCGGTGGCTCTTGATCTTGTGCGCCTCGTCCACGATCACGAGGTCCCAGTGGTGGCGCAGGATCTCCTCGGCGTGGCGGCGCGAGCGCGCGCGGTCGTGCGACACGATCGCCTTCGTGATGCGCTGCCAGTCGTCGGGGTCGGTCGGGGTCTCAAAGCGCTCGAAGAACTTCTCCTCCAGCTCTCCCTGCCACTGGCCCACGAGCGAAGCTGGCGTCAGGATCAACGTGCGGCGGGCGAGCCCGCGGATCGCCAACTCCTTGTAAATGATGCTCGCTTCAATCGTCTTGCCCAGGCCGACTTCGTCGGCGAGGATGGCGCGGCCGCCCATCTGGCGCAGCACCCGCTGGGCGACGTCGATCTGGTGGGGCAGCTCTTTGATCGCGTTGGCGTCGAGCGTGATCAGCCGGTCGAACCCCGGCACGAGCGCGATCCGCTCCGCCTCGCGCCGCAGGTCGTACCAGGCGCGGTCGGGCGGCGCGCCCCGGAACTGCTCGGCGAACACCTTGAGCGAGCGCTCGTCTACGGACCAGACATCCTCGGCCGGCGGGGTGGCCGGCGGCGCAGATGGCGGTGGAAGGGGTGGTGGCTGCGGCATGGTCGCGCGGCGGGTTGGGGGGGGAGGGGGGTCGCAATATTCAACCGGAGGGCCGCCTTTACAAGCCGTCAAGAGCGCTACCTCTACTAGAGATCCAATGCACTCGCACATCAGCACCATTCTTTGCCTCTTCCTTGCCGTCTCGCCGAGTCTCGCGCAAAGGCATCCTCCCTGCGGCGGCGATTCGCGTCGCTCGTTGCCGGGAACAAAAGTCGACAAATCAGACCTTACGGATTCCGTGACGCTCGCTGTTCGTCTTCTCTAGACCGTCGCGTCGACGAAGGAATTGGTCAAGCGCCCGGATTGGCCAGAAGGGGGTGCGGGCTGATCACTCGCTCCGCAGACGCTCGCTATATCGGTCGGCGCGCAGGGTCGCAGCGAGCACCGACCGCCAAGACGGTGAGTTGCCCCTCGAGGATTCGAACCTGGATTACCGGATCCAGAGGGATCCAGATAACGTGCTGAATTCCAGCAACTTGTAGCACTCACCGCGAGCTCGTGTCACCCGTTGCTGGAGATCAGCGCAGTTCGTGCGGGGAGTTGCTGAGGTTTAATCGCGACTCTGCTCGCTTTCGCAGCGGGCCTTTCGGGTCTAAGCGTTTTTCTTAAGCAGGCCGTCTCGTTATTGAGAGAAATGGCACGAAGTCTAAGTAACGTGGGCATCCTGCTCATCGCGCTACCAGGCGAGCAACCGGCGCCAGGAGAAAGTCCTCGACCGGGATCCCGCCGCCGCCCACGAGTAATTTACGAGCTGGCTTGAACGCCTCCTCGAACGCCGTGAGGCCAAGCTGCGTGTCACGGCTGCGGCCGCTCTTGACCTCGATCGCGGTGAGCGTGCGGCCGACTCGTACCACGAAGTCGACTTCCTGGTTGCCCTCGCGCCAGTAGAACAGGTCGCACTCGCCGGCGGCCGCGGCAATGGCGAGGTGTGCGCCGACCGCGGATTCGACCAGCCGCCCCCAGAACTCACGGTCCGCGCGGGCCTCGTCGAGGGACAGCCCCGACTGCGCGCTCATCAGTGCAGTGTTCAGCACCTGGAGCTTGGGGCTCGATCCCCGCTGGCGCACGGCGCGACCGGAGTACTTGGCGAGCCCCGTGAGCAGGCGTTCGTGGAACGGGAGGGGGGGGGATCCATGGAGGGCAGTGTTTCGATAAGGGAGAGCTCGTCTAAGTAGCTGTAGAGCAGGCAGTTACCTCTTCGCCGGCCAACGGCGTCTTGCACATCACTCCATGCAACAATATTGTTGCGTATAGGTAGATGGCCCAAACAGCTCCATCACCAAGATGGGTGAAGTATGACCAAGGTGATAAAAGGCAAAGGACCCGTAGCCCATAGGAAGATTGATTCATCCCCAGCCGACGCGAAGACTGACGCGCTGGCCTTTGCCAAGGTTGTGAAGAAGTCTCTCATCAAGGCAAAGGTATGGGCCGTTTTTACGGTGTTCCAGTCGGATGCTGATCTTGCGAGAACACTAGGCGTCCACAGAAGTAACGTGCTTCGCTGGAAGCGCGGTGAGAGACCAGACCGCGAGAACTGGGAGCAGCTCGTCGGGATCGAAACGGTCGTGTCCCTTCTGGCGGGATTCCTCGATGACCGAAGCATCCCGAAGTGGTTGCACGGTTTCAACGCGCATCTAGGAGACCGGCGCCCCGTCGACGTTATTCGAGAGGGACGTTTGTCCGAGGTCATCGCGGCGATCGAAGCTGAGAAGGCCGGCTCTTTCGCCTAATGCCCTTCTCGGGACAGGCATGGTGTGTTTTTCCTTGGGATACAAACGCTACGCCTGGCCAGGCCTACTCCCCTGCGCACGTACCAACCAATCAGGGCAGCAGCCGCTTTGACGTTCGAGCAACCCCAGTAATCTACCTTTCGGAATCTCCTGAACACGCCATCGGTGAGAAGATTCAACGCTATCGTGGTCAGTCCCTCGAGGACTACGACCTGATAGAGTCTGGGCACCCGTTGGCTCTCGTCGAGTGCCAAGTCAGTCCTGACATTGTCTCGGGAATTGCGGATCTGTGTGACTGGAATGTCCTGGCGAGATATCAGGTGGGCCCTGACACAATCGCGAGTCGCGATGTCAAACGAACTCAAGCCGTAGCTCAGGAGCTTTTCGATGCAGGTCATGCTGGTCTTCGGTGGTGGTCTGCGTTTTCCGGGGATTGGCACTCCATCGTCGTTTTCTCGGCACGATTATCAACGGATAGCCTCGCATTTGGAGTGCCACAAGTCCTAACGATCGATCATCCAGCCGTCATCGAAGCCGCGTCAGCTCTAGGGATCTCGATCGAGACTGAATGAGGTCTCCGATCGGGCGGGCGGAGCACTCTCCTGATCTCGCATCAGGAGAGACTCACCACATCCAGAGTCCGGTAACTCCCAGCTAGCCTTTCAGTTGCCGTCTGGAGCCAGCTATATTCTCCGGTATGCAGGCCGCCGCCATCCGCCGCAGGTTCCTCGACTACTTTGTCGCCCGCGGCCATCGGGAAGTCCCCAGTTCCTCTCTCGTCCCGGCCGATGACCCGACCCTCCTCTTCACCAACGCCGGGATGGTGCAGTTCAAGCGGCTGTTCCAGGGGGTGGAGCGGCGGGACTACACGCGCGCCGTCACCTGCCAGAAATGCGTGCGCGCTGGCGGCAAGCATAACGACCTGGAGCAGGTCGGTCATACGACCCGTCACCAGACGTTCTTCGAGATGCTGGGCAACTTCTCCTTCGGGGACTACTTCAAGCCAGAGGCGATTGCCTACGCGTGGGAGTGGGTGACGAGCCCGGAGTGGATGGGAATCGCCGCGGACCGGCTGTACGTCACCGTGCACCACGCGGACGACGAAGCCCGAGGGCTGTGGCGGAAGATCACCGGCATCGCCGACGCCCGCATCTATGGCCTGGGCGATCAGGACAACTTCTGGCAGATGGGCGACACCGGACCGTGCGGGCCGTGCTCGGAGATCCTGATCGACGTCCGCGGGAAACATGAAGGAGGGGGGGGAGGCGGCAAGCGCGAGCTCGGGCTCGAGGAATTCGTGCGGCTCAGTGAAGCCGGCGCGCTGGTCGAGATCTGGAACCTCGTGTTCATGCAGTACGATCAGCAGCCGGATGCCTCGCGCGTCCCGCTGCCCGCCCCCTCGGTCGACACCGGCGCCGGGCTGGAGCGCCTCGCGGCGGTGATGCAGAACGTCCCCTCGAACTTCGACACCGATCTGTTCGTGCCGATCCTCGAGCGGGCGGCCCAAGTCGTGGGCAAGCCCTACGACCGGGGTCCGGCGGGCGCGCCGTTCCGCGTCCTCGCCGATCACGCCCGCGCTGTGGCGTTCCTGCTGGCGGACGGGGTCTACCCTGCGAGCGACGGCCGCGGCTACGTGCTGCGGCGCATCCTCCGCCGGGCGGTGCGCTACGCTTGGCTGCTGGGGCGGCGTGAGCCGACGCTGGTCCACCTCGCCGATACCGTCATCCACTCGATGGCCGATATCTATCCCGAGCTCGGCGCCAAGCGAGCGCACATCGAGCAGGTGACGCGCGCGGAAGAGGACCGCTTCCTTGAGACGATCGAAGGGGGGCTGCGGCGGCTTGACGAGCTGCAGGGAACAGGGACGGCCACGATCTCCGGGGAGGACGCCTTCAAACTGTACGACACGTACGGCTTCCCGCTCGACCTGACGCAGATGATCGCGGCCGAGCGCGGCCAGAGGGTGGATGCTGCGGGGTTCGAGCGCGCGCTCTCCGGGCAGCGCGGTCGCTCGCGCGCAGCGCGGGAGCGCAAGCGCACCGGCCCGCTCCGCAAAACCAAGCGGGCCGGCGACTGGGTGACCGTCAAACCCAAGGGCCGCCAGAAATGGATCGGCTACGAGGCGACCCGCGCGGAAACCGAGCCGATCGCGTTCCGCCAGGAGGGCGAGCGACTGGAGCTGGTGCTTGCCGAGAACCCGTTCTACGCCGAGTCGGGAGGGCAGGTGAGCGACACCGGCGTCGTGCGTGGTGACGGTTGGGAGCTGACAGTTGAAGACGTCGAGAAGGTGGACGGCACCAGCGCCGTCGTGGGCACGTTCGGCGACACGTTCGAGCCCACGCCGGCCCTGGCGCAGGTGAACGAGACGCGGCGCCGCAACATCGAGCGCAACCACACGGCGACCCACCTCGTGCACGCCGCCCTGCGCAAGATCCTGGGGCCCCACGTCAGTCAGCAGGGATCCGTCGTCGATCCCGAGCGCCTGCGGTTTGACTTCAGCCACCACGGACCGATCTCGGGCGACCTGCTCGCGCGCATCGAGGAGGAGGTGAACCAGCACATCTGGGAGAACCTCCCGGTGCGCACCCGGGAGATGAAGTACAAGGACGCGATCGACGCCGGGGCGATGGCGCTGTTCACCGAGAAGTACGGCAACGTTGTCCGCGTCGTCGACGTGCCCAGTGTCTCCCTCGAGCTGTGCGGGGGCACCCACGTGCCGACCACCGGCCCGATCGCGCTGTTCCGGTTCACGCACGAGACGGGGGCTGCCGCCAACGTACGACGTATCGAGGCGATCACGGGTCCCGCGGCCTACCGCTACGCGCGGGAGCTGGAGGACCGGTTGCACCAGGCAGCGAGCGTGCTCAAGACCCAACCGGAGCACCTCGCCAAGCGCCTCGAGACCCTGCTCGAGCAGCAGCGTAAGCACGAGAAACAAATCGCCGAGCTGCTCAAGACGACGGCAGGTAACGTGATGCAGCAGCAGGAGTACGTGTTGCCAGGTGGCGGAGAGGGGGGGGGTACAAAACTGTACTACGGTCCGAGTCCTCTGGAGGACCGCGAGCAGATCGCCAAGGCGATGGACCTCTTCCGCGAGGGCCACGCGAATGCAGTTTCCGTGATCATTTCCGGATCGGCCGGCGGCCGTCCGGGGATCTTCGTGGCGCTGACCGACGACCTCGTGGCGAAGGGATACAATGCGGGAGTGATCGCGCAGGCGATCGCGTCCGCGACCGGAGCCAAGGGCGGCGGGCGGCCACACTTCG
>WNFD01005000.1_pt1 | contig 13283 bp, 14 predicted proteins | sample 5400491 | NCBI WGS metagenome assembly WNFD01 (sample SAMN13153343, study PRJNA577476) | soil metagenome | isolation source: 120 cm saprolite under Douglas fir tree site 2 hole 2 replicate 2 | place: USA:California | collected 2015-04-18 | reverse complement strand
CGCTGTACGGCAGGCAGGCCAGGCCGATCTCGCGATCGGGGTGATAGCTGCAGAAATTGTGCATGAAGTCGTTGTAGATGCGCAGCATCTCGTTGGCCGCCTTGGGATCCTTCACCTTGCCGCAGGCGGCGAGAATCCCATAGATGACCTCGGCGTCGACACCGTCGCGATCGAGTTCCTTGACCCGCAGATGCGGGTCGCCGGGCCGGCGATGGCCCTTCTTTATGAAATCGTCGTAGAGTCCGGCTTCGTGCATCTTGTCGACGCGCAGTTGCTTGCCGGGGACGTACTCGGAGCCGACCGCACCGACACCGCCCGCCTTGCCGAAATCCGCGCCATTGTTGTCGATCCAGCGCTGCGTGCCGTCCGGCTGCTCCTTGACGTAGGGCATCTGATCCTTGAGCGCCCGCGACGCCCCGGAGGTAAAGAGGTCCGGAGGCAGCCAGATCATGTCGAGATGACAATCTGCCGAGATCCGCCGGTATTGCATCGCCAATCCTCCTTACCAATGAGCCCTGCGGGTTTTATGCGCCACCGCAGCACACTCACCCAACTTCTTGCAGTCTATCGCAGGTTTTGTCCAATTTCCGCGCAGAAATCGCCGGGCTGGCATGCGGCATGGTGAACGCCGTTCAGGACCGCCGCCCGGTAAAGACCGGTTGGCGCTTTTCGAGAAAGGCGCGGACGCCTTCGGTGTGGTCGGGGCTGGCGCTTGCCTCCTCCTGCAGATCGCGTTCGAGTTCGAGCTGATTGTCGAGGTCGTTGGTCTCGGCCGCGTCGAGCGCGCGTTTGGTCAGCGCGAGCCCGAGCGTCGCTGCCCCGGCCAGCCGCGCCGCCAGCGCATGCGCCTCGGCCATCAGCCGATCGTCGGCGACGACCTGCCAGATCATCCCCCATTCCGCCGCGGTCGCGGCCGGCAGCGGCTCGGCCAGCATCGCGAGCGCGCGGGCGCGGGCCATGCCGACAAGGCGCGGCAGAAACCAGGTGCCGCCGCAATCGGGGATGAGGCCGATGCGGGCGAACGCCTGGACAAAGCTCGCCCCCTCCCCCGCCAGCACGATATCGCAGGCCAACGCGAGGTTGGCGCCGGCACCCGCGGCGACCCCGTTGACCGCGCAGACGACCGGCATCGGCAGGGCGCGCAGTTTGGCGATCAGCGGGTTGTAATGGTCGAGCAGGTTGCCGATCTCGGCCGGAGCGATGCCGACGATCGCGGTCAGGTCCTGTCCGGCGCAAAAGGCGCGCCCGGCTCCGGTGATGAGGAGGGCGCGGCAACTCTTGTCGGCCTCTGCCGCGTCGAGCGCGGTCGAGAGCGCCTCGGCCATCTCGACCGTCAGGGCGTTGAGCCGCTCTGGCCGGTTGAGCGTGATCAGGCGATAATCGGCATGGGTTTCAACCAGAATCGTCATCGATCTGCCCTCGGATCAGCTTTGCCTCAATGATCGCTTAGTCCTATCTTCGGGTCATGAGCACAAGCATGACATCGGCCGAGCCGCCCGGCGGGCTGTTTTTCGAGCGCGTGCTGTTGCCGCACCGCAGCCTGCCGCCGCGCGGCTTCCACCTGCTGATGCTGCTGTTGGGGCTGGTCAGCCTCGCTGTCAGCATCGGTTTCGCGGCGATCGGCGCCTGGCCGATCTGCGGCTTTTTCGGGCTCGATGTCGCGGCGCTCTATCTCGCCTTTCGACTCAGCTATCGCAGCGCCCGCCGGCGCGAGGTGCTGCGCCTTGCCGGCGACGACTTCACGGTCGAACGGGTCAGCATCTACGGCGAGCGGCTGATGTGGCGATTTCAGCCGTTCTGGCTGCGCATCGTCCTCGAAGAACGCGCCGATGAATCGAACCGGCTGTTTGTTGCCTCGCACGGCAGGAGCCTCGTCATCGGCGACTTTCTCGGGGCGCCGATGCGGCGCGAGCTGGCGCACAGCCTGCGCACCGCATTGGCTCGCTGGCGCGCCGCCCTCAACCCGGCGAGCGGCGTGTAAGGTGCACCCGTCGGTTCTTTCCCTCTCCGCCCTTCAGGGGGGAGAGGGACGGGCCCAGCGCGGAGCGCTGGGAGGGTGAGGTGGGTACCGGCAAGCGCTCTGGAATCCCCCACCTCACCCCTACCCTCTCCGCCCCCAGGGGCGGAGAGGGGGTGTATCCGTCCGGCTCACCCGGCGGTCGCCGGGGTGGCGTATTCGGCGTCGCTGACGTGCTTGCCCCACGATGTGCCTTGGCCCTTGTCGCCCGCTTCCGACAATGCCAGATGCGCGAACAGCCGATCGGGCGAGGCGCCGTGCCAGTGCATCGTATCGGGCGGGATATTGACCGTATCTCCGGGGTTGAGCACCTGCGGCTTCTCGCCCTCGAAGCAGATGCGGCCGACCCCGGAGAGGCAAAATAGCGTCTGCCCGACCGGATGGGAGTGCCACGCGGTGCGCGCGCCCGGGGTAAAGGTCACGACGGAGCCGCCCATGCGCGACGGCGCCTCGGCGGTAATGACGGGATCCTGGAACACGATTCCGGTGAAGGTCTCGGCGGCGCCCCGCCTTGTGGTGCGCGCCCCGGCGCGAATGACTCCGGCTTTGACTGCCATGGCTTTCTCCTTGCGTGATGACGTCGCCAGTCTACAACCTAAGCCGCGATGAAAAACAGCGGCACCATACGGGTCGGCATCGGCGGCTGGGTCTTCCCGCCGTGGCGCGGCGCCTTCTACCCGACGGGCCTGCGCCAGGCGGAAGAGCTGGCCTACGCGAGCCGGCACGTCACCGCCATCGAGATCAACGGTACATTCTACCGCATCCAAACGCCCGCGAGCTTTAAGAGGTGGCGCGACGAGACGCCCGACGATTTCGTCTTTTCGCTGAAGGGACCGCGCTTCCTGACGCACCGCACCGAATTGGCGAGCGCGGCGCCCTACATGACGCGGTTCTTCGCCAGCGGCCTCCTCGACCTCGACAACAAGCTCGGGCCGATCCTCTGGCAATTCGCCCCGACCAAGCAATTCGACGCCGCCGATCTGGCGGCCTTCCTCAAGCTCCTGCCGCGCGAGATCGACGGAAGGCGGCTCCGCCACGTCATCGAGGCCCGCCACCGCAGCTTTGATTCGCCGGGCTTCACCGACCTGCTGCGCGAGCACGGTGTCGCGCTGGCCCGCGTCGACGATGCGCACTACCCGGAATTCGCCGAAGCGACCGCCGATTTTCTGTATCTGCGGCTGCGCCGCTGCACCGAGGACGAGCCCACCGGCTACAAGCCCGACGCCCTCGACGGCTGGGCCGAGCGCCTCCACGCCTGGTCGGCCGAGGGCTGCGACTGCTTTCTCTATTTCATCAACGGCGCCAAGGTGCGGGCGCCGGCCGCCGCGCAGGCGCTCATTCAGCGGCTTGGCTGACCGGTTTGCGCTTCGCGGGCTTTGGCCAGCGCGCGGCGACCAGCGGCAATACCTCGGCGATCAGCCGGCGGGTCTGCGCCATGATCTCCTCGTCGCCGCGGGCGGCCGGGCGCAGGATGAATTTGGAGACGCCGGCCGCGAGGTAGTCGGCGATGCGGGCGACGATTGCCTCGCCGTCACCGATCGCGAAGTAATCCTTGGGCTCGCGGCCGGTGCGCTTCTTGTAGGCCTCGAACAGCGGGACGAGGGCCGGGTCGTCGGCCGCGCCAAAGCGGAACGGGATGCCGGCGCCGTAATGGTCGTCGTCGATCGTGCGGCCTTCCTCGGCCGCGGCGGCGCGGATCGCGGCGACCACGACCCTCGCCTGCTCGGGTGTCTCGGGGCCGGCCTGCCAGCCGGTGCCGAGGCGCGCGGTGCGCCGGATCGCCGCCTCGGACGAGCCGCCGATCCACATCGGCAGGTCGGGCTGCACCGGCTTTGGCGACAGGGAAGCGCCCGACAGGTGGTAATGCACGCCCTCGAAATCGACCTTGTCCTCGCTCCACAGCCGCCGGATCACCTCGAGCCCCTCATCGGTCTTGCGGCCGCGCGTCTTGGTATCGAGGTTGAGGGTCTTCCATTCCGGCCCAAGCGGGCTGCCGATCCCGAAGGCCGGCAGGAGGCGCCCGTTCGACAGATAGTCGATCGTCGCGCATTGCCGCGCCACCAACACCGCATCGCGCATCGCCAGGGACAGCACGTTGACGCCGAACTTGATGCGCCTCGTACGCCCGGCCAATGCCGCCATCACGCTCATGCATTCGAGGAACGGCGTCGGGCTGACCAGGCGATCGGTCTGCCAGATCGAATCAACCCCGCCCGCCTCGCACAGATCGACCCAGCCCCAAAAGGCGGCGGCGCCGGAAAACGGGAACTCCATCAGCCCGACCCCGACGGCGACATTCTTAGGCATGGTGTCTCCTTTAGTGCGCGCGCGCATGTGGGTGGCGATGGTGCAAATCGGGATAGTGCGGGTGCCGGTGCACGATCGGCAAGTGACGGTGCGGGTGGGCGTGCGGTTCGCCTACCGGGTCGCCGGGCTCGTGCGGGTGCTGGTGGTGCTCGTCATGGACATGGCGGTGCTCGTGCGCGAACGCCTCGTGAGCGTGCTCGTGCTCGTGGCGTTCGGCAAGATGGAGGTAAACCCCGGCCGCGATCAACAGCCCGGCGACCATCAGCCCCGCGGTGACGGGCTCGCCGAACAGGGTGACGGCGAGCACCGCGCCGATGAAGGGTGCGGTCGAGAAATAGGCGCCGGTCCGCGCAGTGCCGAGGTATCGCAGCGCGAACACGAAGAGGACGAGGCTCAACCCATAGCCGAGAAACCCAATGAGGGCCGCGCCGCCGATCGCGGCCGCTGAGGGCAGCTGAGCACCGGCGGCGACGGCGAGCGCGAGGTTCACCGCCCCCGCCGCGAGCCCCTTGATCAGCGCGATCTGGACCGGATCGGCGGCGCTCAGCTTGCGGGTCAGATTGTTGTCGATGCCCCAGGCAAGGCAGGCGCCGGCGATCGCCGCGGTGCCCCAGCCAAACCCGCTCGGGCCCTCCTGCCACGACAGCACGGCCGCGCCGGCGAGGATCGCTGCCGCACCGGCCAAGAGGCGACGGTCGACATTCTCGTGGAACATCCGCCAGGCGATCGCCATCGTCGCCAGGCCCTCGAGGTTCAAGAGCAGGCTCGCCGTCGAGGCGGGGGTCGCGGCAAGGCCGACCATCAAGAGGACCGGGCCGACGATGCCGCCGCTGATCACGACGAGCCCCAGCCACGCCAGATCCCCGCGGCGCAGCGGCGTCTCGGCGGGAGCACTCCCGGCGACCCTGCGGGCGCCCGCGACGATGCCGAGGCCGACCCCCGATCCCAGATAGAGCAGCCCCGCCAACAGCCACGGGTCGACGCCGCCGCCGAGCAGCGCCTTGGCAAACGGCGTGCTCGCGCCGAACAGCGCCGCCGACAGGATCGCCAGCGGAGCCCCGGGCCAGGCGAGGAGGTGCAGAGCCATCGTTTCGATTATAGGCGAAAGAGGGGTTGCCCCGACCGGCGAATTTGTGCCCATAGCATCCTGATCGTCATTGCGAGGAGCAAAGCGACGAAGCAATCTCGATCCGACGGAGCACAGCCGGGGCGAGATTGCTTCGCTGCGCTCGCAATGACACTGGGCCCGGGAGGCGAGCCATGCGTGTGTTCACGACGGTGCCGCAGGAGGATCTGGGCCGGGTCGGCGCCACGGCGCAGGCCGCCGAGGCGGAAGGCTACGACGGCATCATCGCGATGGAGAACAAGCACGACCCGTTTCTCGCGCTGGCCGTCGCCGGCGCGGCAACCCAGCGCGTCGAGCTCCATACCGGCGTTGCGATAGCCTTCGCGCGCACCCCGATGGCGGTGGCGCAAGTCGGCTGGGACCTCGCCGGCTCGACCGGCGGTCGGTTCGTCGTGGGTCTTGGGTCGCAGGTGCGCGCGCATAACGAGCGGCGCTTCTCGGTGGCGTGGACGCCGCCGGCGCCGCGCATGCGCGAATACGTCCAGGTATTGCGGGCGATCTGGCGCTGCTGGAAGGACGGCGACAAACCGGCTTACGAAGGTCAGCACTACCGCTTCACATTGATGACCCCGAATTTCGCGCCCGAGCCGATCGCGGCGCCAGCGCCGGCGGTGATGATCGCCGCGGTCGGCCCGGCGATGCTCCGGGTCGCCGCCGAGGAATGCGACGGGGTCAAACTGCACGGCTTTTGCACCCGCAAGTACCTGACCGATGAGATCATGCCGCGGATCGAGGCCGGGCTCGCCAAGGCCGGAAGGCCGCGCGCCCAATACGAGATCTCGGGCGGCGGGTTTCTCGCCACCGGCCCCGACGATGCGAGCGTCGCCAAGCGCTTCGAATGGGTGCGCCAGCGCGTCGCCTTTTACGGCTCGACCCCGGCCTATTACCCGGTCTTCGCGGTGCATGGCCTCGAAGACCTCGGCCTCAAGCTCAACGCACTGACCCGCCAGGGCAAATGGAACGAGATGGCCAGGGAGGTGCCCGACGATGTCGCGCACCTCTTCGCCGCGGTCGGCCGCCACGACCAGATCGTTGGCGCGATCGAGCATCGCTTTGGCGGCCTCGTCGACGCGCTGACTCTGCGCGGCGACGGGGTCGGCGACGCGAGCGAGGTGCCGCCCGACCTCGTCCAGGATATAAGCCGCGTGCCGCATCAATTCCGCGGCTTGCCGCGGTAATTCCTCGGGAGGAAGCGATATGGCAGACAAGATTCGGCTGGGCCTGATTGGCGCCAGCGTCACGGGTACCTGGTCGTCCCGGTCCCACCTGCCGGCGGTGCGGGCCAGTTCGGAGGTTGAGCTGACCGCGGTCTGCACCACCAGGGCCGACAGCGCCGAGGCGGCACGCCAGGCCTACGGTGCCCGGTTGGCCTTCGACGACTACCGCAAGATGGTCGCCTCGCCCGAGATCGACACGGTCGCTGTTGTCGTGCGCGTGCCGTCGCACTACGCACCGACCAAGGCGGCGCTGGAGGCCGGCAAGCACGTCTATTGCGAATGGCCGCTCGGGCGGACGACCGCGGAGGCCGTCGAGCTGGCGGCGCTGGCCAAGGCAAGCGGGCTGGTCACTGCGGTTGGCCTGCAGGCCCGCGTCAACCCCGCGGTGATGCACATGAAGGAACTGGTCGAAGCCGGCTTCGTCGGCGAAGTGATGGCGGTCCATGTCAGCTTGATGCGCGAGGGCGTCCTGTCGCGGCCGTCCAACCGCACCTGGCAGCGCGATGCCGAACTCGGCGCCAACACGCTGACCATCGCCAACGGTCACACCGTGGACGCCATGCGCTTCGTCGCCGGCGACTTCACGCGGCTCTCCGCCGTCGTGGCGACCCAGGCGAAGCAATGGCTTGACACCGGCACCAAGACGCTGCTCGACGTCACCTCGCCCGACAATGTGCTGGTGAGCGGCCGGCTGGCGAACGGCGCCGTGGCGTCGGTGCATATCGGCGCCATTCCGTTCGCCGGCAGCGGCTATCGCATGGAGATCTACGGACGCGACGGAACGCTGGTCGCGATGGGCGAGGACTCCCCGCAATTGAGCGCGGTCACCCTCTACGGGGCGAAGAGCGGCAACACCCTCGCGCCGATCCCGGTGCCGCCGCGCTTCACCGTCGCCGCGCCCGGGACGCCATCGGGCGAAGCCATCAACGTCGGCCAGATGTACACACTGTTCGCCCAGGCGATCCGCGACGGCAAGAGCCATCAGCCCAATTTCGCGACCGCGGTCGACCTGCATCGCCTGGTCGATGCCATCAAAGCGGCCTCGGATGAAGGTCGCGAGGCGAGGTTCGACTAGCGACCAACCGATGGATTCCGCAATTCTCTCCGCGACCGCCGCGTTGTTCGGCTCGCTGGTCGGCGGCGTCTCGACGCTCACTGCTTCCTGGCTCACCCAGCGCGGGCAGTTGCGGGCGCAGACGCTCGTCCACGAGGCGGTGAAGCGCGAGGCGCTCTACGCCGAGTTCATCATCGAGGCCGCCCGACGCCTCACCGATGCCTGGAGCCACCAGGCCGAGAGCCCTGACGTTCTCGCCGGTCTCTACTCCGCGATCCAACGGATGCGCCTGACCTCGTCGGACGACGTCATCCGCAATGCCGATCAGGTGATCCGCCAGGTGATCGAGGCCTATGCCGGCCCCGACCAGACCTTCGACGAGTTGCGGAGGCGCGCGGGAACCGACGAGGGTATCGATCCGCTGAGGGATTTCAGCGCGGCCTGCAGAGCCGAGCTGCGCGCTCTACACGGCTAGGCCAGAATCCAAAAATCCCCTTGCCCGGGCTTGTCCCGGGCATCCACGTCTTCTTGCTATGCAATTCCGGAGCGGAGAAAGACGTGGGTGGCCGGGTTGAGCCCGGCCACGGGGTGCCTGAGGCGATCAGGCGGCGAATCGTTCGGCGCAGCGCAGGAAGCGCCGGTTTGGTGCGCTGCGCGGACGGGCCCCCAGGCGTTCATGGGCCAGCGCCAACGCGACCTCCCGCTGGCCGGCGCGCACCGCCGCTTCGGCAAGGGTCCAGTCGACGACGTCGCGCTGGGCGTGGCTGCCGCCGATCTGCCAGAGGTCGACGCGCGTGTGCAGCAGCACGGTAACCGCCTCGTCGTAGGCGCCGCGATGGAACGCCCTCAGCGCCTCGACGACCGGAATCCCGACGGTTCGATAGAGCCCGGCCGCCTCGACATCGCTCTGCGCCGTCTCGCGCATCGCCGCTAGCCGCCGCTCGACCAGCGCCTCCTGGCCCGAGCGCAGCTCGGCCATCGCGGCGTGGATGTCGGTGAAGACAAGGCATTTTCCGTCGGCGTGCCCATCCCAGAGGGAAGCCAGATCCCGCCAGCGGTCGCCGATGTCGCAGCCGAGCGTGTCGAGGCGCCATAAGAGGGCCGAGGCATTGGTGAGGCTCACGCCGAGACGGCGCTGCGTCGCGCGCATCGGTCCGTCATAGACCGCCAGTGCCGCCTCATATTGCCCGAGCTCGACATGGAACAGCGCCTTGTGCCACCAGATGTGGACCTGATTAGGGTGGCTCGGGGTCGACCACAGCGCCTCGCGCGCCGCCATCCACCCCAGCCCGTCTTCCGGCCGCCCGGTCATTTCCATGACATGCGAAACCGTATGGTGCGGCCAGAAACTCAATGGTTCGAGTTCGGCAGCCGCGCGCGATTCGTCTTCGGCGCGGGCGTAATCACCGGCCTCCTCCAGCCCGAAGCCGTGGAAGGCCAGCATCGTCCCGTACCCCGGCCGCTCCTTCGACCACAGCGGCAGCGCCCGAGCCGAGCGATCCCGCACCCAATGAAAGCGTCCGAGGAACCCGTCGACCAGCGCCGCGCCCTGATGCCCCAGAAGGTCGAAGGGGTAGTGCATCAGGTGGCGGTCCATCACCACAACGGCGGCGCTCCGCGCGCCCCGCACCAAGTGGGAGAGAGCCGCAAAATGGGCCGCTTCGCGCTCGTTCAACCTCAGCGGCCGAACCTCCTCGACGAGCACGCTGGCCTGGGCCAGGAGACCGGGGTCATTGGAAACCGCGAACACCCAGGCCTTGCCGAGATGCGCCATGGCGAAATCCGGTGCGGCCGCGCGCGCCGCGTCAAACAGGCCGATCGAATCGCCATGGACGAGGTTGAACGCCCGTACGGCTTGATCATATCCGGCGACGGCCGCTTCCGTCGCACCGGAAAGGTGATGTCCTTGCGCGTCCTGGCTCATAATGGCTCCGATCGGCTGGCCGGCGTCCGCACTTTAGCGGATAAGAAAGGCCAGGTAATGTCTGAGGTTCAATTGGATGATCGTTGGTGTGCCTTCGAGACGGGGCGCGTCTCGAAGGGCGCACGGCGCGCATGCCGCGCCAAACTGAAAGACGCGAGATGCTTAGGATCGTGATCGGCGTTCTTGGGGCCATTGCGGTCGCGCTCCCGACGATGGCGCAGGTGCAGCGCTTTCCGGCCTCGTTCCGCATCCAGGAGGTGGAAACCAACGGTACGACCCTTCACGTCCGCATCGGCGGAAGCGGTTCGCCGGTCGTCCTGCTGCACGGCTTCGGCGACACCGGCGACATGTGGGCGCCGCTCGCTGCCCTGCTCGCGAAAGATCACACGCTCATCATTCCCGATCTGCGCGGCATGGGCCTTTCGGCGCATCCCGACACGGGCTTTACCAAGAAGCACCAGGCTGTCGACATCGCCGGCGTTCTGGATCACCTGAAGATCGAGAGAGCCGACCTCGTCACCCACGATATCGGCAACATGGTGGGTTACGCCTTCGCGGTGCAATACCCCACCCGTGTAACCCGCTGGGTGGCGATGGATGCACCACTGCCGGGCATCGGCGACTGGGACAACATCGTCCGCGATCCGCGTCTGTGGCATTTCAATTTCCGCGGGCCGGACGAGGAGCGCTTGGTCGCCGGCCGCGAGCGCATTTACCTCGACCGCTTCTACAATGAACTCTCCGCCAAGCCCGCCGCGATCGACAATGCGACGCGGAATCACTACGCGGCGCTCTATGGCAGGCCTCGGGCCATGCACGACGCCTTCGAGCAGTTCGGCGCCTTCGCGCAGGATGCGATCGACAACAAGGAGCTGCTCGCGAAAAGCGGCAAGCTGACCATGCCGGTGCTGGCCGTCGGTGCCGAAAAATCCTTCGGCACAGCCATGGCTGACGACCTCCGTTTCGTCGCCGCTAACGTGACCGGCGCGGTGGTACCAAACTCGGGCCATTGGCTGATGGAGGAGCAGCCTGCCGCCACCATCGCGGTCATCCGCGAATTTCTCGCAAAGAAATAAGGAGACGTACTATGTCGATCGATCTTGCCAAACCGATCGCCGCGTATATTGCGGCAGAGAACGCCGGCGATGCCGACGCCTTGGCTCGGTGCTTCGCGACCCATGCCATCGTGCGAGACGATGGCCAAACCATCGAGGGCCTCGCCGCGATCAAGCAATGGAAGGTGGAGACCGTACGGAAATACCAGCACACCATCGAGCCGCTTGGATCGGTTGTGACGGACCGGAATATCGTCGTGACCAACAGGCTAACCGGGAATTTTCCTGGCAGCCCGATCGAGGTTCGCTTCACCTTCAGGCTTGAGGGCGACAAGATCGCACCGCTGGAGATCGGATGACCCTTTTCCGATCGCGCGTTCACCCACGCGTCCGAACCGACTGGCTTGACGGACACATCCGAAAAGAAGATTCGCACCGGCTTGCCGTCCGCCGCCCCCACGACGGTCGGTTGAGATAAGAAGCGGGCCGGCTTTCTTGTAGCCGTCCCGGTGCGTCGTTCTGGGTTCGTTCTTGAAACCGAGCAACGCCCGCACTATGTGCTGACTGCCTGCGCGTCCCGGCGGCGCGCTTTTATGCCGAGCGTTTGAGCCCTTTGCTGTATTTTTCTTGCAGACATCAGCAAAAAACAGCGGAGCGGGGCTGTTCAGACGCGGTCGGACCCGCTGTAGGCCCGCTGTGCACCTGCTTTTTCTCTGCAAATAACAAGTGAAACAGGGTGGACGAACGGGGCCGGCACGACCCGAAACTTGTATGCTCTTCCCGGAATGCCGATCATCGGAGGACCGCGATGCCCTACCCGACCCATCTGATCCCGACCACCGTCGTCGGCAGCTATCCGCAGCCGGATTGGCTCGTCGACCGCGGCTTGTTCGGCAGCATCGGCTTGATGGCGGTCCATTCATATTCGCTGAGTTCTTAGCGCATGATTCGAGGCTCCGGTTTCGGAACTTGAATCACGTCGCGGGCAGCGACATCAACCCGTAATGGCCCGTGTCGCCAATATTAGCGGAGCTGCACCATGAAACGCTTGATTCTGGCTCTCCTCACAGGCGCCGCTTTTGCGGCCTCATCCCCTGCGTACGCGGCCGTCAAGACTATCGTTCTGGTCCATGGTGCCTTCGCCGATGGTTCCGGATGGAAGCCGGTGGCGGACATTCTTCAGAATCACGGTTACTTGGTGCGAGTTGTCCAGGAGCCTGAGACGAGTTTCGCCGCAGACGTAGCTGCGACGCGCCGGGTTCTCGACAAGGCAGGTCCTTGTGTGCTGGTCGGCCATAGTTATGGCGGGATGATCATCACCGAGACGGGAACGCATCCCGACGTCAACGCTCTTGTTTATGTAGCGGCCATGCAACCGGACGTCGGTGAGAGTCTGTCTGATCTGGCGGGCAAAATGCCAGCGGCTGCCAAGAGCATCGGCCCGGTTGGCGACGGCTTTCTGGCAGTCAACCCCGATGCGTTTGCGACTGATTTCGCTGCAGACGCTCCCAAGCCGGTCGCGCGGTTTATGGCGATATCCCAAGTGCCGGTTTCAGCTGAAGCATTTAACGCGAAGGCCACGGTTGCGGCTTGGAAACAAAAGCCGAGCTACGCAGTAATTCCCAAACAGGACCGAATGATCAATCCGGACCTCGAGCGATTCATGGCGAAGCGAGCCCAATCGCAAGTCATTGAACTTCCAGGCAGCCACGCAATCTTTCTTTCGCACGCGCACGAGGTGGCAGCATTGATCGAAAAAGCGGCTACGGCAGCGAAGTAGGCCATCGTTTCCCAATGTCTGCTGTTGGACCCAACGCGGACCATCCGGGTGCCTCAACGGTCCGATTTCGCTCCCGGGATGTTCTGAGCGCCTCAGGAATGCGCCGGTCCCTGCTGCTTGAACTCAGCGGCATGGAGCTTCACGAAGTCGCGCATGTTCGTTGGTGCTTCGCCAGTGAGCTTGCGCATGGTGTCCGTCATGCGGTCGTAACGCCCCTGCCGGGTCAACTCGGCCATGGCCGAGAGATGCCTGACGACGTGTTCAGGATACCGCGCCTGCCGAAGGCTTTCGCTCCACACCGGGAGTGGGACGTCGCGATATCGGATGGGCCTGCCGAGCGCCTCGGAGAAGACGCGCGCATAGTGGTCCAGATCGGCCGATTCCGGCCCCGTCAGATCGTAGATGTGTCCGATATGCGGTGCGGGGTCGTCGAGGATCGCCGCTACCGCACGCGCCACGTCGACCGCAGAGATCGGCGAGGTCTTGCCGCCGCCCAACGGCAGCGCCAACTCGTCGGAGGCTCGCACGCCGGGGGCGGCGAGTTGAAGAAAGAAGCCCTCGAGGAAGACTGTCGGCCGCACCGTGACGACCGGCAGTCCTGACCAGGACAGAGCCTGCTCCGCCAGCCAGTGCAGCTTGTGCTGCGGGCTGTCGGTGGTCTCGCTGATGCTCATCTGCGTGACCGTCATCTGCGACATGTTCACGAAAGCCTCGACGCCGTGGTGGCGCGCCACCGCGGCGGTGTTGATCGTGGCTTCCAGGTAGGCCGCCGAGACGGACATTCCGAAATAGATGCGCCCGCA
>WNFD01009590.1_pt1 | contig 13284 bp, 12 predicted proteins | sample 5400491 | NCBI WGS metagenome assembly WNFD01 (sample SAMN13153343, study PRJNA577476) | soil metagenome | isolation source: 120 cm saprolite under Douglas fir tree site 2 hole 2 replicate 2 | place: USA:California | collected 2015-04-18 | reverse complement strand
GAGGCGGGGAAGGAGGTCCGTTCTATGTGCGCGGCCAGCAGTCCGGTCGCGGGGCGTGATGGCCTCGCGGTGCTCGATGCTGAGGAGATCAGGCGTGCGCTGACCAGGATCGCGCACGAGATCCTGGAACGGACGCACGGCGGGGACGAGGTCATCCTGCTCGGCATCCCGACGCGCGGGGTGCCGCTCGCGCGCCGCCTCGCGGCGCGTATCGGGAAATTCGAGGGGCTCGAGGTCCCGTGCGGTTCGCTCGACGTGACTATGCACCGGGATGACCTGCGGCTCCATCCGGCCCGCACCCTGGGCCGCACCGATCTTCCGCCCGGCGGCGTGGACGGCAAGACCGTCGTCCTGGTCGACGACGTGCTGTACTCGGGGCGCACGGTGCGCGCCGCGCTCGACGCGCTGAACGATCTGGGCAGGCCGCGGGCGGTGCAGCTGGCCGTCCTGGTCGACCGCGGCCACCGCGAGCTCCCGATCCGCGCCGACTACGTGGGCAAGAACCTGCCGACCTCGCAGCGCGAGGTCGTGCACGTCCTGCTGGCCGAGGTTGACGCGCAGGACGCCGTGATGATCAGCGACGACGGGAGGCAGCTGTGAAGCGTCACCTGATCTCGGCCGCCGATCTCACCCGCGCAGACGCGCTGCTCATCCTCGACACCGCCGAGGAGCTGGCCAGCCTCGCCGAACGTCCGATCAAGAAGCTGCCCACGCTGCGCGGCCGGACTGTGGTCAACCTCTTCTACGAGGACTCGACCAGGACCAGGATCTCGTTCGAGGCCGCGGCGAAGCGGCTGTCCGCCGACGTGATCAACTTCTCCGCCAAGGGGTCGAGCGTCGCCAAGGGCGAGAGCCTCAAGGACACGGCGCTGACGCTGGAGGCCATGGGCGCGGACGCGGTGGTCATCAGGCACCCAGCGTCTGGCGCGGCGCACCGGCTGGCCGGCTGGGTGCGCGGCAGCGTGCTGAACGCGGGAGACGGCACGCACGAGCATCCCACCCAGGCCCTGCTCGACGCGTTCACCATCCGGCGCAGGCTCATCGGGGGATCCGGCAAGGGGGGTCTGGGGGGATGGGTCCCTCCCAAGGGGGGTCTGGGGGGATGGGTCCCCCCAGGAGCGGGGGGTTCCGGGGGGTCGTCCCCCCGGGGAAACACTGCCAGCGCCCGCGGCACCGGGCTCGACGGCCTCCGGGTGACCATCGTCGGAGACGTGCTGCACAGCCGGGTCGCCCGGTCCAACGTGCTGCTGCTGACCACCCTCGGCGCCGAGGTGACCCTGGCCGCCCCGCCTACGCTGCTGCCGCTTGCCGTCGGCAGCTGGCCCTGCGCGGTCAGCTATGACCTGGACAGCGAGTTGCCGAAGAGCGACGTGGTGATGATGCTCCGGGTCCAGCAGGAGCGGATGACCGCCGCCTACTTCCCGAGCGTGCGGGAGTACAGCCGCAGGTACGGGCTCGACGTCGCGCGGATGGCGCGCCTGCCCGAGCACGCCATCGTCATGCATCCGGGACCGATGAACAGGGGGGTAGAGATCGCGGCTGAGGTGGCGGATTCCGTCCGCTCGACCATCGTGGAACAGGTAGCCAACGGCGTGACTACGCGGATGGCGGTGCTGTATTTGCTGCTCGGCGGCACTGAATTCCCGGCGGTGGCCCAGTGACGGCCGGCGGTTCCGGGATCGCCAAGGCGAACAGCGCCAGGTGGCTGATCCGGGGCGTCACGGTCCCGGGAGACGGCGAGCCCGGGTCTCACGTCACCGACATCCTGCTCGACGAGGGGTCCATCATAGCCATCGAATCCGGGCTGGATCAGTCGGGCGCCCGGGTGCTCGACGCCGACGGCCTGATCGCCCTGCCCGGCCTCGTCGACCTGCATACCCACCTGCGCGAGCCGGGCAGGGAAGACGCGGAAACCGTGGAAACCGGGACCGCGGCGGCGGCCCTCGGCGGCTACACCGCCGTGCACGCCATGGCCAACACTGACCCCGTGGCCGATACCGCCGGGGTCGTCGAGCAGGTCTGGCGGCTCGGCCGGACCGCGGGCCACTGCGATGTCCAGCCGGTGGGCGCGGTCACCGTCGGGCTGGCCGGCGTTCGGCTGGCCGAGCTCGGCACGATGGCGGATTCGGCCGCGCGGGTCCGCGTGTTCTCCGACGACGGCCGGTGCGTGGCCGACCCGCTGCTGATGCGCCGGGCCCTTGAGTACGTCAAGGCATTTGACGGGGTGATCGCCCAGCACGCGCAGGACCCCCGGCTCACCGAGGGCGCGCAGCTCAACGAGGGTGAGATGTCGGCGCGCCTCGGCCTGGCCGGCTGGCCCGCTGTGGCCGAGGAAGCGATCATCGCGCGGGATTGCCTGCTCGCCGCGCACGTGGGCTCGACGCTGCACATCTGCCACGTCTCCACCGCCGGGTCAGCGGAGATCATCCGCTGGGCGAAGTCCAAGGGGTGGCCGGTCACCGCCGAGGTCACGCCACATCACCTGCTGCTGACCGATGAACTCGCGGCGGGCTACGACCCGGTATTCAAGGTCAACCCGCCGCTGCGCACCGACACCGACGTGGCCGAACTCAGGTGCGCGCTCGCAGACGGCACCATCGACTGCGTGGCCACCGACCACGCCCCGCACCCGGTGGAGGCCAAGGAAACAGAGTGGGCGGAGGCGGCGTTCGGCATGACCGGGCTGGAGACCGCACTCCGGGTGGTGCAGCAGGCGATGGTGGACACCGGGCTGCTCGACTGGCACGGGGTGGCCGACCGGATGTCGGTCCGGCCGGCCAGGATCGGGCGGCTGACCGGACACGGCGCCCTGCTCGCCGTCGGCGGGCCCGCCAACCTCACCTTGTACGACCCGGCGGCGCCCGCCGAGGTGGTGAGGCCCGGCGCATCCAAGAGCCGCAACACCCCGTTCGCCGGGACGGAGCTGCCCGGCCGGGTGGTGGCCACGTTCCTGCGCGGCACTCCCACCGTGCTCGACGGAAAGCTGGCCTGAGATGACGCACACTGCCATGCTCGTGCTGGAGGACGGCACCACGCTGCACGGCACCGCCTTCGGCGCCGAGGGTGAGACGTTCGGCGAGATGGTCTTCAACACCGGCATGACCGGGTACCAGGAGACGCTGACCGACCCCTCCTATTGCCGCCAGATCGTCGCGATGACCGCGCCGCACATCGGCAACACGGGCGTCAACGACGAAGATCCCGAGTCCCGCCAGGTATGGGTCAGCGGTTACGTGGTGCGCGAGCCGGCCAGGATCGCGTCAAGCTGGCGGGCCAGCCGCGATCTCGACACCTATCTCCGGGCCGAGGGCGTGACCGGCATCGCGATCCGCGGCACCAGGATGCTCACCAGGCGGGTGCGCGAGCAAGGGGCCATGCGGGCGGCGATCAGCTCGCAGGAGAGCGACCCCGCAAGGCTCCTCGAGCAGGTGCTTGCCAGCCCACAGATGACCGGGGCCGACCTGGCCCGGGTGGTGAGCACGCCCGAGCCTTACACAATCAGTCCGCCGGGGCAGGCCAGGTACCGCGTGGTCGCCGTCGACCTGGGGATCAAGGCATCCACGCCGCGGAACCTCGCGGCCCGGGGCTGCGAGGTGCTCGTGGTGCCGGCCACGGCCACCGCCGGACAGATCCTGGCCGCCTCGCCGGACGGCGTCTTCTTCAGCAACGGCCCCGGCGACCCGGCCGCGGGCACGTACGCGGTGGACGCGATGCGCGGGGTCCTCGACGCCGGCGTCCCCGTCTTCGGCATCTGCCTGGGCAGCCAGATCCTGGCCCTGGCTCTCGGCCTGAGCACCTACAAGCTCCGGTACGGCCACCGCGGCGTGAACCAGCCGGTGATGGACCTCGCCACCGGCCGCGTCTACATCACCAGCCACAACCACGGTTTCGCCGCCGCCCTCCCCGGGGAAACGCACGGTCACGGCCAGACAGGCGTTTCCGCGGAAACGCACAGCCTCGGCGAAGAAGGCGTTTCCGCGGAAACCAGCACGCACGGCGCGGACCGCACGCAGCCCGCCGAACCAGCCGAACCAACCCAAGCCGACCGAGCCGCCGCGTCCAGCCCTACAACGTGGTCACACGTGCCACCTCAGGCGCTGCGGCAGTTCGAGACACCGTACGGCCCGGCGGTGGTCAGCCACGTCAACCTCAATGACGGCGTGGTGGAGGGCCTGCGGCTGCTCGAGCGCCCGGTGTTCAGCGTGCAGTACCACCCCGAGGCCGCGCCAGGCCCGCACGACGCCGCCGACCACTTCGACCACTTCTGCACCCTGCTCGAGCGCGCCCGATGAGGCGGCGCGACCATCGTTCGTCAGTTTTGGTCGTCATAGCAGCCAAAACTGACGAACGATCTTGGGCCACAGGCGCGGAAGCCATCCCGGACCTGGGGGCGAGCCATGCCGCGGCGTGAGGACCTGAAATCGGTGCTGGTGATCGGGTCCGGGCCGATCGTCATCGGGCAGGGCTGCGAGTTCGACTACTCGGGCACCCAGGCCTGCCGGGTGCTGAAGCAGGAGGGCATCCGGGTCAGCCTGGTCAACTCCAACCCGGCGACGATCATGACCGACCCCGAGTTCGCCGACGCCACCTACGTCGAGCCGATCACCACCGAGACGCTGGAGAAGGTCATCGCCATCCAGCGCCCCGACGCCGTGCTCCCCACGCTGGGCGGCCAGACCGCGCTGAACGCGGCTGTCGCCCTGCACGATTCGGGCATCCTGCGGCGGTACAACGTCGAGCTGATCGGCGCCAACATCGACGCGATCCGGGCCGGCGAGGACCGCGAGCGGTTCAAGCAGATCGTCACCGGCCTGGGCGCCGAGGTCCCGAGCAGCCGGATCTGCCGCGACATGGACGAATGCCTAGCCGCCGTGACGGGACAAACGGGACAAAAAGGCCTGGGCTATCCCGTGGTGGTCCGGCCCTCGTTCACGCTGGGCGGGGCCGGGTCCGGCATCGCCTGGGACGAGAAAGACCTGCGGCGCATCGCCGGGGCCGGGCTTGACGCGAGCCCCACGCACGAGGTCCTGCTCGAGCAGAGCATCCTCGGCTGGAAGGAATTCGAGCTCGAGCTGATGCGCGACCGGGCCGACAACGTAGTCGTCGTCTGCTCGATCGAGAACATCGACCCGATGGGCGTGCACACCGGCGACTCGGTCACCGTCGCCCCGGCCATGACGCTCACCGACCGCGAGTACCAGCAGATGCGCGACACCGCTATCGCCATCATGCGCGCGGTCGGGGTGGATACCGGCGGCTGCAACATCCAGTTCGCCGTCGAGCCGCGCACGGGCCGCATGGTGGTGATCGAGATGAACCCGCGGGTGTCGCGGTCCTCGGCGCTCGCCTCCAAGGCCACCGGCTTCCCGATCGCCAAGATCGCGGCGCGGCTGGCCATCGGCTACACCCTCGACGAGATCCCGAACGACATCACCGGCCAGACCCCGGCCTGCTTCGAGCCCGCGCTGGACTACGTGGTGGTCAAGGTGCCGCGGTTCGCGTTCGAGAAATTCCCCGGCGCGGACACCGCGCTCACCACCCACATGAAGAGCGTGGGGGAAGCCATGGCTATCGGCCGGAACTTCGCCGAAGCCCTGCAAAAGTCGCTGCGTTCGCTGGAGAGTAACCGCGGCCCGTTCGGCTGGAAAAATCCCCCGGGGGATGCGGCGAGCCTGCTGCGTGACTGCGGGACCCCGCACGACGGGCGGCTGGCCACCATCCACCAGGCGCTGCGCGCTGGCGCCAGCGTGGCTGATGTAGTCAAGGTGACCAGCATCGATCCCTGGTTCATCGAGCAGATCCAGCACGTTCAGGACATCTCCGAGCGAGTCGCCGCCGCCCCCGCCCTCGACGCGGAAACCCTCCGGACAGCAAAGCACAATGGCTTCTCCGACGCGCAGATCGCCGAACTGCGCGGCACCACGGAAACCGTGATCCGCGAGATCCGCTGGGGGCTCGGCGTGCGGCCGGTGTATCACGCGGTGGACACCTGCGCCGCGGAGTTCGCGGCCCGTACCCCGTACCTCTACTCGACCTACGACGACGAGACCGAGGTGCCGGAGGGCACCACGCCCAGGGTGATCATCCTCGGCAGCGGGCCGAACCGGATCGGCCAGGGCATCGAGTTCGACTACGCCTGCGTGCACGCGTCGTTCGCGCTCGCCGACGCGGGCTACGAGACCGTGATGGTCAACTGCAACCCGGAGACCGTCTCCACTGACTACGACACCTCGGGCCGGCTGTACTTCGAGCCGCTCACCCTGGAGGACGTGCTCGAGGTGGTGCGCGCCGAGCAGGCGAGCGGCCCGGTAAAGGGTGTGATCGTGCAGCTCGGCGGGCAGACGCCGCTCGGGCTGGCGCGGGCGCTCGAGGCCGCGCGGGTGCCGGTGGTGGGCACCTCGCCCGAGGCGATCCACCTGGCCGAGGACCGCGCCGCGTTCGCCCGGGTCCTGGAAAAAGCCGGGCTGACCGCGCCGAGGTACGGGACCGCGACCTCCGCCGAGGACGCGGTCACGATCGCCCGCGAGATCGGGTACCCGGTGCTGGTCCGGCCCTCGTACGTGCTCGGCGGCCGGGGCATGGAGATCGTCTACGACGACGCCATGCTGCGGTCCTACGTGTCCCGGGCGACCGAGGCAGGCCCCGGCCATCCGGTGCTGATCGACAGGTTCCTCGACGACGCGATCGAGATCGACGTCGACGCGCTCTACGACGGGTCCGAGCTTTACCTCGGCGGGGTCATGGAGCACATCGAGGAGGCGGGCATCCATTCCGGCGACTCCGCCTGCGCGCTGCCGCCGATCACCATCGGCCGCGGCGACATCGCCCAGATCCGCGCGGCCACCGAGGCCATAGCCGCCGGGGTGGGCGTGCGCGGCCTGCTGAACGTGCAGTACGCGCTGGCCGGGGGAGTGCTGTACGTGCTCGAGGCCAACCCGCGGGCGTCGCGCACGGTGCCGTTCGTCTCCAAGGCCACGGCGGTGCCGCTGGCCAAGGCCGCGGCGCGGATCATGCTCGGGTCGGCCATCGCATCTCTGCGTGCCGAGGGAATGCTGCAGGCCGAGGGCGACGGCGGCTCGCTGCCCTGGGACGCGCCGGTGGCGGTGAAGGAAGCCGTGCTGCCGTTCGGGCGGTTCCGCGACCCGGCTGGGCAGGGGGTGGACACCGTGCTCGGCCCGGAGATGCGCTCGACCGGCGAGGTGATGGGGATCGACGCGGTGTTCGGCACGGCGTACGCGAAGGCCCAGGCGGCGGTGTACGGGTCGCTGCCGGTGAAGGGACGGGCGTTCGTGTCGGTGGCGAACCGGGACAAGCGTTCGATGATATTCCCGGTCAAGCGCCTCGCCGACCTGGGTTTCGAGATCTGGGCCACTGAGGGAACGGCGGAGGTGCTGCGCCGCAACGGGGTTCGTGCCAAGATCGTGCGAAAGCACGGTGACGGCCCAGGCCCTTCCGGTGAGCCGACCGTGGTAACGCGGATCCTCGCAGGCGAGGTGGACCTGATCGTGAACACGCCGTTCGGCAGCCCAGGGCAGTCCGGCCCGCGCCTCGACGGCTACGAGATCCGCACCGCCGCGGTCCGCCGCGGCATCCCATGCGTCACCACGGCCGCGGGACTCGCCGCCGCCGTGCACGGGATCGAGGCCATCATCCGCGGCGAGGTGGGCGTGCGGTCGCTCCAGGAGCACGCCGCGCTGATCGGCTCCGCGCCTGGCGGGCGCTCCGCGCCCCGCGGGTAAGGCACCTATGGCGCCAGTCCAGATCCGCGGCACCGTGCTGACCCTGCGGCGCGTCGACGCATATCACGCGCTAACCCTGGTCGCGCCCGCCATCGCGACCAAGTTCCGGCCCGGCCAGTTCATCACGGTCGCGGTCGGCGGCCCCGAGACGAGCATGCTCGGGCGGCGGGCCTTCGCGGTGCACGACGTGCGGCCCGATCACGGCGGCACGGTGGAGTTCGTGTTCGAGGCCCGCGGGCCGGGGACGCGGTGGCTGGCCGCGCTGCGCGCGAGGGACGTGCTCGACACGGTGGGACCGCTCGGCCGGCCCTTTCCCATCCCCAGGGATCCGTCGAGCTGCCTGCTGCTCGGCGTCGGCTACGGCAGCGCGCCGTTGTTCGCGCTGGCGGCGCGGCTCCGGGAACGCGGCTGCAGCATCGATTACCTGCTCGGCGGCGAGAGCGCCGACCGGGTCTTCGGCGCGCTGACCGCCCGGCGGAACGGGCGGAGCGCGGCGGTCGCGACCACCGACGGCTCGTTCGGCGCCCGGGGCGCGGTGACCGGCCTGATGGAGCAGATCATCCGCGAGGCGCGCACCGACGTCATCTACGCATGCGCGCCCGTGCCGGTGCTGCGGGAGGTCTCGGCGATCGCGAGCAGGTACGACATCCCGGTGCAGGCGTCGGTGGACGTGCCCATGGCCTGCGGGACCGGGGTGTGCATGGGGTGCGTGCTGCCGGTCACCGGGACCGACGGGATCATCCGGATCGTCCGCTCCTGTGTGGACGGCCCGGTGTTCCGCGGCGACCTGGTCCGCTGGGACGACATGGGGACGATCCCGTTCGACGCGCTCGGCGCGCCCGGGTGGCGTGATGCCGGCTGACATGAGGGCCAGGCTCGGCCAGGCCGAACTGCCCAACCTGGTGCTATCCGCGGCGGGCTGCGCGGGCGCGGGCCGCGAGCTCGCCCAGTTCGTCGACGTGGCCAGGGTCGGCGCGCTGATCAGCAAGTCGATCATGGCCGAACCGCATACCGGCAATCCCGCGCCGCGGCTGACCGAGACGCCGAGCGGCATGCTGAACTCGGTGGGCCTGCAGGGCCCGGGAGTGGACGCGTTCCTGCAGCGGGACCTGCCATGGCTGCTGTCCCGCGGCGCGCGGGTCGTGGTCTCGATCGCGGGCCAGACCATCCGCGAGTACGCCGGGCTGGCCGGCCGGCTGTCCGACACGGCCGGGGTGACGGCCATCGAGGTCAACCTCTCCTGCCCCAACGCCGAGGACGCCGGGCAGCCGTTCGCGCTGGACCCGCAGCGGGCCGGCAGCGTGATCGCGGCGGTGCGGAGCAGCGCCAGGTACGACATCCCGGTGTTCGCAAAGCTATCGCCGGACGTGACCGACATCGTGGCGGTGGCCAGTGCCTGCGTCACGGCGGGCGCGGATGGCCTGTCGCTGATCAACACGCTGCTCGGCATGGCCATCGACCCGGCGACGATGCGCCCGGTGTTGGCCGCCCGGTACGGCGGCCTGTCCGGCCCGGCCATCAGGCCGGTGGCGGTGCGGTGCGTGTGGCAGGTCAGGGCCGCGTCGGGACCGGCGGCGTGCGCACCGGCCGGGATGCCCTTGAGCTGCTGCTCGCGGGCGCCTCCGTGATCGCTGTGGGCACGGAGATCATGCATGATCCCTCGGCGTGCTCGCGCGTGCTGAAGGAGCTGGAGGAGGAACTGGCGGCCATGGGCGTGGACCGGGCCGCCGACGTGATCGGCCGGGCTCACGGGGTCCACGGCCGGGTCTCCCGTGGCCTGGCCTGGCGTGCCTAGACGGCACAATGTAAGCAAGACGCGGCAATATGTAACAGACTTGAACGGTCCATCCGGGCAGACATCCGGGCAGCATCGAGGAGAGGAGTACGGCCGTGAGCAAGCCGGCGCCAGTGGCTGTCGCGCTTGACGCGCCCGACCTGGAGACGGCCGCGCGGTGGGCTGCGCTGGTGACGCCGCACGTGAGCACGGTCAAGGTCGGGCTCGAGCTTTACCTGCGCTACGGGCCCGAGGTGGTCGCCACGGTCCGGGGCGCCAGTCGCGTGTCCGTGTTCCTCGACCTGAAGTTGCATGACATCCCGGCCACGGTCGCTGGGGCCGCGCGGGCGGTCGCGCGGCTGCGCCCGGACGTGCTCACCGTGCACGCGGTCGGCGGCACCGACGTCATCCGCGCGGCCGTCGAGGCGGCACCGGACACGATGGTGGCGGCGGTCACCGTGCTCACCTCGCTCGGCGACGACGACCTCGACCAGATCGGGATGATCGGGCCGGTGCGGGACACGGTCCTGCGGCTGGCTACCCTCTCGGTGGCGGCGGGTGCGCAGGGCCTGGTCTGCTCGCCGCGCGAGGTTTCCGCCGTCCGGTCCGAGGTCGGCCCGGATGTGACGCTGATCACGCCGGGCGTGCGGCCCGCGGGCAGCGAGGCGAACGATCAGGCGCGGGTGGCCACGCCGGAAGAGGCGCTGCTGGCCGGCGCGGACCTGCTGGTGATCGGCCGGCCCATCACCCGGGCCCCTGATCCCGGCGCCGCCGCGGCGGCCATCGCCGCGTCACTGCGCCGGGTGGCCGTGGCGAGGTAATCCGGTCCGGACCCGGCTGGGACCCGGCTCGGAAAACCGGCAGTAACCTGGGGTGACTCTGGTCTTACCCAGCGAGTATGATGTCTGGAAGCCCGACGGTCGCAAACAAGCACGAGCGTGCACATCATGGTGCAAAAGCTCCAGAAAGCCACAAACCAGGGCAAAAGGTACTAAATCACCCTAAAGTCTGAAATGGTGGGAGATGCGGACGGAAGCCTTAGCGGGGCGCAAGGGTAAAAGTCATCGTGGGCAGTTGAGACTCACGTCGCCGGATATCCTTCAAGTTGCCCCGGGTGCCGTAGTGAGATGAGTGGGACATGTCGGCCGGATCCGTGACGCGCCGCGTGGGTGCCGAACCCGCAGGCCGAGGATGGCTTACGCTGGTATCCAGTGGCGTTGACGGCGGGATATCACCCGGTGAGACCCCTAGTGGGGTAGGGGATGCGGGATGATAACTCTAAGTAATGGAATGCTCACGTTGAGTAATATATTTCAATTTGTAATGTCGCAACCGGCAGTTTGCGTTGCATAAAGGGTACGTGATTGGCTAGTTTCCCCTCCCGACAAACCTTTTTCCGACGAAACCCGAGGTGACCCCGAGTGGCTCTTCCTCCCCTCACTCCCGAAGAACGTGCAGCGGCACTGGAGAAGGCCGCCAGAGCACGCAAAGAACGCGCCGAGGTGAAGAACCGCCTCAAGCGCGGGGCCACGAACTTGTCAGATGTCATCAAGGAAGGCGCGCATGATGACATCATTGGCAAGATGAAGGTCTCGGCCCTGCTCGAGTCCCTGCCGGGCGTAGGCAAGGTCAGGGCAAAGCAGATCATGGAAAGGCTTGGCATCGCGGAATCGCGTCGTGTACGCGGGCTGGGTACCAACCAGCGCTCCGCGCTTGAGCAAGAGTTCGGTGCCGATATCTGAACCGCGCGGCAGAAGGGAACCGAGTCCTGGCAGTGCCGCGGTCGCGACCCCGGTGCATTCGCGGCTGACCGTGCTCTCCGGGCCCTCCGGGGTCGGGAAGAGCACGGTCGTCGCCGAACTCCTCAGGACTTGTCCCCAGATCTGGATTTCCGTCTCGGTCACGACACGGCGGCCGCGCCCGGGGGAAGTAGACGGGCGCGAATATCACTTTGTCGATGACAAAGAGTTTGACCGGCTGGTCGCCAGCGGGGCGTTGCTTGAGTGGGCGACGTTCGCCGGCCACCGGTACGGCACGCCGCGCGAGCCGCTTAACGAAAGGCTCGAGGCGGGCGTTTCCTGTCTGCTCGAGATTGACGTGGCCGGAGCGCGGCAAGTCAAGCGCACGGTGCCCGATGCCCGCCTGGTGTTCCTGGCCCCGCCGTCCTGGGACGAGCTGGTGCGCAGGCTCACCGGACGCGGCACCGAGCCGCCTGAGGTGCTGGAACGCAGGCTGGCGGCCGCCCGGGAAGAGCTCGCGGCGGCCGAAGAGTTCGAGGTCACCCTGGTGAACACATCCGTCGAGGACGTGTGCCGCCAGCTGGTAGCCTTGATCGAGCAGTGACCTACGGAAGGCAGAATGTGGCAGGGACTCAGGTCGCCGACGGCATCATCAACCCGCCGATCGACGAGCTTCTTGATGTCGTGGACAGCAAGTACCGGCTGGTGATCATGGCCGCGAAGCGCGCACGGCAGATTAACGCCTATTACTCGCAGCTCGGCGAAGGGCTGCTTGAGTACGTCGGGCCGCTGGTGGAGACGCGCAGCCAGGAGAAGCCGCTGTCCATCTCGCTCCGGGAGATCAAGGAGCGGCTGCTCCACGTCGAGGCCATCGAAGGCTGACCAGGTCCATGCCGGCACGCGTCGTCCTCGGCGTCGGCGCCGGCATCGCGGCGTACAAATCGTGCGAGCTGCTCAGGCTGCTGACCGAGTCCGGGCATCACGTCCGGGTGGTGCCCACCCCTGACGCGCTCCGCTTCGTCGGCGAGGCCACGTGGGCCGCGCTGTCCGGCGAGCCGGTGACGACCGATGCGTGGACGGGCGTGGCCGAGGTCCCGCATGTCCGGCTCGGGCAGTCGGCCGACCTCGTCCTGGTCGCGCCCGCGACGGCGGACCTGATGGCCCGGGCCGCGGCCGGGCTGGCCGGGGACCTGCTGACCGCCACGCTGCTTACCGCCAGGTGCCCGGTGCTGTACGCGCCGGCCATGCACACCGAGATGTGGGAGCACCCCGCCACCCAGGCGAACGTGTCGCTGCTGCGCAGCCGCGGCGCCATCGTGCTCGAGCCCGCGGTCGGCCGTCTGACCGGCCAGGACAGCGGCCCCGGGCGGCTGCCCGAGCCGGGCGAGATCTTCGCCGTCGCGGTCAGGCTGCTGGCCCGCGGCGGTGCCGGCCGGGCCGGCGGTGCCGGCGGGCGGGCTGACCCGCTGCGCCCGGACCTGGCCGGCCGCCGCGTGGTGGTCTCCGCGGGCGGCACCCGGGAAGAGATCGACCCGGTGCGGTTCATCGGCAACTGGTCCACCGGGACGCAGGGGTACGCGCTGGCTCGCGCGGCGGCGGCGCGGGGCGCCGAGGTCATCGTGGTCGCGGCCAACGTCGCGCTGCCGGATCCGGCCGGGGCCAAGGTCACCAGGGTCGTTTCGGCGCGGGAGATGCGGGACGCCGTGATGGCCGCCGCGGCCCAGGGGGTCGGTGCCGACGCAGTGGTGATGGCCGCCGCGGTGGCGGACTACCGCCCGGAGGCGCGGAGCGCGGCGAAGATGAAGAAGGACGGGCAGCCGCCCGAGCCGCTGCGGCTGACCGAGAACCCGGACATCCTGGCCGGGCTGGCCGCCGCACGCCGCGCCCAGGCCCCCGCCGGGCAGGCCGCAGGAGATCATGATGCCGAACGGGCCGGGCTCGTGCCCCCGCACACGGTGCGTCAGATCCTGGTCGGGTTCATGATCTCCTGCGGCCTGCCCGGCGGGGGCCTGGGCGCGGCGTGCGGCGGCCA
>WNFD01009311.1_pt1 | contig 13292 bp, 7 predicted proteins | sample 5400491 | NCBI WGS metagenome assembly WNFD01 (sample SAMN13153343, study PRJNA577476) | soil metagenome | isolation source: 120 cm saprolite under Douglas fir tree site 2 hole 2 replicate 2 | place: USA:California | collected 2015-04-18 | reverse complement strand
TGGTGCAGGGGCCTACGGTGTTGGCGATGTATCCCGAATACGTGGGTGACGCGAACGTCTACGAGCTGATGGCTGATGCGGACAGGGCAAAGGGGGATGCGAGGGCTGAGGCTGCGGCGTTGACCGCGTATGAACATGAAGGGGGGCAGGATCCAGCAGTGCTGAAGCGGCTGGCGACGCTTGAAGAGGGCGCGGGGCGGCCTGCCGAAGCGGCGGCCACACTTGCGCGGTTGAATTACATCTACCCTGTCAAAAACGAGGAGTTGCATCGCCGGCTTGGCGACCTGCTGTACGCGCAGAAGCAGTACGACGGCGCTATCCGCGAGTACGTTGCTGTTGTGGCGTCGAATCCGCTGGACAAAGCGGGCGCGGAGTTTCATCTGGCGCAGGCGTATCTTGCCGCAGGGCAGAAGGACAAGGCCCAGGAGAGTGTGCTGGCCGCGCTTGAAGCAGCGCCGGGTTACCGGCCGGCACAAAAGATGTTGCTGGAGTTGAACCAAAAATGAACTGACAAGGATGGGAACTCATGGCTACTTTTGCCGACTTGAATCCGGATGCAGCACAGCTCCAGCAGCGCGTCGAGCGTTTCCACTGGGTGCGCGAAGGCATCGTTAAACAGGTGCGCGAGGTGATCGTGGGCCAGGACGAGGTTCTGGACCAGGTGTTGATTGCACTCTTCGTGGGCGGCCACTGCCTGATTACCGGTCTGCCCGGCACGGCGAAGACCCTGATGGTGCGTACGATCGCCGACGCACTGGACCTCGAGTTCCGGCGCATTCAGTTCACGCCAGACCTAATGCCCTCCGATATCACTGGCACCGACATCATTGAAGAGGACCTGACGACCGGCCATCGAAAATGGACCTTTGTTGAAGGGCCAATCTTCGGCAACATACTGTTGGCCGACGAGATCAACCGCACACCGCCGAAGACCCAGGCTGCGCTGCTTGAGGCCATGCAGGAGCACTCCTGTACCGTGCGCGGGCACATCTACAGGTTGCCGGCGCCGTTCTTTGTGCTGGCGACGCAGAACCCGATCGAACTCGAAGGCACGTATCCTCTGCCGGAGGCGCAGTTGGACCGGTTCCTCTTCAACGCCACGCTGGATTATCTGAGCGCGGAGGATGAACTGAAGGTCGTGGACCTGACGACGACGACGCGCATTGCAAAGATTGAGGCGGTAACGTCGGAATCGATCGCGCGGTACGTGGTGAGCCTGGTGCGTGCGACGCGTCCCAGGAACGAAAGCGCGCCCGACTTCGTGAAGAAATATGTGAACTACGGAGGGAGCATCCGTGCGGCGCAGTTTATTGTGCTGGCTGCGAAGGCTCGGGCGCTCTCGCGAAAGCGTTACCACGTGACTTATGACGACATCACGTCGGTGACGTTGCCGGTGTTGCGACATCGCATCCTGCTGAATTTTCACGCCGAGTCGGAACGGATCGACGCGGACGAGATTCTCAACCGGCTCCTGGCGCAAGTGCCGCGGCCAAAGGAGAGCTGATGCAGCGCTTCCTCGATCCTGCGGTGCTGGCCGGCATCTCCTCGCTGGACCTGCTGGCAAAGACGGTGGTGGACGGCTTTGTGGCTGGTCTGCATCGATCGCCGGACTTCGGCTTCAGCCAGGAGTTTGCCGAGTACCGCGCCTACGTCCCGGGTGACGATCTGCGCCATGTGGACTGGAATCTGTTCGCGCGCACCGAGCGCTGCTATCTGAAGCGCTATCGCGGCGAAACGAATAGCCAACTCGTGGTCTTGCTCGATGCGAGCAACTCGATGCAGTACACGTCTGGTCCTCCGAAGAAGATGGACTATGCACGGTTTATTGCGGCGTCGCTCTTCTATCTCGCGATCCGGAACCAGCGCGATGCGGCGGGGCTGATCGTCTTCGATGATGAGGTGCGGGAGTATGTGAGGCCCTCCACGCGGCAGGGCCAGCTTGCGCGGCTCTTCGCGGGACTCGAGCAGGCAGAGCCGCGTGCACGGACGGACTTCGGCAAACCGCTGCGTCATTTCCAGGAGCTACTGCACCGGCGCGGCATCGCGATCGTGATCTCGGACTTCTATGAAGAACCTGAGAAGATTGTTCGCGCCATTGAGCCGCTGCGTTTCCACGGCAACGATGTGGTGCTGTTTCATATTCTCGATCCGGAGGAGATACGGCCTGTGCTGAAGGGGCCCGCGTTGCTGGTCGATCTTGAGACCGATCAGCAGATCGAAGTCATTCCCGAGTACACGAAGACGACTTATCGCGCGAAGATGGAGGCGCACATCGAGCAGCTTCGCTCACGCACGCGGGGAGCGGGGATGGACTATCGACTGCTCGTGACCGATCAACCCCTCGATGAGGCGCTGCGCGAGTATCTATCGCTGCGGCAGGCAGGGAACTGATGGGCTTTCTTGCGCCATGGTTTCTGGGAGGCCTGGCGGCGCTGGGCGTGCCGGTGTTCGTGCATCTGCTGCGGAAGCATGTGACCATACCAAGGCCGGTGAGTTCACTGATGTTCTTCGAGCGCGGCACGCAGAGTTCGACGCGGCACCGACGCTTGAGGTATCTGCTGCTCTTTGCCTTGCGATTTGCGTTGCTGCTGCTGGTGGTGCTGGCGTTTGCGGACCCGTTTGTGCGGCGGCCCGCGGCAGACATGAGCGGACATTTGCTGCTGATCGTGTTGGACGACTCCTTCAGCATGCGTGCGGGAACGCGGTTCGCGGACGCGAAGCAGCAGGCGCTTGCGGCGCTGGCCGCGAAATCGCATTCGCAGAAGGCGCAGGTGATGGCGCTTGGAGGGCAGCTCGAGGTGCTGACGCAGCCGATTGCTGATGAAGCGCAACTGCGCTCGGCGCTTGAGAGCATCCAGCAGGGAGATGGGCATGCGAACTTCGGCGAGCTGGGTCGAAGTATCCGCGCGCTGAGCGAGACGGTGCATGGGCCGATCGATCTGCATCTGTTCAGCGATATGCAGCGCACGGCCATGCCTGCGAACTTTGCCGATATGGTACTGCCAGCGAACGTGACGCTGGTACTGCATGCTGTGGCGAAGGGCACCGCGCCGCCCAACTGGACGGTGGAGAGTGTAAGCGCACCGGCTGAACTTGCCGACCCGAAGGACCCCAAGCGATCGCGTGTTCAGGCTGTGGTGGCGGGCTTCGGGACTCCGGCGGCGGAGAAGACGGTGTCGTTCGTGGTGAACGGCAAGACGGTAGCAACGCGTAACGTGAACGTTCCGGTCAATGGGCGCGCGACGGTGCAGTTTGCGCCGCTCGATGTGGGGTACGGATTCAACCGCTGCGAACTGCGGATTGAAGGTGGTGGCGATGCCTTTCCCGCAGATGACAGAAGCGTATTCGTCATTCGGCGATCAGACCCGGAGAGGGTGCTGTTCGTTCATGCCGCGAACGATACGCGGTCGGCGCTGTACTTTGGTGCGGCACTGGGCGCGGCGACGCAGGCGTCATTTGTGCTGCAATCTGTGACTGCTGATCAGACTACGGACCTCGACCCCTCGAAGTACGCTTTTGTGGTGCTGTCGGATGCGGTCACGTTGCCGTCGATCTTCGAGCACACGCTGGCGCAGTATGTCTCGAAGGGAGGCAGCGTTCTGATCGCGCTGGGCACGGGTGCAGGGCACCACGCGCGCATTCCGCTGTGGGGAGGCGATGTGAAGGATGCGCATGACTACGTCCGCACTGGTGGCGCGGCGACGGTCGGCCAGGTGGACTTCACGCATCCTGCGCTCGAGCAGGCGCAGCCGGGGCGTGATAACGGGGGATGGGCGGAGACGAAGTTCTTTTATGCCGCACAAGTCGACCCGGGACAGGCGCGCGTGGCGGCACGGCTGGGTGATGGGACGCCGCTGTTGCTTGACAGGCAGATCGGCGAAGGGCATGTGCTGCTACTCACTTCTGGGCTGGAGAATCTTACCAACGACTTGCCGCTGCATCCGGTTTTTGTGGCGTTCGTTGACAAGGCGGCGCGGTATCTCTCGGGCAGCGAGCGGCTGAGCGGCTCCCGGGTGGTGGACTCGTTCGTGCAACTCCGCTCGGCGGCCGAGCCGGTTGGGGAGGTAGCGAGTGTGGAGGTGATCGACCCCGACGGGCGCAGGCCGCTTTCGTTGAGCGAGGCGCGGACGGTGCAGACCTTTCGACTGCGGCGCGCGGGTTTCTATCAGATTCGATTTGCGAATGGACGTGATGCAGTGATTGGGGTTAATCCCGACCGGCTCGAATCGGACTTGGAGACGATTGCACCGGATGTGCAGCAGCTGTGGAACGGAAGCAGAGACGAAGCGTCTAAGCAGACAGCCGACGCCGCGGGAGTTGAAGCGAAATACCGTCCCGTGAGCCTGTGGTGGTACGTTATGCTACTTGCATTGGTTGTGGCGCTAGCGGAGACGGTGGTTGCCAGCGGCTACATGGGCACGCAGCGGGAGGACGCATGAGCAAGAGGAATGAGCTCAACTCCTATATCGCGCGGCTGCAGCAGAGGTTGCGGCTGGGAGCGTGGCTGCGCGGCGCGGCTATCTTTACCGGCACGGCGCTTATCGTCACCGTCGCGTTGGTGCTGCTGCTCAATCATTATGCCTTCCCGGCGCATGGAGTCACGGGAGCTCGTCTGGCGTTGCTTGCTGCGCTGATTGCAGTCGCGGGGTTTGGCATTGCGCTTCCGCTGGCTCGCCTGACGCGAGCACGGGCCGTGCGCGAGGCCGAAGCCGTACATTCTGGGCTCGAGCAGAGGCTGACAACCTTCCATGAGCGCGAACGCGATGGTGGCGACCCGTTTCTGGAGTTGCTGGCCGCTGATACTTTGTCGCGAACGCAGGATGCAGCGCCGTCTTCGCTGGTTCCTGACAACCGGCTCTTTGCACTCAGCGGCGCGGGGCTGGCTTGCTTTGGCGTGCTGGCGTGGATGATCGCTGCCGGGCCGGGCTATCTCGGCTACGGTGCTTCGCTGCTGTGGACGGGGCCTAAGAAAAATGTGGCTCCGTTGTATGCGATCACGGTTACGCCTGGCGACGTTGCGGTGCGGCGGAACAGCGACCAGCTTATTACCGCGTGTGTGACCGGCATGCGGCCGGAGAAGGTGCAGATCTTTGCTCACTACCAAAGTGCGGGGGCTTGGGAACCTGTCACTATGCAGGCGCAGCCGGACTCGGGTGGCTTGGCGGCGTATCAGTTTGTCTTTGCGGGTCTGCCGGAGAACGTCGAGTACTACGTGGCCGCAGGTCCGCTGGTTTCGCCGCACTACAAGGTGCGCGTCGTGGATCTTCCTGCTGTGAAGGGAATTCGAGTGACGTACCAGTATCCGAAGTGGACCGGCATGAAGCCGGTGACGGAGGAGCACTCTGGCGACCTGCGTGCCATTGAGGGGACCGACGCTGCACTCGAAGTCGAGATGGACCGTCCCTTGAAGGATGGACAACTGGCGCTTGACGGTGGCAAGACGATCCAGCTGGCGAGCGGGGAGGGGAACAGGTACCGAGGCACGATCCATCTCGAGAAGGACGGCGCCTATCATGTGGCCGCGACCGACCAGGGCCAGCCAGTGCGGCTCTCGGAGGACTACTTTATCGCGACGGACAAGGCGATGCCGCCGGCGGTCGCGATCAGCCGCCCCGGTGGGGACTATCGCGCCAGTCCGATCGAGGAGGTTACGGTTGGGGTGAAGGCGACGGATCAGTTTGGGCTGAACGATGTGCATCTGCATTACTCCGTGAACGGCGGGCCGGACCGCGACGTGAGCCTGCTCAAGACACCTGGCACGAAAGAAGCCGACGGCTCTTACACGCTGCGGTTGGAAGATTTCAAGCTGGTTCCGGGCGATCTGGTGAGTGTCTACGCGACGGCCAAGGATGGGCATGCTGAAGCTCGCACCGAGATTAGTTTTATTCAGGCCGATCCGTTCGAGCGGGAGTTTTCGCAGTCGCAGCAGAGCGGCGGTGGGGGTGGCGGCGGTGGTGGCGGGCAGAACAATCAGACCGACATATCCAAGCGTGAGAAGGAACTGATTGCTGCGACGTGGAAGCAGCAGAACGACAAGGCTGCGACCCCGAAGGACTCCACAGTGGCAGGTCAGTTTCTCTCTGATGCACAGCAGAAGCTGCGTGATCAGGTGATGGCGCTCTCTGCCCGAATGCAGAGCCGCGATCTGTCTGCAGCGAACGAGGAGTTTACCGGCTTCGAAAAGGACATGCAGACTGCGGCCGAGGCAATGGCTCCTTCAGCGGACAAGCTGAAGGGCATGCAGTGGAAGGACGCGATTCCCCTGGAGCAGAAGGCGCTGCAGGCGCTGCTGCGGGCTGAGGCGACCTTCCGGCAGATTCAGATTGCCTTCGGCCAGCAGGGGGGCGGCGGGGGTGGCGGCAGCAACAGTGCAGGCCGTGACTTGGCGAGTCTCTTCGACCTGGAGCTGGATACGGAGAAGAACCAGTACGAGACGGCGCAGACCGCATCTCCCGCGGAGCAGCACGAGAAGAACGTGGAAGATGCGCTCGCGAAGCTCGACGCACTGGCCAAGCGGCAGGAGGAGTTGGCGAATCAGCAGCACAATCCACAGCAGAGCTTCCAGGAGCGCTGGCAGCAGGAGATGCTGCGGCGCGAGGCGGAACAACTGCAGCGGCAGATGGAGCAGCTGGCGCAGAACAGCCAGGGTCAGCAGAGCGGGCAACAGCAGAACGGACAACAGAGCTCCAACGGGCAGTCATCGGGACAGCCCGGTTCGCAGTCGTCGCAGTCTGGTTCGCAGCAGGGTGCGTCGTCTCAGGGAGGGTCGCAGTCTCAGAGCAGTTCTCAAACAAAACAGCAGCCGGCCGGTAGGCAGGGTTCAGGGCAATCTCCGGACCAACGAATCGAGCAGGCTCTGAGCCGCCTGCGCCAGGCGGGTGAAGCGATGAAGCGCAGCGGTGGTCCGCAGCAGAGCGCCGAGGCAGCGCGACAGGCCGCTGATCGGCTGCGCGACGCGACGAATCTGTTGGGGGGGACGCAGCAGCAGCTTGCCTCGGGGAAGGTGGACTCGCTTTCGCATGAGGCGGACCGGCTAACCCAAGAAGAACGTGCGCAGGCTGACCGCATCGACAAACTCACCGCCGGTCAGCAAGGTGACTCCGGCACGATGGACAGGGATAGCATGATGGCGAGGCTTCGCGAGCGCGACCGGCTGGCCGGTGAACGGCAACAACTCTCAAACGACTTGTCGAAGCTGCAAAACGGTGTTCGGGAGGCTGCGCGTGAGATGGCCTCAAATCAGCCGGGTGTTGCGCAGAAGCTGCGCGATGCGCTGACGGAGATGGACCAGTCCGACCTCGACAATCATGTGCAGAGGACGGCGGATTGGTTGCGCGGCGGAATCAATCCAAACTCGAATGGAACTGAGAACCAGATCGCGCAGGGGCTGCAGAAGCTTAGTCAACAGCTTCGGCAGGCGCAGCAGGGAGTGGGCCAAGGCAAACCCGGACAGCGTGGCACGGGACAGGGTGATGAGACAGCTGCGTTGGGGCAGGTGGAGAGGCTGCGCAGTCAGCTTGAGGCGATGGCGTCCTCTCGCCGTGGTAACGGCCGGCAGCAGGGCCAGAATGGCCAAAGCGGGCAACAGGGTCGCGATGGACAGCAAGGCCAGAACAATCAGGGCGGGCAGAATGGCAATCAGCAAGGGCAGGGAGGGGGCAACGGACAGCAGTCTGGCAGCAGCGGTCAGCAAAGTCATGCCCGGCTGCAATCGGGCCAGAATGCGCAGGGCGGGCCACAGCAGGGCGGCGGCTTCGGCCAGCAGGCGGGAGATCGCACGGGCCAGCGCGGCGGCCAGAGCGGTGACGTGCGTTACGGAGGCGGAGGCGGTGCGGACGGCACCGTGTGGGGCAATATTAATACCGGTAACAATCGCTATGGCCAGGCCGGGCAGCGGCCAGCGCCGCCTGACGCATCCGGCAATCCCGCCGATACGGAGCGTACCTATCAACAGGGCCTACGCGAGCTAAACCAGCTCCGGCAGATGGTTCAGGGCGATCCGCAGGCCACGAAAGAAGTGCAGGAGCTGGCGAGACAGATGCAGCAGCTCGATCCCAGCCGGTTTCCGGGCAATCCCGCGATGGTGGAGCAGATGCATCGTGAGGTGCTCAGCTCTATCGATCGCATCGAGCTCCAGTTGCAACGCGACGGCGCCTCGACCGAAGCGCGCACGGGCAAGCCGTACGCTGTTCCGGCGGGATATCAGGATTCAGTGGCCGAGTATTACCGGCGGCTCAGTAAAAATCCTTGAGAGACGTGCGGCGACGTAATCATTCGAAAGAGCGGCTAAACTCCCGAGTGTCGGCAATCCGAAACGAATTGGCGGAACTATTTCACTGCGCAATCTTTCCGCCCGGTATCCGCAACACTCGCGATCAACCACTTGCCATCTTTGCGGACAAGATTGAATAAATCTGTTCCGCAGTGGTCCACCTTGCCGTCAATCAGAAACTCGAATGGGGCCCACACCATCGCCAGGTCGTTATCGATTCGCACCAACGGATCATGGATGCGCTCTTCGATCTGCGTTGTTCCCGGTCTTTCCACCCGGTCCGCGAAGGCCTCAAACGTCATCTGAGCCGGCTTGCCGTCGAGCATCAGCACCATCATGCCGCCGGGCAGCAGCGGTTCTTTGATCGCCGCCGCGTCGCGCCTGGCCATGCCGTCAAACATCGCCTTTACAGGAGCAAGGACCGCCCGCTCTTCCGGGGTTGCGGCGTGCAGCGAAGAAGTCAGGAGACCGGCGGCTGTGGCTCCGGCAACAAACAAAACTAAACGCAGTTGACGAAAGATCTTCATGGCTCTCGATTCTAAATCTAATTACGAGCGGGCACAGTCTTCGGTGTCGATACGGTGCCGACGATCTGCGGCGCTGCGCCAAGGCCTGTTGCCGGGCTTCCGGATTGCAGTGCGGTGTTGAAGCCGTCGAGCTCTGCGGGTGTGAAGGTCGCGCCGTTGCCTTTGGGCTCAGCGACGAACAGGGGATCCACACACTTCTCGGTCGCAAGACAGGTGACTCCCCTAACGCCGAAGAATACGTTGGACGCTCGCTTGAAGACTCCGAGCTTCCCGCAGTCCATCTGCTGTGCGCCACCGTCGACGACGTTAGTGTTGTCCTGGCAATAGAGGAATGACGGACCTCCACCGCTGCCGCCCAGGTTGTACGTCGCGGGGTTGTCGTAACCGAGAATGACATTCTTCTGAAAGGTGGTGTGGGCATTCGGGCAGCCGCCAGGGGTCGAGCAGCCGAGCGTGAAGAGAAGAGGTCCATAGCTGGCGATGGTATTCGAGCTGAAGTTGACCGTCTGACCATCGCGATAGTTCCAGCTCAGCGTGCTGCCGGCGCGGCAGAAGTCTCCGAGGTGGGCGTTGTAGGCTGCAGCGTTATCGGCAAGCGGCGCGGCCATGCGCACGCAGTTCCCGATGAAGGTGTTGCTGGTGATCGTGGCTGAGGCGAAATTGTAACCCCACTTCAACTGTCCGCCACCGTTGCCGTAGAAGGCGGAGTTCGTGACGCTGAGAGTCGAAGAGCCGGTGTCGATATGTCCGGGGTCGATTCCGTCCTGCACATTGTAGCGGCTGACAGAGTGATCGAAGTTGATGTTCAGTGCCGTACCGGGAGGAGCGCCCATGCCATCGCCATAGCCTCCGTTGCTCTGCCCATAGCAAGAGATTGCGCCGGTTCCAGGGTAAGCCTGATTGCACCCGCTGTACTCGATGGTCGAATAGAGGAAGTTCCAGGTCGCATTGTTGATGCTTGGCGTGCCAAACGGATGACTTGTGCGATCCTGGCCGGTTCCATCGTCGAAGTCCCAACCGGCCATGCCGTTGTAGGCGATGTCGCAACGCAGACAGGTGACCGAGCCGCCGATCGCACCGAGCACTCCGCGATCCGGGAAGCCGTGAATCCACATATCCTGCATCAGCACATCGTGCGTGCCCTGGTCGGTGACGACGCCTTCCACCGCATAGTCGTCGAAAGGAAAGTCACGGCTGCAGCTGCCGGGCACAGCTGGGTCGCCATGCTGGATGCACTGCGAGTGGCGGGTAAGCTCGATGCACTCCACATCGACAAAAGAGGTCGCTGCAAGGCTCAGCACATGATAGAGACCGAAGCCGCCGAAGAGCTGCGTCTTGTTGGCCGCGGAACAACTGGCGAAGTTTTCACCGAGGATCTGCGTATGCTGCGCCGCTGTGCCAGCAGGGATAGGCGGAGCCTCTGATGCCTGCGGACCCAACCCCGCGCGACCCCAAACATCGTTCGAGCTTGCGCCCTGATTGAAGCCCACCCGCCACGGTCCATCTTTGAGTATGACCTTGTCCCCGCCAGCCATAACCCACTTCAGTGGTTTACCGCTCTGATCGTCATACAGAAAACGGTAGTCTCCCAAGGCGCAGTGTTGATTCGATTTTGTCCCGACAGGAGCGGAATCCGCCTTACCGTCGCAAGTTTTTCGTGTGCCACCGTCTTTACGCACATACCAGGTCGTTGGCGCGGGCGCGGCGAGGCCGCTTTGCATGGCCGCGATTGCGCCGACCTGGTAGCGATGGGTCTGGGCGATGGCTGGCAAACACAGGGAGACGAGAGTGATCAATACGTGACGCTTCATGGCAAGTTCCTTTATAGGCGATTTTGGCTGGGTTGCCCACTGCCGCCGCCCGTCGCAAAACGCACCGCCGTAGGTGACCACCGCACCCGATACGGAAAACAAGCTGAACTCGAGCTGGACACCGTTGAGAAGTATCCTCACCTAGCCTGCGGCAGGCGTCGATCCAAGCTTGATTATATTGTTCCCGTTCGCCGCTATAGCGGAGGCATTTCCGAAGAAGAGCCCGCTACTACTGCCATTGGACGTTGCTGTGATCCTTCCTTTGGCATCCACAGTGGATCTGCACGAAGCTTCTAAAGTAGCCGTAAGTGATTGAAAGGTTGGTGGACGCGGTAGGGATCGAACCTACGACCAGTCGATTAAGAGTCGAATGCTCACAATAAGCTAACTGCCGTATTTACATTGATTTAATATGGATTTACGGCCTTTCCGCCCGCACAGACACTCGCTGCAAGTCGTTCAATTCGTTCGGTAGGTTTCAAGATGTCGAAGGGGGTTGGTCAGGTTTTGGTCAGGTTTATAGTCATCGTGAAACCGCTTCATGATGTATGACGATGTATTCGTGTCGAGAAAATAGACCCGCGTCAGCGTTCGCGCCCTGCACTGGCAGGTCCTCAACCTCATCGGTTCAACGATGACCTAGCCTGGGCCGCCATTGCCTTTACTAGGGCCTACCAGCCTGCGTATCGACCGAGAGCGGCTTCGACTCAAGAAGTCTCAGAGCTTGAGTTCCTTTATAGTGGGTGAAGCCTAGGAACGTGAAGGTCTCCGGGTTCCTCACCTCGCGGCGTATGCTGCGATGCCGGTGCCACTGAGCCCGCTATACAGCTCCTCTGCGACCCAGGAGGCGTGGGGCGCGGCCTGAAACAATCACTTGTCCAAAAACAAGCCGTATTACTCGAAAGAACGCAACCCATTCCGCTGTTCTCACTGCGGCGGTCCCAACACACTGAGAGCGTTTCCAACCGTATGCGGAAATGGTTCTTCGATCCTACCGCAAGGGCTTGATACTGAAAACCGGATGGGCAGAGACTCGCCGGCAGAGCGTTTTGGCAGAGAAGTGCTCCCCGCCCAGCAAGCGCCGTCTATTTTGGCGCGTCTCCTTCCTCCTGGTCTCTTTTGCAACCCTTTTGTCTGGTAAGGGCACACATATCCCATTCATCTCATTCCCTTTCGACTTCTCTGAGATCGGTGCTGCATCGTCGCCGCCGCCGCCGCCTCTGAAATCAAGCATAAGCTGACCACCGTAAGCGCTTTACTTGCAGTCCCGCGCTTTTCGTCGGCTCAAGGAAATCAACCATAACCTAGCCAGAAATTCGGAAAGAAAGTTCGCTCGCCAATCAGTAGCGGAATAACCATTTGTCCGACAAGCCTGTCGTTGACGGCGGCTGTCCCAAAGGGGAGAACGTCTCGTTATCAAAATCCACCGGAACAATAGTCGGTCGACTGGAATTCGAGGCCTACTAGAACACTGTCGGAGGCGAGGGTGGAGGACGCTCCACCCCCTTCTCACGACGAAGATTTGACAAGTCTTACGTTTGAATCGCAGCGTGAGAGCAACTGCTTTTGCTGATACTTTTACAAACGTGCCAGCAGCCGGGTAAAGAACGGCTCTCTCTCTCTTTCGTCCTCTTGCTCTTGAATGGTTCGCTCCTTCTCCAGAATGGCTGAGAGTTCCTCATGACCTGGAACAGCAAGGACGTCCAAAATTAGTCCGGGGGGCAGCTCGCCTAACATGATTTGCCTGCCGTCCGCGAACTCAAAGATGTCCAGTTTAGGCTGTTTAAGCATTTTGAATACCGCCTCGGCCTCTGGCCCGAGGTGAAGAGAGGCTTGCTGATTTTCGGAGAGCCGGAATAAGACTCTGGTCTGATCCACGAGGCAAACCGGACAAGGCCTCGGAGCCTCGAGTTCTTGCTCTCGAACTACCCAGTTCGCGTGCCAATTCATGGACCTAATCGCAAGACGCTGTCCCGCCTTGGCTTCCTCTATATGCGTTGCATACTCAGCTGAGAACCAGCACATATATTTATCCTCCAGTCTTGGAAATTGAACCGAGTCTTGGGAATTGTCCCCACGTTCTGTTTCGGGATTTCAAGGTTGAACAGCAGATGGGGAGAGAGGATGTTGTGGGGTTCGGCGAATCTAGTGCCTACTTCGCGGCCCGAGAGGACTGAGTGGGTGCTCGGGTCGGTCGTTCCATTACTCCTCCTCCCAGACTCGCGCTCACATTACACCAACCGTTCAATGCATTCAAGCATGAGCTCACCTGTTCTCAGTTGGGGTGGGATAATTCGTGTAAGCCTGAGATCCAAGCCGAAGTAATTACGGCACTTGTCCGACAAGCCGACTACACGTCCAAATGGCTCGTTCTCAGTTGTCTTTGAGCGAGAGACTTATTCTCGCCAGCCTTGAGAATAGGCGGCTCTTTGAAGCTACTCCAACTCACTGACCAGCAATAAGTCTAATGATTTTTGATCATAGTGATCGCTGAAAGTCACAATAGAACAATACGTTAGAGCGAACGAAGCAGTCGTTCGCATTGACTGCAGTCCTAGCGTCTTGTCAACATGAGTGCTCCGGTTGGTGCAACAATGGCGGCGAGGATGACCTCCATGAAAGCATCTTCTGATTACGTGCTAGCTGATTATGTGCTGGAGCCCCTCCGGGAAGGTGGAGACT
>WNFD01012893.1_pt1 | contig 13293 bp, 20 predicted proteins | sample 5400491 | NCBI WGS metagenome assembly WNFD01 (sample SAMN13153343, study PRJNA577476) | soil metagenome | isolation source: 120 cm saprolite under Douglas fir tree site 2 hole 2 replicate 2 | place: USA:California | collected 2015-04-18 | reverse complement strand
GGCACTGGGTGGACATCTGCCCCAAAATGGCGATCCGGGATGGCAGGTCCTTTGGAAGGGTTACTCGGATGTTTGTCGCGCTGCGGAAATCTTCCAGGCAGCCGATTCTCTGAAGAAATGTGATCAATCCTGAGATTCCGGCGCAAGCCGATCACCGATTCCGGAGTGCTGGAACAGCGCGCCCGGAGGGAGTCGAACCCCCGACCTTCGGATTCGAAGTCCTGGCGCGAATCTGGCCAAGCCCGCGAGACTACGAAAGAAGCCTGCGCCGCACGCTCTCGACTGTAGCGCCGGTGCAGCAGGCTGGTGGCGATCGGCCAACGGTTGCAATTACGCATGCAGGGAAAAGGTGGGGCTGATGCGGGTGGTAATCACGCGCTTTCAGTCAGAACAGTGAGAAAACAGTGGAGGTAACAGTGGAGCGCAATCCAGTTAACCTGACGCCCTGGCGGAAGGGAAAGAGTGGCAATCCACGTGGGCGACCTCGCGGGCCACGCATCCCAAACGTTCGAGCCGTGCTGGCCCCACACGGCAAGTTTCTCGCAGAGACGGCAGTTGGGTTGGTGGATGACAACGAAGCGCCCGTGTCGCTGAGAATTGCAGCGCTCCAGCTCTGCTTCGAGTACCTCTGGGGCAAGCCAGAGGAAAGGCCGGTGGATGAGCCAGAGCATTCCCCGGTCATCGGGCCGGCGATGACTCCCGAGCAACAGGAGTTGCGTGGAGCCATTATGCAATTCCTCGCGTCCTACGTGAAACAGAAGGACGACCTTTCGCAGATGTCAAAAGAGGAGCTGCTGGCGAGGCGAGCGGCTTTGCTCGCCGGGAACGGGCCGGCGCCTCCCGGCGTCCAACCCTCGACGGAGGAGCTGATTCGAATCGCGAAGGGGCAGGCGTAGCGTCGCAGACTCTTGCGTCGCGCTACCGCCAACCTCTTTACCCTTCGGAAACTGGGAGTAGAACGGCGCGCGCTCAAAGTTGAGCGCCTCCCCCTGCGGGGTATATGGCACCGAGTTGGGCGGTCCCGATTCGGACCGTTCGCGAAAGTCAGGAGGGAATCAGTGATGAGCTTGAGAAAAATCAGCGGTAGGACACTTCTGTTTTCAGTTGTGCTTCTTTGTTTTCTCCCGCTTCTTCCCGCAGAGGCGCAAGACGTTGACGTCCCGGGCAACCTCACGATGAGGGATTCCACCGGGCCGACGGTGGGGAACATTCTGAAGGGGGGGGGTTCGCTTCCTTCACAATTTCGGCACCGACAATACGTTCATCGGCAAGAACGCGGGCAACTTCACGATCAGCGGCTTCAACAACACCGGCCATGGGGTTAACGCCCTCTTTAGCAACACCACAGGCAGCCGCAACACCGCCAGTGGGGTCGATGCGCTCGCTAATAACACTACCGGCGACGGCAACACAGCCACCGGGGACGGCGCGCTCTTTAGCAACACCACCGGCCAAGATAACACCGCCACAGGGGGCAGTGCGCTCCATAACAACACAACCGGCTTCTTCAACACCGGCCATGGGTTCAATGCCCTCTTTAGCAACACCACCGGCATCCAGAACACCGCCACAGGTGCCGCTGCGCTTCAAGGTAATACGACCGGCAGCGCCAACACGGCCAGCGGCGACGCTGCGCTCGCTAACAATCGCACCGGCAGCAACAACACCGCCAGCGGCTTTCGTGCGCTCATTTTGAACACCATCGGCAGTGATAACACCGCCAGTGGCGGCAGTGCGCTCCTGCGCAACACCACCGGCAACGAAAACACCGCTAGCGGGAGCAATGCGCTTCAGGAAAACACCACCGGCGCCAACAACACCGCAAGCGGGTTCGATGCGCTCCTTAGGAACACCATCGGCAGCAACAACACCGCCCTTGGGTCTAATGCCGATGTTTCGGTGGGCAATTTAACCAACGCCACGGCCATCGGGTTCCAAGCCGTCGTTGATGCCAGCAACAAAATCCGGTTGGGCAATGACGCGGTTACAGTCATCGAAGGCCTAGTGGGCTTCACCGCCAACTCCGACCGCAACCGACAGGAAAACTTCCGGCCGGTGGGAGGAGAGGAGGTGCTCCGCAAAATCCGAAGGCTGAGCCTCACCAGCTGGAATTTCATTGGCCAAGACCCCGGGCAATTCCGCCACTACGGCCCTGCGGCCCAGGACTTCTTCGCCGCCTTCGGCAACGATGGCATCGGGACCATTGGGACCCCGACTACCATCACCTCCACCGATATAAATGGAATTCTGATGGTCGCGGTGCAGGCGCTAGAGAGGCGCACGGAGGACCAGAGCGAACAGATAGACGCTCTTAAGGCACGGCTGCAGGCTCTGGAGCGCATGGTGGGCGAGGTCGCTGAAAGGTGAGCGCCGGGTTCTAGGCGCGCTGCTTGCGCGAGGCCTCCGGTCCTTCGACTTCGGCGAGGCCTCGCACTAGCAGGATGCACCAGCGAGGTTTTCCCCATCTCGTTCTCCGCGAGGATGGATTCCCACCCCTGAACGTTCTCCGGACCTTTCTCGCCTAGTAGGTCCGGGTGCTGGCTGGCAATCTCTTTCAGCGACTTGCGGGCTGCCTTCACTTGCTCCAGGTCAACGCTCTTGCGGCTCATCCCAGCATCCTCGCAATCTGCACGTGGGCGAAATGCCGCCCCGTCCTGCTCCTGAAGCCTTGCGAATTGAGCTCGCGGGCCACAGAGCGCAGCGATAACCCAGCGCCCCGCAGTGTCCGGGCGGTGCTCAATACCTTCTGCTCCTCGGGTTTTTCGACCAGGTGGTCACCATCCGAGGCCAGGCTGTACCCATAAGGGACATCTCCGCCCGTGTATTCGCCGACGCTGGCTTTGTGCTGCATCGCGGCCGAGGTCCGCTCACCAATGGCCTCGCGCTCCCACTGGCTGACACTGGCCAGGACGTTGAGGACCAGGCGGCCGGCGGCACTGCGAGTATCAATCTGCTCGCCCACGGACAAAAGCGCCCATTTCCCGTCCGCGAAATAGTCCTCCACCAGCTGGCCGAGGTGGCCGCAGGCTGTTGCTTCTCTCATCGAAGTGGCTGCGAGGGACGCGGTGGCGGCAGCGAAATAGAAGACTGCCCGGGAGGTATCGCGCCCGAGAGCGAGGCCGGGATGCTCCTGCTCGTCCTGCTCGCGGCGGCGCGGCACGCTCCGGTCGAAGGGCTTCTGCTCGGGATCTACGAAAACGACCGCCTCGCGACGTACTTCGTCACGGAGAACAGCGACTGTGGTTCGCTCACCCTCGCTGGCGAAGACACGACGGCCGAAGGCCTCGAGAAGCTCCTCGGCAAAGCCGCGCCGGCGGCGTTCGAGCGCGCCTGGCGCCTGACTCCGAGGAGCAATGCTTCGAGGCCGAGCACAGGTGGGCCATCGAGCGGTTGCCGGGTGCCTGGGGCGCGGTCGCTATCCTTACTTCCTCCAATCCCCGGGGCTGTGAGGCATACACAGACGCCGCGAGGGGAGTGGACCGCGCAATCTCTCGAAAATCAGCCCTCGCGCGACCGAGTCTCAACCTGCCGAGCGGGTTTGTTTCAGCCAGACAATGAGTAGCATGGGTATGGAGGCAGCGCGAATGGACAGAACCGCCGATTATTACTGAACACCGACGTAACCATACGTTGCAATCGTATGTTGCGACCGCGAACCTAGTGACTGAAAAGTGCCTACTTTACAAGCCACAATCGGCCAAAAATGGAGAGAAAGAATGTCAGCCAGCCCTATTGAGGTAGTGGGTCAGTGGTTACAAAACCTCGCAAACCCCGATGTAGTCAACAAGATCGTCGCCCAAGACGCCACCTTTGACTCGCTCAACACCGAGGACGCGGAACTTAAGAAAATCATGCCGTGGGCCGGCAAATTTTTCGGCCCGAAGGCGTTCCTCGACATCCGCGCCGGAGTCTTTTCTTCTTGGGACATCGAGGCGTTCAATGTAACCACCATGTTCGCTTCCGATGAGAACGTGGCCGTCTTCGGCGACTTCCGGTACAAATCGAAGTCACTCGGAAAAGTGGTCGCGTCCCCGTTCGCTATCCTGGTCAAAGTCGTCGACGGTAAGGTCACCTATGTTCTGTTCATGGAAGACACCTACGCCACGGCGTCCAGCTTCCGGAAAGACGGCACGTGGACCGTCCAAACCAAAGCAGATGCAGAGCCGTTCCAAGTCTGAAGCCTAACCGTATAGCCTTGGTCGGGCGTGCGATCGGTGTCGCCCTGGAGCACGGTGATCGACGCGAATGGCACGTCGAGTTCGTCGGCAACGAGTTGCGCAAGTGCGGTTTGGATGCGGTGCCCTGTTACCGGTCCCTCGCTAAGAAGGGGAACTGGGCCGGCGTGCTGCGCGCGTTGATCAAGATGACCGTCGGTGAAGTGATACAAACGATTTCGTCAAGAGGGCAAGCATGTCAAAAACCATCGTGATCGTCGGGTTCGGGCCCAGCACCTCGACCGCCGTGGCCGAAAAATTCGGCACGGAGGGCTTTTCCGTTGCACTCGTCGGCCGGAACAAAGACCGCCTCGCCGCGGGAGTTTCGGCCTTAAAAGCCAGAGGGATCGTGGCCGGCGCGTTCCCGGCTGATGCCGCCGACCCGGCAGCCATCGTCGCGGCAATTCGCAGCGCGCGCAGCGAACTCGGCCCCATCGCTGCAATCCACTGGAACGCGTACGGAGGCACGGAAGCCGGAGATCTTCTCACCGCCGATCCGGCCGCGCTGCGCGGGATTTTCGACATTGCCGTCTTCGGGCTTCTCGCCGCCACCAGCGAAGCGCTTCCCGATCTCAAGAGCGCCGGCGACGGTGCCATTCTGATAACGAACGGCTGGTTCGGCGAACTGTCGCCGGACATGGACGCAACTGCAACTTCTCTTAACGTGATGGGCGTCGCGCTTGCTGCGGCTGCAAAAAATAAGCTGGCCGGTTTGCTTGCGCAGCGGCTAAAAGGCGACGGCGTCTATGTGGGCGAGGTCATGGTCCGCGGGTCAATCAAGGGCACACCGACGGAAAGCGACAATTCGATCGACCCCTCGAAGATCGCAGACAAGTTTTGGGAGGTCTACAAGTCTCGCGGCGAGACGCTCGCAGCCGTCAGCTGACGGCGTTCGTTTCATTACTGCGCGCGTGCCAGCGCCGGATATGGTGACTGTGGGACGTAGGACAACGAGAGGTATCGAGATTATTCAGGGCTCTCAGCGGCGAAATCTCGCCTGCCGAGGTAGAAATGTCCGCTTTGGGGATACGCGGAACAAACGGCTTTTTGGATCCGATAAGCCACCTTCCGTCAACCTCGACGAAGCCTCCTTCATCTACGCCAGGCGTTCATCGGAGCGACATCAGCGAATTGGCGTGAGAGCGAACTAGCTCGGCGGGAAGATGTCTCGGAGGACTTTAGTACCGTCCTCCTTCGCGGCACAAAGACCAAGACGCGATTTCGTACCATCCCGATCGTTCTGCCCCTGCATCGGTCTCTGCTCGAGCATGCTTTTCGTTACGCCGAGGAAGACGACTCACCGCGGACCGGGAAACTCTTCGCGCCGTGGCACAACGTAAATAGAGACCTGGTCGCGGCATGCAAACGTGCTGGCGTGACTCGGTGCTCACCGAACGATTTACGGCGAACGTGCGCGACCTGGCTGCGAGCTTCGGGGTTGCCTCCGCACTTAATCGCGCCAGTACTGGGACATGTCGATTCAACCATGGCCGAAAAAGTCTACGCACGGCTGACGCCAGAGATGTTGCGGGTGCAGATGCTGGCTCATCTCGGCCGACCCAACTGCAGCGCCGGTGCAGCAAACTTGCAGCAAATTGCTGCACTCAATGCACCTATTGCACCGTTTCAGGCCACTAACGTCTTGAAATCAGCGCGCCCGGAGGGAGTCGAACCCCCGACCTTCGGATTCGAAGTGCAGCCAGGAGCCGTCACCAGCGCTTTTCAATTCTTCACAGCCGCTCACAACTGTTGACGATGATTTGGGAATTAGCCGGATCAACCAGTCCAACCATCCCAGCTGTTCGCACGGAATCACAGCCGAAACGAAAAATTTTGCTGCATTAGTGCTGCATGACTCTACGCTTCTGGCGGTATCCGCCTCGGATCGTCTGTTCACGGTCCGAGAGGTCGCGGTCTTCCTACACGTATGCCGCGATACGGTGTACCAACTCTGCGCGCGCGGCGAGCTGCGCCACGTCCGCGTGCTGAACGCAATTCGAGTCGCGCCTGGCGACATAGCCGACTTCATCGCGGCGCGTCGTGCAAAGTAGTGCTTGCCACCCAGGTGTCGCCAGGTGTCACCAGGGCCGGAGCAGGACTCGAACCGCATCGACACGACCGAGTTTGATGTTCCCCATCTCGTTCTCCGCGAGGATCTGGCAGGTGTAAGCGAGTACTCCTCTCCTCGGCGCACCTTCATCCCACGCCTCCTGAGACGCAGGACATCACCAGCGAGAAGCGACCCTAAGGTAGGAACAGATTCAGTCTGAAGGGGACGAACGGTTCGAGCGACGTGAGATCCGAGTAGACTGAGCTCGTGGTCTTCGTTGAGATAGCGATAGCACTAACCTTCTTCGTAGCGATCCCTTTCCTACTGGAGCTGTGGGCGATTCGCCTAAGCCGGAGTTCCGGGACTGGCCGTTTCGCTCGGGCGCTCAAGTATGCCCTGCCAGCGCTGTTTCTGCTTAGCATTTTGATAGCCGTCGCAATGGGCGCCATAGAGGTTCTCTCGTTGCACGATGTGAGCAGTCGGGCGACGATCATAGCCGCCGGGATATCGACTGCTCTGAACTGCGGTGCCTTCTTTTTCTTGGCTACTGCTGTGTCTGCGCTCATCGTCCTCGGTGCCATCTCGCTTCGGGCACGTCGAACGCCGCCGTGACACCGCGAGAACGTTCAACGCGGCTTCCTCACACCAAGCCACGGTCCAGAGTGCTCAAGCCAGTCATCGGTGCCGTCATCGCACGGCGATCACTGCGATCAGGAAATGGAAGGCGACTTATCGCGAATATTCATCGGCCCCACAAGACCGGCCGCGATTGGACGTGCGCGGTCGTCATCGGTCCCAAAACCAATTCATCTACGGGATCGATGCCGTTCAAAGCCTCTCGTTAGCAGTGGTCTACCTGGGGAAAGCGCTTCAACGCATCCGACCGAAGATTCGCAGAAACGCGATGGCTAACCGAACTATTCCCGATCCTCGTTCCCAATCTCCCACCAGATCTTCCCGCGAAAGTGGATCGACTCATCGAGAAAGAGACGGAAGCGCAGCTTCGTCGATTCGAGGCTCGAGCAAAGAGGCCTCCTCATCGAAGGCTTGGCACGAAGCGCCGTCGGGGCTGACAAAACTCGCACGAAAACAAACCACAAAGCTCGCACCGGTTATGAGCGCGGAACTTGCTCAATCCATTGAATGCCAACGCGCGCTGCAGACTGGTAAGCCGTTGGAAATTCAGGGAAGGGCAGAATCGGTCGATGTCCATAAGGTGCCAGGAAGTCCATCGATCACTGATCGTTTTGGTACCTATTTGGTACCAAGATTACCGATGGGGCAGCTGTTCACCGTCAAGGACCTGGCCGTACGATGGGCCGTGTGCACCGCGACAATCTACTCCTTGGCCAAAAGCGGAACGCTGCAGGGCCTGCGGATCGGAAACTCGATCCGCTTCAGCTCGGCCGCAGTTTCTGACTATGAGCAGGCGCGAATGGGCGCAAAGGCCGAGCGCCGTCCAAGTCCTCCGCCGCGGATTGATTGAAAGTGATGCCCTGGTTTGGAGGTGCGACATCGAATCCAAGGCCTGCGCTTTGTGGCACTTGCAGTGCCCAGGGCGGGACTCGAACTCAATCGAACGGACAAGCAATTTTCCGTCTCGTTCCGCCCTGTTCCTCGCTGCGCTGCAGATTCTGCCATTAGGCGGCAATCAAAAACGCGCTAAACATCGTGTTGCGCTTCTAGCGAAGCAAAGCAGCGTGCCCGGTCAAGGGGGTAGAGGTCATGTTTCTCTTGTTGCTGGCATCGGTCGTTGCCGCGGCAAATCCGCCGCAAATCACCTCACCAAACTACTCAGTTAAGGTTCTTCAGGACACCCGGACCGCTTCAAGCCACACTTGCAAGTTCGAATTGACCAATCGTTCTACGTCGCCAGTCTCTGGTGTTTCAGTCGGGACCAGCGATGGACAAATCTTCGAATTGGAGTTTCCGCCTGTCAATTGGGCGTCAGGCGACCCGACCCAGTGGCCCGACGTAAGCCCCAAAGGATGGTTTGAAACATTTCGGTCCACGGGGCCACCGCAGGCGCCTTCTGTGCGCCATTCCCTGAGCTGGGGAGCAGAGACGAAGGCTGCTGCAGACCTTCAGCCCGGAAAGAGCTTGGAGTTTGTATTGCGCATGAATATTAACGAAAAAATCGGCTGCGATCAGCTTCATTGGAGGATCGTCTCTCGATCTGACGAGAGTGCAGTTCCACGCTACAGGAGAAGGCCAGTCCCGAATACTCCCGAAGAAAAGATCGATGACGAGGTGCACAATGTAAACTCACAATTACCGCGGGGGCGCGTGATACAGAGGGAACCCGATTGCTCGCAGGGATATGATTGGTGCGAATTCGAGATTGTCTTTTTGGATGTGGAAGGTCGCGTTCGAAAGATTGTCGACTGGACCGAAGGCGCAATACAGGCCACCTCAAAATCCAGCGTGACCCTACGCTCTATCTGGGAAACGTACTACGAAACAGATGGGAACCCGATGTTGCTTTCAGGTCGCTATGAAGGCGAGCCTAATTCGACTGAAGTTCAGCAACATCTTATTTACATCCACGATGGGCGCGTCATTCGTAGCGTGACGGCCCATGCTGCGGTGAGTGCCTTTACACCTGCACCGCCTGTTCCGAGGGATGATGTTATCGCGCGTAGCCGGGCCAAGCTCACCGCCACCGAGAAGTGGATGAATTCCAATTCTCGAAAGTGAGCACCGAACGAACTCCGGCAGTGCAGGGATCGCTCACGTGAGGAAGCTGCGAAATCGGGCAAGCACACGCACGCAGTTGTAACCGATTGGGGACGCGACATTGCATCCACCACAATTGTTGGGATCGTTAAGAACGCTTGTTTCGCATCCATTGAGTGGATTGTGGTCACAGTTCTCCATCCGTATTCGCAGGCGAGTTGGCCTTATTGGGATCGAGGCACGTCCCTCCTGTGGTCAGGGATGTGCTGAGCCGCACCGCGTAATCAACGCTGATTACACTTATATCCAACCTTACCAACAAACTTATTGTGGAGTTGGTAACCCTGTTGGTAACCCTGACAATGAACTTCATGGTAAGGCTGGCGCGGCGAAGTTCCGATTGCGCCTCGTTATTTCGGCTCGCCCCGGTCCCCTCCAGATCCAGCGACAAACACACCGCCCCGCCGCTGATCCCTCCCTCTCAACCACGAGGAAGGGATCAGCGCTCGGGGCTGCAAAACAACCAAAAAAAATGGGGCGGGGGTGAGCTCAATTTTCACCAAATACTCTCAGTTTTGAAGAAGCATGAATGTTGAACCAGCAACACAACATTCCAGCAGGAACGATTCAGGCAGTCGGCACGAAAAGAGCGCAGCAAAACGGTGACGGGTCGCAACTGGGCGAAAGCTGTTCAGCCCTAGGCGGGGGTGGCAAGGAGTCTGCTGGCGTGGCGTCGGGACGTGCTACGATGCCCAGCTCTGATGCAACGCCACTGGCTAATCTTTGTGGCGATCGCCGGGTTCCTCTTGGTCCTCCTTCTCCTCGGGCGTCAAGGGGAGCCAGGGGGCGGCATTGCGGTGCCGCGAGCGGAACGACGACGTGGTGCATCGGTCAAGCCCGGGCCGAGCTCTCCGGCCGCTTTGCCGGATTGGTTCGCGACTGCGGACGCGGCGAAACGGCGAATCGGAGGCAGCGTCACTGGGGACGGAAAGCCGCTCGAGGGCGCAGTGGTAACGTTGTCGAGCGCGCTTACCGACGCGCGGCTTACGGCTCCAGCGATTACCCGCTCGAACTCGAACGGTGGCTTCAGCTTTCCGCCGCAGCCGGCACAGCGCTACCAGGTTGCGGCGCGCTTCCCTGGCCGGGTTCCCGCTTTCGCCGCCATCGACTTGCGCGACCCTGCCGCACGACCGGAAGCCCTGAAGCTTGAGCTCAGTCCGTGCACGGCCACCCTTTTCGGCAAAGTGCAAGACGCGGGCGGGGGTGTCATCATCGGAGCCCGCCTGAGTCTCCGCGGCATACCTGGTGCTACCGTTGAGAGTGATGAGCGCGGTCAGTACGAGCTGTGCGTGCCGGCTGGCGAGAGGGCTGGGCTGCTAGTCGAGGCCACCGGTTACGGCTCAATCGTAGACGACTCGCCGGTCGCCAAGGGGCGCCTCGAGCGCAACTTCCTGCTGTTGCCGGAAGCGCTCGTCGCGGGCGTCACGGTTCGAGAGGAGGATGGAACCCCGATTCCTCGCGCGAGCGTACACCTTGATTGCGCCGACCGGACGCTGCGCCGCGGGGCGGCTCTATCGGCAGTCTCGGGTGATGACGGTCGGTTCCGCGTCGCGGGCGTGAACGCCGGCCGCTATCTCATACGGGCCTTCTCCGCCGAAGCTGCGACATTCGATCCGCTTGAGGTAGCGGTCGAGGCCACCACCTCCAGTCCCGAGCTCGTGTTACGCCTCCAGTCGGCACCGCACGTTTCGGGCACGGTGCGCGAGAATGGTCGTCCGCTGGCTGGCGTACGCGTGCAGGCGGCCACGAGCTCTCCCCCGTCCTCGTCGGAAATCTCATTCTCGGATGCCAACGGCTCGTTCTCGCTCGCACGCGTCCCCGCCTCGCGGGTTGCCTTCAAGGTTCAAGATTACGAAGTGCTCGAGCCGAAGAACCTCGTAGTGCCAGTTTCCGGTGTTCGCGACGTGCTGCTCCAGGTTGCGAGCATGGGGTCTCTTGCGGGCAGGGTTACAATGGCGCGACGTCCGATGACGGGGGCGTTGGTACACCTCGAGGGCGGTGGCTACAAGGAAACGCGCAGTGAAGCAGACGGCAACTTCGTTCTCCGCGGCATGGCGCCGGGCAACTACACGCTTTTCGCAGAGAGTGGCGAGGCCGCCGGAAGACTGTCGGGAGTCATCCTCGCGGCCGGCGAGGCCCGCACGGGCCTCGATATCGAGCTCAACCGGTCCGGCGCGATCGCGGGCGTCGTGCTCGAGGCGAACGGGAAACCGGTCGCGGGGGTCGCGGTCGTGGCTCATGAGCGCAACACCTCTGATCGCGGCGGTACCACCACTGCCGGCAACGGCAGCTTTGAAATCTCGGCGCTCGGCGCCGGCCATTACCTTCTCACCGCCCGGCCCTCGCTGGACTCACCACAAGCGCTGGCGCCCGCGGGCGAGCCCCTGCAGGTGGAGCTACGCGACGCTGGCGCGCGCGTCGACGGAGTGCAGCTGGTAGTCCGGCTGGATCGTCAGATCATTTCCGGCCGGGTAGTCGACGAAGGAGGTGGGCCGCTGCCAGACGTTCGGGTGGCAGCAGCGCGACAGCAAACCGGGGAGCCGCGTTTCGGCGCGTAGCAGGATCTACCATTCGCCTTTACCGGCCAGGACGGCGCTTTCGTGCTCGAGCACCTCGCCGAAGGCCGCTATGCGTTGGAAGCGCGGAACGCGGGCAGCGCGACGGTAGTTCCGGACGTGGCTGCCGGTCGTCGCGACCTCGTCATCCGCTTAGAGACGTCCGGCGGCGTGGACGGGCAGTTGGTCGACTTCCGACGGCCGCCTGACGTGCTCGCAGTGCGCACGGACGGCCCTGCGTCTATCCGGGCCACGGTGCAGGGGAACCTTTTCACAATCGATTCATTGCCGCCCGGCCGCTACAACGTGAATGCGCTGGGGGACGGCGAGGGCGCAAGCGCGAGCGTAGATGTTGCGGCAGGCACGCGGGCCTCGGTCACGCTGCGAAGCCACGGTTCAGCCGCGCTGGAGGGGCGCGTGCTGGAATTCCGCACGTCGACGCCGGTGGGCGGCGTTCGGTGCGTTGTCGGGCCGCGACTCGGAGAAGGCCGTGCGACACAGCTGTACCCAGGGGAGGCGTGGACGGATGCAAACGGCGCCTTCAGCTTCGACACGGCGCCGTTGGGAGACGCTTACGTGCTCTGTAGCGGCGGAGCCGCATTCTCCGACGGGGTCAGCCCCGTCGCAATCGGCAACGAGACCAGCGCTGTCGTCTACGTTGTCAGATCGCTTGGGCCGAAGGCACTCCTCGGTGCGGTACCAGATACCTCGACGCTCTACGTACTGCGCTTCGTGTACGTCCGACCTGGCCAGCCTGCGGAACGCGCCGGGATCCATCCTGGTGACGTAGTCGTGGGCATTGATGGGGAGGATGTTCGCGCGTTGGGCGAGCCCGCGGCCGAGCAGCTCCTCCGAGATCGGCCTGCCGGCACGCCGGCGAGGCTCTTACTCTCGCGCGCTGGCGCCTCCGTAGAGACCACTCTGGTGGTCGGCCGCTGGCAGTAGTGGCAAACCTTGGGTAATCGAGCTTTGGCTCCCCGGCTGAAAGGGCTGTGCTCGGCAGTTCCCCGAGATCGAGCAACTGCGCCGGAAATACGCGCCTCAAGGAGTAGGGTTCATCGCCTTAGCCCTGACTTCAGACACCGAGCAGGTTCGGCGGACCGCCAAAAACTGGGGCATTCAGATGCCCGTAGCTTTCGTCGAAGCCGAAGCGCTGGAGTTCAATAAGCAGGTGGTTGTTTCCTCCGATGCCGCGCGCTCGGGCCGACAACTCCAGATCACTGCAGTAAGGTGCTGCGAGGCCATGGAATGGACCAGGCGGATACTTCGCTTTGTTCTTGTAGCTGGTTGCGCCTGCGCGTCTGCGGGTCCCGGTGGAGAGCAGGCCACTTGCGGTGGTGTCGCCTGTAGTGCACCGAACGGTGGGTACGCCGTGTGCACCGACGGAGGCTGCCTCGTCGGCTGCAATGATCCCAGGCGCACCCTCTGCGGCCATGGCTGCGTTGACTTGACCAGCTCGTTTGGCAACTGCGGAGGATGCGCCTACCAGTGCGGCTCGGGCGAAAGCTGCATCAGTGCCATCTGCGTTTGCACCGACCCGCCCCGGTGCCAAGAGTGACGCCAGCGGGTGAGCTCGGGTCCCATCCTCAGCGGTCACTGAAAACAGATTGGATGAAGTGGCTGGCCTCGGTCGCCACGAGGTGACGCGCTAGCGTCCCTCAGAATCAAACGCGCTCATTGGCGCAAAAGCAAAGGAGACCAGCCGTGGAACATATTGCCATTGATTTGGGTGGAAGGA
>WNFD01009576.1_pt1 | contig 13293 bp, 12 predicted proteins | sample 5400491 | NCBI WGS metagenome assembly WNFD01 (sample SAMN13153343, study PRJNA577476) | soil metagenome | isolation source: 120 cm saprolite under Douglas fir tree site 2 hole 2 replicate 2 | place: USA:California | collected 2015-04-18 | reverse complement strand
TGAAACGGCGCTTTATCAAGATGGAAATGCCGGCCAAAACGCTCTTCACGAACGCGAACCTTGTTCTGGAAGGGTTAGCGGAACTGCAGAAATCATTCGATGTCTTGGTCCAAGGCAACCGCATACTTTCGGTGTCTCAAACGCCCATGGACCATGAAGATGCAAACGTGATCGATATTAGCGGCAGAACGCTGATGCCGGGTCTTATCGATGCACATGCGCATATAACGGGATTGTCGCTGAGCCCAAAAAATATCTCCTACCCGGCCTCCGAAATCGCAATTGCCGCCGCCAACTATCTGCAATGTAGCCTGATGGACGGTTTCACCTCCATCAGAGAAGCGGGCGGCGCCGACCACAGCGTCGCACGTCTTCTGGCCGAAGGGAAAATCATTGGCCCAAGACTGTTCTACTCGGGACGCGCGCTGACGCAGACCGGCGGAGGCGCAGACTTTCGCACCCCCGATGAGGTGGTCGATCCATGTGGTCAGGCGGGTCCATTTTCCGTGATGTCGGTGATCGCTGACGGAATCGACGAGGTGCGCAAGGCCGCGCGTGAAGAACTCCGAAGAGGAGCGGCCCAAATAAAGGTATTCGTTTCCGGCGGAGTGGTGTTTCCCTCGGAGGCCCATCCGACCATTTACGAATACTCATTAGAAGAATTGCGCGCGATTGTGGAAGAGGCGAAAGGCCGCGGCACCTACGTCATGGCGCACGTCTACACCGACGAGGGAGTTCGGCGATGTCTGCTTGCTGGCGTACGCTCCATCGAACATGCCAATTTCGTCAGCGAAGAAACGGTCGCGATGATGGCCCGGCAGGGAGCCTACCTCGACCCTACTTTCATATCGCTCGTTCAACGAATCGAATCCGCGGCCGAAACGGGGCTGCCGAAAACTATCGTTGACAATCTGAGGGCGACTGTCGCGAAGGGCCAACAAGTCTACCGATGGGCGAAGCGCTACCAGGTACCTATCGCCTTCGGGACCGACCTGTGGGGTCCCCAGGCGCAACAGTCACAGCTCAGAGAATTCGAAATGAGAATCGAGCTTGACGATCCGCCCAATATCATTCGCTCTGCCACCCAGATCAACGCCGAGTTGCTGATGCAGAGTGGCAATCTTGGAACCATCTCTGCCGGAGCCTATGCCGATCTTCTGGTCGTCGAAGGCGATCCTCTGAGCGACGTGAAAGTCATGACCGACCCGCAAAAGTATCTTAAGCTCATCATGAAGGACGGTGTGATCTACAAAAATGAGCTCTGATTTGCGTCGCGGCGATCGCGACGGCATTTCGGATCCTCAGAGACCGCGTCCTGCGCGGTGACGCCCCCAAACTGGAACCTCGTGGGCCACGATATTCGAAGGCGATTATCGGCGTTCAGAGCCGAGGAGATTCGCGCTTGCTCAAATTTTGCGGCGAGGGCTTGCCGAGGCAGGGGTGCGATGGCCCGGCCACCGCGGGGGCGCCAAGATGAAGACGATCGCCACGAAAATCCCGAACATCGCATATGCAACCATGAAGGCCCATGGGGGGAAATCGTAGTAAATCAGCTGGTCTACCCAATAGCCGAGGAAATCGCGCGAGTGGCTGGCCTCGCCACTCATCGCACGCAGCTGGCCCTCGAGAGTCGTCAGCGGACATGCGGTTCCCGTCAGCGACTCAGCGCATACAAATGCGATCGCGCCGAGATGCGCCACGCGAAACCGGAAAGCTCGAACCCATTCCCAGCCCATCGCGATTCCGGCAGCAATCAGCGCAAACCCGATCGTGACGAATGCAACGTAAGCGGCGTGGAACACCGCCACTCCGTCTGCGAGCAGCAGGTAACGATTCATATTACGCACTGGTCATAGAACGCAACACTCGCACGATCCGCAATGCGCTTCGTAGCTGCGCGACTCGGGCTTCTTCTACAAGAAAAGCGCGTCGCTAATCTGGATAATGAATGCACGTGTCCGGGTGGCCTGCGATGTCCAACGAGGTGTAGCGCTGGAAAGAAAATCCCTCAACCGCAGCCGGGTAGTCCGGTTGCGCCGGAGCAGCGAACCGCCAGGCTGAGCAAGAAGATGCGGCTGTTCGACGTGCCGTCCCAAACAAAGCTTCGCGACATACTAGCCAATGACGACAGAGGCTATAGTCTATGCTGCGTGTCGGGATTCTGCTGCACCAGCGATGGGGACTGATTCTCGGGGTATTCTACTTCGCGGAGGTCGTGATCAGTCAGATAGTGTTCTTCGCCACCAATTTCAATGTATCGTCGCAGGCCGTCCACGCGGGGAGGTCATCGCGGCGCTGAAGCGAACGACTTCAGCGGGTCACGGCCGATGGAGAGGGTGCGGCCGGTTTGGTGAAGACGACGCAGTAGTTTCTCAAAAACCAGGAGTTGCCTCATCGCCCCGTCCGGATTTTCGTCGCTATTCTGGTTGATCGATTGCCGACGTCGTGCCTGCCATAAACGGTGAAGCCCTCTCGGCTGCTCACTTGCAGGAGAGAAGCGAGGCGGGGGTATACAGGCATTGCTGACCCGCCGTCGAAACGTCTTGGAGAACGAAAGGAACCTTCCAGTTAGCTTGATAGTTCGGGTCGAAACTGAAGAAGCCCGTCGGCGGCCGGTGGTGGTCTTGAGCATCGTCAGGCGTGAAGCCTTTGGGGCCTCCGGGAAACATGATCTGGAGGCCTGGGCAGCCTTTCGCCGGACAATCGAGATCCTTGGTCGACCAACTGCAGATCGCGTCATTTCCGGCGGCATTCTTCTCGTGGCAGTCATTGTAAAGATAGTTAGACTTGTCGCTGATGTTACATTGGCAGGTATTCTTATTTATGCCGTCGACTTTCCACGCGCACATCGACGAAGGCTGGCATAGCTCCTGGCCAAGGGTCTTCGGCGGATCGGTACCTGGCACGTTTTTGGTGAGGTCGAAGTCGTCGGCAAGGGAGGCCATGTTGACCGTCAGTCTCAGCCAGCCTGTGCCAGGGTCGTAGATGCTGCTCCAGCCCACAGGTAACTGGCCGCCGTTGGCTTCTTTGAATCGGTATTTCGCCGTGGTGATGTCGACATAACCGAACTTTACGTGCGTCTCGCCGAGGTCCTTCGGATGATCTTGGCCTAACCACATCGTGTAGGTCTGCGCTATCGTCTTCTTGGCGAAGAGAAAGAAGAGGTCATATTTGTGACCACCGGCAAAGGCATTCCAGCTCTTCGCGCCTTGTTCCGTCTGTTTCATCTTCGAGACGGTGGTATCGATATAGTAGCTGCCGTGATTAACAGTGAGACCGCTGCGCTGGAACGTATCCTGACCCATCAACCGCTTCTGTTGTGCGAGCCCTGCCGTTTCGCCGTCCGTCAGCCACTGGCGATACAGAGGTATGCCGACGCAACTGTTGAGCTGAGTCGGATCGGAAGTAGTACAACCGCTGCCCCAGTTTCGGTCTTCGCAAAAGCGGACCGGAGCCTTCGAATCCGGGACACTCAGCGCGCATTCGGGATAGATCGATGCCGTGACATATTCGTAAGGGCTGGTGTCGGCGGTATTCGGCGATAGCTTTGCGTCCTTCGTAGGGTTGAGGGGCAGATCGGACGCGCATTCATGGGTGCAGATTGGCGCGTTGAAAAAGCTCTCCTTGTTGACCGAGATGGTTTCGCTTTTCAGCGGAGCAACAGGGCTATTCACCGTGCTCGTAAGTCCGGTCAACGTGCCGTCATCGTCGTTCAATACGGTCTCCCGATCGATGTCAGTGAACCCGGTGAAAGTACCCGGTTGTTTAGTGGGTGCCCAATAGCAGTACTGCTGTTTAAGCTCAGTGACGTTGGTGTCGAAGGTCTTGGGCTGCTTCCAGCCAATTCCTGCATTCGGGAAATAACATCTTTGATTCATCTGGTCGGCGCGCAGGCCGGCGAGACCTGCGTTCATGAAGCCAGAATTTACACAGGGATTGCCGGCATTAGTGTCGGGTTTGCAGCTGCCGATTAGGTTACCGGTTACGGTTCCATCGCTGGTCAGGTAGGTCGGATGAATATTCAGATAGGCGTTGGAATCCTGATAGGCGGGACCGTCGTAGACGCTGAAGAAGCGCTGGAAGTCCGAGAAGTTGCTCAATTGGATACTGACGCCCTCGTCCTTGGATAGACAGTAGAGCGAATTGTAGACGGCGTTGTTGGGATCAGTCGCGCAAGAGAGCCCCTTGACCTTGCCGTCGCTGCTAGTGAAGGGGTTAAAGGGTCCCGCATTGGAGGCCAGCGGATTGTCAGTTTGGGTGCTCCCGATGAATACCGTTTTGCGCGCGAGCGCCCAGAAACCGTTGATCACGGACGACTTGCTGAAGTCGCCGCTGGTAACGAAGTTGATACCACCGTTTTGGACATCGCTGACCACACTGTTGATCACCAACGCCCAGAGGGGCCGTAACCAAACCGCCGCAAAGTTCTGCTGGGCCCAGTTGAAGGAAGTTGTAAACGCGTCCAGCACTGTAACGTCGCAGTTGCTCTCGTCGCCGTTAGAACAGATTTTGACTTTTGAACAATCGACTTCGGCTTTATCGGGATTTTGGTCGGCTTCCTTGCAACGGGTGGGTTTATGGCCGCCTGTGACGATTGGCCAGTAGGTGTCGTTTGCTTTGGGCGGAAAGTTTTTCGTGGCATTGGCGGAGGGCAACATCACCAGCGTAGTGTCGGGTTGCTTCGGACTGGGTTGGAAGTTGACGCCATTGCAGGCGGCGGTGTCGCTGTTGACCTGAAAGGCGTTCATCGCGGAGCTGCAGGAGTTGCCGAGGAATTCTTCGAGCGGCGTGATACCGGCGCGGCTTTCGCCCTCTTGCTCGCCGCCGTAGCGGAACCAATGCTCCCTTCGAGAGGGGCCGCTGATCGCGGCGGGAACAAACCAGTAGCAGGCGCCGCAGGTGCCCGCGCCCGCCGCCTGGTTGTACTCGAAGTCGTTTTCGCCATTCGTGATCCAGAAAACGGACGGATGATTGGAATCCGAGTAAAAGGGGAAATCGTCGTAACCGGGGATGCCGGTGTTAGTGTCAGTACGGGTAAGAATGCCGGGGACCTGGCGCGGGTTCTGCGCGTTAGCAACCGCCGGCCGTGCGAAAATGCCGATATTGGAATAGAGCTGATTATCGGTCTCGGTCCCATCCTCGAGATAGTAGCCGTGCCCGATGGATAGATAGCCCACGTTGCGGGCGAGTAGCACGCCCTGCGTGGCGTGAATGGTAATCCATCGAGTCATCGAATCGCGGATCGAGGAATCCTTCACGAAGGTGATCGACGGCGAACCTTTCGCCGGTTGCGGCGTGCTCCGTGCCATATGGAAATGCACCGGATAGTGCATAATGGCGCCACCCTGGCCGAGCTGATAGAACTCGACGCCCTGCACCTGGTAGCTCTCGAAGCCCTGCCGGACGATGGTGTGGCCGCCAAAGTAGTTGCCAGGGGTCGCGGTAAAGGAGTTCGCGACCGGGGTGTCGCCCTCCGACACAATCCGGATGCTGCGGGTCAACAGCGCTACCGCCGCGCGGGTTTCGGCGCTGGTTTTTTTCAAGCCCAGACGGGCGGGAACGACGCCCTTGTAGTCGTACAGCTGGCCATTGTGCGGCCACTTCGCACCGGTGGTTACGCCGTCGGCGTTGGTGAAGTTGATCTTCGTGGTATTGCCAATGATCGTCGGCGCGCCGGTAATCACGAGCTCCTCGGAATGGCCAGGCAAATAGTCAGTGGTGGTGATTACGATGTGATCGTCGTTCTGCCAGTCGGCCTTGCCATCAATCACCAGACTGGTATCGCCGGGCTTTAGCGATCCCTGCAACCGTAGCCAGCTCGTGCCGGCACATGAAGGGTCCGTTTCCTTGCACTCGGAAAGCTCCCTGCCGGCGTAAGTCGCGCCCTTGTTGCCGAAGAGCTGCAAGGTTCCGCCGTAAGATAGCGCCAGGACTTTGTGTCCGAAGTAGGCCTTTCTGCCATTCGTCCTGTCCGAATCATCCAGAGTGTCATAGTCGTAGAAACAATCACTCACCCCGCCGGGGAGACCGGTCGAAATCTTGCAAGACCTGGGAGTCAACCGCCCAATCGGGCGCAAAAGATTGGAGTCCCAGATATTGTTCGGGATGCCGCAATGAACGTCGGTCTTGCAGGTGACGCCGGGGTCACTCGCGGCGCCCCATAAGTGGATGGTGATAACTCCGTTGGCGCCCATTGGCTCTGTGGTCCCCGCAGTCATGCTACCGTGGTTTTCGATGACAATTGATTCAGCGAAGAAATCGATCCCCGCGTCATCGAAGGTTAACGAACCGCCGGCCGTTGCGCCTGACTTCTTATAAATGTTGACGTTGCAGAAGATGTAAGATCCAGCCTTGACCTCGCATGGTCCGGTAACCTCAAGATCGGTGGTCGAGTTGCCGGCTGGTAAAGTCTCCCCGGCAGTGTCATTACAGGTTGCCGCGAACGCGCGTGTCGGTAGAAGCGCTCCGGCGAACAGCGAACTTATGCCAATTAATAGAAGCAATAACGGATAAAGCCGCCTGGACCCTTGCTCGACGTTCATTTATTGGTTCCCTTGTGGACTTCACAAACTCTCAAATGGACAACAAAGATCAACCCGAATTCTCATTGTCAAAGATGATTCTTGACACGGGTTGCTTGAGGGCTTCAGATTCCTCGCGGAGATTCTCACCAGGCACATCCCGTTAGCCGGCCTGGACTTGACCTCGGCTATTAAGAGGGCGTTGTTAGCGCCTTCACCCTCGGAATCGGCATTCCCACCTCAAGGCTCACACTGACAATATCGGGCTATGTCACGGAAGCGCTCGCCAATCGGAGGTGCTGTCCTAATCTAATTCGGACAGCACCGAATAAGCTGGATCGATTGAACCTTACGGGCGTATTGCCGTTGCGCAAACTCTACGACTACTTCTTGGAGCATCCGGATGAGCCAGCTCCGACTTTTGATGAACCTCCCGAGAGATTTCCCTGGCGGGAGGCAGCATGATTTCCTTTTCATGGTAGCTGGATGGGATTGAAATGCTAGACGGCAGAAGTTGCCGGATTGGTCTAATTCGATCTCTACTACGCAGCCATAAAATGCCCCACCCTTACGGACAGTAACTCATGGGAAACGAACTCCGCTTGCCTCACTTAAGCCAAACACCTTTGCTCTCATCTGGTATTCCATCGATCAGACCAACCTTCATTATTTCCCGAATGCGGACGATATAATCCCTGAGCTCATTCAGCTCATCCAGTTCCTTCCGTGTATAGGTCATCGGAAGGGGCATGGCGTACGTCGGAAGGTTATCCCGTTCAAGGATATTGTCTATAACCCTTTTCACAAATTGCTCGGTGTGGCTTTCCCCGGACAGGGATTGCCACAGGTCGACGCTCTTATCGCCAAGGTTCAAATACGTGTCGAACTTCCTGACGACCGTTATCTCCGCAGCTCTCCGTTTGCCTTGCCGATCTTTTGGGAAATCGAAATCGGTTTCCTCTTTGTCTACAACGTAGCACTTCGCGAGCGTCTCCAGTAAAAATCTTAGCTCGCGAAAGCAAGTCGGCAGCGCACCCGCAAGCAGATTGGTGAAGACGGAATAGCTCGTCGACCCCAAGACGTACATGCCGAAAAAATGCATCGCCTGTTCCGGCTTCCTCTGAAGGCAAACACCTATATAGTCGATGCTATCGTTCGCGAGTTCCGTCGCCTCGTTTATAACGTCTCTCGCCTCGCGAAGAAGAAACCTTTCGTTTTCCCGAAAACACTCTGCCGCCGAATCCGCAAACCCTTTGCTTTCAGAACCGGAAACAACTGAATTATTCATAGAAGTTCTTGTGAGAGCCTCGAAGGTTGTTACCGTCGCCTTCGTAGTACCGTATCAGGGCCACACCGTGGCTTTCTCTTTGACACTGTCAGAAAGGAAGAAACTCAGGTAGAATAACACTCTCCACGTTATGTTGCCGATTATTTTTGGGGAACAAGCCCTCGATAGGTTCATGATTTCCAATGATTGTCGCTCGCCGCGCCCGGCCATCCGACACGTAAGGGCGATTAGGTTACAGATTAAGCGTAGCACGGAAACCACTGCCACAAATTCTGCCCGGCTCCACGCGCTCACGGCAGTTGCTTTATTTGATTCAGTAGCGATTCCCGCGCCAACCGTTTCATAAAGTGCCACGTCGGCAGAAGAAAAAAATACTTATTTTTGAAATCTGCTGCCGTCTTCGCATCTCCAAGCACCTCGTGAATTTCGATGAGGTCGTCCTCTTGAACGCCGCCCGGAGAATGGCGCTTTGGCAGATACATGCCAATGGCGGAGCTTAAATATGCCGTTCCGAGGTCTTGCTCGATATCACGGGCTTCCGTCGCTACTCGAGGGAACGGAAATCCAAGGTGAACAAACTTGTTCCGATACTGATACGCACCATAGAAGCATGCGAATACAATCTTGCCGTTTGAATCGAGAGTCGCCATGGAGCCCCTAAGCTCCTTCGAGACCTGTAGAAGCCGTTCATCAAACAACCCCAGCGCTATCTGTACTCGAGGACCGTATGCATTGATCTTCTTGATTTTCTCGCAGATGTCCTCGTTCAAAGTCGGTGAAATGCTCGCTGCCGCGAGCGCGAAATCATCTGCTCCCCATGTCAAGCCAACCGCGTCTATGATTCTCATCAGGCCCAGATAGCTCTCGTTATAGAAATTCGGGAAGAGGAGCCGCGAGTTGTTGTACGTTTCAATGAGCTGATTCAGTCGAATTGCTAGAAGCTCCTTGCGTGAAACGCCGGATTGAAAGCAATGATCAAGGTTCCCCTTGATCTGTTCGAAGAGGCCTTCGTCAAAACCGGCCTGTTTTATGGGTCGGTTTGACTGAACAGTCATCAGCGGCAATGCGGCATAGAAACCGCCGCCGATCGTCAGCTGCCTCTCTCTCCTAATGCCAATATCGAGCACCAATCCGAGTGCTGCATCTGTATTTGTGACCGACAATTCCGTCGGCTTAATTTGATCGAGCGTTCCATATTCGCCGTCGCACACGAGGACGATTTTTCCATCATCACTCTTCAAGATCTTAATGAGGCCGTATCTTTCGCCAAGATTGATTTGCCCCTCCAAATTGAAGGCAGTCAGCTCGAAAGAATCGAATCGGCTCATGCATTTAGTTTCGATGCAGCGTCGGGCTCTGTCAATCGCTGGCGTCGGACGCCAGCTTCTCGAAGAACTTCTATTCACTTTCGCGGTCGTGGGCGACAACGGGAATATCCCGACGGGATAGCTCTTCCCGCGCAATCGATCCCGATTGTTGCGTGGGCTTATCTTGGTTTGGGTTCAGGATAGCGGATAGTGGGATAGATAAAAGACGGCGGAAACTGCCGGAATCCGGCAAGGTTCATCGCGCTAGAACTCTGAGATATCGTAACGACTTTGCCTTCTATTCTGGTTCAAAGAGTTCGAAAACGATCCAAAAACCTTCCGGCTCGAAGCGATTGCCGCGATTCAGAACAAGGTTGGGGCGTTCGTGACGGACCCGGTGCTGCGCGCGATTCTGCTCCAGTAGAAGAGTAGCCTCGATTTGCCGCAGATCATGGATGGGGAAAGATTCTCCTGGTCAACCTCGCCAAAGGTCGCATCGGCGAGGATACGGCGGCCCTTCTCGGCGCGCTTCTCGTCTCACGTATCGGGCTCGCCGGCCTCAGCCGGACTGACATTCCCGAAGACGAGCGGCGAGATTTCCACGTCTATCTCGATGAGTTCCAGAACTTCACGACATTGAGCCTTGCCAATATGCTTTCCGAGCTGCGCAAGTACCGGGTGAACCTCGTGCTGGCGCATCAGTATCTCTCGCGATGAGGAGGTGCGCGACACGATCCTCAGCAACGCGGGCACCATCATCTCATTCCGGCTTGGCGTAACGGACGCGGAGATTCTGGCGAAGGAATTCTACCCGGAGTTCTCCGTCGAGGACCTGATCAATCTGCCCAACTTCAACATCTACCTGAAGCTGATGATTGAGGGGCGTGTGTCGAAGCCGTTCAGCGCGGAGACGACTCGCAGTGAAGAGAGATAAAATGGTGCCCTTGATTGCCGACAGCGGGCTGCGTTCACGGCGCTCAGACGGTACTCTGTTGATCAGGCATTGGTCGCGCAACTCCCAATCCCTCGAGGATCAACTATGGCGGAAGCAGACCTCTATGACCCGGTTCTAGTGAGGCTCTCGGAGCAGCTCGCCGGAACTGTCGGCCCTGCTTATCTCGAAACGTCAGCCAAAGGCTTCAGTGAGGAAATCAAGGCGGCGATACCTCCCGATCGGGATATCCTGTTCAAATTCCTCAACAGGAGGCCAGATATTCTGGGTTTTGTCCAACGGGAATATCGGAAGGACTTTATTACCGTCGAAGTCAAGGAAAAAAGCCTCACGTTAGACGACGTTTACCAGGCCAAGATGTACAAGGAAGTCTTTGGAGCCCGCTATGGGTTCCTCGTGACTGCCGAACCGATTCCCGAGGAGCTCAAGCGGCTCTGCAAGACGACCGTCTCGATCCTTCACTCGGTTGACGACAGCAGCTTTCGGTTCCTAGCGATCGCACGGTTCTTCGGGGGTCACGGCTTTATAGATTGGTTCGAGGAGAACCCCTTTGAGAAGGACTATTTCTGGAAGCCATGATCCGAATCCGGAGTGCGGAGAGCATGAACATTCAGGGCGAGCATTCGCCGCAATGTCATTGCGGTGGCGCGCGCAGATCCAGACATGGCGAGTGCTGCGGTCGCTTCTCTGCTTCTGCTTTCTTGATGTTCATCATTCACGGGGAGCCTCGGAAGTCATCGTGAAGATCGTATCAGTTAACCATTTTTTGAAAGATGGGTTGTCGCTGAAGCGCTTGAAGAGTTCCGTTTCGTCTTGGATCAACGCGGTCATGACGCGGCCCAGAGCCTTGTCGTGCTCGATCCGGGCGTCTTGCGGGGTGTTCTTCATCGCATTCTTGAACGCGGCATCCGCGGCAACCTTGACCGGGATTTCCTGGGTGATGAGCTGGCGGACTCGGTCTTCATCGGTCCACGAAATATTGCCGAACTGTTCATTGAACGTCTTGAGGATATTGGAGAGCCGGTCGATTTTCGGCTCGGGCATCCGGCCGCCGCCCCTGGTTGCCACCGGCTTTCTGGTCGGGCAGTTGAATCTTCATCGCTGCCTTTTCCTCTACTCGGTAGCTGTCCATGTCAATTGCTTCGAGGATGCCTTTTGAGAGGTCCTCCTCCTTCGGCGCTGGGAGCTTGGGCACAAGGAAATTCAGGAAAATTGATAGCTTCTCCCAAGCCGGGTCCGTATAGGGCAGGATCGAAGAGAGAAAGCCGTAGGTGCGAAGGAAAGTCTTGGCCTTCCCCTTGAAGTCCACCTGACCTTTCCCCCACGTGTCACGGTACGCGACCATTTCCAGTGTCGACCGATCTTTCTCGACAGTATCTTTCTCGTCCCCTAAGGGAACGTTCATCGTAAAGTCCGCGCCCACGTCGAAGGGCGGATCGATGTAGATGAGGTTGATCTGGCCTTTGAAGTCCTTTAGGAGTGACGCCATCACGAGCTTGTTCTCACCCCAGATGAGCATGTTTCTAAAGTCGTCGAGTCGCTTTGTCTGCTTTTCGAAAATGTCGAGTTGACCAATCGCAGCCGCTTCACTTCTTTGCTCGTCGATGGTCTCGATCTTCTGCATGGGCAAGCTGCAGCCTGCTACATCGACTTCCCGCCGGTTGCCGTACTCGTCGTACTTCCCTTCCCAGATCACCTCTGCCCGAAGCTGCGACAGGGGATGCGGATTTGCAGGTCCGTAAGATTTGCTATTCCTGCTCATGCGGCTCCTACCTCCCCTTTCCCAGCCCTTGAGCTGGAGTGAACCCCGTGGTCTGAACAGCTCTCAGGCGGGAAATTGGACCAGCTGGCGGGTGTGTTGCTCCTCGAACTGAACGCGCGCCAGAATGCACGGATTCCAAGCGGCGCGCAAGATTTTCCAGCAGATTTCGGGGATTGAATCGCTCCTCATTTCACCTCGCCCTCGCCAAGCCAGTGCACCCAGTGAAGTTCGCGCTTGACCGAATTCCACAGCCGTTCATCGGCGGTCCAAAATTCGCATCGTTGGAACTCCGCCAAAGCAAGATAGTGCGCGTTGTATGCCGTGGGTAAGCGAAATCGATCGGCCAGTTCGAGAGCGCGTGGATGAACAGCCCCGATTTGTTGGAGAAGGGGCCCGCTTTCAGGGAAGAAGCCCAGTCGCTCCTTCGCCCGCGCGAGCGTCAGTTGGTGGCGCTGGATCCGCTTCGTGAGAGCGTTGGCAACCTCGCAAAGGAAAAGTGCTGGAGCAAGAAGTTTATTTCGCTGCTGCCCCAATTTTCCAAAAGGTCGTTGGCTTCAGCGGTATAGGGTTCTTCGAGCACCCATTTGAGTGCCAGGCTTGCGTCGACGACAATTTCGCCGTTCATAATTCAGAGTGACGCTGCTCCCGAGCCTCGCGAATGAGTTCCGCCGAGTCTTCCGAAAAAGGGTTGCTTTGTGCAGCTCGGAGCCCTTTGGCGCGCTGAATCATCCGGGGAGCAATCGTGCCGTCCGAGCCCTTAGCCGCGGTTTCAGCGGCAGGCACTACGTGTTCGAGTACGCTCGCTATGTAAGCCGACACAGGTACGTCCTGAGCAGCGGCGGCGACCTTGATCCGGCGTTTGAGTGCGGGGCTTATGTCCACGGTGAGGCGTGGCCTGGAATGAACTGATTTCTTGGTTGCGTTTCTCATCGCATCATCACCCTATTGCTGGCCCACAAAGGTGTCACGACACCATTCTACCATAGGGTCCTCAAGTGCCAACAGCCGCGGACGCGAATGTTCTTGGTGCGCGCTTCATTTGCCTCACACCGTCTCGTGAAAAAGGTAGCAACCTGACAGCGGCCTCCGCTCCGAGCATCGTAGTTTAGGGTGACTCCCCTACCCTGTCCGTGATCACCCTCTTGTTGAGCCAAATAAATCCGGCGTCGCAGCCTCGCTAAACTCAAGGAGCGTAGGACCGTCGTTTTTTACGCTGTTCACTAGCGGCGAGGCCGGCCGCATGGCGAGCAGATCGTGAGGCGCTGGTACGAGCAGCCGTTTTAATGACAGCGGATCCTGTTCTCGCGGGTTCATCCAATCTTCCGCCGCTCGCTCGTCGAGCACCACCGGCATGCGATCGTGAATTTCGGCGATCACCGCATTTGCTGCACACGTCACTATGGTGAAAGTGACCTCAGGCTGGTTCCGTTCCGGGTACCAGGACTCATACAAGCCCGCGAAAA
>WNFD01005885.1_pt1 | contig 13295 bp, 11 predicted proteins | sample 5400491 | NCBI WGS metagenome assembly WNFD01 (sample SAMN13153343, study PRJNA577476) | soil metagenome | isolation source: 120 cm saprolite under Douglas fir tree site 2 hole 2 replicate 2 | place: USA:California | collected 2015-04-18 | reverse complement strand
CGCCCTGAGCAGCGCCGCCACCATCGCGGGCGCCTACATCGCCGGCGGATTCATACCGCTCTCGCCCTACATGGTTGTCAAAACTACGGGGCAGGCATTCTGGTGGTCGGTGGCCGTGACCCTGCTGGCGCTGGCGCTCTTCGGCTACATCAAAGGCCGGTTCACCGGCGCGAAACCCCTGCGCAGCGGATTGCAGACGGTGGTGATCGGCGGCCTGGCAGCGGCCGCCGCGTACGTGATTGCGAAGGCAATTTCGTAGCAGCCGGTAGCTGCTGGCTGCTAGCTACTGGCGCTCTCTTTTGTCATTCCGAACCCGCGAAGCGGGAGAGGAACCTGCTTATAGCCCGGTCCGTCCTCCCGGGTGAGGGCAATGAAAAACGCCAAATACCACCTACGAAATACCGAGTACGTCTCGCTACTTCAACTCCGTAATAATCGCCCTCTGCGTTCCGCGCACCAGCGTTTCCGTATGCGTGCGGTTGCCCTGGTTGAACCTGGGGGTTCCCGCCGTGTACTGATTGACTACGGATTTTCCGTCCGGGGTGGTCGAACTCAGGTCGCCGTCTTCAAGAAAATACACTACGACGTCTTTGTCGTGGAAGTGCATGGGCGTGGCTACATTCGGCTTCCAGGTGTAATCCCACACGATCACGCGCGCATTTTCGAAAAGCTTTTTGGATCCCGGGCGGGGAAACGCCAGAGGATAGCTGGTGGTGTTCGGATAAGACGGCTGCGCATGATCTTTCAGGTCGATGGTCAGCGCTCGGCCTGTGGTCTTTGGCGTCGAGCCCCTGGGCACCCACTCCGCGTCGCCGGAGGGGGAAATAATCACGGTATCCAGCGGCCGCACCGATACGTTTGCGTCCCACACAGTCACTCGGTCATTGTCGATCGCCGGTCTCAGGGCCATCGGCACCGCAGTCTGCAACAGCATTGCGCAAAACATCAGAACACCAGTCATGGAAGCACCTTTCGGTTTGGGAATATCGCGCTCGGGTCATGATAAGTCTCGGCGGGGAAGGATGCAATTGTCGCACTACGCCCGGCGTTATCACCGAGCAATCCAGCGCCGTGGAACCATCCAGCCTGCTCACGATATTTTTCAGAACTCCGGGGTCCTGTTCCAGTGTGTCGGGATCGTAGGTTGTCATCACGCAGCGGTCGCGCAGTTGCTCGGCGAGAATCCTGACTTCTCCGATTCTGATGGTGTGACCTGGCCAGCGGCGTTCTTCCAACTCAGGAACATCGGCCAGCATGATGTTGGGACGAAGGCGGCGGTGATCGATATTGAGGAACTCGGCCGCGCCGTCGGTCGCGATGAGCAGCGGCAGTATGTCGAAGGCCTGCGGCTGCGGAATTCGTTCAAGGCGTGCGCCGCCTCCGGCGGCCTCGTTCACCAGGCGCAGCGCTTCCGCCGAATCCCAGACCAGGCCGTTGATCGTGGGGAGACCATTCACGCCCAGTTCACCACGCAAGCCCAAAAGCCTGTACTTCGTGCGCGAAGTAATGATGCGGCCTTCCGGACCGATGACGACGATTTCACGGTCGCCGGGAATCCCGTGCACCGTGATTTCCGCCTGCGAGATTTTCTCGCCGCGCAGGCTCTTGATCGGATACCGCCAGATTTCGGAAATGTACATGTGACTCCAATGGATGATTTCGGGGCATTGGACGATGCAATCAAAGTCAAAATCTTAAAACCTGAAACACCGCGCGACGGAGTCGCAACCAAAACCTCACCGCAGAGGACGCAAAGGGCGCAGAGGTACGCAGAAAAACAAAGACAGGGGATATCTTTCGGTGCGAAAATCTAATTCCTGCCTTTGATTTTCCTGCGTATCTCTGCGCCCCCTGCGGTCTCTGCGGTGAGGGGTTTTGGTTGCGGCTGCGTCGCGCGGTGTTTCAGGTTTTGTTTTTGATTTTCAGAAAGGCGTATGATTAAGGACGAGGTCATGCAGTTGTTGCAACGCCAATAATCCTAATTTCAGGCAATCCCGATCGAGGATTGCACGGAGGACGTTTATGGTTGCAGATCGCGCTGAAGTATCCTGGGATGCAGGCAAATCAAAATGGCTGGTTCGGATTACCGCGGGGGAAGAGGTAATTCGGCGTTATTGCGATCTTCCTGAAAATGCGGGGGAGCAGGACCTGCGAAAAGCTGCACAGGCCACACTGGTGGATGAGGGTTACCAGGCGGATGGGACCACAATCACCGTTCAAAATCCGCGGGCCGCTTAACCAAAAATACTTGCGTTTTAAACCTGACGCCCCTGCTTACGGGAAAGCCTTCCACAAGAGCAGGGGCGGGCAGAGAAATATCCTGGTATTGTCCGTCCTCAAGTTGACTGAATGAACGTTCATTCAGTACAATTTGGCTGGTATTTGGGCGGCTTGCGCCTGGGTCCGCAGGTTCGTCGCGTTGTCCTTGTTGCCGATTTCGGGGTGATTTTCAGGGGTAATTTTCAATGACCAACACCATGCCCGCGCCGCAGCCCCGTGTCTCCCTGGACTGGTATGATTCTCCTACAGGAAAACATCCGATCGCGCCGCAGGTTCTCTCTGAAGTCTTTCCGATGAGCAATGTTTCCTGTCGGGTCCCGCAACAGCAGTCTCAATTCTCGATTCAATCGCAAAGGTCGAAACTTCATGCATCAGCGCATTCTTAAAGCCGCCGTTCTGGGCGCGGGAACCATGGGCGCGAGGATCGCGGCCCACTTCGCCAACGCCGGCTTGCCCTGTTACCTTCTCGATATCGTTCCGCCCGACGCGGCCCAGAGCGCAGACAAAGCCGCCCGCAACAAGATCGTGGCCGCCGGACTCGACGCCGCCGTCAAGTCGAAGCCCGCGGCGTTTTTCCGCAAAGGTCTGGAAAAACTGATCACCATCGGCAACTTCGACGACGATCTCAAACTGCTGGCCGACGCCGACTGGATCATAGAAGCCGTCGCCGAGAACCTTGAGATCAAGCGCGGCCTGCTCAAAAAGGTAGAGGTTGTGCGCAAGCCCGGCAGCATCGTTACCACCAACACCAGCGGACTGCCCGTCCACAGCATCGCCGAGGGCTTCAGCGACGACTTCCGCAAACACTGGTTTGGAACGCACTTTTTCAATCCGCCGCACTATATGCGCCTGTTGGAAATCATTCCCACCCCGGAATCCGACCGGGCCGCTATCGATGCGGTCACGTATTTCTGCGACGTCCGCATGGGCAAGGGAATTGTCTTTGCCAAAGATACGCCCAACTTCATCGCCAACCGCATCGGCACCTTTGCCGGCCTGAACGTAATGCGGCTCATGCAGGCCATGGACCTGACCGTCGAAGAGATCGACGCGCTCACCAGCTCCGGAGGATGGAGCAAAGCGCCCACCTTCCGCACCATCGATCTGGTGGGGCTCGACGTGCTCGGCAGCGTGGTTGGCAACTTCAGCAAAAACGTAAAGGACGAGCGTCCCGACCTGAAGCTGCCCGAGTTCTTTCAGAAGATGCTGGAAAAGAAGCTGCTGGGCGATAAGACCAAATCGGGCTTCTATAAGAAGGTCAAGGCCGACGGCAAAGAAGATCGCCTGGTACTCGATTGGAAGACCCTGGAATACAAGCCGGCGCAAAAACCGAAGTTCCCCTCGCTCGAAATGGCGAAGAACATCGAAGACATGGGCGAGCGTTTGCGCACGCTGCTGGCGGGCGACCCGCGCGACAAGGCCGGGCAGTTCATCTGGAACACCATCTCCGAGATGTGGACCTACTCGGGCAACCGCATCCCTGAGATTGCCGACAGCGTTGTGGAGATCGACCAGGCCATGCGCATGGGCTTCAACTGGGAAGTCGGGCCTTTTGAACTGTGGGACCTTGCGGGTGTGGAAGCGACCGTGGCCCGGCTGAAGAAAGAAGGGAATCCGGTCTCCGCCGCCGCCGAAAAGCTGCTGGCCGCCGGAAAGAAGAGTTGGTACATCGACGATCCGAAGGCCCCGTCGGGCCGCGCTTATTTCGATCTGGCTTCCGGCGATTACAAGCCGGTGCAGGTGGCCGATGGAGTCTGGTCGGTGCAGGTGGCGAAGAAGGCCAACGGAGTGGTCAAAAAGAACCCAGGAGCGTCGCTCATTGATCTGGGCGATGGAGTTGGCTGCATCGAGTTCCACAGCAAGATGAACGCCCTGGGCGGCGACATCGTGCAGATGGTGACGCAGTCGCTCAAGACCGGTGGTATCGGCGACCAGTTTGAGGCTTTCGTGATTACCGGCGACTCCGCCAACTTTTCGGTGGGCGCGAACCTGATGATGCTCATGCTGGCTGTACAAGAAGAAGAATGGGACGAGGTTGATATGGCCATCCGCCAGTTCCAGGGGATGACCCAGGCCATCAAGTTCTGCTCGCGTCCGGTGGTGACCGCGTCGTTCGGTATGACTCTGGGCGGCGGATGCGAAATCAATCTGCACTCCGCGGCCCGTCAGCCCCATGCCGAACTTTATATGGGACTGGTCGAGGTCGGGGTAGGCCTGCTGCCGGGCGGCGGCGGTTGTAAGGAAATGACCCTGCGCGCCGTGGATAACGCCCGCGCGGTCCGTCCTGAGGGAAGGGCCGAATCGGTCGAGCTTTCCGAGGGCATGAAGCGGGCCTTCGAGATCATCGGCGCCGCCAAGGTTTCAACCTCCGCCGAAGAGGCGCGCGAACTGGGCTTTCTTTCGGTCGGCGACCGTGTTTCGATGAACCGCGAACGCGTCCTGAGCGACGCTAAGGAGAGGGCGCTCGATCTGGCGCGCTCCGGATACAAAGCCCCGGTGCCCCGCACAGATATCCCCGCCCCCGGCGAAAACATGCTTGCGACCCTCAGGCTGGGAATTCATCTAATGCGTCAGGCGGAGTACATCAGCGACCACGACGTTAAGGTCGGCACCAAAGTGGCCGAAGTCATTTGTGGCGGCAACGTGTCGCCCGGAATGCCGGTCAGCGAGCAATACCTGCTCGACCTGGAGCGTGAAGCCTTCAAGTCGCTGTGCGGCGAGAAGAAAACTCAGGAAAGAATTCAGTTCACCCTGAAGACCGGAAAGCCGCTGAGGAATTAGGGAATCGGTTGAGCCGGTGATCGGGTGATCGGAAAACCAGCGCGGCGAACGCCGTCGAGTACCAAGTACCAAGTACCAAGTACTGGCAGCCAGCAGCCAGTAGCTAACAGCCAGGAGCACTCTCATGAAAGAAGTCGTAATCGTAAGTTCCGTTCGTACCGCCGTCGGTAAATCCGGCAAAGGCACATTGCGCGCCACTCGTCCTGACGATATGGCCGCGACCGCCATCAAGGGCGCGCTTGATCGCGTTCCCCAGGTCGATAAGTCCCAGATCGAAGACGTGATCATGGGATGCGCCACCCCCGAAGCCGAGCAGGGCATGAATGTCGCCCGCATCGCCTCGCTGCGTGCCGGGCTGCCGGTGGAGTGTTCGGCCATGACCATCAACCGCTTCTGCTCCTCAGGGTTGCAGGCCATTGCCCTGGGCGCCGAGCGCATCATGGTGGGCGGCGCGGAAATCATCGTGGCCGGCGGCACCGAATCCATGAGCATGATTCCCATGGGCGGCCATAAAGTCTCAATCAATCCCTGGATGGTGGAGAACAACCCCAACGCCTATCTTTCCATGGGACTGACCGCCGAGCGCGTCGCCAACCGCTTCGGCATCACCCGCGCCCAGGCCGACGAGTTTTCCTTCAATAGCCACCAGAAGGCGATGGCGGCGATCAAAGCGGGCAAGTTCGAAGACGAGATCGTCGCTATGCCGGTCAGCTTTACGACTCCCAACGGATCGAAGCCGAAGCGCACCGAAATTCATTTCAAGGTGGATGAAGGCCCGCGCGCCGACACCACGATGGAAGCCCTTGCCGGACTGAAGCCCGCCTTCCACGCCAAAGGCACGGTCACAGCCGGAAACTCATCGCAGACCTCCGACGGCGCGGCCGTGGCGGTTGTGATGTCCGCGGACAAGGCAAAGGAACTCGGACTCAAGCCGCTGGTGCGTTTCGTGGCCTTTGCCACGGCGGGCTATAAGCCGGAGGAAATGGGTATCGGTCCGGTGTATGCGATTCCCAAGGCCCTCAAAATGGCCGGCCTGAAGCTCTCGGATATTGACGTGATCGAACTGAACGAGGCCTTCGCGGCCCAGGCCCTTGCGGTGATCCAAGAAGCCGGACTCGATCCGGCCAAAGTGAACCCCAACGGCGGCGCGGTGGCCCTCGGGCATCCCCTGGGATGCACCGGAGCCAAGCTGACGGCGACGATCATCCGCGAACTCAAGCGCAGAAACGGGCGCTACGGAATAGTGACCATGTGCGTAGGCGGAGGCATGGGCGCGGCGGGAATTTTCGAGAATATCCAATGAAACCTCTACCACAGAGAACACAGAGTGGCACAGAGGGAACTGGAATTAATCATGTCACGCACGGCATCATTGGCGCGGCGATGAAAGTGCATTCCGCATTAGGACCTGGATTGCTGGAAAGCGCATACGAAGCATGTTTGGTGCACGAGTTGCGCAAAGCCGGGTTTGACGTGAAGTCGCAGGTTGCATTGCCGGTAGTGTATGACGGCGTTCATATTGATCTTGGATACCGCCTGGATTTGGTTGTGAACGATACCGTGATCGTTGAACTTAAATGCGTGGAGAAGATCCTGCCCATTCACGAAGCCCAGATCATCTCCTATCTGAAGCTGAGCGGGAGGAATGTCGGGCTGATTATCAATTTTCATGTAAGACAGCTGAAGGACGGAATACGCAGGTTCGTCGAAGGCCCGGGCAAATTCAGATGAGAGAGATAACTCTGTGAACAAAGGCCGGCAGCCGGAGATTCGCCCGTAAGTGATGAAGCGTTTAGCGAATTAAAGTATGAGCCGATTGAATTAGTGACCAGCGACAACACGGCAGAAGCAGAGGTAATCCCACTCTGCGTTTCTCTGTGTGCTCTGTGGTAAATGGTTTTTCAATCGGTCCAAGGAGAAGACCATGGCAACAGCAGCACCCCCGAAGACCAGACTTGCCGGCGGCGGCTTCCTGATTCAGGAGCAGCCTCTGGATGACGTTTTTACCGTTGAAGATCTGACGGAAGAACATCGGCAGATCGCGCAAACGACCGCGGAGTTCGCCAAAAACGAGATTCTTCCCAACACGGAGAAGATCGAGCACAAGGATTTCGACGTCATTCGCGGGCTGCTGCGCAAGGCCTGCGAGATCGGCATCGCCAACGTGGATATCCCCGAGCAGTACGGCGGTTCCGACATGGACAAGATCAGCTCCTCGCTGATCAACGAGCATATTGCCGTTTCCGGCAGCTTCAGTGTCGCCTTTGGCGGACACGTCGGCATCGGCACCCTGCCCATCGTTTACTTCGGTACTCCGGAGCAGAAGGCCAAATATCTGCCGCTGCTGGCCAAAGGCGAACTGATTGCCGCTTACGCGCTTTCGGAATCGACCTCGGCTTCGGATTCGCTGAATGCCCGCACCAAAGCGGTGCTCTCGCCCGACGGCAAGGAATGGATTCTGAACGGCGAAAAGATGTGGATCACCAACGGCGGCTTTGCCGATGTCGTGATCGTCTTTGCCAAGGTGGATGGCGAAAAGTTCAGCGCCTTCATCGTCGAGCGCAAGTTCCCGGGCTTCCAGTCGGGCAAGGAAGAGAAGAAGATGGGCATCCGCGGTTCCTCCACGACGCCGATCATTCTCAACGACTGCCGGGTGCCCAAAGGGAACCTGCTGGGCGAGATCGGCAAGGGGCATGTCATCGCGTTCAATACGCTGAACATCGGCCGTTTCAAACTGGGCGCCGGAGTTGTGGGCGGCGCGCGCAATTCACTGAACCACTCCATCGGCTATGCCAAACAGCGCAAGGCCTTCGGCAAGACCCTGGCCGATTTCGGGCTGATCAAAGAAAAGCTGGCCAACATGGCGGTGGGCGTTTACACCGGGGAATCCATGTCGTACCGGACCATCGGCATGATCGATGCCGCGCTTTCCGAGATCGACCGCAACGCTCCCGATGCCTACAAGCAGCTTTCGAAAGGCATTGAAGAGTACGCGGTGGAGTGCTCCATTCTGAAAGTCTGGGGCTCGGAGATGCTGGATTACGTAGTCGATGAAACCGTGCAGATCTATGGCGGATACGGGTTCGTCGAAGAGTATCCGGCGGAGCGGGCCTATCGCGATTCGCGCGTGAACCGCATCTTTGAAGGCACCAACGAGATCAACCGCATGATCATCACCGGATGGCTTCTGAAGCGCGCCATGAGCGGCCAACTGGCCCTTCTGCCCGCGATCAAGAAGCTGACGGAGGAAATCATGTCGGGCTCGGGCAGCGCCGAGCCGATCGAAGGCCCCTTGGCCGCCGAGCGCACCATGGTGGCCAACGCCAAGAAAGCCGGCATGATGCTCGCCGGGGCCGCTTCCCAGAAATACATGATGGGACTGGCCGACCAGCAGGAAGTCATGGCCGCCATCGCCGACATGGTGATCGAAGGCTATGCCATGGATTCGGTCGTGCTTCGCACGCAGAAGCTGATCGAACGCCAGGGTGCAGCCAAATCGAGCCTGGCGATCGCCATGACTCAGGTCAGCGTGACGCACTCGATGGAAAAGATCGAGTCGGCGGCGAAGAAGGTTGTGGCGGCGGTTTCTGAAGGCGACATGCTGCGCACTCAACTGGTCATTCTGCGCCGTTTGTTCAAGTACGAGCCTTACAACCTGATCGCCCTGACCCAGCAGATCGCCAACCGGCTGAACGAGCAGGGTAAGTACGTTACCAGCTAGGACTCCCTTCACGCTCTTGGTGAAGGGTGGGACGCGATACTCTCCGATGCAACATGGTCCGCCTGCCCCCCTCGGGGGCAGGCGGATTTTTTCATGCCCGAACGATTCCCGCGCCGCCGAAGCAGACGATGGTTTATAGTGTTCTTCCCGCCGGCATTGGCGGAGGGATATTTTATGAACGCTGAATGTCTTCGAATCGCCGGCCAGCTTCGCCACGCTTTTGAAGGCGGCGCATGGCATGGCTCTGCCGTCATGGAACTCCTGCAGGGCGTTGGCTCGGTACAGGCCCAGGCCCATCCGGTCAGGGGTGCTCATTCCATCGTGGAACTGGTCATGCACATAGGAGTGTGGGAGCAGGTGGCCCTGGATGCGATTAAAGGGACACCCATGCCAAAGACGCTGCCTCCGGAACAGGACTTTCCTTCCGGGGCCACCGGCCAGGAAGCCGCGTGGCAGCAGGAGGTGCAGCAGATCCAGGAACGAAACCGCAAGCTCTGCAACGCCATCGAAAGCTTTGGCGACGAGCGCCTGGATGAGATCGTCCCCGGACGCAAATACAACTTCTACACGCTCCTGCACGGCATCGTGCAGCACAGTCTCTATCACGCGGGCCAGATCGCGCTGTTGCGTAAGGCCGGGTAAAGCCAGGGCGGGCCATCAAAAAGCAAAACCAGAAATCCTGAAACACGGAGGGAACGGAGGAAAAGCGGAGGTTTTTAGGGGTTTTATCGCACGATCAAAAGTGTCCCGGGATTAAGGCACTTTCAATTCTGCGACAAAAAACCTAAAAACCTCCGCTTTCCTCCGTTCCCTCCGTGTTTCAGGATTTCTGGTTTTGCTTTCGTTCTTATATGCGTCCCGCCCCGAAGCTCGCCTGTTCCATCTGTTCGCGTGAAGCGTCGGCGGTTGAGGCGATGCCCTGCACTTTGAGCTTGAAGTCGTCGGGGTTGCTGGCGTTCTCCAGAGCGGTTTCGTAAGTCACCAGGCCCTGCGAATAAAGATCGTAGAGCGACTGATCGAAGGTCTGCATGCCGTACTGTGAGGTGCCGGCGGCGATGGCTTCGTGAATGAGCCGGGTCTTTTCCGGGGTCATGATGCACTCCCGAACGAAGGCCGTGGAAATCAGGATTTCGCAGGCCGGAACTCGACCTGTACCGTCGGCGCGTTTGACCAGGCGCTGACTGACGACTGCGCGCATGGTGGCCGCGAGCTGCATGCGGATCTGCTTCTGTTCGGGCGGCGGGAAGACGGCGATGATACGGTTGATGGTTTCGACGGCGTCGAGGGTGTGCAGTGTCGAGAACACCATGTGTCCGGTTTCGGCGGCGTGCAGGGCCGTGGAGATGGTTTCCAGATCGCGCATTTCGCCGACCAGGATAACGTCCGGGTCCTGGCGAAGGCTGGCGCGCAGCGCCGAGGCGAACGACGGCGTATCCACTTCCACTTCGCGCTGATTGACGAAGCCCTTTTTATCGCGGTGCAGAAATTCGATCGGGTCTTCGATGGTGATAATGTGTTCCGGCCGGCTGGAGTTGATCCGGTCGAGCATGGCGGCGAGGGTGGTGGATTTACCGGAGCCGGTGACGCCCGTAACCAGCACCATGCCGCGGGCCTCTTCGCAGATGTGTTCGATGACTTTGGGCAGATACAGCTCTTCGAGAGCGCGAATCTTGGTGGGAATCACGCGCAGGACGAGTCCGACGTTGCCGCGCTGCTGGAATACGTTCACACGGAATCGTCCCAGGCCGGCGACGCCGTAGGCCATATCGAGTTCGGCGGATTCCTTGAATTTCTGTTTCTGGCGGTTCGACATCATGCTGAAGGCCATGTTCAGCATGTCTTCCGCGGAAATGCGGGGCTGGTCGGTGAGCGGCGCAAGTTCGCCATCCACACGCACGTGCGGATAGTTGCCCACCTTCAGGTGAAGATCGGAGGCTTTGCGCTCCATCGCAATTCGCAGCAGATCGTCTATATGCATGTTGGCTCGTTTTCCTGACGCCGCGTGTACAAAGCGGCTTTCTCAAAATCACACCCTGAGGCGGTTTTGGCTGCGCCGGTGACGGCGCGGATAAGTCTTGCAATCTCTGCAAGTTATCACGGGGACACAGGGAACGCAATTACCGCCGGGCAGCAGATACCTTTCCCGTCAATATGCGGTTGATCGCCCTGGGCACACCACTCCGCACCGCCAATTCGCACATAACCAGTTTATGAGCAGGGCCTTCCTGGCTACAATGTTACCGATGACACAGATGGACAATTGGCCTCACGTAGTCATCATCGGCGGAGGTTTCGCGGGCATCAATGCGGCTAAAGCCCTGGCCCGGGCCCCCGTGCGGGTTACGATCATTGACCGCAGGAACCACCATACCTTTCAGCCCCTGCTCTACCAGGTGGCTCTGGCCGTGCTCTCCCCCGCTGAAATCGCCTCTCCCATCCGTTTTGTGCTCCGTCGTTCCCGCAACGTCCAGGTGCTTCTGGGGGAGGTGACCTCCTTCGATCTGGAAAAGCGGCGGGTGAAGGCCCGGGATATTGAGCTCCAATACGATTACCTGCTGATTGCCGCCGGGGTTACCCACGCCTATTTCGGGCGCCCGGAATGGGAGCGCATCGCGCCCGGCCTCAAAACCCTGGAGGATGCCACGGAGATACGGCGGCGGGTCCTGCTGGCCTTCGAAACCGCCGAACGCGAAGCGATACTCCACGGCAGCCGGGAAGACCTGAGCTTTGTGGTCATCGGCGGCGGTCCCACCGGAGTGGAACTGGCCGGGGCCATCTCCGATATCTCACGGCGCTACATGAAGCACGATTTCCGGGGGATCGATCCCCGCCGGACGAAAATCATTCTGCTGGAAGGCGGTCCGCGTGTGCTGCCGGCGTTTCCGGAAGACCTCTCCGCCAGCGCGCAGCGGCAGCTTGAGCAGATCGGCGTCGAGGTGCGTACCGGCGCACTGGTGACCAATGTCGAACCGGGAATGGTGACAGTGGGCGCCGAAAGAATTCCCGCTTCGGTGATTCTATGGAGCGCAGGAGTCGCAGCCTCTCCGTTGGGCAAATTGCTGGGCAGCCCCACCGACCGTGCGGGCCGCGTCCTCGTGGAACCGGACCTCTCGCTGCCCGGACACCCCGAGGTGCTGATCGCCGGCGATCTGGCCGCCGCCAAAATGTCGGATGGAAATTTCGTGCCTGGTCTCGCACCCGCCGCCATCCAGATGGGCAGGTTTGCGGCCCGTCAGATCAGACTGTCCGTGGAAGGCAAACCGCGCGGGCAGTTTCATTATCTCGATAAAGGAACGCTGGCGACGATCGGGCGCTCGAAGGCGGTGGCCAATCTCGGATTTCTGCATTTCGGCGGTTATCTTGCATGGATGGCCTGGCTGTTCATACACATCTTATTTCTGATCGGGTTTCGGAACCGCTTCATGGTGATGATGGAGTGGGCATGGGATTACATCACGTATAACCATAGTGCGCGGTTGATTACGGGGGACATGGAAGATGCGTCGGGAAGAGACGCAGGTTCCGGGAAATGATGCGGATCGGTTTCGGATTTTTTATTCCGTGTGAAGTCGAATCGGATTCGAAACAGCTATGCGCCGGCGCCGTTCTCAGTTCAGGTTGCGCTTGCCGTGAACAACTGCGAGGATTAGCACCTGTTCCTCCTCGATCTTGTATAGGATTCTGTAACTGTACGCCAGCACTTCTCGAACGCGAGGATTTTGAAATTCCGGGACCATACGGCCGGAATTGGGGAAATTTCTGAGAATTAGTGTGGCGCGGACAATTTCTTTGACCACAGACCGCGCGTAAGCGGGGGAATCCCCGGAAATGTATGTGGCAATGCTTTCTACGTCAGTCGCAGCTGCATACGGCCAGACTACTCGGTGAGCCATTTGCTCAGCCGCGATTCAACTTCTTCCTGGCTCATGACGCGGCCTTCCTTCGCATCCTCCAGGCCACGGCGCACCTTTTCAAGGACATACAAGTGGTATTGAATGTCCTCAATCGAGCAGTTATCCGGCAATGTCTCGAGCAGCGACTGGACTTCCTGTTTGGCGCTCATGGCCCTAAACCCCAACGGCCTGCTTGACCGGCACTTTCGTAAACCATCCATGCCGATCCGGCTTGGCTCCATTCACGATTCCGAAGAACTCGCGTTGCAGCGCCAGGGTGACGGGCCCGGCCGCGCCGGTTCCGACTTTGATCTTGTCGATGGAGCCGATCGGCGTGATTTCCGATGCGGTGCCGCAGAAGAAGACTTCCTCGGCGATGTAGAGCATTTCGCGGGGGACCATCTGCTCGGCCACCGGCACGCCGATTTCTTCGGCGAGTTTCAGAACAGCGTCACGTGTAATGCCCGGCAGCACCGAATTGCCCAGCGGAGGCGTAATCAGTTTGCCGTGGCGCACGATGAAGATGTTTGCCCCCGAGGCTTCGCTGACGAATCCGTGGACGTCCAGGGCGATGCCCTCGACGTAGCCGTTGACGATGGCTTCCATCTTGATGAGCTGCG
>WNFD01005784.1_pt1 | contig 13297 bp, 11 predicted proteins | sample 5400491 | NCBI WGS metagenome assembly WNFD01 (sample SAMN13153343, study PRJNA577476) | soil metagenome | isolation source: 120 cm saprolite under Douglas fir tree site 2 hole 2 replicate 2 | place: USA:California | collected 2015-04-18 | reverse complement strand
TGCGCGGCTACTTCACCCAGCCCGACTTCCTTTACGAGGCCACGCGCGTCTACCTGATGCTGGGCGGCCAAGGGCCGCTCGATGCGGCTTTGGTGAAGGAATGGATGACGTACGATTGGCAGACCCAGTATTCCGGCGCCGCCAACATGGCGGTGGTGGCCGGGCTGCAACGCCATCTCGATGCGCTCCTGGCGCAACCCTTGCCGGCGGTGCCGCTGGACGATGCGCTTGTCGCGCAGGCGCGCACCACTTTCAGCCGCGTTTCATTGGCATCCCGTGCCTATTCCCGCATCAAGCCTTCTGCGGCGGCTCAGAGCTTGCCGCCCTGGAAGCCGAGCGATGTGCTGGGACCGGCGGGCGTCCGCGTCTTCACAAGAGCCTCGGGCAAGAAACTGAGCGATGGCGTACCGGGCTTCTTTACTGTCGATGGGTTTCACAAGGTGCTGCTGCCGGCGTTGTCGTCGGCGACACGCGAGGTTGCCTCGGAAAGCTGGGTGATGGGGCAAAAAGTACCCACCAATCTCGACGCCGCGCAGCAAGCCGAACTCGCCAACAACGTGGTCAAGCAGTACCTGGACGACTACGCCAAGACGTGGGACGCCGTGATCCAGGACCTGGAGATTGTGGCGCTGCGCAGCCTGCCGCAGGCAGCGCAGGATCTATACGTCCTGGCGTCGCCACAGTCGCCGATGAAGGAGCTGCTGACGGCCATCGCTCGTCAGGTCACCCTTTCCGAACCACCAAAGCCCTCCGCTGCGGAGGCGGCGGTTGAAGCGGCCGCGAAAGCCAAGGCGACTGCAGCAGCCCCGGCGGCGGCGCGGGGAGCCGCCGCACTTTCCTCGGTGCTTGGCGGCCAGCCTGGTGCGGCGCCGGCGTTGCCACCCGGACACGAGATCGACGAACGCTACAAGCCACTGCGCGACCTGGTCGCGGCGAGCGGCGGTGCAGCAGCTGGCGAAGATGAACGCCGCCGGCATCGGTGCGCCCGTCGCACCGATCGGCAATGACCCATCGCTTGCGCTCAGGGCGGAGTCCCAGCGGCAGCCTCAACCGCTTGGCCGCTGGCTGGGAGCCATGGCCGAATCGAGCACCGCGTTGCGCGGCGGTGGCGCGCGCCAACAGGTGGCTGCGGCCTATAACGGTTCGGGCGGGCCGGCCGCACTCTGTCCGCTCGCCGTGAACGGGCGCTTCCCGTTCGTGCCGGGCAGTTCGCTCGAAACGCCTCTCGACGACTTTGCCAAGCTGTTTGCGCCGGGTGGCCTGATTGACGGCTTCTTCAACACCCAACTGCGGCCCTATGTCGACACGACGGGGAAGGTCTGGAAACCGCAGTCCGTGGATGGCGTACCGGCGCCGGTCTCGCAGGCGGACCTCGTCCAGTTCCAGCGCGCCGCCATTATTCGCGACCTGTTCTTTGCTCCCGGGTCCACCACGATCGCCGTTCGCTTCGACATAATGCCCGTCGATCTCGACCCGGGTGCTTCACAGGTCAGCCTCGAATTCGACGGCACTTCGGTCACCTACGCGCATGGGCCGTCGCGGTCGACCCAGATCACCTGGCCGGGGCCGAACCACATGACGAACGTACGGCTGGTGTTTGATCCGCCACCGCCCGGCGGCACCGGCGTTCTGGCAGAGACCGGCCCGTGGGCGATGTTCCGCCTCTTTGGGCGTGGAACGCTCCAGCAAGCCGGCTCGCCGGAGCGCTACACGCTCTCCTTCTCGCTCGGCGGCAGGAGTGCGACCTTCGAGCTGCGCGCGGGTTCGGTGATGAATCCCTTTGCCCCGGGCGTTCTGCAGGACTTCCGGTGCCCGTCGGTGCGGGACTAGGCAAGCCATGCCAGCGCTTCCCTCCGATGCGCGCGCGGGTCTGTTCGGCAAGCTGCCGGCACGCGGCGACTTCGTGCGTGAAAACCTGCCGCGCGATTTCACGGATATCTGGGATGCCTGGTGGCAACGCGGCTTGGCCGAAATGCAGCAGCTGCCGCGAGAGGATTGGCTCGCCGCGTGGCTGGAGGCCCCGGTCTGGCGCTTCATCCTGCCGCCCGGCCTCTGCGGCAGGAACGGCGTGCTGGGACTCTGGCTGCCAAGCGTCGACAAGGCCGGACGTTATTCTCCGCTGACCATCGCCGCCACGGCGCCCGACGATTGGACGCCGCATGTCGGCGCGATGACGGCGTTCCTGACGGCGGCGGAGCAGGCCGGGCTTGATGCGCTCGAACATGATCTCTCGCCCACCGAGCTTCTGCAGCGCATTCAGGATGCCTTCATCGCTACCGACGCGCCTGCCCCTGCGCTCGATCTCGTTGCCGGGCGGGCCGCCTGGTGGACCGAGGGCGGGCCGCGCGTCGCCCCGCGCCTGGAGACCGGAACCGCCCTGCCGGAGGGCAGCCGCTTTGCTACTCTCATCGACGATGGCTGGGGTACGGCCGATCCGGCGCCGGAGCTGGCGGTCGCCCGCACGGATCCTTCGTGATGTCCGACAACGGCATCGGTCAGGACACCGCCCGGTTCGGCAGCTTCCGCTCCCGCGCGGCAACGCATGCCGGCACGGCGAACAGGCTCAACGAGGACGCCTATGTCAACCGGCCCGATCTCGGCCTGTGGGCGGTCGCCGACGGCGCGGGTGGTCACGAGTCTGGTGAAGTCGCCTCGGCCGAGGTCGCGGGCCTCCTGCAGACCATCGACGCGGGCCTGTCGGCCGCCGAGATGCTCGTGGAGGTGCGGTCCCGCCTCGAGGCGGCGCATGCGCGCCTGCACGCCGAGGCCTCGCGGCATGGCGCCGGCGTGATGGTGGCGACGACCGTGGTGGTGCTGCTGGCGCGCGACGACCACTTCGCCTGCCTGTGGGCGGGAGATTCCCGCGCCTATCTGTTGCGCGATCGTACTCTCACCAGGATCACGCGCGACCACAGCCTGGTGCAGGCGCTGGTCGAAAGCGGCACCATCAGCGAAGCCGAAGCCGCCCACCATCCGCAAGCCAATGTCATCACGCGCGCCGTGGGCGCCGATAGCGAGCTCCTCGAGCTGGAGAAGCGAACCGGGCAGCTCCTGGCCGGCGATCGGCTGTTGCTGTGCAGCGATGGCTTGTGCAAGACCCTAACCGAGGAGCGGCTGGCAGAGTTGCTTTCCGGTGACGACGATACCGGCGCCGAACGCCTGGTCATGGCCGCCCTGACGGCTCAGGTGACCGATAACGTCACGGTCGTAACGATCGGCTTCGGCGCGAGCGAGGAATCGGTGTCCATCGAAGCGGCGGAGGCCGCCGTTCCTGCCCCGGCCGCGCCGCAGGCCGCGGCACATCCGGTGGAAGTCGAGCCGGACCCCACCTGACGATCGCGCGGTTAGCCGATCAGCACTGTGGGATAGCCCATGACGACGGCGCCACCATGAGCGCACATGCTGCCCAATTGGGCCGCCGGCATGCCGCCGATCAGCACCGTGAAAGAGCCCATGGCGATCACATCGGGCGGCCCGACGCAGACGAGCATGTCTCCGACACGGGCCGCCGGCATGCCGCCGATCAGTACGGTCGGGCAGCCGGGAGGAAGAACCGGGCCGCCGACATGCGGGACCAGCACGGTGACCATGGGGCAGACATGCATGTCTCCGACGCGTGCCGCGGGCATGCCCATCAGTCCGTCTCCGCCTCGATGCGGCCGACGCCTCCGGCGGCAATGTCCTTGGCCGAGACCAGGAAGCCGCGAAGCCTTGCCTCGCGCCGCGATGCCTGACCCCGGACGGCGGCCAGGGCGACGGCGCCGGCGACGGCGAGCCCGGTGAAATGCGGCTGTGGGGGCACCTTCGGAGCCTCCGGCGGCGCCATCGAATCGCCGCTCCAGAAGGCGGCAACGGCGGCCCAGGCCTCGGGACTGCCGAAACCCGCCGTCTCCGCCGCCTTCATCGCCGTGCGGCGATGTTCGTCGGTCTGTCGGCGTACCCACTCTTCCGCCGCGTCACGGATCGTCGTCTCGGTCGCCGGATTCGCGCCGGACGGGGAGGTGTGACGCGAACAGGCGCAGGCCCACCACACCGCTTCGCGCGCGGGCAGGGCGTGGGCAACCAGCCGCGTCGCCTCGATCAGAAGTCCGGCCTGCTCCAGCCGATCCAACGCCTCGAGGGAATTGTCGCAGCCGGCAAGCGCGGTCGTGGCTTGCGCATCGAGCTGCAGGTGCGGCAGCACGCGCGAGAGCTCGCCGCTCAGTTTGTTCATCTTGCCGGAGGCTTGCGGAGACATGGTTGGAATGGCCTCATCCGATCATGGTGATGCCGCCCTTGAGGGTCAGCATCGCATCGCCCGTGACGTCCGTCATCAGGCCCTTCACCGAAGTCTGAACCTGTCCCTCGATCTTGATCATCATGCCGCTCACGGTGACGCCCATTTGGTCGATCTTTACCGAGCTCTGGCCGACCTTCAGCGTGATCGACTGCATCGCCTCCACGGTGATGGAACCGGCATCGGCCTTGACCGAGATGTCGCCGAGCTTCACGTCCGTGGTCTGATCGCCCTGCTTTATCGTCACCTTCTCGTTGCCCGTGATGGTGACGGTGCGGTCGTTGTCGACGGTAAGCTTCTGGTCGTGCTCGACTTCGGTCGTCATGTCCTTCTGCGCATGCAGAAAGACCATTTCCTTGCCCTGTTTGTCGTCTAACGAGATTTCATTGAAGTCGTCCGTGCCGCCTTTGGTCACGGATCGCGAACGAAAGCCGAGCTTGGTCTTCTCGGCTACCGGGAAGATCGGCTTGTCGTTGCCGTTGTAGAACCCGCCGACGACGATGGGGCGGTCGGGGTCGGCATCCATGAAGGCGACAGCGACCTCCGTATCGACGCGCGGGATGAACTGGCCGCCCCACTGGTTGCCGGCCCACGGCTGCACCACGCGCACCCACTCGCTGTTGTCGGCCGTCGCATCTTCGCGCCAATCCCAGAAGAAACGGATCTTGATGCGTCCCTGCTCGTCGGTGTGGATCTCCTCGCCCGATGGCGCCAGGACGATTGCCGTATGCAGGCCCTCCATGCGCGGGCGCGCCGTGGCCATCGGTTGCCGCCAGGTCACCGTGTTGGCAAAGGCCGTGAAGCTGTTTGAATAGGTGCTGGCGCTTTCGCCGCGCCGCGAGCCGCTGTCGTCTTCGGCGAAATGAGTGATTTCCCGAACAACGTGAAGCGTTTCCGCGCCGGCCTTGTCGCGCAACTTGAACTTCCCGCCGGCGACGAGGCTCGCCATGTCGCCGCCCCCGCTGACCAGGGACACCGCCGCTTCGGCCGCTTCCATCCGCCACTTGGCCCGATCCTTGGCCTGCGAGGTCTCGCGGGTGAGCGCCGGCCAGTGGAACACCGCGCGGTTGCCCACTCCGCCATGTTTGAGGACCGTATTCTGGTCGACCTTGAGATTTTTGCTGGGCACCTCGAAGTCGTAGTCCCTCAGGCTGACCTTGCCAGGCGCGAAAGCCTCGGTCTTGCGATATTCGGTCAACTCTGCCGCTGTCGTGCCCGGGCCGAAATGAACCGCGGCGCCGGGAATGTTAGTGAAGCCGTTATTGTCGTTGGTCACCACGAGCGTGTGGCCGTCGGAAGCATGTTCAAAGAAATAGAACCATCCTTCTTCTTCCATCAGCCGGGTCACGAAATGCAGCGATGTCTCGTTGTACTGCGCCGTGGCCTTGCGCGGCTTCGGCTGGGAATAAAGACGAAAGGCGATCTTGGTGACGCCCGCGTCGTTGAAGATCGTCTTGAGAATATCCTCGGCGGTCTTGTTGAAGAACAGCCGGCAATCGCTTCGAATGCTGGCTTGGGCCAATTGCGGCACGAGGATCATGCGGTAGAGCGTGTCCACCACGCCGCTTTGTTCGATGGGGCCGAACTCGGCGACGATGCCGTGGAAATACCGCGTCGCCTTGTCGCCGTGGCTGACGGCGAGGCAAGCCGGCTTGTTGAGCATGGCACGCGCGTCGATCGTGCCGGTTGCGACCGCCTCGATCTCAAATCGAAACAGCTCGCTGATCGTCTCGTGCGCCACCACCCGGACCGCCGTCAGGGCATGTTCGGCGGTGCTTGTGAGGTCCAGCAATGATTTCTTGTCACTGGGCATGTGATGCCACGCAGCGTTCGGTGTAATACCCCAGAAGCCAGGTCACGATCGGTTCTCCTGCGGATGGTCACGCTAGTCCAGCTCGCCGTGCGTTTCTATGTCCCTTCGACGGCAATTTTAAGAAGGGTGTAGTGTGTTGTAATTTCTCTATTATAAGTAGAACGTCGCCTTAGTCAGGTACAATCTGTAGCTGCCGCAGGATCGGCACGCGCTGCTCGATGGCAGTGTGCACGACCGATCGTACGGTATCATGTTTCTCCGGCACGACATCGGCACTCAGGGCGTCTATCCAGGCATCGGCGTTGTCTTCGCGCTCGCCCCTGAGAAGGCGGTTGGCGATGAACTGCACGAGCGGCGGCGTCGAGAGCCCGGTGCCGAGCCGTCCCGAGGCGAGGCCGCCGGTGGCCTTGGGATGGGCGATCGTAGATACCCGCGCGCCGAGCACGCGGTTGAGACGATTGGCGGACTCGGGCTGCACGCCGGCCGGACGCATCGCTATCTGGCACTGGCTGGTCCCCACCAGCATGCTCACCAGCTCCGCCGGGTTGCTCCGTCCCTGCTCCAGGGCCAGCAGGTCGCCAATCGTCGTCGGCCCGCGCATCGCGGCGGCCATCATGTTCTTCAAAGGGTCGCCGACCTCCGCCATGCCTGCCGGCACCCGTATCTTCGTCTGCAGTTCGCCGGCCGTGACGACCGGCGCCACGGTCAGGCGCGTGAGCGCCGCGTCGCGCTCGTCGTTGCGCATGCGCCTCGCGCCACGGACGAAAACGTCGTGGCGAAACTGGCGCGGCAGGCAGGTGTCCTTGACCAATTCGCGCATGGTCGGATCCTTGTAGCGATCCATCAACGCGCGCTGCTCCGGCGTGAGATTCAATTCGGGAAAATTCTCCAACGGGTTGGCGGACGCCACCCAGTCCAGCTTGGCCTCAGCCATCGCCGCGGCGACATCGGCGTGGAAAGCCGGTGCCCAATGCGCGCTCATATATTCGTGCGACAGGTATTCGCTCGACATGTCGGTGGTGGCGTCGAGAAGGTCGCTGGCCAAGGCGCTCTCGGCGAGATATTTGCCGCCGTTCGCCTTGATCTCGCGCGCCAGCGCAAGCCCCGCCTGGGCTTGCAGGTCACTGCGGCCGGCGGACCGGAGGCCGGCCTCGTAGATGAGGCGTTGCATGCCGATCGCGCCCTGCCAGGCCGGCAGGGAGTTGTAGCTCACATGCAGCATGCCGCCGGGGCGCGTCTTCGCGGCCAGCAGCCGGACGATGCCGGCCCGCACGTCGTTGCTGACCCACGACCACATGCCGTGCATGCTGATGAAATCTGCTGCTGGAATCGCGTCAGCCTCAGCGCTTCCTGCCAGCTGCGAGAGGTCCGCTTCCAGGAAGCGGATATTGTCGAGGCGCGCCGCCCGCGCGAGGCCCGTGCCGATGGCGATATGGGCGGGGTTGTAGTCGATGGCCGTGACCTGCCACCCCGGGTTCGCCGCGGCGGTCAGAAGGGCGCCGATGCCGACGCCGCAACCCAGTTCGAGATAGCAGGCATCGTCGTCCGGCTCCGGCAGATCAATCGCGACGCCGCCGCTCAGGCAGGCCAGCGCCATCCGGGCCGGTGACTGCTGGATGTAAAAACCCTCGACATAGGCGACGTCGGCAACGTAGCCGCTGTTCCAAGACTGGCTCATTGACGTCCTTCAACAGTTTCCGCCTCGAAAAGCGCGTCGTTTGCATCCGTTCGTCGAGGCGTGACCGCGGATGTCGGTATCCAGGTGTTCCAGCCCAGCAGCGGCCCGGCACCGGCCGCACCCGGTTCGCCCGGTTTGGACATGACCAGCGGCGGGACGGCGTCGCGGGCGAGCACCGGATTGACGGCAAAGCCAACCTCGAACCCGACAAAGGCGCGGACCAGCGAGACCAGCTCGCGCAGCAGCGGCCGATCCGGCAGAAGCCGCTCGAAATAAGGCAGGTCGAGCGGCCCGATCCTCAGCACGATTCGCGCCTGCTGGTCCCAGGCGCGCACGCCGGCCGCGGCATCGAGACCCAATTGGCCAAAGGCACCGGGTGATACGCCCACCGGCATGCGCGTGCGCTGGTCGAGCGGCAAGGCCATCCAGGCGCCGGCAAATTGCTCGACCTTGACCGGCCGCCCCAGCCAGTCGGAGGCCAACGCCTCCAGCCGATCCGTCGAACGCGGATGGGCCGAGAAAAAACCTGCGTAGTGGCGTAACGGCGACGCCCCGGCCCGCAGGCGCTCGGCCAGGCCGGGGGTCGCATAGCCGGTCAATGCCAGCAGCAGCTCGGCCACTGGATCGGCGCGTTGCCGGCCGGGCGCCAGCACGCCGACATCGGCGGCGCGATGCGGGCGGTATTTTGCGCCGGCGGCCGCGAAGGCCGCGACCATGCGATGCGATATCAGATCCAGGAAATCCGTGAGCGAGAACGAGCGTGACCGTTGATCGGCTACGACCGCATCGGAATAGCGCCTCGGCAGAACACCCACCGGTCCTGTCAGGCCGATGAGGCTGACCGTCACACGCGGCGGAGAGGTGCCGGCATCGGCCTGCACGTCGGTGACCTCCGCCCCAGGGTAGGACGATCCCGCGACGCTGGTGAAACGCGCGACGCCGGCCGGGTCAGGCCGGCGGCGATGGAAGGTCAAAAGCCTCACCGCCGCATCGAAGGTGAAGCGTTGCGGCGCAGCCCTCAGCCGGGCCATCGGGGTGCCGCGGCGTCGACCGGAGACCCGGGGCTCAGTCACAGCAACACCTGGCTGCCGGCCCGCGCGGGCCAGCTGGCGACGGCCTCGGGGCGACCGCGCAAGATCGCCCGCGTGCGCACAAACGAATTGACGGTCGCATGCAATGCCAGGAAGCGATCGAGCACCGACGCGAGAACGTACAACCCGCCCGTCGTCCAAACCTGCTCGTCGAAAGTCAGGGTCACGTCGAGCCCTCGACAGAATCCGCCGGTACGCGCGCCCGGACCGTGCAATCCCGGAATGCGCGCGGCACCGGGGCGGGACGTGACACTGAGCAGGGCGCGAATGGCGGCGCGCGATTCGGAGGTGTCGCGGCAGTCATAGAGGCGCAGCACCTCGCGCAAGGCCTCAGCGGCCGTCTCGCCGCCGACGACGCTGAGGTGTCCAAGCGAGAGATGCGAGATGAGCCGCCAGAATCCCCGCTCCTGCAGAGGCATGCGCAGCGTCGGTGTCGGCGCGGTCAGGCACGTGAGGCCGGTGACGGCAGCGGCGCCTTCGACCAGCCGAAGCACCGGCCGTCCGCCGCCGAACGGCAGCGCCGCCGGCAAATCGCGGTTGCAACACAGAGCATCGATCGACAGGACGCCGCTGCTCTCCCGATCGGGATCGAAGCCCGCATCATGCGGCAGCAGAAAGACCTCGGTGCCGCGAAGGCCGCCGGTGGTCTCGCGTCGGGCGGTGCCGTAGAAACTGCCGACCGGCCCTTCCGCCGTATCGCCCACGTGACTGCGCGTCAGGCGATGGAACGGCTCCCATGTCCGGAACTCGCCACCCGGCAGGCTTTCACGCACACGCTCGACGGACCAGACCTCCAGGCTCGCCGGGCGGCGTACATCCGGCTCGACACGATATTCAATGCTCGTGTGATCCAGCGAGATCGGCTCGCAACGCTGCTCGAAGAGGTTGACGATGGGCGTGCAGCCGAGGGCCAGGCTGTTGGCCTGAACGGAACGTTCGAGTTCCGGCATCGCGCGGTCGAGGTAGACGAAGATGTCCATGCGGTTGCCTGCCGAGACAAGCGTCTTGGCGTCGAGGCGGCAGATGTCGATGAACAGGAATTTCTCGCGCGCGGAGAAATATTCGCTGAGCAGGCGAAAGCCGGAGAACGACCGGGCCGGCCAGGGGAAAAGCGCCTCTTCCGGCGCAAAACCAACCGCCTGCAGCGTGTCCGGCGGCAGGATCACCGGGCGTGCGTCCGTGAGATCGTCGGCAAGTGCGACCGAGATCGTATGGGCCAGCAACAGCTCCAGCAGCGCCGAGCCCCGTTCGCCGCCCAGGAAGAAGCGCAGCCGGTCCAAGCCAAGCTGGGTGAAGGTCATGGCGGAATTGGCGCAACGCAGGCTGATGCGCAGGCAGGAAACGGCCCCCGCGGCGGCCGGATTGGGGGGAGCCGGCAGCGGCATGCCTGACAGCCGGACCGCGTCGATCTCCACCGGCCATAGCGTCAAGGGATAGGCGGTGCGAAACAGGCACGTCTCGCCGCCGACCGGTTCGGATTCGACCGCGAGACCGGCCGGCAGACGGGCTGGGCCCGGCATTCCCGGGTCGGCGGCAAACCGGGTGATCGCCACCGAGGGCATAGGGGCGAGATAGTGCGGGTAGAGCACCGAGAGCAGACCGTCGGTGAGCTCCGGGAACTCGTCATCGAGCCGGTGCTGCACGCGCGCACCGAGAAAGGCGACGCCCTCGAGCAGGCGGCCGACATGCGGGTCGTCAACGGTATCCTTGGTCAGCCGCAGGCGGCCGGCGATTTTCGGATGACGCTCCGCGAACTCGCCGGCCAGCCCGCGCAACGCTTCGAGTTCGCGATTGAAATAGGCGAGCAGGGAGTCGGCGACCACCGCTTACGTCTCCTTTTCGAGGATCGTCACATTCTTGGTGACGAGATCGACGACGGTGTCGAAGGCGATCGGTTCGGGCGCCGGGTCGGCCCGGAGCAGGGCGTCGACTCGCAGCCGCAGTGTTCCGCTCACCTTGTCGGTTGCTTCGACCAGCGTGACCTTGAGGCTGACGATACGCGGTTCGAAGCGGTGGATGCAGGCCTCGATGAGCAGACGCAGCTCTTCGCGGCGGCGTGGATCGTTGAAGGCGCCGGAGGCGAAATCGGGCAGCCCGAAGCCGACCAGCGAGCGCTCGAGCTCCGCCAGATGCGGGTCCCACGAGCGCCATCGCCGGCGGGTGTTCAGCAATTCCTCGAGGTCGCTGCAGATGCTGGCGCGCAGCGCATCCATCGCGGCCGCCGCGGAGAGAGGGCGATCGGATGGTTCGGAGGGCTCGGTATCGATAAGCCGGTCGAGCAGCGGAAGCTGCGCCCGTCCGGCCCGCGTGAGGCCCGTGCCCTCCGGCGCTGTGCGGCTTCGGCTGTCGCTCATGCCGCTGCCTGGAAACTGACCTTATCCATCTCAGCCCAGGTCAGGGTCTCTTCGCCGACCAGGAGCGTCACGGCGCCAAGACCCCGCATCGGACCGCCTTCGCCGGCTTGGCTCCAGTCGGTGGCGCGGCCCAGCCGCAAGGCGTCCGTCAGCTCCACTGCCGCGCTCGCCACGGGTGGGTAGATCATCGGCAGGTAGACATCGCCGTCGGGCCCATCGGCGACCTGCATCGACGCACGACGCCAATAAAGGTCGCGTGGCCGTTTCATGGGATGAAATTCAAGCAGCACCACCCGCTGCGGCGGGATCCAGAAATACTTGCCCGTCGTGGTGATGACCTCGAAGCACGACGCCAGCAGGTCGTCGGCGTCGCGCATATCGTCGAATGCCGCACCGCCGGCGATACCATTGGGGTGAACGCGCGCCTCCTCGGCCTCGGCGGCGCACTTTCCGGCTTCGTGCGTATCGCCGTTGCGCAGCGCCACCACGGCGGCCAATGACAGGCGTTGGGCGGCGGTCGGCTCGCCGAGGAATTCCGGCACCCGCCCGTCGCTGAACAATTGCCGCCTTGCCGTCTCGCCGCGCAGGAGCTGGCGGAACTCTGCCACCACCAGGGCAGCCGTCGGGTCGAGGTCGGCGCAGGCGTCGAGAACGACATCGGCACGTTCGATGTTGCCGGCGAAAACCAGCAGCTCGGCAAGCAGGACGCGCGCGCCGATATCGGCCGGCGTCTTGCGCACCGCGGCATTGGCCGCCGTCAGGGCGTCGGCCAGGCTGCCTTCCCGGAACAGGCGGCCGGCCTCGCCAGGGCTTGGAGACGAAGGTGACATCGATCCTCCTCTATACGCCGCCGGGTGCCGCGAATTCGGTCACGACGTGGAAGGCGGCGGCAACGTCGTCGAGCTGATAGTGCGGCCGCAGGTGAATGGTGCAGCCGAACGAGCCCGGCTTTCCCGGCCGCTCGCGCACCTGCACATTGCCCTCGACCAGGGGGAACCGCGCCCGCGATTCGCTCGTGCTGTTGACGTTGGTATTGACGTAGTCCTGGAGCCATCGATTGAGCTGCCGCTCGATTTCGTCAGCGGTGCGGAAGGATCCCACCATGTCCCGGCCCATCACCTTGAGAAGGTGCGCGAAACGGGCGGCGCAGAGCATCGAGTTGAGCTGCGCGGAAAGGCGGGCATTCGCCTCGGCTGCGGCGGCCGAAGCACCGGAATAGCTTGCCGGAGCCTGCATGCTGCGCGAAGAGCCGAACACCATGTCGGGTCCGAACGGCAGGGCGCCGACCGGCATCAATCCGGCCTCGACCAGCGCGTGCTCCTGTTGATGGCTGAACTGGTATTCGACGGCCCGGCGCGGCCAGGCACGGGGTGGCCCGCTGGCAAAAGGCTCGGCGGCAAGGTTGGTGATGAGCCCGCCGCCGACCCTGTCGATCTCCACGCCGCGCACATCGGCCGGCCAGTTGTTTTCGGCGAAGGCGCGGACGGCACAGGCGGCAAACGCGTAGGCGGCGCTCATCCACACGCGTGTCGCCGCGTTGGGCGCATATTCACAATAGCGGAAGCCGTCGACGCGACTGGGATCATCCGCCCAGGGATGACGCGCCAGCAGGCGCGGCAGGGTGACCGCCACGAAGCGCATGTCGGCACGGCCGGCGAGGCCGCGCCAGCGCACGTGCTCGGGGCCGCGCAGTGGCGCGGTGACGTCCCGCACGCCTTCGAGGTCGGAGAATTCGTCGACTTCCAGGGCCCGCGGATCGAGCGACAGCACGACCGGCATGAAGGCGGCCGCGGCAACGGCGGAGAGCTGCATCAGGGCGCCCACGTCGTCGGTCGTCGCCCCTGGCGCCGCGCGATGCCGGACGGCGCGGTCGATGATCATCAGCCCGTACGGCTCGCCGCCGGGCATGCCGAACTCGTCCTCGTAGATCCGCCGGAAGGCCACGCTCTGGTCGAACTCGAGGGCCCGCTCGAGGTCGCGGCAAAGCTCGACCCAGGCGATCGGCAGCAATCGCACCTTGATGCGGCGGCCCGGCTCGATGCCCGAGATCAGCCAGGCAAGGCCCCGCCAGCGTCCCTCGAGGTT
>WNFD01004990.1_pt1 | contig 13297 bp, 12 predicted proteins | sample 5400491 | NCBI WGS metagenome assembly WNFD01 (sample SAMN13153343, study PRJNA577476) | soil metagenome | isolation source: 120 cm saprolite under Douglas fir tree site 2 hole 2 replicate 2 | place: USA:California | collected 2015-04-18 | reverse complement strand
CTTGGCGATCTCCACCGCTTATCCATTCGTCAGGTAATAGCCAAGTACTTCACGGGCTCGCGAACAGAACTTTTGATGGAACTCCTGAGCGATGAACGTATTACACGGCAGGAATTGCGCCAACTCGAGAGCTTGATCCGAAATCGACGCAAGGAGTGGTAGACGGAAGTGGCACTCCAACTCCCACACGCGTAGGAGCAATATGAGCAGCGATGCTGCAGTCGAGCTCGCGAGTTTGTGGTTAACGTACCTGATTCGGTCTGCTGGTGCGTACCTGCTATTGTGGGTGCTGTGTAGGCTAGTCCGGAACTCCCACCTCAGGTTTCGCCTAACCGGGATCTTTTTGGGAGGGATTGTCGCAGCGTGGTTGGGGCTCTTGCTGACAAGCTTGTCAGTCGCGTTTACGGCGAATAGTACTTCCCCTGCCATCGTGCCCCAGCTGTACGTGCCCCACCCATATTGGTCGTGGCCGCTCAATCCTGCTTTGGCCCCTTTGCTTGCGGCGTTTTTACCCCGCGTGCGGTGGATTTATGTGCCTGTCCTCACTTTCCTGTTGCTGAAGTTTTGCGCTCGCCTTTGGCAGTTGAGGACCTTCGTACGGGCTTCACACCTGGCGACTGAGACGCTTTCATTTCTGTTTGAATTGGTCCGCTCTGATAGCAACAGTCCACGGTGCGAGGTGCGACTAGTCCCGGGCTTGCGCTCGCCTGCGGCTACAGGTTGGTGGCGCCCCAAAGTCCTGCTACCTAACGAGCTCTTGCCCCGACTGGAAGCCCAGCAACTCGTCTACGTTCTTCAGCACGAATTGATGCACGTACGCAGACGGGACTATTTGTGGGACAGGCTGGCGACCCTCGGTTGTTATGTGGTTTTTTTCAATCCTTGGGCCTGGCTTGCGAGGCGCCGCCTGCGTTGGGAACGTGAGCTAGTGTGTGACGAAGACGTGGTGGAGCGTTCGCGTGAACGCCGACTGGAATACGCCGGCTGCTTAACGACTCTCGCGAGCTGGTGGTTTCTTGAGGAGGAGATTGCAGGCCCGGTCGATTTCCTTTCGTCCCCTCCGTCCTTGCTCGCGGCCAGAGTCCGAGCGCTGTTGACACGCCCAACAGCCCCATATTCCAGGTGCAAGAAAGCCGGTGTCGGATTATTGGCTACTGCCGCCCTGAGCCTTGTAGTGTGGCTGGTGCCTGAGATCGCGGTTACGTTCACTCGGTCCGCACCCCGCAATGCCGCAAAGAGCCAGGGGGTCTCACGCTCCGCCCAAGCTATCGCGAGGACTGACCGAAAGCGAATGTCAAAACGTCACAAGCTGTTCGCGTCTGTTGCTACATCACCTGCTTTAGACCCGCGAGCCGCTCCTCCCAACCTGGAATTCCCGATCAATCTTCCCGTACTCTCTGGTCCATCTGTGGTCCAGAGTTACGAGCTCATGGAATCCGACGCCTCCGTATTCCCAGTTGGGTCTGGCTCAAGGGGTGAATTGGACACAGTATCTCGGCCTACCCGCTCCATATGGGATGAGTCCCCACCGCATCCAACCCCCAGCAGAGTCTCGAAAATCGGCCGGCTGGCAGAACGCGCGGTTAGGCTTGGAGTTGCCCTGGTGGGGGTGGGGATTGGGGATCATGAGCATGAAAAGGAGCACTGAGGTAACCGCGGTGATCACCGGGGCTCCAGTGCGGCGACACCATGGCTTTATAGCCCCAGGTGCGAGGGTTGAAATTGCGCTTGGATGGCCACAACTAGAAATTCAACCGAAGTACACACACCAATTGAAAAACTAAGATGCGTCGGCCCTGGGCATATAGCCCAAGCAACTTGCATCCCACATGGTTGCGTTGTACGATCAACTCGGTCGTGTCCCGCAAAACTTTCCAAATCGTGGTTCTTGTATGCTTGGTCGCCTTCGTGTTGGCGTACCCGGTAATTGAATCTCACGATCAGTGGGACCCCCCGAATCCGGCCTCCGACTCTGAACTTGAATTCATCGGGTTGCTTACGTTGGCGGGCGCCGTTGTCCTGTTGACGCAACTGCTGATTGTCCTGCATGTATCTATTTTGCCCCATGCGCTTCCGGGTTTGTTCTTACAAGAACTTTGGGAGAAGCATGTTCTCGCTTTCTCGGCACACCTGACGACTTCTCCTCCCTTACCGCTTCGTATCTGATACCACTCGCCTAAGTCCCAAGCTCCTCACAAGTTTCCCTTTTTCAAGCTCAGTATCCGAGCGGTGTTTTTCAATGAGGGACCCGCTCATCCTGAGGAGCCACCTATCGTCCGACGTCTGTACCCATAGGTCCGGACAGCACGAGAATTCCGAGTGAAAAATATGAGACAAGTTGTCATCATCGCGGCTTTTCTTTCGATGTCTGTTGGCCTTTTCTCCCAAAACCAGCCGAAGGATTCCACCTCGTTAGGGACATCACAGCGTTCCGCCAGCAGCCCACACCCAGAGGAACGTTGCGGCCTGAAAAAACTCGATCAGTGCTTAAAGGATCTGGCACATGACCAGGCTGGCATCTGGACCAGTCCGTTGCGCCTCAATTCTCATGATTCCACGTGGCTTGTTCCGTTCGCTGGCGCCACCGGCGCGGCATTTGCGTACGACCAGGATGCACTTCGCCAAATCGGCACGACGAACAAGAGTCTCGTCAATAAGAGCGAAACGGTATCGGAGTTTGGTTCTCCCTACGCGACGTTCGGCGAAGCCGGAGCGCTGTATCTTCTGGGTGCCCTCAAGCACAACGAACATCTGCGGGAAACCGGCATCCTCGGAGCCGAAGCCGTCGCCAACGCTTCGCTCGTGGCTGAGGGCCTGAAGCTCGCGACGAACAGGGAACGTCCCGATGACGGCCTTGGAACAGGGCGATTCTGGCCACACGGAACGCAGAACTATTCGCTCGACAGCTCTTTTCCGTCCGGCCACGCAGCCGCCAGTTGGGCTCTGGCACGGGTCATCGCCGACGAGTATCCGGGATGGCTAACGAAACTTGGCGCTTATGGTTTTGCGACTGCGATCAGCGCCAGCCGCATCACCGGACGCCAGCACTTTCCTTCCGATGTGGTTGTCGGCAGTACGTTCGGGTATCTGATCGGAGGTTACGTAGTCCGCCACCACTCGTTAGCAGATCAGGATCCGTCCAGCTACACGTTAGTTCCGGTGTTCGATCGCGCACAACACGCATACGGAATGACAGTTGTGTTCATCCCAAGCAGCGAGCAAATGGAAAGAACGGCCCATACGTTCCTAAGGCTCTCGTCTATCTTCAACCGCAAGTGAAGTGGCTTGTAGAGGAAGGACGAGATGGATTCAAGAAGGTGCAACAGTCTATGTACGGGATAACAAAACGAGTCGTCGTTCTCTTCGAGGTTTTGTTCTTGGCGGGGTGCGCGGTGCGCCGATACCAACCCGCTCCTATCGTTCCTGTCGAAACGGCTTCGAGGTTTGAGTCGCGAAATCTCGCCGACACGGGCCTACAAGCATTCGAGGAAGCGAACCTCGGTCACCCCGCGTTACCATGGCCGCCACAGGTCTGGGACCTTGGATCGCTGTCGCTTGCAGCTTTGTATTTTAATCCCACGCTGGAATCTGCTCGGGCCCGGGTTGCAGAGGCGGAGGCAGCAATTATCACGGCTGGCGCACGGCCCAATCCCAGTCTAAGCGTCGCACCGGGCGTCCCAAGCCCCTATTTGTTCAATTTAGACCTCTCCGTGCCAGTCGAGACCGCGGGCAAGCGCGGGCATCGCATCCAGGCCGCTCGCAACCTCGGTGAAGCTGCGCGATTCGATCTTGCGGATTCCGCTTGGAAGGTCCGCAGCGGTGTTCGCGTCGCACTGCTGAACTACCTACTCGCCTCGCGCAGTTTGGAATTGCTGCGCTCCGAAGAGTTGGTTCGCGACGAGCAGGTTGATATCTTGGGGCAACGACTTTCTGTCGGCGAAATACCGAGACCGGAAGTAGACCTTGCGCGGATCGAGCTTTCCAAAGCACGCTTGGCCATCGGCCATGCCGAAGGCCAGTTCGCTGAAGCCAAGGCAGCCTTGGCAGCCGCAATTGGGGTTCCAGTGGCGGCGCTTCAGAAGTTTGATGTCTCATGGTCTGACCTGGATTTCCCCCCCAGCGCGGAGTCCCTCTCGCCGGGACAGATTCAACGGGATGCGGTTCTAAATCGCTTGGACGTTCGGCGCTCTCTTGCGCAATACGCCGCCGCCGAGGCGAACTTGCAGCTCGAAATCTCCAAACAATATCCGGACGTCCAAATTGGACCAGGTTACACCTACGAGGAACGAAATAACTTCTTCACAATCGGACTCTCGACCAACCTTCCTCTTTTTAACCGAAACCAGGGGCCCATTGCCGAAGCCGAGGCTCGACGTAAGGAAGCCGCCGCGGTTTTCTTGGAGAAACAGGCGAAAGTCATTGCAGACAGCGAACGGGCGCTTGCCCTCTATACCGCAACGCTAAAGGAATTGGCTGAAGCAGACCAGTCTCTGCGGAAGCTCCAAGACGCTCAAGTGCAAATGACACAGCAAGCAATCCGCCTGGGCGAGGAAGACCGGCTAAGCCTCAACGGTGTGCAAATCGAGAGTTCAGTCATAGCTCGAGCCCGGCTTGATGCACTTGCACGCGCACAGAGTGCCCTCGGCGAATTGGAAGATGCTGTCCAACGCCCGCTCGATCCCGGCGGCATGTTTTCGATTGATCCTGAATCGCCGGCACTGACTAAACCTCCCGCGGAGTCAAAACGATGAGACTCAACCCCAGACTTAAAACCGTTGGATCGCTTGGCCTTTTCATCACCACCCTTCTGATGCTGACATTCCTGGAAGCTTGCAATCGCTTCGACAAAGACGATGCGAACGGCCAGGCTCAGACGAAGAAAGGGCCGGCGGCCCCCATCTCTGTAGAGAACGGACAAACAGTTCTCACCCTCGATACGTCGACCCAAAACCACCTAGGCCTTGAAGTCGCAACTCTCACGGCCACCGCCACTCACGCGCAGTTTACGGTCCCTGCTGTCATTCTTTCCGTCGAGGACCTCACAACTTTTCGCAATGGCCATGTTGCGACACAGGCGCAGCTTCAAAAATCACGCGTCGAAGCAGACGTTGCTCGTAAGGAGTACACGCGCCTGAAGACGTTGTTCCAACAAAACCAGAACATCTCCGAAAAGGCGCTCCAATCCGCGGACGGTACTTTGCAAACAAGTGAAGTGGACATACGTGCCGGCGAACAGAAGTTGAGCCTCGAAGAGTCCGTCGCCCGGCAGCAATGGGGCAACATCGCGACGAAATGGGCGGTAGACGGCTCGCCAGAATTCCAGCGTCTCCTCGACCAACGCGAAGTGCTGGTGCAAATCACGATGCCGTCAGGTGAGACGTTTGCGCCAGCCCAGAGTATTTCACTTGAGATCCCGGGCGCGGCTCGCACGACAGCGAGTTTTGTTTCGACATTTCCAAGGGTCGATCCGCGAATTCAAGGCCGAAGCTTCCTTTACAAGGCGCTTACTCAGCCTAACCTTACTCCTGGCGTGAGCCTGCTTGCGCATCTTTCTGTCGGCAACCAGATGCAAGGGGTAATAGTGCCGACCTCGGCGATCATTTGGTCGGAAGGCAAGGCTTGGGTATACCAGCAGATGGCATCCGACCGTTTTATGCGTCGTTCCGTGCCTACCGCTATCCCTGTCGAAAGAGGATTCTTTGTCGCACAAGGATTCTCTCCAGGGGACAGGGTCGTGACACAGGGAGCGCAGTCTCTGCTCTCGGAGGAATTGCTCTTACATGGCCAGGCCGGAGGAGTGAGTGATGAGGACTGAAACCATGGGTACCCGATGCTGAATGCCATCGTCCGCTTCTCAATCCGTTTCCGTGGTATTGCGATCTCGCTCGCGTGTGCGCTCTTGGTCTACGGAGCCTTTTCACTTTCCCGCGTGCCTTATGACGTATTCCCTGAGTTTGCACCTCCCGAGGTTTCCATTCAAACCGAGGCGCCTGGCCTATCTCCCGAGCAGGTTGAGGTTCTGGTCACCCAGCCCGTCGAGAATGCCATCAATGGTGTTTCTGGCATCGAGTCCTTGCGTTCAAGGTCGATTCAGGGGCTTTCCGTAATCGTTGTTGTCTTCCGCTCCGGTACCGATGTTTATCGTGGCCGTCAGGCGGTCACTGAGCGTTTGTCCACGGTCGCGAAGGAGCTCCCGACCGGAGTGCAGCCTCCCCTGATGACTCCCCTCACCTCCTCCACCACCTGGGTCATGGAAGTAGGCCTCACTTCGGACAAACAATCGCTCATGACGCTGCGAACGATTGCCGATTGGACGGTCAAGCCCCGCCTTTTGGCCGTTGCCGGCGTTGCCGGAATCGAAGCCGTTGGAGGCGAGGTCCGCCAGATCCAATTCCAGTTCGATGCTCAGCGGCTCGTTCAGCATGGAGTGAGCGTGGAGGAAGTGATCGCGGCTGCGCGACAGGCTACCGGCGTTCGCGGAGCTGGTTTTGCAGATACGCCCAACCAGCGAATCGTGCTGCAAACGGAGGGGCAGTCAGTGACAGCTGCGCAACTGGCTCGCACGGTTCTGATCCATCACAGCGGGGCAAACGTGACCTTGGGAGACGTCGCAACCGTGGCAGACGCCCCGGCCCCGATCATCGGGGCTTCTGCGGTCGCAGGAAAACCGGGCGTGATATTGATAGTTGACGCTGCCTACGGTTCGAACACCCTCGAAGTCACACAGGGCATCGACAAAGCACTTGCCGAACTGCGCCCCAGTCTGGAGGCCCAAGGAATCTCGATCCACCCGGAAGTGTTTCGCGCAGCCGACTTCATCGATGTCGCGCTTCATAACGTAAGGGATTCGTTGCTCATCGGCGCGGTCTTGGTGGTCCTGGTTCTTTTCCTGTTTCTCTTCAACTTTCGGACCGCCGCGATTTCCTGCACTGCTATTCCGCTCTCCCTACTCGCTGCCGTGATTGCACTCGACAAGATGGGCCTGAGCCTAAACACGATGACAATGGGAGGGCTTTCGATTGCCATTGGCGAAGTCGTGGACGATGCGGTGATTGATGTGGAGAACATTTATCGTCGCCTGCGCGAGAATCGGGCATTGCCGAACCCGCGCTCGACGTTTCAGGTTGTGCTTGATGCTTCAATCGAAGTGCGGAGCGCTGTGGTTTACGCAACGTTCGCGGTGATATTGGTTTTCTTCCCAGTCCTGAGTATGTCTGGTTTGGCGGGAAGGATCTTTGGGCCCCTTGGCATTGCCTACATCTGGGCAATTCTGGCCTCGCTCGTTGTGGCACTGACCGTTACACCGGCGCTTTGCGTCCTTTTATTAAGCGAGCGCGATCTCCCACCGCAAGAACCGCCCGCCGTCCATTGGCTCAAGAACGGATATAATGGGCTTCTGCTTCGCATCGAGAAAGTGCCTCGGCTATTGATGGCAGCCGTCGCTCTCTTGATTGCGCTCGGGATCGGAACTTTGTTCCTGTTGAGTGAGTCCTTCCTGCCCGAATTGCGCGAAGGAAATATTACCATCCACATGACAGCGGTTCCCGGTACCTCCCTTCAAGAATCTTTGCGGCTGGGAAGCCACATCACAGCGGCCCTGTTGAAAATCCCATCCGTGAGATCAGTCGCTCAACGAGCGGGAAGGGCCGAGCTCGGGATCGACACCATGGGGACACACGAAAGCGAAATTGATGTGAACATCAAGGCCGCCAACGGTAAACAAGTGAAGCAAGCCCAGGCTGGTATCAGAGAAGTCCTGTCTCAGTTCCCCGGCCCGGTCCTGACCTCCAACAGCTTTCTGACGGAGCGGATCAACGAGACCTTGTCCGGCTTCCGGACGCCGGTCGCGGTCAATGTCGTCGGCAACGACCTAGACCAACTGGATCAGGAAGCAGGGGAGATTATCCGCGTGCTGGGCAGTGTCCGGGGTGCGGCACAAGTCCAGGTTCAATCTCCTCCCGGTATGCCACAGATTGTAATACGGCTGCGGAAGGAGGATGTCGCGCGCTGGGGCTTTGATCCGGTAGGAATCCTTGATGTCGTACGGACAGCCCACGGGGGTGAGATTGTCGGGCAAGTTTACGAAGGTAATCGAGTTTTTGATGTATCTGTCGTTCTCGCTCCAAGCAACCGGCCCAAGGCAAGCGAAATAGGCGCGTTGCCGCTTCGCAGTCCCGATGGAAATTATGTGACTCTGAATCAGCTTGCCGATATTTACGATTCGTCGGCACGCTACGTCATCTTGCATCAGGGTGCCCGCCGCGTGCAAACCATCACTTGCAATGTTCAGGGGCGTGCAGTGGATTCGTTTGTCAACGAAGCGCAGAATCGCATTTCTCGGTTGTCGCTCCCCAAGGACACTTATGTGGAGTTTTCCGGCACCGCTGCTGCGCAGGCACAATCCCGCCGGGATCTTTTGCTCGATTCACTGCTGGCGGGGCTGGGCATCATTCTGCTCCTCTCCGTGGTCATGGGTAATTATCGCAACTTGCTGCTGGTTCTCTTAAATTTGCCGTTTGCATTGGTCGGAGGCGTGCTCATTGCGCTAATCACGGGAGGGAATCTCTCGCTTGGATCGCTCGTCGGCTTCGTCACGTTGTTTGGAATCACTCTGCGCAATTCCATCATGCTGATTTCACATTATGAGCATTTGGTTGAGGTGGAAGGGATGGCTTGGGGCCTGGGCGCTATGCTGCGCGGCGCATCAGAGCGCCTCGCGCCTATCTTGATGACTGCCTTGGTCACGGGGCTTGGGCTTCTGCCGCTGGCCATCGGGAGTGGTGACCCGGGTCGCGAGATTGAAGGCCCGATGGCCATCGTAATTGTCGGAGGGCTCGCAACCTCAACTCTCCTTAATTTATTGGTCCTGCCTGCGCTCGCCCTACGCTATGGAAGATTTGAGAAGACTAGTGGAAGCTACTAAGGCCGTTTTGAAAAGAGATGTTTCGGTCTCAAAGCAGTCCAGAAGGTCGGCAGAGCTAGAAGATCGCCTGTAGCGAACCATCTTCAAGCTGCTGAAGCAGGGGTTCGGCGGTGGACGCGGAGCAATGTCGAGGACTCCCGATAGCCTAACATCGTATCTGGAGGCAATATCACCATCAACGAAGCCGTGAACGGGGTGGCCTGGCCTGCTAAAGGTCGATCATCTGGTAAGGGTATCGATGGCTGTAGGCAGATGCGTTCCTTATTTTTCGGAGACCATCGGGTATACGATGCAGTATGAAACGAATCAGTGCTTTCTTGCGACCTCTCGGCGCCCTTCTGCTCGCCTTGCTACTCTTCCAAGGCTGCAACGCACTCAATCCCTTGTGCGGAAGTGCTCGGCCAGCCCCGATCATTGCGTCTCTGTCTGCCAGCACGACTACATTCGCTGAAGTGCAGCAGGGCTTTCTTCTCACTGTGAATGGTAGCCAGTTTGTTTCGTCTTCTGTCGTGGTCATCAACGCGACGACGCTAAGCACTAAGGTCACGAGCAGTCAGCAGTTGCAGGTCACGATCACGACCGCCTTGATCTCCGCTCCTGGAACAGCAAGCGTGACGGTCAAGACTCCGAGCGGGAACTCGAGCGATCTCGGCTGCACAAGCGGTGGAACCAGCCGCGCTCTCGTCTTAACTATCACTTAAGCAAAAGTATCGGGGAAATAGGAGATCGCTTTGCAGGGCGCGCAGACAGCCTGCGCCTCATCTTCGAAACAAAATGTTACCCCAGCAAAATGCCAACTTGGAGAGTATTAAGGATCAGGGCGGTAGCCAGCAATGTTCACTGTAGTCGTGATAGACGGGACACATAAGAGCCGAGCGTAGTGCTACGGGCACGCTTCTCTGGCCCGGGTAAGGGCAAGGCGCACAGCCGCAAGGAGGAACGTGGAATTCTATGAATGTGACATTGCTTAAAGCGCTGGTCGCGTTGGTGCCAGCGTGCATGCTGTTTTCTGGTTCGGCAGTCTTGTTTCTTCGAGAAAAGGCTGTGTATTCTTTCCTGCAATTACTCGGCGCAGGATGTCTGATGGTGGTCGTTCTTACTCATGTCTCCGAAGCACTCCACCTGTTCCCTTGGATGCAATGGGGGCTTGAGCATAGCGTTGGTCATTACCTGGATCTCTCGGGTGCTGTGCTTGGTCTCACGTTGTTTCCCATAGGATATCTGCTTTATGCGCTTACAAAGCAACACGCCTAACGACCGCCGTGGGCTTAGGCGTGTTAAGCACAAGCGATCCTCTGCATGCACGACTGCGATCTGCAGGTTCACTCTGTGCCCGAGTCTGATTCGCTCGGTTGCAAGGATGAGGCAAGCGCTGAACGGTGTTCCTCGCGCGCGGCTTGCCACACCTGACGCGCTGCATCGCCATTTAGGATGGCGATCCCCAACCCCACGATGAGATCGGGCCAGGCTGAGGGACAGAAAACCGTGACCAACCCGGCACCGATGATGGCGACATTCGCCAGAACGTCATTACGGGCGGACAGGAAGGCCGCTCGCATGAGGCTGCCGCCGTGATGGCGGTGCCGCGCCAGCATCAAGGCGCAAGATAGATTGATGCCTAGGGCGCCGGCTCCGGTCAATGACAACGGCACCGGACTGGGTGGCACAGGCACGTTGAACTTCATCCAGGCCGACATGATCTGGGCGCCTTTAGACCCGAGGCTTACATCCATGTTTCACGACGTTCGGCTCGAGCGTACATATGTCCACTTAAAGAGTGGATTTGACCTCCTGGCGGCGGGAACGCCCACTCGCCTCACTATGCCGTTGAGCGAGTGGTTGCCTGCCCGCTATAAGGCCCAATATACATTGCCGATTCCCGGGAACTTGGTGGAGCACGGAAGTGATGGGATTACCTACTACTACAAAGCAGAACCCGTAAACCAGTCGATGCTTGCAACTCTGTCTAAAGACGGCAAGTGGATTGTAGTTACCTTTTCGCACACGACTGGCAATGTCTGGAGCAATCCAGAACTGACTTGTCAACATGTAGATGAAGACAGGCCCCTCGCACCCGGCCAAAAAACGGTGTTACAGGTAAAGCTCTTGGTTTTTCGAGGTACGCTTAACGAGGCCCTCAAGAAAGTGGTTGCCCAGCGCCCCGCGTTGCAGTAAAACCTCGCTGGGGCTTCACGGAAGGCATGTCCATTTCTCCCCATATTTTGGCAAGAACCGCGGAGCCTGCCAAGGCGAGTCTCCGTTAAGCCGCAGAGTCTAGGAGGCAAGTATTCGCCATGAAGTCTCTCATCGCAGCCATTGTTGTGTTGGCATCCTTCGCAGTGGATGCTCGAGGTCAAACGCCGGGCCCAAACGCTGCGGTCAAGACCACGACCGTCCCGCTGGATAGACTGAACGAACAGCAGGCCCGCAATGTGAAAACGGAATGGGTAACGTACAAGGGGCGAAAAGCTCTGCGCGTGATTGACACCGCACCGCCGGATGTCGCCGACGGGATTCAACTTGTCATCTTAGATAAGACTGAATTTCGGGACGGCACGATTGAAATCGAGTTGACGGGTGAACCCAGCCCGACGGCAAAGAGCACGGCACCGCGGGGATTCGTCGGTGTGGCCTTCCGCGTCAATCTTGATGCCGCCAAGGACGTCGCAAAGTACGAATGCTTTTACCTGCGTCCGACTAATGGGCGCGCCGCCGACCAGGTACGACGCAACCATTCGACGCAATACATTTCTTACCCGGACTTCCCCTGGTTTCGATTGCGTAAGGAGTTCCCGGAGAAATACGAGAGCTATGCAGACGTCGTCCCGGGAGAATGGACCAAGCTGAAGATCGAAGTGGATGGTGACAAGGCGCGCTTGTACGTGCAGGGCGCGCCGCAACCCGCCCTAGTCGTCAACGACCTCAAGCAAGCGCTAGGCAAGATTGCCTTATGGGTTGGAACCGAAACGATCGCGCACTTCGCCAATCTACGCGTATCACAATGATTTCGAGAATCAGCGGTGCGATCGACATCGAGGTCAAATCGTGGGCGTAACAGCAGTTAGGTGAGTCTAGTGGCTTCGTCGCGGAAACAGGTGCTCCCAAGAAATGTTCGCCGCTTATTCCAAAGAAAAAGCGGCAGAGTGCAATGCACTCTGCCATCTGGAAAGTGGGCTTAGGCCACGACTCTGCTTCGCACCTTGGACTTGCTCGCTCCTTTGGCAAGTTTCGCCGCCAGCTCCGTCGCAACTCTCTTTTGCAGTTTCTCCGTGTCCACACGATAACGTTTGGCGGCGTTCATTAGAACGTCCTCTCCATTCGCTTCGGTGGATCGTTGATAAGCCGAATCGAGCAAGCAGATTTCGAGAAGCAGCCTGCAAAGCGCGGCTTCGTCATACGTGCTGACTTGCTTTATCAGCAGTTCGTGCAAAGAATCGGAATCTTTCTTAGTTTCTAGCTTGTGGCGTTTTGCTAGCACGGGGAGTTGGGTGTAAGACAGATTCGCAACCAAGTATTGACCGATCAGTCGTGCGTCTGCCTTCTTCAACGGAGCGGAAACCTTTTGCAGGATAGTCGCCAGTATCCGGTGGCGGCATGTGATCGCCAGCTTCTCCTTTTGGATTCGCTTGCGCTCTGCCACTCGCTCTTTCTCAAGTTGTTCGGGAGATGGTCGATCGGGGCGATGCACCCGGCAAGCAGGATTGGAACACACCTTGACGATATGGCCTCGTTTGCCGCCGTCCACGACAATAGCATCGGTCGTGCTCTGGCAAGATTTCTGAAATGGCGGCAACTTAGCCCGTTCGTTTCCTTTTCTTGCTTTCTTGACCTGCAATTCGACATAACGATTGCGGCCTAGCGGCGCACCGTCGCGGCTGCTGTATGCCGATGAAATCTGCACCAGCGTGGGCTTGGCTTCCATCGCCTTGTTGACATGAGCATCAATTTTGGCTCGGAAGCATTGAGGATCGGTGCATTATGTGGAATCACGAGTCAAGCGTGAGCGTTTAGAGGACCTTTGCCAATTGAAAAATATACCTTAACGTTCTTTAATATTCGCTACGCAGTTGCTCACGAACCTCAAGAGCAGGGGAGGACGCATGTACGCGCTCGCACAGGATGTCCGCTTCGCACTTCGCCAACTGCGCAAATCGACTGCCTTCACATTCACCGTGCTGCTAACGCTAGCGCTCGGCATCGGAGCTACTACTGCGGTCTTTTCGCTCGTCGATGGAATCCTTTTGCGTCCGCTCCCGTTCAGCCATCCTGACCGCCTTGTTTTAATGGGAGATCATCTGGGCAGCCGTCTGGATATTGGTGTGACCGCCCGTGAGATTGCCACATACTCGAATGCAGCGAACGCTTTCTCCTCGC
>WNFD01004987.1_pt1 | contig 13297 bp, 9 predicted proteins | sample 5400491 | NCBI WGS metagenome assembly WNFD01 (sample SAMN13153343, study PRJNA577476) | soil metagenome | isolation source: 120 cm saprolite under Douglas fir tree site 2 hole 2 replicate 2 | place: USA:California | collected 2015-04-18 | reverse complement strand
TATGACCATGGGCTGGCCAAGTAGAACCGCCTGGATCCGGGACGGTGATAAATCATGACTTATATTCGCTCTTGCGGGCGAGAGTCGGATATGCTCGTGTGGCGGAGGGTCCGCCGCGAATGCCTGTTCTTAAAACTGCGCCTGAAAGGGACTGACCTATGCTTCGTTTGTTGCTGCACTGGATTCTGAATGCCCTGGCTCTGCTGGTTGTTTCACATTTTGTGCAAGGGTTTGAAGTAAGCAATGTCGTCTCCGCTTTCATTGCGGTGGTGGTGATCGGGTTGTTGAATGCGACGCTGGGGCTGTTTCTGAAGATCATTACGCTGCCGCTGGGGATCCTGTCGTTTGGGCTGTTTTTTCTGGTGATCAATGCGGTGGTTTTGTTGTTTTCGAGCAAGCTGGTTCCGGGGTTTGCGGTGACGACGTTCAAGGCGGCGTTTCTTGGGGCGCTGGCGCTGGCGGTGCTGCATCTGTTGTTTGGGTTTTTTGGGAAAGCGGTGAAGACGCAGTCTTAGCTGGATGCGTGGGCTCTCCCAGGATAGACGGTGCGGCGGTTTCTCCTGTGCTTTCTTTCTGTTGCAGCTTGCGGTACGGTATAGCTCTGGGCCATGAGCTGGGCGGTGTGATGTGAGGCGAGCGTGATGGACCCGTGGAACTTTCCGACGCTGATCTTCGTGATTACTTTTTTTTCGCTCTGGTTCGCGGCGTGGGCGGGAGGGCAGCTGGGCCAGCGTCAGCATGACCTTAAGGAAGAGATGCTGCCGGATTTCAGCGTTGTTCTTGGGGCTACGCTGACGCTTCTGGGCCTGATCATAGGGTTCAGCTATTCCATGGCGACCTCGCGCTATGAGCAGCGCAAGCTCTACGAGGAGGCGGAGGCCAATGCGATTGGGACGGAGTATGTCCGGGCAGACCTGCTGGGGCAGGCGGAGGCGTCGCAGGTGCGAGAGCTGCTGCGGCAGTATACGGACCTGCGTATCCGGTTCTATGTAACGCGCGATCGGGACGAACTGACGCAGATCAACCTGCAGACGGCCCAGATACAGAACCGGCTTTGGAACGCGGCTTCGCAGTCGGCGCTGGCCCAGCCTACGCCGGTGCGGTCGCTGGCGGTTGCAGGCATGAACGATGTGTTGAACTCGCAGGGGTACACGCAGGCAGCGTGGTGGAACCGCATTCCGATGGGAGCATGGGCCCTGATGTCCGGGATTGCGCTGCTCTCCAATGTGCTGGTTGGGTATGGAGCGCGCAAGGTGCGGGTGAGGCTCTTTATGATGCTTCCGCTGGTGGTGGCAGTTTCGTTTTTTCTGATTGCCGATATCGACAGCCCGCGGCGTGGGGTGATCCGGGTGCATCCGCAGAATCTGGAGAGTCTGCAGGCGGGGTTCAACGCGCCGCAGTAATGGCTTTAATTCTTGCGACCTGGTCGAGGAGACGCATGTCACCGGAAGCGACTCGCAGAGCGTAGTCATCAGCCAGTATCGAGCGATGTGGAAGACATGCCGAACCCGGCTGAGATGTAGAATTTCGCGCAGATGTTCGTACCCGACCTCGAGGTGTTGTTTTGGCAGAACCGGATAAGAGGCAAAGCTTCTGGACGACGCTGCCGGGTATGCTTACCGGTATTGCGGCGGTCTTGACTGCGGTGACGGGACTGCTCGTCGTGATGTATCCGCATGGGTTTGCTGGATCGAAGGATGGTCGTCCGGCGGCGGTTTCGCCTCAGGATGCGGCAACGCCGGCGCCAAATGCGGTGGGAGCGACCTCCACTCCTGCTTCGGCGACGCCAAGGCAACAAAAGCCGACTGTTCTGGTGGTCCGGAAGGACGGTACGGAGACCAGGGTATTTCTGAACAGCTTCAGAGACTCGTACTCCGGTGAGGCGATTCAGCTCAAAAATGGGCAGGCGATCCCGTTCGACAAGATCAGGTCGATCGATTTCCTGGATGTCCATGAGTATGAGCAAGACGTGAGGGTGACGTTGACGGACGGGCGGGCTCTTGAGGGCGCGATCATGTCGGGGGAGCAGATAACGGGTGATACCGATATTGGGCCGTTCTCAATTTCGGTGAAGAGTCTAAAGCGGATTTTGTTTGAGCGGTAAAAAGAGCGAAGGCGTCTAGGCGAATTGCTCGAGGAAGCGCATGTCGCCGGAGTAGAAGTGGCCGATGTCGGAGATGCCGTGCTGGATCATGGCGATGCGCTCGACGCCCATGCCGAAGGCGAAGCCGGTGATCCTTTCGGGGTTGTAGGCGTCGTCACGGGGGTCGAGTTCGCGGCGGTCTTTATTTCTTTCAGCGGTGACAGCGGCGAAGACGGCGGGGTCGACCATGCCGCAGCCCAGGAGCTCGATCCAGCCGGAGTGTTTGCACTTGCGGCAGCCCTTGCCGCCGCAGAAGATGCAGGAGATCTGCACGTCGGCGGAGGGTTCGGTGAAGGGGAAGAAGCTGGGGAAGAAACGGGTTTTGACGTCGCTGCCGAAAAGGGCCTTCATGGCGTGGTCTAACGTGCCCTTGAGGTCGGAGAAGGTGATGTTGGTGTCGACACAGAGGCCTTCGACCTGATGGAAGATGGGGGAGTGGGTGGCGTCGGCGGCGTCGTTGCGGTGGACCTTGCCGGGGATGACGATGCGGATGGGTGGTTTTTGCTGGACCATCGTCCGGATTTGAACCGGGCTGGTGTGGGTGCGCATTAAGAGGCGATCGCGACTGGGGCGGGTGTGCTGCGCGGCGATGAGGAGGGTGTCCTGGGTGTCGCGGGCGGGGTGGTCGGGGGGGAAGTTGAGGGCTTCGAAGTTGTAGAAGTCGGACTCGACCTGGGGGCCGAGGTTGGTGCTGTAGCCGAGATGATGGAAGACGGAGACGATCTCGTGCATGGTTTTTAGGAGCGGGTGGGGGATGCCGGGGGCTCGCGTGGTGCCGGGGAGGGTGATGTCGAGCGGAGACGCATACTTCTTCAGGTTGCGTTCGATTGTCCCGCCTTGAGTGGCGAACTCCAGTACAAGGCCCGGTTCTGAAACGGGGACTTTTACGAGCCTCTCGGGTGATCGCAGATATTCGTAGAGTTCTACGAATCTGGCCTTTAGCTTTGCGAATTGCTCCCCAATTGCTTTGCGCGTGGCCGGATCCGGCGCTCCCTTAAGCCAAATTCCGCTGATATCGGGCAGTCTTCCTTGCTTTCTTCCTTCCCATCGCAATCTGAATGTTTCTATTTGCTCGTCGCTAAGGATGGAAGCGGCATCGCTCTCAAGATCGTGCAGTAGATGAGTAAAAGCCTCAGTGATTGAGGCTTCACTGTAGTCGGGGAGCGGCTGAATGTCAGATGGCATATTAGAAGTTTATGCAGAGATGGGCATGCGGGCTACGCGGGTGGTGGGTTCGGGGATGGGCTCGCCGTCAGCTCGCAGACCTTCGATATGGAAGTTTATTCCTTCGCGAATGAGTTGTTCGGTTGCTTCGTAGGTTGGACCAGCTACGCCGAGACCCGGAAGGTCTGGGACATAGGCGCTCCAGCCGGTGGAGGTCTTCTCGAAGATGACGGCGTACTCTCTCATCGTTTTAGTCCTGCCTGTTTGAAGATACTTTGCGGGTTCCTTCGTCCATTTCCTCTGAGGGATGTCCGGCGAGGGTGACTCTGCCGGGTTTGGTCGGGTGTTTGAATTGACGGTGGCTGCCGCGTTGAGCTACCTGATACCAGCCATCATCATGGATGAGGCGCAAAATGTCTCGCGTCTTCATTCTTTCTTCCTGTTCAGTGTATCGCAGCGCTAGAGGGCTGAGAGGACGATGGCAACGACCACGAGACCGAGGAGGAGGCTGCGGCGGTCAGTGATGGCGTAGACGACGGGGTCTTCGTCGAGCCGGCCACGGGAGGCCTGGAGCCAGAGACGGCTGATCCATAGCAGTAAGACGGGGACCAGGAGCCAGAGGCGATTGGTGTGGCGGTAGAGCTGGGCGGCGTCGAGGTTCGAGATGTAGAGGGTGAGGACGACGACGGAGGCGTAACCGCTGGCGGAGCCGAAGCTGCGGAGCTGTTCGATGTCGGCGATGTGGTAGCCGCGGCCGCCGATGGAGACGCCGCCACGCTCGCGCAGGTTTTCGAGCTCGGCGAAGCGTTTGACGAAGGCGAGGGAGAGGAAGAAGAAGATGGCGAAGCCAGCGAGCCAGGTGGAGACGACGATTCCCGTTGCAGCCGAGCCCGCGAGGATGCGGATGGTGTAGAGGCCGGACAGGACGATGACGTCGACCAGGGCGACGCGCTTGAAACGAAGCGAGTAGGCCAGGGTGGTGACGAGATAGATGCCGAGCCAGACGAGGAAGCGGTGGGGATTGAGGAGGGAGAAATCGGGTGAGAGGGCGTCGATGACGCGGGGGACGAGCATCGCCAGGGTGAGAGAGGCGGCGAGGAAGAGGACGACGATGACGACGCCTGCGAGAGCGGAGAGATCTCCCGAGGCGAAGGGGCGGAGGCGTTTGCGGGGGTGCTGGCGGTCGGCTTCGAGATCGAGGAGATCGTTGACGATGTAGGTGGCGGAGGCGCAGAGGCCAAAGCTGAGGAAGGCCAGGGCTGCTCCGGCGACGAGGCCGGGGGCCCAGGCGTGAGCGAGGAGCAGAGGAAGGAAGATGAGGAAGTTTTTTGCCCACTGATGGACGCGGATGGCCTTGAGCCAGGCTTTGAGGGGGGAGACACGTTCGTCGAAGGTGCGGACCGGGGTGATGCGGGCCTTGCGGAGGGCGGCGCGCAGGGCGGGGGTGGGGTTGGCGACCATGGGCTCCTGACAGTGCTGGAGGAGCGGGAGGTCGGGGAGCGCGTTGCCGATGTATGAGAAGTTGTCGCCGAAGCGGGACTGGAAGGCGGCGAGCTTGTTTTTGCCGGCGAGGTTGAGCAGGCCGTCGGAGGCGAGGACGCCGCTGAAGAGGCCGAGGTGGGCGGCGATGCGGTTGGCGGTGTCGGCATCGGCGGCGGTGGCCAGGTAGAGGGGGCGGCCGGTGGCGCGCTGCTGCTCAAGGTATTGCAGGAGTTCGCGGTTGTAGGGGAGATGGACGACATCGAGCTGGATGGTGTCGGCCAGGTGGCGTTTTAGGGCGGCTTTGCCTTGAACGAGCCAGCCGGGGATATTGACGAGCGCACGCGGGTGGTGGCGGGCGACGGCGAGGGCGGAGTCGTGAAGGGTGTCCGACTTGACGAGCGTTCCATCCAGGTCGACGCAGAGCGCCGGCAGGGTGGCGATGTCGAGTGGAGAGGGCGGCGAGATGGGCAAAAGTGTCCTTCCTTACGTCTAAACCAATGACTGGATAAAGATAGCGTCGAACCGGGTCGGTTGCGGGCATCGAACGAGAGCAGATGCGTACGACCGACGCCGGCAGATAGCTACTTAGGCGACCAACGTCATTATCAAGTATTCTGGAAGCATCTGACACAGTTATCAGAAGATCGACATCCTGAATTTCCGAAAGAGAACAGAGAGCGCACCCTATGTTGTCAGCGCAGATGAACGAACGGGACTCGAACGTAGAGCCGCCGGCACAAGAGCCTAAACTAAAAGTACCCTCTTCCGGTTTGGAGCCTGAGGGAGGGAAGGGTTCGGCGGCGCGGAAGTGGATTGTGCTGCTGGTGATTCTGGCGGTGGTGGGGGCGGCGGTGTGGAAGATTCGCCGCAATGCGAAGGAGCAGGACTCGGTTCAGCAGATCATGGCGGCGCAGGCGGACCGGCCGACTCCGGTGCAGGTGTCGGCTGTGCAGCAGAAGACGATGCCGATCTTTCTGACGGCACTGGGGACGGTGACCGCGTATAACACCGTGACGATCAAGAGCCGCGTGGATGGGCAGTTGATGGAGGTGCCGGTGCGCGAGGGCCAGGCGGTGCAGCAGGGACAGATGCTGGCCGAGATCGATCCGAAGCCCTATCAGGCGTCGCTCGAACAGGCGCAGGGGCAGTTGGTGAAGGATCAGGCGAATGCAGTGAATGCAAGGGCTGAGGCAGAGCGGTATCAGGCGTTGCTGCAGGCGGGCGTGGTATCGAAGGAGAGCCAGCAGGCGCAGGCTTCGACCGCTGGGCAGGCGGAGGGGTCGATCGCTGCGGATCAGGCTGCGATTCAGGCGGCGAAGGTGAATCTGGGATATACGAAAATCTTGTCGCCGATCAATGGCGTGGTTGGATTGCGGCAGGTTGATCCGGGCAATATTGTGCATGCGAATGATACGACGGGATTGCTTGTGGTTACGCAGTTGCAGCCGATCGCGGTGATCTTTTCGCTGCCGGAGGATCAGTTGCCCGAGGTGTTGAAGAGGACACGCGGAGGAAGCAGGCTGGCGGTGGAGGCGTTCGATCGCGCGGCACAGACGCACCTGGCGAACGGAAGCCTGCTGACGGTGGATAACCAGATCGACACGGCGACGGGCACGGTGAAGGCGAAGGCGGTCTTTGACAATCGCGATGGGGCATTGTTTCCGAACCAATTTGTGAATATTCGGCTAATTTTGCAGGAGAAGCAGAATGCGATCGTGATTCCGGCGGCGGCACTGCAGACCGGGACGCAGGGGAACTTCGTTTATTTGCTGAAGGAGGGGCAGCCTCCAGCGAATCTGGTGGAGAAGAAGAATACGGACATGCCGGTGCCGCAGTTGGCAGAGAACCAGTCGAACTACTACGTTGAGGCGCAGACGGTGAATGTGGAGCTGACCGAAGGGGCGCAAGTGATTTTGAACGGTGGAGTGAAGGCGGGCGACCAGATTGTGGTGGATGGGCAGGAGAAGCTGAAGAATGGAAGCAAGGTATTTCCTAAGACGGCGCCAGTGAAGGGGGCGACGGCTGAGGTCAATGTTGTGGGTGAGACTGCGGGGCAGGCGTCGTGAGTTCAATCAGTCCGGCTTCAATGAGCCCGGCGTCCATGAGCCCTTCGAGGCCATTTATTCTTCGGCCAGTGGCCACCTCGCTTCTGATGGTGGCCATTTTGCTTGCGGGATTTGTTGCGTATGTGCAGCTGCCGGTGTCGGCGCTGCCGCAGGTGGACTATCCGACGATCCAGGTGCAGACGTTTTATCCCGGGGCGAGCCCGGAGGTGATGGCGTCTTCGGTGACGGCGCCGCTGGAGCGACAGTTTGGGCAGATACCGGGGCTGAGCCAGATGACGTCGACGAGCTCGGGTGGGGGCAGCGTGATTACGCTGCAGTTCTCGCTGGAGGAGTCGATCGACGTGGCGCAGCAGGATGTGCAGGCGGCGATCAACGCTGCGTACAGTTATCTGCCGAAGGACCTGCCGAATCCGCCGGTGTATAGCAAGGTGAATCCTGCGGATGCGCCGATTATGACGTTGTCGCTGACGAGCGATACGCTGCCGCTGCAAAAGGTGGAGGACCTGGCGGACACGGTAATCGCACAGAAGATTTCGCAGCTCTCGGGCGTGGGGCTGGTGTCGATCAACGGTGGACAGAAGCCGGCGGTGCGGATTCAGGCTAACCCGACGGCGTTGGCTAACTATGGGTTGAGCCTTGAGGACATTCGTGCGGCAGTGGGCACGGCGAATGTGGATCAGGCGAAGGGCAATCTGAATGGAGCGACGCAGTCCTACACGATTGGCGCGAATGATCAGATTCCAACGAGTGCCGGCTACAACAATGTGATTATCGCGTACCGGGGCGGGTCTCCGGTGCGGCTGTCGGATGTGGCGAATGCGGTGGACAGCGCGGAGAATCTGTTTCAGGCGGCGTGGATGGGGACCTCGGCGCGGGCTGCGAGCGATGGACAACCGGCGAAGGCCGCCACGCTGCAGCCGGCGGTGATTGTGAACATCCAGCGGCAGCCGGGCGCGAACATCATCGGCGTGGTGGATGAGGTTCAGAAGATACTGCCGCAGCTGCGGTCGTCGATGCCGGCGACGGTGAAGCTGGAGGTGCTGACAGACCGGACGAATACGATTCGGGCGTCGGTGAAGGATGTGAAGTTTTCGCTGGTCCTGACGATTGGGCTGGTGGTGATGGTGATCTTCCTGTTCCTGCGTTCGTTTGCGGCGACGGTGATTCCTTCCGTGGCGGTGCCGCTTTCGATTGTGGGCACGTTTGGCGTGATGTATCTGCTGGGGTACAGCCTGAACAACCTGTCGCTGATGGCGCTGACGATCTCGACGGGATTTGTGGTGGACGATGCGATCGTGATGATCGAGAACATCTCGCGATACCTGGAACAGGGCGATTCGCCGCTGGAGGCCGCGTTGAAGGGCTCGGAGCAGATTGGGTTTACCATCGTTTCGCTGACTGTGAGCCTGATCGCGGTGCTGATTCCGCTGCTGTTCATGGGCGATATTGTGGGGCGACTGTTCCGTGAGTTTGCTGTAACTCTGGCGGTTACAATTCTGGCCTCGGCGTTTGTTTCGCTGACGCTGACGCCGATGATGTCGGCGAAGCTGCTGAAGCATACGCCGGATAACGAGCAGACGGCGTTCTACCGCAAGAGCGGAGAGTTCTTTGACTATGTGATCGCAAAGTATGGGGTGGGCGTGCGGTGGGTGTTGCGGCATCAGACGTTGACGCTGCTGGTGACGCTCGGCACGTTTCTGCTGACGGTGTACCTGTTTCTGATCGTGCCGAAGGGCTTCTTCCCGGTGCAGGATACTGGCGTGCTGCTGGGCATTACTGAGGGTCCGCAGACGATCAGCTTTGGAGCGATGAGCGCGCGGCAGCAGGCGCTGGCGCGGGTTATTTTGCAGGACAAGGATGTGGAGAGTGTTTCGTCGTTCATCGGAATTGATGGGACGAACTCGACGTTGAATAGTGGGCGCATACAGATCAATTTGAAGGATCGTGAACTGCGTACGTCTTCGGCGCTGGAGGTGATTCAACGGCTGGAGCCGCAGGTGGCGAAGGTGAGTGGGATCCAGTGTTTTCTGCAGCCGCTGCAGGATCTGACGGTGGAAGACCGGGTGAGCCGGACGCAGTACCAGTACTCGCTTGAGGACGCGAACACGGAGGAGCTGGCGCTGTGGACCGATAAGTTGGTTGCGAAGCTGAAGACCATTCCGATTTTGAGCGATGTGGCGAGCGATGAACAACTCGGCGGGTTGGAGGCGAGCCTGGTGATCGACCGCGATACAGCTTCGCGGCTGGGGATTACACCGCAGAACATCGACGATACGCTGGATGATGCGTTTGCGCAGCGGCAGGTGTCGACGATCTTTACGCAGCAAAACCAATATCACGTTGTGCTGGAGGTAGCTCCGAAGTTTCAGCGGAATCCGGCTTCGCTCGGCAACATTTATGTGAAGAGTTCGAATGGGTCGCAGGTGCCGCTGTCGGCGTTTACTCACTTCGAGGAGAAGCCGACGCCGCTGGTGATCAGTCACCAGGGCCAGTTCCCTGCTGTGACGATCTCGTTCAATCTGGCGCCGGGCAAGTCGATCGGCGATGCGGTGAATGCGGTGAACAGGGCGAAGGCGGAGCTGAATATGCCGACCAGTGTGAATGCGGAGTTTCAGGGATCGGCGAGGGCGTTTGAGGCTTCGCTGGAGAATGAGCCGCTGCTGATTCTGGCGGCGTTGATCGTCGTCTACATTGTGCTGGGTGTGTTGTATGAGAGCTACATTCACCCGATCACGATTCTGTCGACGCTGCCTTCGGCGGGCGTGGGCGCGATTCTGGCGTTGCTGCTGTTTCATGTGGACCTGAGTGTGATTGCGCTGATCGGAATCATTTTGCTGATCGGCATTGTGAAGAAGAATGCGATCATGATGATCGACTTTGCGCTGGAGGCCGAACGCGAGCAGGGGATGTCGCCGACGGAGGCGATCTATCAGGCTTGTCTGCTGCGGTTCCGGCCGATCATGATGACGACGATGGCGGCGCTGTTGGGTGGTCTCCCACTGGCGCTGGGCACGGGCACGGGAAGCGAGTTGCGACGGCCTCTGGGCATCACGATTGTGGGCGGGTTGATTGTGTCGCAGGTGTTGACGCTGTTTACGACGCCGGTGGTTTATCTGTTCTTCGATCGGCTGGCACGCAAGTCGAAGCATGTTGATGTGGAGTCGCATGCGCATGCCATGTCGGCAGATTGATGGCGTAAGGGATTAGAAGGTTATGCATTTTTCAGCTCCATTTATTCGGCGGCCGGTAGCGACATTTCTGATGTCGGCGGCGGTGATTCTGGCGGGTGCGGTGGCGTATACGCTGCTGCCTGTGGCCAGTCTGCCGCAGGTGGAGTTTCCGGTGATCTCGGTGGGTGCGAGTTTGCCGGGGGCGGACCCGGAGACGATGGCCTCGTCGGTGGCGACGCCGCTGGAGCGGCAGTTTTCGAAGATCGCCGGGATTAATGAGATGACCTCGTACTCGTCGACTGGGTCGACCGGGATTGTGTTGCAGTTCGATCTGAGCCGGGATATCAATGGGGCAGCGCGGGATGTTCAGGCGGCGATCAATGCGGCGCGGAGTCAGCTGCCGGCGAACCTGCCGAGCAATCCCGGGTACTACAAGGTGAATCCGGGTGATTCGCCGATCATGATTCTGGCGCTGACTTCGGACACGATGAACGTGCCGCAGTTATACGACGCGTGCGACAGCATCCTGGCGCAGAAGATTGCGCAGGTGCCGGGTGTGGGGCAGACGTGGTGCGGAGGAAGCGCGAAGCCGGGGGTGCGGATCGAGGCGAACCCGATGCAGCTTGCGCACTATGGGATTGGGCTGGAGGCGTTGCGCGCGGCGATTGGCACGGTGAATGTGAACCAGCCGAAGGGGTATCTGCAGGACGACGAGCGGCGGTGGAGCGTCAGTGCGACGGATCAGCTTTTTGGAGCGGCGGCTTATGCTCCGCTGATTATCGCGACAGACCGTGGGCCCGTGAGTTCGGCGCCGGCGCGTTCGGGGCTGCCCGCATCGGTGGCGAGTGCGTTGACGAATGTTCCGACGGCGAATACGGGAAGCGGTTCGGCGCCGCAAGCGGGGGGGACGAGTGGTGGCTCGGCAGTGACGCCAACGCCGAACGCGGGTGCTGGTGCGGGGCATGGCATTGTGCGGATTCGGGATGTCGCGAAGGTTGTCGACAGCGTCGAGAACGTTCAGGCTGCGGGTGTCTTCAACGGCAAGCCAGCGATTGTTGTGCTTGTGTTCAAGACTTCGACGGCGAATGTTATTGAGACAGTAGATAACGTAAAGAAGATGCTGCCGCTGCTGAAGGCTTCGATACCGCCGGCCATTCAGGTACATATGGCAATGGACAGAACGACGACGATTCGCGCTTCGGTGAGGGACGTGACGCGGACGCTGGTTATCTCGATTTTGCTGGTGATCATGGTGGTGTTTCTGTTCCTGCGCGAGGTGCGGTCGACGTTGATTCCGACGGTTGCCGTGCCGTTGAGCCTGTTGGGGACGTTCGCGGTGATGTATCTGCTTGGGTATACGCTCGATAATTTGTCGCTGATGGCGTTGACGATCTCGACGGGGTTCGTGGTGGATGATGCGATTGTGGTGATCGAGAACATCAGCCGGCATCTGGAAGCAGGGATGACACCGTACAAGGCGGCGATGATCGGGTCGAAGGAGATTGGGTTTACGGTGCTGTCGATGAGCACGTCGCTGATTGCGGTGTTCATTCCGATCCTGTTGATGGGCGGGATTGTCGGCAGGCTGTTTCGTGAGTTTGCGGTGACGCTGTCAGTTGCGATTATGGTGTCGCTGGTGGTTTCGCTGACAACGACGCCGATGTTGAGTGCGAAGTTTCTGCAGGCGCATAACAAGCGGAGGCATGGGTGGTTTTATCGCCTGGGAGAGCGTGCGCTGAAGCGGCTGGCGGCTGAGTATGAGCGGGGGCTGAGGTGGGTGTTGCAGCACCAGGGGCTCGTGCTTACGATTACGGTGCTGACCTTTGTGCTGAATGTTTATCTATACATTCTGGTGCCGAAGGGATTCTTTCCAGAACAGGACACGGGACGCATCGGTGGGCAGGTGCAGGGGCAGCAGGACGTTTCGTTCCCTGAGATGAAGAAGAAGGTGCTGGCGCTGGCAGCTATCGTTGGGCAGGATCCGGCGGTGCAGGATGTGACGGCGTTCGCGGGTGGGCGCGGCAATACGAATGCGGGCTTTATGTTCATGTCGCTGAAGCCGGATGCGGAGCGGCAGAAGAAGGGCGACACGGCGCAGGTGATTGTGAACCGGCTGCGGCCGAAGGTGAGCAATATTCCAGGCGCGATTCTTTATCTGCAGGCGTTTCAGGACCTGCGAATCGGGGGACGGAATTCGGCGACGGAGTACCAGTACACGCTGACGGCGGACAGCCTGAAGGATTTGAACGAATGGGGGTCGAAGCTGAAGGACGCGATGGACCAGCTGCCGCAGATCAAAGATGTTGCGACGGATCAGCAACAGCAGGGTTTGCGGGGGCAGTTGGTGATCGATCGGGCCACGGCGAGCCGGTTGGGGGTTTCGCCACTGACGATTGACGCGACGTTGTCGGATGCGTTTGCGCAGACGCAGGTATCGACGACGTACATGCCGCTGAACCAGTACCACGTGGTGATGGAGGTCGCGGAGGAGTTTCAGCGGGACCCGGATGCGTTGAAGAATATTTATGTGAAGAGCACGACGGGGGCGATGGTTCCGCTGTCCGCGGTGACGCATTTTGAGACACAGCGGATTCCGCTGGCGGTGAACCACCAGGCACAGTCTCCGGCGACGACGCTGTCGTTCAATCTGGGGCCAGGGGCTTCGCTGAGCGAGGCGACGAAGGCGATTCAACAGGCGCGGGTTGATATCGGGATGCCGTCGTCGATCCATGGCGGGTTTGCCGGGTCGGCGCAGGCTTTCAAGGACTCGCTTTCAAGCGAGCCGTGGCTGATTCTGCTGGCGCTGATTGCTGTGTATATCGTGTTGGGAATTTTGTACGAGAGCTTTATCCATCCGCTGACGATTCTGTCTACGCTGCCTTCGGCGGGGGTGGGCGCGATTGTGGCGCTGCTGCTGTTCAAGGTGGATTTGAGCGTGATCGCGATGATCGGGATCATTCTGCTGATCGGGATCGTGAAGAAGAATGCGATTATGATGATCGACTTTGCGCTGGTGGCGGAGCGGCAGCATGGCAAGTCGCCGCAGGAGGCGATCTATGAGGCTTGTGTGCTGCGGTTTCGGCCGATCATGATGACGACGATGGCGGCGCTGTTGGGTGGGCTCCCGTTGGCGTTGGGCCATGGGGCTGGGGCCGAGATGCGGCGGCCGCTGGGGATCACGATTGTGGGTGGATTGCTTGTGTCGCAGGCGCTGACTCTGTTTACTACGCCGGTGGTTTATTTGTTCTTTGATCGGGTGCGGGGCAGGTTTG
>WNFD01004985.1_pt1 | contig 13299 bp, 14 predicted proteins | sample 5400491 | NCBI WGS metagenome assembly WNFD01 (sample SAMN13153343, study PRJNA577476) | soil metagenome | isolation source: 120 cm saprolite under Douglas fir tree site 2 hole 2 replicate 2 | place: USA:California | collected 2015-04-18 | reverse complement strand
CGATTCGGGACGACGAGCGCGAGAGCCCCGGGCATTCGGCGGCGCGCCGGCATGAACCGGTTCTCGTCGAGCCCGAGGCCGGAAGCGAGGCGTCGCTCGTCCCCGGCGCGCCGGAACGGGGGACCGATTTCCGGCGTTTTGCGCTGACCTGGGTCGTGCCGCTCGGGCTCGTGATCGTGGCGACGGCGAGCTCGGTCTATTTGCGCGGCAGCCCGAGCGCCGCCGCTCCGGCCTGTGCGGCCGCGGATTGGCGTACCGAGCTGACCCTCGACCGCTCCCGCCCCGAGCTTGCCATGACGACGCTGCGCTCGCGCAATGCCGTGGGTCCGCAGGGCCGGGCGGCCTGCGCCGAAGTGAGCTTTGCCTGCCGTCCGGATGGCCCCTATTTCGAGCTGCGCTTGAGCTCTCCGGCGCCGCCGATGCGGCAGATCGGCCCGATCGAGGTCCGCAATCTCAACGACGACCTCGCTGCCCAGGTGTTTGCGCCGCCCGCCGGCGCGCAGACCGCGGTTCGCGTCGCGGAAAAAGAGGCGGTCGAGCTGATCGCCTATGCGATCGCCAACAGCCTCGCGTTCCGGATCCCGATCACCTTCGCGGACGGTGAAGCGGCCGTGGCCGAGTTCAAGTCGTATCATTTCTCCACCGCGGTGCGCCCGGTGCTGTTCGCCTGCAACATGCGCTCGCTGCAGACCGAGCCGCCGTCGGAGGGGGACGAGGAATAGGATCGCGATCGGCCTCCGCCGCCCCGTCATTCGCGAAAACTTGATGGAACCGCCGCGGCAACTTTTCCGCCGACCACGCGTTACCTGTGGTTCATAATTTCACTTGCACCAGCGGCAGGTGCAGCAGGTGCACCCGAGGGAGGCGTCCATGTTCCGGCGGCTTGTCGTGGCATTCGCGGCCATGTTGGCGATCGCGGCTTCGTCGCTTGTCATCCAAGGTTCCGCCCAGGCTCGCGGCGGGGGCGGAGGCGGAGGCGGAGGCGGAGGCGGAGGCGGAGGCGGAGGCGGAGGAACCCACGCTGTCAGCCATTCCGGCGGAGGTGGAGGCGGCGGTGGCCAGGCCTTGCACGCGGGCGGGGGGCATTTCGGTTCGTACTCCGGACGCTCGGGCACCTATTCGCGGGGCACTCGCGGGCCGCGGCATTCCGCCGCTTCGTATCACGGGCCGAAGCATAGCGTGACCAACAAATCCTCATCCAACAAATCCTCGACCAACAAATCCGCGACCGACAAATCCGCGACCAACAAATCCGCGACCGACAAATCCGCGACCAACAAATCCCTGAATCAGCACACGAATTGGAAGCACAACAACAAATTCTTCGGGCGCCGCGTGTTTGCGGTGTGGTTCGGGCCGATCTTCTGGCCGTACGCCTTCTACGATCTGTTCGATTACGTGTTCTGGGTCTGCGACGGCTATTATTATTATTCCTACGGGTGCTACGACAATTACGGACCGTTCTGGGCCTACGGCTACGACGATCTGTTCGGCGGAATCTACTGGCCGTACGCTTACGGCGGCTACGGCGGCTACGGCGGCGATTACCGCGGCTACGGCTCGAGCGACCGCTACCGGCGCAGGCACCAGGTCGCGCGCAACGATCCGCGAAGCATCGGGCCGCGCGGCGAGCGTCCGGACGAGCTCGCACAATTGTGCGGCGGGGAAGCCGCGAGCCTGGTGCATTTCCCGTTCGACCGGATCGAGCAGAAGGTGCAGCCGACCGAGGCCCAGCGCGCGAGCTTCGAGGCGCTCAAGAACGCCGCCGCCAACGCCGCCGACAAGCTGAAGGCCTCGTGTCCGAGCGAACCGGCGTCCGGCCCGCTCGGCCGGCTCGACACCGCCGAGCAGCGGCTCGATGCGATGCTCGACGCCGTGAGCGCGGTGCGCGCGCCGCTGATGAAGTTCTACGATTCGCTCAGCGATCAGCAGAAGGCCCGGCTCGACGCCATGGGGCTTTCGCCCGGCCGCGAAGCAGGCGCGGGCGGCGGCGGGGAGGCCCAGGCAGGGGTCGTCCCGCGCATCTGCAGCGAGCGCAGCAATGCGGTTGCGCAGCTCTCGATCGAGGACATCGACAAGAACGTGCATCCGACCGATGCCCAGCGTCGGAGCCTCGAGGACTTGCGCAACGCCTCGGCGCGCGCGGCCGATGCCATCAAGGCATCGTGTCCGAGCCAGACCCCGCTGACGGTCACGGCGCGAATGGAGGCCGTCGAGGGGCGGCTCGGTGCCATGCTCGACGCCCTCAAGACGGTGCGCGGCCCGCTCGAGAAATTCTACGATGCACTGAGCGACGAGCAGCGGGCCCGGTTCAACCGGATGGGCCCACCCAACCGCCGGACCGGGTGAACGAAGCGTTGCCATGCGCAACGCGATCATCGGCGTAGCCGCAGTGCTGTCGGCCGCGGCGCCGGCGTCCGGAAATGCGCAGATCGGCGCCGATGTCGCCACCGGACCGGCAGCCGGCACGGTGAATGTTGTATCGCCGGGCGCGCCGGTCGGCGGCATTGCCGGCCCCGCGATCGGATCCACGCGGCCATACTACCGCGACTACGCCTACCGCGACCGCGTGTGCTGGCACGACCGCGGCTACCGGCATTGCCGTTGGCGCTGAGCCGTCGGGCGCCGGCCGCCGGCCGTTGCGTCCACAGCTATGCGGCTCGCCGGCGTCCGCCGCACCTTCCAGGCAGAGCCGGAACCGCGTAATCTTCCCGCGCAGTCGGGGAAATCCACAGGACGAGTCGTCATGCCAGCCCAACCAAAAGGCCCGGGCGTCGGGCGGTGGTACATCTTGGCGTTGATCAGCCTGATGTACCTGATCACCTATCTGGATCGGGTGAACATATCGACGGTCGCGCCCGTCATCAGCAAGGAATTCAATTTCGACAAGGCCACGATGGGGATCATCTTCAGCGCGTTCGTCTGGAGCTATGCCCTGTTCCAGGTCCCCGGCGGCTGGATGGGCGACCGTTTCGGCCCGCGGCGGGTCTTGGCGGTGATCGTCAGCTATTGGTCGGTCATGACGGCGCTGACTTCACTCGCTAGCGGCGCCATTTCCTTTTTTCTCGTTCGCTTCCTGTTCGGCGTCGGCGAAGCGGGAGCATTTCCGGTGGCGACCCGCGCCATGCAGCTGTGGTATCCGCGCCGGGAGCGCGGCCTCGCGCAGGGGGTCACCCATAGCGCCAGTCGCCTCGGGGCCGCCATTACCCCGCCGATCGTCTTGACGATCATGCTCAGCCTCGGCTGGCGCTGGGTGTTCTACATCTGCGGTGCGGTGGGAATCATCTGGGCCGTTGCCTGGTATTTGACCTACCGCAACATGCCGGAAGAGCACCCTTTGGTCGGCAGCGCCGAGCTCGGGCATATCCGGGGCGTCGATGAAAACGGCAACGTCAAGCAAGTGCATATCGAGCTCAAGACCGTGGTTCCATGGGCGACCCTGCTCAAATCGCCGAACATGTGGGCGGTCATGTGCGCGTATTTCACCTACGTCTATTGTCTGTGGATCTTCCTGACCTGGTTGCCGACTTATCTGATCGAGTATCGGCAGTTCACCTTGCTCAAGGGCGGACTGCTGGCGTCGCTTCCGCTGTGGGCAGGCGTCGTCGGCGACACCGTCGGCGGCTTGGCCACCGACTGGCTGCTGGTGAAGACCGGCAACACCAAGCTGGCCCGCCGCCTGGTCGCCATCGTGGGCATGCTGGGCTGCGTGGTGTTCATCGTGCCGGCGGCACTGACCGACGATGCCTATGTGGCCGTGTATTGCCTGACCGCCGCCCTGTTTTTCCTGGAATGCACCATCGGGCCGTCCTGGTCGGTGCCGATGGACGTCGGCGGCAAGTATTCTGGAACCGTGTCCGGCATGATGAACATGGCGGGAAATTTCGGCGGCGCGCTCTCGCCGATGGTCTTCGGGTTTCTGGTCCAGGTCGGTTCCTGGGTCGCGCCGTTCATCGTGGCGGCGGTGCTGCTCGTCGTGGGCGCGGCGGTGTGGGCATTCTGGCTCGATCCGGAAAAATCGGTGCTCGAGAAAGAGGAGCTGCTGGCGGCGAAACCCGCCGGGGCCTGACCGCGGCCGCCGTTCGCTTCAGGCCCCGGGCGAGACCTCGCGTTGCAACGGCGCGCGCCAGAAGCGCCATACCATGGCGGCCATCAGCACGAGCACGGCGACCACCATGGCGACGCAGCCGGGCCATCCCGTTCGATTCCAGATCAATCCGGGCAACGCGCCGCCGACGCTGCCGCCGATGTAGTACCAGGTGACGTAGAGGCCGACCGCCGATGAATGTCCGCGCTCGGCGGCGAGCGCGACGAAGCTCGTCGACACGCTCTGGCACAGAAAGCCGCAGGTGGCGCTGACCGCCAGACCCACGATGATCGCCGGCAGCCAAGGCACGAGCGTGAGCAGCATGCCGCCGATCCACAAGCCGATGGCGGCCAGGACGAGCGGCCTGCGCCCGAAGCGCGCCACCGCCCGCCCGGTCAGCGGGGCGATCGCCGACCCGCCGAGATACACCACGAAGATCAGGCCGAGCGCCGTGGCGGACAGGCGGAAGGGCGGCGCCGCCAAATAGAAATTGACGTAGGTGAAGCTGGCGATGAAGGTGAACAGCACGCCGAAGCCGATCGCATAGGTGGCGGCCAGGCGCGGGTTGCGGAAATGCCGCAGCATCTGCCGCGCGGAGGCGGCCAGATTCTGCGAGCGCACGAACCGCCGCTCTTGTTCGAGCAGCGCCGCGACGCCGAGCGCGAGCAAGAGCGTGAGCGCCGCAAGCGCCAGAAACGCGATGCGCCAACCGGCCCAATCGGCCAGGATGCCGGTGATCAGCCGGCCGAAAAACCCGCCGAAGCTCGCCGCCGACGTGTAGAGGCCGGTGACGCCAATCGCCTCGCCCGCGGGCCATTCCTCGGCGATATAGGCGACCATCACCGCGAAAATCGGCGGCAGCGCCAGGCCCTGCACGAAACGCCAGAACACCAGGGCATGGATGCCGGGCGCGAGCGCCACCATAATGGTCGGCACGACCAGCGCAAACATGGCCGCGACGATGACGCGCCTGCGGCCGACGACGTCGGCAAACGTCCCGGTGAACGGCGCCATCAGCGCGACCGCCAAGGTCGAGGCGGTGATCGCCAGGCTCGCTTGGCCGGCTCCCACTGCGAACTCGCCGGCCAAGAGCGGCAGCACCGACTGCGGCGCATATAGATTCAGGAACACGCAGAAGCCGGCGAGGGCGACCGCGACACGCCGCCGGTCGGAGAGCATCGGGCGCGGCCGGGTCAGTGCGCCATCAGCACCGGCAGTTGCGCGCTGGCAAGAATATGCCGGGTGGTGCCGCCGAAAATCATCTGCCGCAGCCGGCTCTGCGTATAAGCGCCCTTGATCAACAGATCGCAGCCGAGCGCATCGGCTTTGACGAGCAGCGCCTCCCCGGTGCTGCGTTTCTCCGGAGCCACCGTCACGGCCTCGGCCGGAATGCCGTTGCGCTGCAGATAGCGGGCGAGCTGCCCGCCGGTCGGACCCGGCACGGTTCCGCCCTCCACCGTGAGCACGGTCACGCGGCTCGCGCGCCCAAGCAGCGGCATCGCGAACGCGGTCGCACGCGCCTGCTCGGTGCTGCCGTTCCAGGCGATGAGCACGTTTTCCCCGAGCCGCTGCGGCGGCGCGGGTGGCGCAATCAGCACCGGACGCCCGCTTTCGAACAGCGCCGCCTCGAGCGTCACCATGCGCGGGCTCTGCGACTCGTCGCCGGGCCGGCCGAGCACGGTGAGGTCGAATACGCGGCCGTAGCTGCCGACGAAATTGTCGCCGTCGGGCGCGGCATCGAACCAGCCGAACGACAGCGAAGAATTGCTCTTGTCGCCGCGCGGGATCCCGCGCGACTCCATGAAGCCCTCGAACATGCCGCGAGCCTGTTTGGCCGCATCCTCGTCGTGCTGGCGCACGGTCGCCATTGCCATGCTGCTGACGGGATCCATCGCGGCGAAATTGTCGATGGCCGGGCGCAAGGCGAACCCCTCGATGTAGCTGTCGAACTTGCGCGCGAGCAGCAGCGCGGTCTCCAACGTCGAGGTCATCAAGTCGTGCTGCTCGGTGGGGACGAGAAGGGCCTTCATGACCGCCTCCGGCCGAAGCTGGCCCGCAAACGATCGGGACAGCGGTCGCATAGCCTAGCGCGGTTCGGCAAAATTCCCAATCGGAACACGGACGATGACAAGCAGGATGCGCCGCTCCTGCAAACGACAGCAGCGTTCCCGGCAGCGGGTCGTGCGCGGGTGTTTGGGGGCTTACCGGACGCTCGGCGGGCCCGGCGGCGGCGAAAGCGGAGGCTGCGCGGAAGCCGACGGCCCCGACGCGCTGCCGGGCAAGACGACCACCCGTGTACCCAATGTCACGCGGCCGTAGAGGTCTTCGATGTCGTCATTGAGCAGGCGAATGCAGCCCGAGGACACGAATTGACCGATGGTCGAGGGCTGATTGGTGCCGTGGATGCGATAGAGCGACTTGCCGAGGTAGAGCGCGCGGGCGCCGAGCGGATTGCCGGGTCCGCCCGCCATCATCCGCGGCAGATAGGGCTGGCGATCGATCATCTCGTCGGGCGGATACCAATCCGGCCATTCCGTCATCTTGCTCACGCGCTCGACGCCGGCCCAAGTGAACCCCTGCCGGCCCACGCCGATGCCGTAGCGCATGGCCTTGCCGTGGCCCATCACGAGGTAGAGGTAGGTATTGGGCGTGTCGATGATGATGGTTCCGGCGGGCTCCTTGGTCGCAAGGTCCACCAGCTGCCGGCGCAACTGCGGCGGCAATTCCTTCGGCTGGGCTTCCGGCTGCTCCTCCGGCGGTAGTGCTGCGATCGCCTGGCGTTGCGCAGGATCGATCTCGACCGGCGGGCGCAGCACTCCATCGGGAGTGCCGTAGCGTGCATCGCCCGCGGCGGGAGGACCGGACGGGGCGGGCGCGGGACCAGGCGGATACGCGGCGCTCGGCGCGGGTGGGGCGCCGGGCGGATAGGCCGCGCTCGGGGCGGCCCGATAGGGGGGCGGATATTCCGGGCTGGCGGCGGGAACCGAGCCGGTGTAGGGGGACGGCTGCGCGGGGCTGACCGGATAGGGACCGGACACCCGGGGCGAAGCACCGCCGGGAATCTCCTCCGGCGGCAGTTCGTCATCCGCGAGCTCCGGGGATGCCGGATACGCCGGAACGTGCCGGGGCGCGGCATAGACCGGCGGGGGCCCATAAGGGCCATAGACTGGGGGCGGACCGTAGGGAGGCCCATACGGCGGATAGGGCTGCGCGGTGGCGGGCCCGATCGCAAGCAGGCCCAGTACCAGCACGGCGGTCCCGCAGGCTGCAACGCGAAGCTTCATCGAGCCCTCCTGGGCCAAATCCCGCCTGGTCCGGCGCTAGCGGCGCCCGCGCGGCAGGCCGAAACCGGTTCTATCCTGGTAAATCGCTCAAGATGAGGGCACATTCGTGACAACATCGCGAACGGATGCCTCCATCGGCCGTTGAATCTCCCGGCAGGGGACGGCCCCGTCGCCCCAACCAGGCCCCTATCGGCACATGACATGCTGGAATCCCTTAAACAATTCTTAGCCGACCTGGCCGGCGGCACCAAACCGCAGCACCATTTTCAGGACGGCGACTACCGGCTCGCCGCGGCGGCGCTGCTGATCCACGTCAGCACGATCGACGGCGAAGCCTCGCCGGCCGAGCGCAACAAGCTGCATTCGGTGTTGAAGAACGGCTTCAATCTCGACGACGAGGGGACCGTCGAGCTGATCGACGAAGCCAGCGCGGCCGATCGCGACGCCGTCGATCTCTACCATTTCACCAGCCTGATCAACCGCGCGCTCGACGAGGCCGGCCGGCGACGGATTGTCGAGATGATGTGGGAAATCATCTATGCTGACGGGCGGGTGAGCGAATTCGAGGAGAACGTGATCTGGCGCGCCTCCGACCTGTTGGGAATCTCTTCCCGCGAGCGCATCGAGATCGGCCGACGGATCGCCGCCGAGCGCGCTCCTTCCGGCAACGACCGATGAACGCTCGCGCAAGCACCGCGGGAGCGCGTCGCAGGCATTCAGGTGCGCTGGGAGCCCCGGCCCGATGTCGATCTTTCAACCCGTGACCTTGGTGACGGGCGGCTCGTCCGGGATCGGGGCGGCGCTCGCCCGGGTATTTGCCGAACACGGCCATGAGATCGCGTTGGTGGCGCGGCGCGAGCCGCAACTTGCGGCGGTCGCCGATGCCATCGCGGCGTCGGGAGCCAAGAAGCCGCACGTGATCGCCATCGACCTTGCGCGCAGCGATTCGCCGGCGAGGATCGCGCACGAATTGCTCGCGCGCGGCCTCGAACCCGGCATCGTCGTCAACAATGCCGGGTTCGGCCTGTTCGGTCCGGCGGCGGAACTCGACCGCGCCCAGCAGCTCGACATGATCGACGTCAACGTCCGCACGCTGACCGATCTTTCGCTGCGCTGGATCGACAGTCTGATCCGCCACAAGGGCGGCATTCTCAACGTCGCGTCGCTGGCCGGGTTTCTGCCCGGCCCGGGGATGGCGGTCTATTACGCCACCAAGGCCTATGTGCTGTCGTTCACCGAATCGCTGCACCGCGAGCTCAAGCCCCGAGGCGTCCGGGTCACGGCGCTGTGCCCGGGCCCGGTCAGGACCGAATTCCAGCGCCGGGCCGGCATGGGCGAAAAACTTCCCGGCCTGCTGGTCCGCCCGGCCGACAAGGTGGCCCGGCAAGGCTATGAGGCATTCATGCAGGGGCGTCCGCTCGTGGTTCCGGGATTGGGAAACAAGATCCTGGCCTCGCTGCCGCGACTGCTGCCGCGGAGAGTCACGGCCGGCCTCGTCGCGGCGAGCCAGCGCAATCGCCGCAAGGCGAAATCCAGCGCCTGGCCGCGCCGCCGGCAAGGCCCGACGGAATAGCTTCGAACTGGCAAGGGAACGGCTTAGGGCCTACATTGTCATGGTCGATTCCGTTCCCGGATTGCGATGCCCGATCCCGTCCTGATCATCCTGCACCAGGAGCATTCGACGCCCGGCCGCGTCGGCCAGGCGCTGAAACACCGCGGCTACGCGCTCGACATTCGCCGCCCGCGCCTGGGCGAGCCGCTGCCCGAAACGATGGCGCACCATTCCGGCGCCGTGCTGTTCGGCGGCCCGATGAGCGCCAACGACCGGGAAGACTTCATCCGCCGCGAGATCGATTGGCTGGCGGTGCCGCTCGCGGAGGAGAAGCCCTTCCTCGGGATTTGCCTCGGCGCGCAGCTTCTGGTCCGCCAGCTCGGCGGCCGGGTGTATTTCCATCCCGAGGGCAAGGTCGAAGTCGGCTATTACCCGATCCGGCCGACGGAACTCGGCCGTGCAATGTGCGGCTTCTGGCCCGATCACGTCTATCAATGGCACCGCGAAGGCTTCGACCTGCCGAGCGGTGCGGCGCTGGTCGCGGAAGGCGAATTGTTCCCGGTCCAGGCGTTCCGCCACGGGGCTTGCGCCTACGCCATCCAGTTCCACCCGGAAGTGACCCACGCCATGATGTGCCGATGGACCACGCGGGGCCACGAGCGGCTGGCGCTGCCGGGCGCCAAGGCGCGCGTCGCCCATTTCGAGGACCGCGCCGTGCACGATTTCGGCATCCGCGCCTGGCTGACTAGCTTCCTCGATCATTGGATGGGCCGGGATTTGTCCGGGCGCGCCGAGGCGGCGGAGTAGTCGCACAAGACCGTCGTCCCGGGGCCGAGCGGAGCGAGGAACCCGGGACCTATGACCACCGGATCGGGCCGGATTCGCAGTGTTCATGGGTTCCGGGTTCGCGCCTGTCGGCGCGCCCCGGAATGACGCCGCTCAGGCCGGTCTCGCCCTGACCTTGGCCGGAACGGTCACCGGAGCGAGATTGCCGTCGAGCTCGACGGCCTTGCTCATGAACTCGACGCCCATCGCCTCGAGTTTTCCCATGGTCTCGCGGTCCGTGATGGACCGCGCCAGCCGGAAGCAACGCTCCGCCTGCTCCAGAAAATAGTTCGCATCACGCATGGGTACCCCCTACGCAACTCTGGTCCCCGAACCCCCGGCCCGCGTGCGGCGAGGCACCCAGGGCGCCGCGCCGCGGCCGATAGCCAACCAAGGCTTTGTGGAGACATTGCGACGGGGCGGCCCTGCGTAGCCCGGATGGAGCGTCGCGGAGCGGCGCGAAATCCGGGGACCCTCTCCCCGGATTACGCTTCGCTCCATCCGGGCTCAGGACCCGCCGTACCTACGCCGCCTTGGCGATCGCGGCCTTCTGCAGCACGAAATCGTAGTTCACCTCATAGAACGCGCTTTCGAGCGTCTCGCCGTTCGGCGCCTTGCCGCCGGGGATTTGCTTGAAATCGACGATGAGCGGTTCCTTGACGCCGTACACCACGTCGTTGTCGATATAGCGATCGCCGCGCCGGAACAGATGGGTGACGATGCGGTGGTAGCCGGGCGCCTCGACCACGAAATGGATGTGCGCCGGCCGGTAATGGCTGATGTTCGTGCGCTCGACCAGCTCGCCGACGGTGCCGTCCATCGGGATCGTGTAGGAAATCGGCACGACCGTGCGGATCGCGAACGATCCGTCCGCCCGGGTGCGAAACACGCCCCGCAGCCACGGCCCCTCGACGTCGCGCTGCGCCTCGTAGAGCCCCTCGCCGTCGGTCTGCCACACGTCGAGGCTCGCGCCCGCAACCGGCTTGCCGTCGAGATCGCGCACCGTGCCGGTGACGAAGCAGGGCACGCCCGGCGCGTTTTTCGCCATGTCGGCGCCGTCGGCGAATTCCGGTGAGGCGGGGACGTGGAACGGTCCCTCGACGGTGGTCGGCGTCGCGCCGTTATCCAGGCGGTTGTTGATGGCGTCCATCAGCATGCTGACCCCGAGCACGTCCGAGAACAGGATGAACTCCTGGCGCTTGTCCGTGCACAGCTTGCCGGTGCGCGTGAGCCAATCGATCGCGGTCGCCCATTCCGCCTGGGTCGGCTCGATCTCGCGCACGAACGCGTGAACGTGCTTGACCAGCGCCGTCATGATCTCGCGCAGCCGCGGGTCGGGGATGTTGCTCCAGCGCTCGCGCGCGACGTCGGTCAGATTGCTCTCGGTCACATAGGGCATCTTCAACTCCCGAAGGTTAGACGCGATCGTTCCGGCTCGGCCGTCCTGAGGCGCGAGCGCCGTCCTTCGAGGCTCGGCGTTTCGCGCACCTCAGGATGACGGCGCTAGCCTCGAAGGACGGTCTCGAGCTCGCGCCGGACGATTGCCGCGCCGGCGGCCATCGCCTGCATCTTACCAAAGGCGGTCTCCCGCGCGAGATACTTCAGCCCGCAGTCGGGTGCGACAATGATGCGTTCCGCGGGCACGAACCTCAGCGCCCGCCGGATGCGCTCCGCCACCGTTTCCGGGCGCTCCACCGCCGGATCGGAGAGATCGAGCACGCCCAGGATGATGGTCTTCGACGGCAGCGTTTTCAGCACGGAGCAGTCGAGCGCGGGTTGCGCGGTCTCGATCGAGATCTGGCGGGCGGCCGATTGCTCGAGCTCAGCCAGGAACGAATAACCGGAAGGTTTTTGCTGCACCATCGCCGCATAGCCGAAGCAGATGTGGACCGCCGTGGTGTCTTCGATTGCTTCGAGCGCCCGGTTGAGTGCCGCAACGCCGTAGCGCCGCGCCCGGTCCGGCCGCGCCTGCATCCACGGCTCGTCGATCTGCACGACGTCGACGCCGGCCGCGAACAGATCGCGGATTTCCGCGTTGACCGCCGCCGCGTAGTCGAGCGCGAGGAGCTTCTCGTCGCGGTAGAAATCGTCCTGGCACTGCTGCGCCATGGTGAACGGGCCCGGCACCGTCATCTTGATGGCGCGATCGGTGTTGGCCCGCAGGAATTGCGCGTCGCGGATCTCGACCGGATGCCGGCGGCGGATTTTTGCCACCACGCGCGGCACCGGGATCGACGCTCCGCTGCGGCTCGTAATGGTACCGGGGTTGTCGAGATCGATGCCGTCGAGCGCCGTGGCGAAGCGGTTGGAATAGCTCTCGCGCCTTGTCTCGCCGTCGGTGACGATGTCGAGGCCGGCGCGCTCCTGATCGCGGATCGCCAGGAGGGTGGCGTCGTCCTGCGCCTGCTCGAGGAATTCTGGCGCAACGCGCCACAGTTCCTGCGCCCGCACCCGCGGCGGCATCTGCTTGGCGAGTTTTTGGCGGTCGATCAGCCAATCGGGCTGCGGGTAGGACCCGACCAGCGAAACGGGGAGCAACTTGTTCGGCAAGATACTCACATCACGCGGCGGATACGACGAAGCCGGCGCGCGGGAAATGCACGTGCACGGCGCCGACCTGCGGGTCGGCGCGCTTGATCACGATCTCCTGCGCGTTCGAGCGCACGAGCTCGCCCGTAACCGGGTCCTTGCCGACGTCGTCGGGCGTCACCTTGACCTTTTGGCCCGGCTTGCGGCCGGCGGGATCCGAAGCATCCGCCGCCGCCGGCGCCGCGGCGGGAGTCGCGGCTTTGGCGATCTCGAGCGCGCGCTGCGAACTGAGCTCGCTGCGCCGGCCGTGACCGATCGCCGCCATGCGCTCGGCCCAGGCCAGCAGGCGAGAAAACTCGCCGAGCGGCGCCGCCGACTTTCCGGCGTTGCGCTGGACGAACCAGACGCAATGATAGGCGGCAAGGTCGGGCGTCCCCGCTTGCTCCCCGAGCAAAAATTTTCGCCCGTCGGCGAGCGCCCGGTCGAGCCAACCGAAATGCGCGCGCAGCTGGTCGAGCTGGTAGGGCAGCGCGGCCTTCATGGCAGCCGGATCGAAATTGCGCCCGGAGAACTTGGCGCGGTCCTGCTTGAAGTCCTCCGGCAGCTGATCGGCAATGTGGGCGAAGCCGACGATCACCGACGGCGTGAACATCGCCTTCTCGGCCCACCAGGCGAGCGCGTCGCCGACGCCCGGATGCGGATTGAGCGGCGGCTCGGGATCGATCGCGTCGATCTCGCGCAGGATGCGCTGGGTGTCGCAATAGACGTCGGCGCCGATCTGCATCACCGGCGTTTTGCGATAGCCGCCGGTCAGCGGCATCAAGTCGGGCTTCGGCATGATGCGCGGGATCTCGACCGACGACCACGCCAGCCCCTTGATGCCGAACGCGACCCGGATCTTCTCCGCATAGGGCGAGGTTTCGTAATGGTGCAGGATGATGTCGGCCATGCTGGTCTCCGGCGCCGCCTTGTATGCAGCAGAGGCCGCAGCCTAGCACGGCGCCCGGGCCGCATACGCTCTT
>WNFD01005301.1_pt1 | contig 13300 bp, 12 predicted proteins | sample 5400491 | NCBI WGS metagenome assembly WNFD01 (sample SAMN13153343, study PRJNA577476) | soil metagenome | isolation source: 120 cm saprolite under Douglas fir tree site 2 hole 2 replicate 2 | place: USA:California | collected 2015-04-18 | reverse complement strand
CGACGCCTGATACTCGTCGAACTGCGGCCATTCAAACGCCGGGGCCTGCCCGGCCAGCAGGCTTTCGTAATTCCGCAGCGGCGCCAGCGATGTCTTCGGAAGCCCCTCGCCGTCGCCGAGATAGATCCAGCCCTCGACCGTCCTGAGCCGCGGCGCGATGCGTTCGGCGATCGGCCGGGTCGCCTCGTCGACGCAGATCCATTTGTCCTCGGCGTGATTGACGATGAAGACGATCTGGTCCTCGAACAGGCGCGGATTGATGGTGTGGAGCACGGCGCCGATGCCCGACACGCCGTAGAACAGTTCGAAATGCCGGTGCGTGTTCCAGGCGAGCGACCCCACGCGATCGCCGCTCTGGACGCCGAGCGCCAGCAGGGCCTTGGCCAGCTGCTTGACGGCATTTCCATGATCAGTCCGCGCATGCCGCTTCTCCCCTATTTCCTGGTCAGCGGACGAGGCCGGCCGACCGAAATTCGCCGATCGCCTCGGCCGAATAGCCGAGTTCACCCAGCACTTCGTCCGTATGCTCGCCGAGCCTGGGCGCGCGACGGCGCAGGGTTGACGGCGTTGTTCCGAACGCTGTCATGAAGCCTAGGTGACGCAACGTCCCGAACTCCGGATCGTCGGCCTCGAAGAAGGCGCCGTTGTGCCGGACCTGGGGATCGGAAAAGAAGGCATCGATGTCGTTGACCGGTGCGAAGGGCACTTGATGCTGGCGGGCCAGCGCCAGGAACTCCTGCGTCGACAGGCGCGCGATATCGGCCCTGAGCTCGACATGGAGAGCGCCGAAGTTCGAGGTGCGCGCGGCGGGAGTGGCAAAACGTGGGTCATCGGCAATGTCGTGGCGATCCAGCACCGCGCAAATCCCGCGAAACTGGTTGTCCTGCAGAACGAGACCGATGACGTGGCCGTCGCGCGTCTCGAAGACCCGATAGACGTCGCGCACCACCGCTTCGGGCGCATCCGCATTCTGAAAGGTGTAGTTGTGCATGCGCTCGGGCAGGATGAAGGCGGCCCAGGTGTCGAGCATCCGCGTATTGATCCGCTGCCCGCAGCCGCTGGTGTGGCGGTGATTGAGGGCCGCCAGGATGGCCATCGCTGCCGACATGGCCGTCACCTTGTCGACGATGGGATTTCGGATCGGCATGGGCGGTCCATCGGCGCCCTGGACGGGCATGAAGCCCACCAGCCCCTGGATCACCTGGTCGTAGGTCGGTTGGTCGGCATAGGGCCCCTCGTCGCCCACGCCATTGATCGCCGCGTAGATCAGCCCGGGGTTGCCGTCTCGCAGCGACGCATAATCGAGGCCGAGGCGCGCGGCGACGCCGGGACGGAAATTTTCGATGAAGACATCAACGCCCGTCGCAAGCTCACGCGCGAGCGTTCGGCCCTGGTCCGTCTTCAGGTCGATGGAAATACCGCGCTTGTTGCGGTTCATTTGCATGAAATAGCCGGACATGCCGCGGTAGAGCGGCGGGAAGGCGCGCAGCATGTCGCCCTCCGTACTCTCCAGCTTGACGACGTCCGCGCCGAGATCGCCTAAAAGACGGCCGCACATCGGCCCCGACACGACCGTCGACAGATCGAGAACTTTTATGCCGGCACAGGGACCGCTGGTCATTTCCTGGCGACGTCGAGGCGGATCACGTCACCCAGGGCGACGAACTTCTCGCCGTCGAACTGGCAGAGCTGCATGGCGTGGAACGCCAGATAATCGTCGGGCGAGTTGCTGAGCGTGATGCCGGGCAGCAGCATGGGCGCCACGACGTCTTTCAGGCTGGTCGCCTGCTTTAAAACATTCTCGCGCGTCAGGTCGTCGCCGCAGGCCTTCAGCACCCGGGTGATCATGAAGGAATTGATGTAGCCCGGCACCGCCGTGTTGTCCTCGATGTTGAGGTTCGGCATGTATTTCTTGGTGAACTTCACGTACTCGATGACGTCGGCGTCGCTGAGTGTCGTCGAATCGGTCGGGTGCTTCTCCCAGCGCGCCGTGATGATGCCCTTCGACCGTTCGGCGCCCGCCGGGATCAGCGTGCCGCCGACGGCCGCGGAGACGCTGGCGAGAATGTGCAGGACCGGCCGCCAGCCGAGATCGTAGGCCTTGCGGATGCCCTGGGCGGCGAACTTCGAGGTGGTGAACTGCACCAGCGTGTCCGCGCCGGCGCCCTTGAGATCGATGATCTGGCTGTCGACGCTGGGATCCGTCAGCTCGTTGCTGACCTCGCGCACGATCATCGTCTTGGCCTTGTCGCCCAGGCCTTTCTTCAGGCCGAGGAGGAAATCCTTGCCGAGATCGTCGTTGATATAGAGCACGCCGATCTTGGCGCCGGGATGCTTGGTGAGGATGAATTTCGCGAAGATCTCGCCCTGCCCGACATAGGTCGGATAGAGCGGCACGATCCAGGGAGTGTTCTTGGGATCGTTGAAGCGATCGGCGCCGGAGGTGAGGAACAGGTTCGGCACCTTCTTGCTGTTGAGATACTTCTGCACCGAGGTGTTGGGCGCGGTGCCGAGGAAGCCGGCGATGAACAGGACGTTGTCGTCCTCGACCAGCTTGCGCGTCTGCTCGAGCGCCTTGGGCGGATTATAACCGTTGTCGAGCGAGATCAGATTGATCTTGCGGCCGTTGATGCCGCCCTGGTCGTTGATCATATTGAAATAGGCGGTTTGGGCATGGCCGTAGACGCCATAGGCCGACGCAGGTCCGCTGTAGGGCGAGGTCGTGCCGAGCTTGATCTCGGTGTCGGTGACTCCGGGACCATAGTCCTTGGCCCAACTCGTGCCGGCGCCGCCGGCGGAGAGCGCCGTGCCGCCCAGCGCGGCCAGCAGCGTGCGTCGCTTCATGTCTGTCGTCATGTCGTCCTCCCACATGAAGGCCTGTCGGGCCCTGCTCTTTTGTGGCGATGATCGACCGTGGGTCTGCCGCGTGCAAGAAAAATCTAACAAGTGGTAGTTATTTTTTGCGTCGGCGTAAACGGCGCGAGTCCGGCAATGGCCGTCCCGGGATCGGATCGTGGCGTTTAGGACCTGGTCGGTTGCTTGATGATGCCGCCGCCGAGAAGACGCATCAGCTCGTCGGCGATGTCGTCCGGCGTCATCGGACCGTCGGGGTCGTACCATTCGGCGACCCATGTCAGCGCGCCCATGCTCAGCATGCGCACCACGGAAAGATTGAAGCCGGGGCGCAGCATCCCCTTCTTCCGCGCCTCCTGCAGCAGGTTGGCGAAGATGGCGGCGTATTCGCGCTCCTGCTTCATATGATGATCGCGCAGCCGCTTGGGCAGCCGTCGGATGGCTTTTAGCCGCGACGAGAAGTGCTCCTGGATGGTGTACTTGAGATGGGCGCCCAGGGCGGCGCGCAGGCGCACCAGAGGCGGGCTGTTAGCTCCTGCGTCGTCGATCGCCTGGAGAACGGCCTTGCGGGCACCGCCGACACCGCTTTCGAGCACGGTGCGGATGATCTCGTCCTTGGAATCGAAGTGATAGTAGATGCTGCCGGCCTTCATCCGGGCCGATGCGGCGATGGTGCGCAGGGTTATGCGGTCGGATCCATGCTCCTGGATGAGGCGCTTGGTCACCTCGATCAGGCGCGCCCTGGTCTTGTCCGCCTTGGTGGCGCCGTTCTTTCTGGCTTTGACGAACTGCTGCATCACTCGCCGAAGCTTATAGGAGTGGCCTCACTGAGCGTCCAGCCCGAGGAAGCGTCGGGCGGCGTCCGACCACAGCGTGTCGCCTTGGGCGACGACACCGGCGACGCTGCCGATGAAGGCGGCCGGCTCGCGCTGCTCGATGAGATAGGGATAGTCGGTGCCGGCGAAGACCTGTCCCGGTGCGACGTGGTTGGCCAGATGCGCGAGATACTGCGCGTCGTAGACCAGGCTGTCGTAGAAGAAGCGCGCGGCATAGCTCTTGGGCGAGCGCGGCAGCTTGCCCTCGAAGCCCTTGGTGGCCTGCCAGCCGTGCTCCAGGCGATGCAGGATCGGGGCCAGGACGCCGCCGCCGTGGCTGAAGCCGAAGCGTAGGCGCGGGAAGCGTTCCGGAACGCCGGCCATGATCATGCTGGCCGCGCACAGGGCGGTATCGACCGGGAAGGCGGCGAAGGGCACCAGGTTCGGCGTCGCCGCCAGATGCGGCGCCTGCAGGGGATGCAGGGCATGCACGAACACGGCGAGCCCGAGCTCCTCGGCCGCGGCGAAGAACGGGTCGAACCGGCGCTCGCCGAGATAGCGGCCGTTGATGTTGCTGCCGACCTCGACGCCGCTGAGGCCAAAGCGTTCCTTGACGAGCCGCAGTTCCTCGGCCGCCGGCTCGGGGTCCTGCAGAGGGACGCTGCCCAAGCCGTAGAAACGATCGGGCCGCTCGGCCACCATCCCGGCGATCGCGCCGTTGACGTAGCGGGCCAACTCGGTCGCCGGCGCTGTATCGAGCCAATAGGACAGGAGCTCGGGCATCGGCGACAGCACCTGAGCCGCCACTTCATCGCGATCCATGTCGGCGACCCTGCGGCCGACGTCCCAGGAACGCTCGTCGATCTCACGGAACGGCTTGGCGCCCATCAGGACCGTCGCCGCGGTCATGCTCTGGCACTGCACGCACGGCCATTTATCGATGCCACCGCCGGTCGGGTCGGCCGGCAGCGTGCGTGGCACGATGTGCGAGTGCACATCGATGAGGCGGGGCTTTGCCAAGGCGATCAGATGATGATGGTGAGCTTGCCCGGATAGAGCATGTCCATGCCCAGCACCGAGCGCTTGGACTTGATCTTCCACGGGCTGGCCGTGCAGTCGATCCGATAGAGATGCTTGCCGTAGTAGGTATCGACCACGCCGCGTTTGGCCCGGTAGGTGATGAAATTGCAGGTCACATCGGCGACATCGGCCGTCATTGCCGTGATGCGCACGTTGCTGATCATGTGACGCTGGCGCGAGCGCGGGAATTCGGAGTGTGCCTCCTTCTTCGTCAGGCGCACCACGCGCTCGCGCAATCGCACATAGTCGTCAGCGATATAGAACAGCGACGTCGCCGGATCGGCGTCATCTTCCCCCGTCGGCGGTATCTCGTAGGTGGCGCCCTCGGCGAACAGCGCAAACCATTCCTCGATGCGCCATTCGTCTAAAAGATCCGCCTCGAGGTAGAGGAAATCCTCGATCTTGGCGCGCAGGGTCGGATCGTCCTTCGCCAGGCCCTGCGACAGGCTTACATCGGCATTCATGCGGCACCTGCCATGCGCTGGCGCCACTGACGCCAGAAAGAGCGCATCTGCTCCTCGTCGTCGTTCTTGGGCGGCCCGACCCGCGGCATGCCCTTGGAAATGTCGTTCCAGGCAACCTCGCGCTGGTTGCGATAACCGCGCTGGCAATTCTCCAGGGCCTCCTGATCGTCCGGCGTGGCGAAGCCGCCCGGTCCCAGAAACTCCAGGAAATTGAACAGCCGGAGCTTGCGCAATTCGTGGTCCTCGTCGCGCGCGCCGAGCGCCCAGGCGCTCACCGTCATGCGATTGGCCGCGTCGGGATAGAAGGTCCGCACGGTGATGGCCATGATATCGTTGATCACCAGGTTGGGGAAGATCACCATGTTGCGGCTGGTCTCGGCGATGCGCAGGCCACGCTCCTCGCCGAAGCGCTGGATCAATCCCTGGCGGATTCGTTCGACGAGCTCGCGATTCGCCTCGCCCCACGACGGCACCCAGCGGGCGATCGGCCGCCCCCAGGGCGAGGCGTATTCGATGACGGCATGGCCGTTGCCAAGGCTCGTCATGCCTTTGGCGTTAAAGCCATCCGAGCGCAGGCTACCGATATTCTGCAGGTAGTCGAAGTACGTGCTGTGCACGGGGAAGCCATGAAAGGCGTCGATGCTGTTCTCCGCCAAAAGCTTCCAGTTGGCGTTGATGATGTATTGCTGGCCGCTGCCCACGATCTCCATTTCGACTTCGCCCTGGTCGGCGACCAGGTCGATATACTCCTTGGCGCCCGCGAGGTAGTCGCTGAGCGACATGGCGTTGTGGTCGAAATTGACGAACCAGAAATCGCGATAGCTTTCGAGCCGGGGCACCTGGGCCAAGTCGGCGCAGCCGCCGCCATAGTGCTCCTTGCCGTAGTTGCCTTCCTCGAAGCGCGAAGCGAAGCGGCCGTTCACGTTGAACGACCAGCCGTGATAGAAGCAGCGAAACGACAGCGCGTTGCCCTTCTTCTCGCGCACCACCATGGCGCCGCGATGCGGACAGGTATTGAGGAACGCGTGGACGGCGCCGCCGCGATCGCGATTGAAGATGAGCTCACGGCCGCCCACGGCACGCGTGACGAAGTCGCAGGTGTTGCGGATCTCGGAGCTGTGGCCGAGATAGAGCCAGCAGCGGTCGAAAATCTGCCGCCGCTCCTGCTCGAGGATCGCCTCGTCGGTGAAGGCGCGCCGGGCGACGCGGAACAGGTGCCGTTGCCGGTCTTCGACGACCATGTCCGAGCTGGTCAGAGGCAGTCCCGGATTTGGCAAGGTGATGTCCATCGCGTCCTCCATCCCTACGATTCGGCGTATTTATCTAACGCTTGTTCGAAATTATATATCCCTGCCAGACCTGTGGTCAACGATGCAAGGCAGACACTAGGCGGCTTTCTTTTCGACCATGTCCATTACGCGTGAGCGGTGGGCGCGGGCGTTGCCGAACAGCTCGGCGTTGGCGCGGGCTCGCTTGAAATAGAGGTGATTCTTCATCTCCCAGGTGAAGCCGATGGCGCCGAAGATCTGGACGCTGCGGTGGGTTGCCGACACGTAGGCGTCGCTCGAATAGGCCTTGGCCATCGCCGCGGCCAGAGACGCCCGGCCATCGTCTTCGGACAGCGCCCAGGCGGCATAGAGCATGGCCGTCGTCGAGCACTCGGCCAGCCCCAGCATGTCGGCCAGCGCATGCTTGATCGCCTGGTTGGCGCCGATCGGACGGCCGAAGGCGGTGCGCTCCTTGGCATAGTCGACGGTCATTTCGAGCACGCGTTGCACGCCCGCTGCGTTCTCGGCCGCCAAAGCGAACAGGATGCGGTCGCGCAGCCACGGCCACAGGGTCGCGTCGCCGGCCGCCAAAGGTTCGGCGACGGCATCCTTGAAACGCACGTCGCAGACCTGTCGCGTCACGTCACGCCATGGCAGCTGATCGGCCTGGACCGCCTCTTGCTTCGCGTCGACGAGGAAGAACGCGCGACGCCTCGAGGTTTCGTCCACGGCCGCAACCACCAGCCAGTCGGCAGCGGCGGCATCGATGACGAAGGATTTTACGCCGGTAATGAGATGGGGCGCGCCGCCCTGCTTGCGGGCCACTGCCTCGCGACCCGGCCCGTCGGTTGCGCCATTCGATTCGGCAACGGCAAGCGCCAGCTTGGCCGTGCCGGCAGCGACTTGCGGCAGAATCCGCTCCTTCTGCTCCTGCGAGCCACCCTTCTGGAGCGCCCAGGCACCGAACAGCGTGCCGAGGAAAGGGCTTGGCGCGAGCGTGCGGGCCATCTCGCCCAGGACCATCGCCAGATCGATGCAGGAGAGCCCTAGGCCGCCGAAGGCCTCGTCGATGACCAGGCCCTGCCAGCCCATGGCCGCGACCTTCGTCCAGTTGCCGGCATAGTCGGCGTCGGCGGCGGTGGCGCCCGGCACCAGAACGCGCGCGAGCGAGATTTCCTTTTCAAGGAAGGTGCGTGCCGATTGCTGCAGCACCAGATTGTCTTCGCTGAGGGCAAAATCCATCGGTCTCTCCCTCACCCCGCCTTGCCGCGGGTCTCAGACCAGGGAACGCGCGACGTCGGATCGGCTTCCCGCGGCAGGCCGAGCACCCGCTCGGCGACCACGTTCTTGAGGATTTCCTGCGTGCCGACGCCCAGGGTTACAGCCGGGCTGAACCAGAAGGCATAGTCCCAGTCCTCGAAGGTGCCCTTGCCGCCGAGCTGCGAGGGGAAGGGCTGCTCGCCGGCGATCAGCCCGCGCGCGCCCTGCGCTCGCTTGGCCAGCTCCACCACGCGCTGGCCGTGCGGTGCGGCCAGCATCTTGCGGATGGCACCCTCGGGTCCGGGCGTACGGGCGTTCATGCGGTCGCTCAGCGCCCGCCAGGCGAGCAGCCGCAGGATCTCGCCTTCGATGTAGATATCGCCGGCTTCGTCGCGCAGCGCGCCGTCCGACAGGGCGCCGATTTCGGCCAGGCCTTCGACCAGTTCGCGCGCCGAAGGGCCGCTGCCCCAGATCGCGCCGGGCTTGGAGAGGGCGACGCGCTCGGTCTGGAGCTGCGTCATGCTGAGCGCCCAGCCCTCGCCCTCCTTGCCCAGCAGGCGGTCAGCCGGGACACGTACGTCGTCGAAGAAAACCTCGTTGTATTCGTTCTCGTCACCCGACATGTCGATGATCGGCCGCACCGTCAGGCCGGGACTGTCCATGTCGATCAGGAATTCCGACAGGCCCTGGTGCTTGGGCAGGTCGGGCTGGGTGCGGGCGACCAGCACGCCGACCTTTGCCTTGTGCGCAAGCGACGTCCAGATCTTGTGGCCCTTGACGACGTAGTGATCGCCGTCGCGCCGGGCGACGGTGCGGAGCGCGCCAAGATCCGAGCCGCCCGCGGGCTCGCTGAACAGCATGCACCACAGTTCCTCCCCGGAGAGAGCCGGCGGCAGCAGTCGCTGGCGCTGCGCTTCGGTGCCGTGCGTCAGCAGCGACTGGGCGCAGTTGTTGATGGCGACCGGATTGCGCGGCGGTATCACCCCGGCGCGCTTCATCTCCTCGTCGATGATGAGCTGCAGCTCGGGGTCTGCCCCGAGCCCCCAAGGCTTGGGCCAGTGCGGCACGACATAGCCCGCTTCGGCAAGATCGCGGCCGCTGGGTTGCGGGTTGGCCTCGAACCATGCCCGCACCCCTTTACGTTTGGGATGGTCCTCGCCCGGCAATTCGAAATCCATGGCGCCGCTCCATTCTGTCCGCGATGCTCTCGACAGACGAATTTGGAGTCAACAAAATTAACTAACAAATGTTCGATTTTTATGGCGCAAGCCGCCCTGCGGTCCTAGGCTACGGACGACGACGGAGGCGGCGATGGACGACAGGGCAATCAGCCAAGCGGTCGCAAATCCCCGGACCTATGTGGATCAGCACGCCTATGACGCGCTGTTTGGCGGCCTGCGCCGGGACTCGCCGGTGCACTGGACGACGCCCGACGGCTATCGGCCGTTCTGGATGGTGACCAGGCATGCCGACATCATGGAGATCGAGCGGCAAAGCGATCGGTTCGTGAACGAACCGCGGCTCATCCTCAGCACGATCGAAGACGAACGGCGCATGGAGGCGGCCAAGGGCGCGGTGCTGCGAACGCTCGTGAACATGGACAACCCCGATCACCGCCTGTTCCGCGCCATTGCGCAGGCCTGGTTCATGCCGCCCAACCTGCAAAAGCTCGAGGCGTGCGTGGCGGCGCTGGCGCGCGAGTTCGTCGACCGCATGGCGACCATGGATGGCGACTGCGACTTCGCGCGCGACGTCGCCAACTGGTATCCGCTGCGCGTGATCATGACGATTCTCGGCGTGCCGGCGGAGGACGAGCCCCTGATGCTGCGCCTCACCCAGGAGCTGCTGGGCTCGAGCGACCCCGACATGAAACGCCAGGGCGCGCGGCGCGGTACCTACCAGGATTTCCTCGACTATTTCGCCCAGGTAACCGCCGACCGCCGGCGCAATCCGCGCGACGACGTCGCCACCGTGATCGCCAATGCCGAGATCGACGGCAAGCCGATCGGCGAGCAGGAGGCGATGTCCTACTACGTCATTATCGCGACAGCGGGCCACGACACGACGAGCTCGATCACCGCCGGCGGTCTTTTAGCGCTGCTCCAGTATCCCGAAGCCATGGCCCGCCTGCGTGCCGACCCACGCTTGCTGCCGACCGCAGTCGAGGAAATGGTGCGCTGGGTCTCGCCCGTAAAACATTTCTTCCGCACCGCGACGGAGGACTACGTGCTGCGCGGCCAACAGATCAAGGCCGGCGACAGCCTGATGATGTGCTATCCCTCAGGCAATCGCGACGAAGAGGTGTTCACCGATCCCTTCCGCTTCCAGATCGACAGGTCACCGAACCGGCATCTCGCCTTCGGCTTCGGCCCCCATCTCTGCCTCGGCATGCATCTGGCGCGACTCGAGATTCGCGCCTTCTTCCGCGAGCTGCTGCCGCGCCTGGATCATATCGAACTGGCCGGCGACCCGGCCTGGGTCGAAGCCAACTTCGTGAGCGGCCTCAAGCGCCTGCCGGTGCGCTATGCCATGTCGAAGGCGGCCGCGTAGGAGCATAGGGTGTCGGCCGATCCCCTTGTCATTATCGGCGCGGGCCAGGCCGCCGGCCAGCTCGTCGCCAGTCTGGCGCAGGAGGGATTTGCCGGGGACGTGATCGTGGTCGGCGACGAGCCGCATCCACCCTATCAGCGCCCGCCGCTGTCGAAGAAGTTCCTCGCCGGTGAAATCGAGCTCGACCGACTCTATGTGAAACCAGAAGCGTTCTATGCCAAGGCTGGGACGAGGCTGATGCTGGACACCCGCGTCGCCGGCATCGATCGGCAGGCACGCGCGATCGTCAGCGAAGCCGGTCCGACCCTTCGATATTCGACCCTCGTCATCGCCACCGGCAGCCGCCCTCGTGCCCTGACCTTGCCTGGCGCCGACCTGGAAGGCGTGATGTACCTGCGCACCATCGCCGACGTGGAGGCGATCCGCCGATACCTCGAGCCGGGGCGGCGTCTCGTGATCGTGGGTGGCGGCTATATCGGCCTCGAGCTTGCCGCGGTCGCAGCCAAGCGCGGCGTGCTGGTCACCGTCCTCGAACAGGCACCGCGGGTCATGGCGCGCGGTGTGGGTTCGATCGTTTCGGCCTTCTACGAGCGCCTCCATCGCGAGGAGGGTGTGATGATCGCGACCGGCACAGCCGTCCTCGGCTTCGAAGGCAACGGCCGGGTCGAGCATGTGATCTGCGACGGCGCGCGGATTGCGGCTGACCTGGTCGTCGTCGGCGTCGGGGCGATCCCGAACACCGAGCTGGCCCGCGAGGCTGGCCTGGCCGTCGACAACGGCATCGTCGTCGACGCGCAATGCCGCACGCAGGATCCGGTCATTCACGCCATCGGCGATTGCGCCAGCCAGCTTCACCCGCTGCTGGACCAACGCCTGCGCCTGGAGTCCGTACACAGCGCCCTGGACCAGGCCAGGATGACGGCGGCGGCAATCTGCGGACGACCGCAGCCGCTCCTCCAGACTCCCTGGTTCTGGTCAGATCAGTACGACGTGAAGCTGCAGATGGCCGGGCTATCGGCAACTCATGACAAGGTCGTCGTGCGCGGCGATCCCGATCGCGGCCGCTCGTTTGCCGTATTCTACTTGCGTCAGGGTGTATTGATCGCCGCCGACGCGGTAAACCGCGCTCCGGAATTCATGATGTCCAAGCAGCTCATCGCCGAGCGGGCGCAGGTCGATCCGGCAAAACTGGGTGACGAGCAGGTGGCCATGAAGGAAGTTCGGCTTTAGGAAACAGCGAGTCATGGCGAAGATCATTTTCGAAGAACCGGGCGGCAATGAACACGCCGTCGACATCGCCGACGGCCTGTCGATCATGGAAGGTGCCGTCAAGGACATGGTCGTGGGTATCGACGCCGACTGCGGCGGCGCCTGTTCCTGCGCCACATGCATGGTTTACGTCTCCGAGGAATGGCGCGACCGCCTGCCGCCCAAGGACTCGACGGAAGAGGCAATGCTGGAATTCTGTCCGCACGTCGACGAGACGTCGCGCCTGTCCTGCCAGATCAAGGTCGCTGCCGCGCTCGACGGCTTGCGCCTAAAAGTACCGCAGAGCCAGCACTAGGCGGCGAACTTTTCTAGAGCAGATCCGCTACCGCCGCCCGGTAGCGCGTGATCGCGTTCAGGTGCTCGGCATAGCTCTTGCCGGCGATGCGCTTGTGATGCGCACTCACGTAAGTGGTGTGCGCATTGATGTGCGTCACGCCAGCCTTCTTCCAGAAGCTGAACTCGCGCCGCCAGTCTTCCTCGCCGCCGATGCCGGGCGATACCCAGACTTCCAGACCCACCGAGGCGGGATCGCGCCCCGCCGCGCGGATCATCGTGCGCAGCTTGTCGAAGGCCTTCAGCGCGTCGTCGCCGGCTGGATAGGCAAGCGGCATGAAACCGTCGCCGTATTTGGCCGTGCGCCGGAACGTCGCCTCGGCATGGCCGCCGAACCAGATCGGCACGCGGCCCGACTTCGGCCGCGGATTGATGCCGCCATCGTCGAGCTGGTGAAACGCGCCGGAAAACTTCACATGCGGCTTAGCCCACAGCGCCTGCATGAAGCGCACCTGTTCCTCGGAGCGCTTGCCGCGGGTATGGAAATCCGCGCCCAGGCCCTGGAACTCGATCTCGTTCCAGCCGACGCCGATGCCCAGGCGGAAGCGCCCCTCGCTGAGCGCGTCCAGGCAGGCCGCCTGCTTGGCCACCAGCGCTGCCTGGCGTTGCGCCAGGATCAGCACGCCGGCGGCAAAGCCGACCTTGCGCGTGACGCCGGCCAGGAAGGCGAACAGCACGAACGGATCGTGATAGGCCGTGGCCGTGGTACCCATACGGCGGCCGCCATGGTCCTTGTTGGGATCGCCGCCCAGCACGTGATCGGGGGCGACGAGATAGTCGTAACCCAGCCCCTCCGCCGCCTGCGCATAATCGCGCAGGACAGTGGGACCGGTGCCGATATCGCCGACCGGCAGGGACGCACCGAGTTGCATGGTCTGTCCTCTCACTCCGCCGCAGCGGCCTTGGCGGGCTTCAGGTCGGTTGAATATTTGAGATGGACCGGCGCGTTTGATTCGAACGGACTCTTGAGGTCAAGGCTCTTGGCGATCTCGCGGATCGCCGGGAAGACCTCCTGGCCTATAAGCCTGATGCAGGTGAGCGAGTCTTCCTGGCTCACCATTCCGTCGTTGCCCCACAGCGCCAAAATGCCCGGCCGCGTCTCCTCCAGGATGCGCTTCAGCTTGGCGATCACCGTCTTGGGCGTGCCGGCGATGATGCGCAGGTCAGCCATCTGCTGCTCGAAGCTGGTATTGCCCCGCGGGTTGATGGCGCGCCCGGCGGCGAACTCGACGAAGGCGCGGCGGTTCGTCGGCGAGCCGTAGCCCGACGGCGTGCTCCATACCGGGTGGGCAAGGCCGGTGAACTCGCCCTGCATCCAGCGGAACTGCTTGGCGTTCTCGATCGCCTTCTCCTCGTTGTCGGAGACATGGACCTGGATCAGGTAGCCGCGATTCTCCGGCCCGCCGAC
>WNFD01005864.1_pt1 | contig 13306 bp, 11 predicted proteins | sample 5400491 | NCBI WGS metagenome assembly WNFD01 (sample SAMN13153343, study PRJNA577476) | soil metagenome | isolation source: 120 cm saprolite under Douglas fir tree site 2 hole 2 replicate 2 | place: USA:California | collected 2015-04-18 | reverse complement strand
AGTAATGGTCATCCGCGCTGGCACTCGTGTGCCGAGATGTGCTTACGACGTGATGAATAGAGTTTGGCCACTCGTGGACTTGTTGAAATTCAACCCATTGCGGAGCACGAGTCTAAGGCCCTCATGCTTACCAGCAGGGGGCGAGCCAAGCAGGCACTCAACAATCAGTACCCCATCTCCGATACCGGATAGGCTGACCGCAAACAGGGCTTGGCCCCCGTGGAAGCTTGGCGGCGTCCCCTGTGGCGTACCATTGCCATAATCCACAAAGCCAAGGATTCTAATCACTGTCCACGTGCCCGACGCTACCGTATTTCCAGCGGAGTCAGTAATCGTGTAACTGCCTGCTCCGCTCGCCGTTTTGTCCGGACCAGCCTTGAACGAGCCCGTACCCGAGAAGCTGACGGTGCTTCCGTCCGACGCGGTGGCAACATCGGGACCCTCGAGCGGCGGTACGCCCAAAAGGAACAGATAGGGATCGTGGTTACCATGGGCGTTCTGCGCCCACGCATGCGGTAAAAACACCAGCAGACCCAGGGCTAAGGCTAGAAGCAAAAATCGTTGTCTCATGGGCTTGCTCCTTTCTTTTGCAATGACACTTAAAGATTATGTGAGTTACACTCCGTGCGCGGCCGGCTCAGTCGATCCACCGGCAAGAGAGAAGTGGGTGGTACGCCTGAGCGGGATAAGTCTATCCTCAAAACGGCTTCTGTCAAGGCAAATCACCGGCGTGCACACCCTGAATGCCGCGCCAGGCGGCGCTTTCGCGGCTAGGTTGGTGAGCGCGGAAGGAATCGAACCTTCAACCTACTGATTAAGAGTCAGCTCGCAGAAGTTGCTGCAAAACGCATGAACACGCAGCTCCGACAATAACTTAGAAGAATTGCCGCCCGCACGAATGGCTCTTCAAGACCGTTGAAAAAGCTTGAGAAATCGAAGCGGATTGAATGCCGTTGGACACAAAATGGACACAGCTGATTCGCGCGAAAGCCTAGGGCCGAGCTTCGTGCCCGAAGCAAGCGCCATCGGTGGGCCAGTTCCCGCCACGTGATCAGCTTAATCTTCTGTTGAGCCAGAATGTCGCGAAACTGGTCGCTGGTAAAAAAATCGTAGTCGCGCTGCCTCCAGGCCGAACCCCAGGTGGAGCGTTCCCTGGTGGCCGCGCGCAGTTCTTCATCGTCGAAACCGGGGTGGATGACGAACTCGCTCACGCCGGGTTTCAAGTTTTTCAGCGCTGTAAGGTAAAACTCGGCCCATTTTTCCGGTGGAACTTCGGGTTCAATCGTGACCGTATGGTCTAGCACGATATCGCCCGGACCGAGGCTCTCCTGCAGATATGGGTGGTTAGCGAACCAATCTCTCGTAACGAAAACCGGCAACTTGTATTCGTGAGCCACTCGCAGCATCACGTCGAACAGTTCCTTGCCGCTCATGATCAGCCGGTACTGGTGCGAATCGAGATGTGTAGGGCGAACACCCAGCGCTAGCGCGCGCTCGATCTGGGCGCGCAGTTCGACTTCCACCTCCTTCGCGTTGACGTGTTCGTTGTGTTCCCAGTCATGATAGAGGTATCCGTTTTCATCGACCAGACTCGGCACCTTGTCTGCGGGCGCCACGGGACCCCAACGGTAATAAACTCGCTCGCTCGTCAACGTAAGGTGCAGTCCAAAGTCTGCGTCGGGGTGAGATTTGGCGTAGTCGGCGATCTCAGGGAACCAGGGGCAGGGCACCATCAGGCTCGCGGAATTGATCGTCCCACCCTGGAGAGCTTTGATGGCCGCGGCATTCACCGCGTGGGTTTCACCGAGGTCGTCCGCGTGAACAATAATCAGCTTTGTGCCGGGAGGGTATCCCAAACGATCCGCTAGAGTTTGCGCAGAGACTACAACCGGGAAAGTGGACAAAAGAAAGCCAAGCAGCAACCCATGCAGATTAAACACAGAAATCATCGCCGACTAGTAAACCATAGTCCCAGGCATCAATGCTAGGGAGATCAACCAATATTAGAAAATGCTGGAAGCTATAGTAACCGCAAGCACACTTCCAGCACCGAAGGGCGAAGGACTTCACCATGCTTCGTCGTGAATTGCGGCCTCAACTGGTCAGTCGGAATTCTGCGTTCCTGCAGACGTCGACTTAGAAGAAATCTGGAAACAATTGATCGCTAGTCGAACTCCGGCGACTACTGTTGCGCTGTTCCTTTTACAACCAGCGCAAAGGGAAGTTCCTCCCCCGAACTGAGTCTCATGCCGCCAGAAAAAGTCCAATGGTCCTGATCGTCCTTGGACACTGCTGGTGTGGACGGCTCAGCGTCCGCCTGAACCAGACTCAGCGGGCTAGGATGCTTCGTACCCGTCGTTCTTGCACTCATCGTCACCAATTCCTGAAACTTGAAAGTAGCACCTGGATCGCCATCGGAGGCGGCGGGAACGACAAGGAGAAAATCGCGGTTGGGAGCCGCCCCAAGATGATTGCCGTCGTTCGGCATGAGCCCGTAGCGGAGCGTATAGAAGCCAGCGGGGATTCGGTGCCCGCGAAAATCTGCGGCGGCTTGTGAGAAATGGATGACGCCGACCAGCGTGGACTCGGCGAGCTGTGGATAGGCCACGCTTTCTAAATCCTTCTTTGTCTGTGCCGGAACGCTCTTGCGCATCCACAGCTCACAAGTAGACGCCGTGTCATCGAGTTTCAGGCGATATCCCTTTGCGTCGAGTGTCTGCCGCACTGCTTCGGGAACTGCGCCGTCCGTTAACCTACCGATGTTCTCCACTTTGCCGGTTTGCGCCCTGCAGAACAGCGAAAGCAGGATGACGAAACCGACCGCAAACGATACCACCGAATGCTTACGCACCCTCTGCGCCTCTCTTCCTTCCGCATTCCACTTTCCCGGCCGGGTCTATCCCTAGCGGGCGAATGTGCCCACAAAGGCGCTGCGCTTTCCGTGCAGATCCCACGAGACGCCCAGCCCCGGCCCACCGTACGCATCGGTCAGGGCCACTGCGGGCACGGAATGAGCTAGCTGGGTCAGCGGCGGGTAGAAGGTCTCTTCATTCCCGCAGAGATGGTCCTGACTGCCGATGGAACGCGTCTGCACCGTGGCGAAGCGTCCTGCCCGAAGCATCGCGGCGCCGTGGTGCTCCGTATCCACTACCAACTCTATCTGTATGGGAATCACCTGCTCGACGTTGTTCAGCAGCTCCCCGGCCATCTGTTTGGCAAAACTTAGCAGAGCCGCCTGTTGTTGCGCATTTGCCTGATCATCCACCAACAGCACGGCTTTCGCCGGATAGGGATTCTCGTAGGGATCGCCCAACGTACCTCTGGCACGGACTGCCGCGGCAACGGTCAGCCCTTGCAGCGGGACTCCACCCCAGCTTCCACTCTGGACGTGCCAGGCCAGGATCGCTTCATTGCCCACGAGATTAACCTCACCATTGGCAAAACATTGACCCGTGTAAACGTCGGCGCTGCGCGTCTCCAGATAATCGCCGCGAATTTCTTGCGCGGCCATCGAAATGGAAAGGCAAGCTACCAGAGAAATAAGAGCAGTCGAGAGCTTAAATCGCATACCAAACTCCTCAGGGTTTAATAGTTTAAGATGCGGCGCCGGGACAAAAGACCCGCAAACCTGCACCCCTTGCCTAGCCACACTTTCCCGTCCCATGACACGCGCGGCCTTTCGAACTGCAGTTTCCGGGCTCTGCCAACTCGCCATCCGGACCAATGCAGGTCTGAGTGTGCAGGCACCAGAACAGGCCGTCGTTACAAGGCGGCACCGTGGGGTCGGGCTCGGCGAGAATGAATTGGCCTTTCCAGCGCAGCGCCGAACACAAGTTCGGATGATTGGTGTTGAAGCGCTCCGATTCCCGAATCATGCGGCACCTCCTAATGCAGCTTTCATGATGGCCCTCGCCACGGCAACCCGTGCGAGTACCACCTTGTAAGCATTGTGGCTGAGTGGCTTGGCGTTGGCCAGGGCGGCTTCAGCCGCCTTCTGCGCTGTATCTTTCGTAACAGGATTCCCAACCAAAGCCCGTACCGCTTCCGGCGAGGGCCAGGGCACGGGGGCAACGTATCCCAGCACGACGCGGGCGGATTCGACATTTGAGCCGCGCATCTTCAAAGCAACCCCGGCTACAGCGAGCGGCCAGTCGAACGCTTCTTTCTGGCGGACTTCGTAATGCGCGGCCTTCAGGTCCGAGGCGGATGGAATCGAGACTTCCGTGACGATCTCGTTCGGCCGCAGGTCATGTTCGCGCTCGTTTTCGCTCTTCGGGATCACGTAAAACTTTTCCAGCGGCAGCTCGCGCTTTCCCTTCGGTCCTTCCAGCCGGACCTTGGCCCCGTAGGCAACCAGAATAGGAACAATCGTCGAAGGACTGACAAACTTGGCGGGACCCTCATTGTCGAGAATGGCATGGTAGCGGTTCTCGCCGTCTGCAACCAACTCCTTGCCAGCCTCGTCTTTCGGCAAAAGTCCAAGTCCGTTGCGGAAGTACCAGCAACGCGGACGCTGGCACAGATTGCCGCCAAGCGTGGCCATATTACGAATCTGCGGGCTCGCGGCTTCCATCACAGCCCCAGCCAGTGCAGGATAATTCCTTTTCACATTTTCATCGTCGGCCAAGTCCCCGAGCGTGGTCAGCGCACCGATGCGCAACCCTTGCGCATTGAATGAAACTCCGTGGAGGTCCTTGATGTCTTTAATGTTGATCAGCCGTTTGGGCGCGAGCACACCGTCTTTCATCAACGCGAGCAAATCGGTTCCACCCGCGAGAATCTCGCTGTTACCCCAGGTTGCACCGAGCAGACTTATGGCCTGGGTTCGACGGTTGGGGCTGAGATATTCAAAGGGTCGCATCACGCACCTACCTTCTGTTCCAGCGCGGTCAGCACGCGGTCGGGTGTGAGCGGAAGAAAGGGCACGCGAACGCCGATGGCATTGGCCACGGCGTTCGAGATAGCTGCGCCGGGCGAGATCACGGGAGGCTCACCCAGGCCAATCACACCACGCTCGTCATAACCTTGGCCCGTCATCATATGGACGACCAGTTCGGGAATATCGTTCAAGCCAGCCAGCCGGTAGAACTGCATATCCGCATTCAGCATGCGGCCGGTTGCGGAGTCCATGACCTTCTCCTCAAAGAGCGCGTAGCTGATTCCCATGATCAAAGCGCCGTAGCATTGACTCTCGGCAGTCTTAAGATCGATGACCAAGCCGCAGTCCTGCACGGCGACCATCTTCTTAACTTTGACGACGCCGGTGTCGGCGTCCACTTCGACTTCCGCCATCTGCACGCCGCCAACACCGCTATTGGTAAGATCGAGAGCTTTGCTTCGGTCCGGATTCTTACCGCGTATCGTAAACGGCATGGCTCCGAGCTTGGAGCAAGCTTCCTTCCAGCTGAATGACCGGCTGGAATCACCCTTCACGCTAACTTTGCCATTCACACATTCCAGTTGATCCGGCTGAACATTAAGCGCGGGCGCAACTTTGGCAAAAAGCGCGTCGCGCGCATCCACCGCCGCGCGACGGGTGGAAGAGCTTACGCCGCCAATGGTCGTTGAGCCGCCGGAGCCTCCCGACGGCGGGTAAGTTGTGTCGCCGATCTGAAGCTGGATGGCGTCCATGGGAATGCCCAGCGTGTCGGCTGCAACCATGAGGATGCAGGTGCGGGTTCCCGTCCCCAGGTCCTGAGTACCCATCTTCAGGTCTACCGATCCATCAGGGTGGATCGTCAGATCGCAGTCACTGGCATGGCCGCGTCCGCCCCAGGTGTGAAAAGAAACTCCGACGCCTCGTGCCATCCCGTCAGAAGCGCCCTCCCCGCGTGGATGCCATTTCTGTTTCCATCCCATCAGCTCTGACGCGATGCCGAGCTCTTCGCGGTAGGTATGCTCGCGCTGCTTGGTCAGGTTGAGGTTCTTGCCGAAAAATTCCACCGGGTCCAGGTTCAGCTTGGCCGCAAGGTCATCCAAAGCGCACATGGTGAGGACTGCCGCCTGCGGATGGTTCGGTGCGCGCCACGCGCGTGCGGGACCGATGTTGTTGCGAATCGCAGTGTGCTCCTGCCGCTGGTTCGGAATATTGAAGACATAAGGAATCGGAGGCATACCGCCACCGCCCGGCCCGCCCGTACCCCAGGAGTTGGATTGCCACGCGACCACCGTGCCATCCTTTTTCGCCGCTACCTTCACGCGAGCGTAAGCGGAAGGCCGGGCGCCCGCGACCTTCAGTTCGGTATCACGCTCGAGCATGATGCGGACCGGCTTGCCGCCAGCCTTCTTGGAAACTTCCGCAGTAAACACTCCCCAACGATCAGGCGAGAACTTACTGCCGAAACCTCCGCCAATATGGTCTTGATGAACTCGAATGTTGGTGGCCGGTATCTTCAGCGGCTCGGCCAACTGGCCGGGGATGCCGGAAACATTCTGCGTGGAGATGTGGGTGAACAGGTGTTCCTGATCAATCCACTCGGAAATTGATCCGTGACTCTCGAGACAGCAATGTGTAATGACCGGAATGCCATACAGCCCTTCGGAGACGACCTCGGCCTCGGCCAACGCCTTGTCGGGATCACCCACTGTTTGTGCAGCAGCTTTTTGATAATTAGACGGCGGTTTGCTGCTGGCTTCGGGATGAATAGTTGCGAGACGGATCGCCTCCAAAACCGCATCGCTTGCGCCATCCGCCTTGAGCATCTTCAGTTCGTCTTCGCTCCCCTGCTTAATGAGACCATCTCGCTGGATGATGCTGACCATCTGGTTGGCGGGCACCTGGTTATCGAGCATGTCGTCGATCGCATCGATGCTCAGCGGACCTTCTTCTTGCGCGCTGCCTTTGGGCGGCTCGGCGTCGCTCACCAGGTAAGGAAGTTGCTGAAATTTCACTGTGATGGCGCGGATGGCGTCTTCTGCCGTGGGCTCGTCGACCGCCGCGACGGCAACAATATCGTCTCCCGCCCAGTGAATGTTTGAGCCTGGCCCTTGCACGATGTGAACGGCTTTCACTCCGGGCATCTTCTCCGCTGCGCTGGTGTCGATGCTTACAACCTTGGCGTGCGCGTAGGGACAACGCAGCACCTTGCCATAAAGCATGCCAGCGCGATGGACATCGTAGGTGTACTTTGCCTGCCCAGAAACTTTGGCGGGAGAATCGACGCGCGTGACACGCGTGCCGATCAAGGTGCGGTGTTGAGCATCGGGCCATGCGTAATCCGGCATGGGTCAGGCCCCTTTCTGCGCGACCTGCGCGATGGCTTTGCGAATTGCGTCATAGGTTCCGCAGCGGCAGAGATTGCCGCTGAGACCGCGGCGAATGTCTTCGGGCGTAGGATGAGGATGCTTATCGAGAAATGCCTTGCAGGAGACGACAAATCCGGGCGTGCAGAAGCCACATTGCGAAGCGTCGTTTTCCACGAACGCCTGCTGCACAGGATGCAGATTGCCACCTTGCATCATCGATTCGATCGTAGTGATCGGCTTGTGCTGAGCCTCAATGGCAAGAACGGAGCAGGCGTAGACGGGCTTGTTGTCCACCAGCACCGTACAGGCGCCGCATTCCGCACGATCGCAGACGCGCTTGGCCCCGGTGAGCTCAAATTGATCGCGCAGAGCATCCAGCAGGGTGACCCGGGGCTCCAAATTCGCCTTATAGTTCTTGCCGTTGATGGCAAACTCCAACGGGACCTTACCGGGTCCATAGACCGGAACTTCCTCGCCCGCGGCCATGACCATTTTGGGGCCTGCGACCAGCGGCACCGCAACCGAGATTCCGGAAATCTTGAGGAAGTCTCGCCGGGAAACGCCCGCGCTTTCTAAATTGTCATCGGGAACTTTCGGATTCTCACCGTCATCGCGCATACCGCAACCTCCGTACCGTAGAGAAATCGGCCGAAGCCAGAGCTAAGGGCGCAATCCTCGACCCGATTGCCAGTATAGCGAACACGCCAGATGGAGTTCGAGCCGACCGACAGTGGCATCAAGGGGCTTTGTTTGTAATGTCGCTTCTTGCAGCAGAACAAACAGGTGGAAACCTGTTACCTATACCACTAATCCGCAACATCCTTCAAGAAGGAAGCTATTAAATCGTTTCTTGCGTGTACAAACGCCTAGCGTCGGGGGCCGAGTTTGTGTAGGATGGCCGCCAAGCCTCGTATGACGATCTCTGTTCCAGCATGCTGAAGGAGGGTCCGATGCACGCATCCCGTTCAATTCTTCGCAACTGCTCACGATCTCTGCTTTGTGCTCTGCTCCTTGTCATAGTACTCATGCTGCCTGCCGCTGTTTTCGGACAAGCCTACTTCGGGACCGTGAGCGGAGAGCTCACCGACGCCACCGGAGCTGTGGTGCAGGGGGCCAAGGTCGTCCTCACCGATCAGCAAAAGGGATTCATGTTTAACACGACCTCGGACAGCAGCGGGCGCTATCTGTTCCGCTCCATCCCGCCGGGCCTGTACATGGTTTCGGTGGAAGCTCAGGGGTTCGGAAAAACTCTGAGCGCAAGATTCAAGGTCGACATCAACGAAAACGCCACGGCGAATCTGACTCTGAAGGTGGCCGGCGCCACCCAGATCGTTATGGTCGAGGCGCAGGCGCAGGCCATCCAGACGGAAGATGCGGAGACCGGCCAGGTCGTCAATCGCCGGTTCATCAATGACCTGCCGTTGATTGACCGCAACGTGATCGCATTGACTTCTCTGGCGCCTGGTGTCACCGAGATGGATGACCAATGTGACGCCACCTGCACCGGCACGAATTTTGTTTCCAACGGCAGCCGCGGATCGACGGCCGATATTTTGACCGACGGAGCTTCGGTAACGAATTCCGAACCGAATGGCGGCATCACCGCGGCGACCTACGTGCCATCGCCTGAGGCGATCGAAGAGTTCAAAGTGGAGCAGACGAACTTCAGCGCGGAGTATGGGTTTTCCGGGGCGTCGGTGGTCAACATGATCACGCGCTCAGGTACGAACAAATTTCATGGCAGCGCGTACGACTTCCTCCGCGACGATAGCCTCGATGCGAACAACTGGTTCGCTAATCGGGCCGGGCAACCCCTTCCGTCGTCTCGCCGAAACAATTACGGTTTCACCATCGGCGGTCCGATCATCAAGAACAAGACTTTCTTCTTCTTCGACTACGACCGCTTACGCTCTTCGCGGCAAAGCACGGCGTCCGGGGCAGTTCCCACCGATCTCATGCGGGCGGGCGATTTTGGCGAGGTATGTGCGGCACAGGGAGGATCGTTCGATGGCACCGGCCGTTGCACCGTCGACCCAGGACAGATCTGGGATCCGTATCTCTGCCATCATGACCCCAATTCAGGGGGTGCGGTAGCCAACACCCCGAATAACTTTATTCCGTTTGACAACGTCTCTAAGTACATCAGTCCGGGCTGTAATCCCTTGTTTCTCGCTGCGGGCCATTCTTGTCCTCCTGCCAATCTTGAGCCGGCTCCCGGCGTCGCGGGCAATCTGATTGATTCAGTGGCACAGAAGATGATGGGCCTGTTTCCGGAGCCTAATTTTTCAGGAGGAGGCATCTACCAGAACTGGTTCGGTTCTGGTGCAAACCACGATTATAACGACCAATTCGATATCAAGGTCGACCATCGCTTCAGCGAAAAGAATCTGATGAGCGTGAAGTATTCGTATCAATACAGTCACGGCAAGGGGCTTGACTGTTTCAAGAACTTCACCGATCCCTGTCAGGGTGGTCCGGGCTGGACTAACGCACACCTGTTTGCCATCAACGATACCCACACCTTTAGTCCGACCTTGTTGCTGAATACCACGCTCGGCTTTACTCGCGGGGTATGGCACATCGACGCCTACAACCCTCACGGAGTTTCGGACCCGCTGGGCGAATTGGGATTCCCGTCGTATTTGCAGAGCAACGGATTCAAGGGCGTTCCCGCGATCTTTATCGATCAGTACCCCAGTGCTGGCTATACCAACATCGGCACCGATCCCTACGGAAACTACCGGCTGGGCCAGAACACAGGTCAACTTTCGGCCACGCTCGACAAGGTGCATGGCACGCACGAGATCAAGTTCGGGTTTGACGGTCGGATCCACCAGATCAATTACATACAGACCAACGCCCCCAATGGCTTTTTCACCTTCAATACAGACGGCTCCTATGCCTGCCCCTCGGGATTGGATGCCTGCGGCGGCGATTCCATGGCCAGTTTCCTAATGGGCCAGCTTACCCAGGGCTGTGGCGGGAATGGTTGTGGCTCGTCTTATGAAATTCAGTTCCGGCCCGCCACCACAAACTACCAATACGGCTTCTTCGTGCAAGACAACTGGAAGGTCAATCCCAAACTGACCTTGAATCTGGGCTTGCGCTATGACGTTACCTTGCCTCGCACAGATCGCTACAACCGGCAGAACTGGTTTGATCCGAACGTGGCGAACCCCTTAAATGGCGGCAGCCTCACCTATACCGATCCTGTCACCAGCCAGCCGGTAACTGTCCAACTGAATGGCGGCGAGGTTTTTGTTAGTCCCAAGCAACGCACCAACTACGTGGCGGACTGGAGCAATTTCCAGCCGCGCTTCGGCTTCGCCTATCAATTTGCTCCGAAAATGGTGGTGCGGGGAGGCTATGGGATTTACTACGGGCAGTCGCGGTCGGGCGTCACCGGCGTTGTACCCTACGGGGCCCAGGGTTTCAACCAATCCACCAACGTGATCACCACCTATCAGAACCTTGGCGACACTCCTTACTTGCACTTGAGCAATCCGTTCCCCAACGGATTGATTCAGCCCGCAGGAAATTCGCTCGGCCTGATGAACGACGTTGGTTTTGGGGCCAACGGCCCGCTGCGCACCCCGGGTGCGAACCAGACGCCCTACGAGCAGAGCTGGAGCTTTGGGATCGAGCGACAACTGCCCAGCAACATCTTGATCAACGCAGAATACATCGGTAAGAAGGGAACCCACCTCCCTTTCAGCGGCTACAACCAGCTCAACCACCTGGGGCCGTGGGTGGAGAGTTTGCCCAAAACGGCTCCCGACCCGAACAATCCGTGCCAGACCCTCACCGTACCCTGCCTCAATAGCTCTATAGCTCTATAAACAATCCCTTCGCTGGGATCATCACCAATCCCAACAGCGGCCTGTCGAGCCCGCAGGTTTCGTACCTTCAGTTGCTGCTTCCCTACCCGCAATTCACCGGAGTTTCTACGGAACCTCGGCTAGTTGCCAATTCCACTTATCACGGGCTGCAGTTGCTCGCCGAAAAGCGGTACTCCAATGGCCTGCAATTTCTTGTGACTTACGTCTGGTCGAAATCAATCGATGACTCCTCCAACGCGGACGACAACGTGACCTGGCTCGGCAGCTTCTCCAGTCTGCAGGATCCCAATAAGCCATGGCTGGAGCGGAGCCTCTCCACCTTCGATATCCCGCATGTCATTCAGTTCAGTTACAGCTACGATCTGCCGTTCGGGCGCGGGCGTGCGATGCTGGGCAACATGCCGCGGTGGGCGGAGATGATTGTTGGCGGATGGAAGACGAACGGCATCTGGCGCATCGCCGATGGACGGCCGCTGACCTTCACCGTCGCCGATGGTAACGCGCTGCCAACCTACGGGACGCAGCGGCCGAACCTTGTCGGGACGCCCAAGCGCAACCATGGATCGGATTGGGTGGACAGCTACTTTGTTGATACCAGCGTTTTCCAGCGTCCGGACGATTTCACGCTGGGCAACGCTCCGCGAGCGCTGGGAAGCATACGGTCGCCCTGGCACTTCACCACCGATCTGTCTTTGGGGAAGCAGTTCTCGGTGCGCGAGGAGATGAACGTTGAACTTCGCATCGAGGCCAGGAATGCGTTCAATCATCCCGTGTTCAGCTCGCCGAACACCTCGGTGGACGACCAAAACTTCGGGAAGATCACCCAGACGTCGGTGGGACCACGAGAGGTGCAGCTGGCGGTGAAGTTCAACTTCTAGGGAGGAAGGGATAGGGAGGGGTCAGGGATTCGCTGAAACTAAACCGTTTCAAAATGATCCGTGTGCGAGTCGAGCAACCAATAACATGCTTCGCAACAAGAGTGGCGAGAGGCCCTCGTATTTTGAACCTTTGGCATTACGGGGACTGCTTGGCGGCGAAGCTGCGCTCTGGCAATGTGCACAGCGCCGAAGACTGGGATGAATTGCTGTTGCCGGAAATCGAGCGTCAACAGGCGGAGGGCAAGCAAGTTGCTTTCCGGGCGGACGTGGCTTTTGCCAAACCGGAGATCTACGAAGCGCTGGAGAAGTGCGGTGTGACGTATGCGATTCGCATTCCAGCCAACGATAGCCTGGAGCGGGACATTGCGGAGTTGCTGACGCGGCCCGTGGGGAGGCCGAGCCACAAGCCAGTGGTCCGGTACAAGAGCTTTCTCTACCAAGCGGCCAGTTGGAAAACGGCACGACGAGTAGTGGCGAAGGTGGAGTTCCTCGTCGGAGAGCTGTTTCCGCGAGTCGGCTTCATGGTCACGAATCTGAGCCTGCCGAGCCGGGCGGTAGTGCGTTTCTATAATAAGCGGGGAACAGCCGAACAATGGATCAAGGAAGGCAAGCAGGCGACGCATTGGACCCGGCTATCGTGTCATCGGTTCCGGGCCAATGAAGCGCGCTTACAGTTGAGCCTGCTGGCTTACAACCTGGGCAACCTGTGGCGCCGTTTGGTGCTGCCGAAGAAAATTGACGCCTGGTCGCTGACCAGCTTCCAACAGCGGTTGGTGAAGACGGGAGGACGGCTGGTCAAGGATGCCCGCTATCATTGGCTGCTGCTTGCCGAGGGGCATCTGCACCGGCGTCTGTTTGGCCAGATGCTTCGGCGGATGGATGCACTGCCGGTGCCGAGCGGGTAACACTACGATTGCGGTTGCAAAATCTGGGGCCGAGGGAGGAGGGTCGGAGCAGTGTCTGAGAACTCGATTACGCGGCAGCAAGCGGGGCTCCTCAGAGGGGCAAAAACGAGCTGTCGGAGACTCCGCTGATCCCGCTGGGGCCTGCTCTGGTGGGAAATCCGTTGTGTCTAGGGCAGGAGGAGCATACAATGTGCGAGACAGAGGTCAAATCGGAAATTCCAGATTCAGGCCCGACCTGTATCCGTATCAATGAAGCGTGACGCAAATTGGGTCTAAATCCTGCCCGGTTAGCAATTTAAGGAGACTCTCGGTGATGAATTGCTTGACTCGCATCCTCCTTGCCGTGCTGTTCGTATTCGGTGTGATGAACCCTCTCGCCACGGCGCAAGAAACCAGCAATCTCCCCACCGCTCATGTTCAATTCAAGACCATCGTCCCA
>WNFD01010822.1_pt1 | contig 13307 bp, 14 predicted proteins | sample 5400491 | NCBI WGS metagenome assembly WNFD01 (sample SAMN13153343, study PRJNA577476) | soil metagenome | isolation source: 120 cm saprolite under Douglas fir tree site 2 hole 2 replicate 2 | place: USA:California | collected 2015-04-18 | reverse complement strand
TGGTGACGGTCGAGGCCGATGCGTTTTGCGGTCCGCTGCTCGCCAAGAAGGCGGCGCAGGCAGGCGTCGTCTACAGCCTTGCCTATGGCGACCAGCCGGCGATCATCTGCGATCTCGTCGACTGGGCGCGCGCTGCCGGCTTTCCAGTGATGGCGGCGGGTCGCGGGCACAAGTGGCTGCCGCATTTCGCGCAGTCGACACCCGAGACGGTATGGGGCCATTACGGGCTGACGCCGGAGCAGGCGAAGCTCGGCGGCCTCAACCCGAAGATGTTCAATTCCTTCCTCGACGGCTCGAAGCCGTCTCTCGAGACCACCGCGGTGTGCAATGCGACCGGCCTCACGCCTGCGCCCGAGGGGCTGCTTTACCCGCCCGGGTCGGTCGACGAGATTCCTTCGCTGATGCGACCCAGGCAGGAAGGCGGAGTGCTTCACCACAAGGGACAGGTCGAAGTCATCTCCTCCTTGCGAAGGGACGGCGCGGAAATCCCCTACGACATCCGCTTCGGCGTCTTCGTGGTGTTCGAAGGCGAAAGCGAATACATCCGGCGCTGCTTCATGGAGTACGGGGTGAAAACCGACCCCTCGGGTCGCTACGCCTGCATGTACAAGCGCTGGCACCTGATCGGCCTCGAGGTAGGGATTTCGGTGGCATCGGTCGGATTGCGCGGCGAGCCGACCGGCTGCCCCACCGGCTGGCGGGCGGACGCCGTCGCGGTGGCCAAGAAAAACCTGCTCCCTGGGGAAATTCTCGACGGCGAGGGTGGCTATACCGTGGTCGGACGATTGATGCCGGCGGCGGATTCACTCGCGCAGGGCTGCCTGCCGCTGGGCCTCGCGCACGGCTGGAAGCTGCTGCGCGCGGTCACTGCGGGTCAGCCGGTCAGGTGGAGCGACGCGGCGATCGACGCGAACTCGAGCGCCGTGCGCGCGCGCCGCGAGATGGAGCAGGCTTTCGGCGCGCCGGTGCGGAACGCCGCTTGAGGTACTCGTAAACCCGGGTGTGGTCGGCGTCCGCCGGCAGGCGGCGCTGCGCGTCGCGCCATAGCTTCAGTGCTTCCCGCAGATAAGGCGCATCGATCCCGAGGTCGCGCGCGAGGCGCGCGGCGATGCCGACATCCTTCACCATCAGCGCGAGCTTGAACCCGGAGGCGAAGGCCCCGGTCAGCACCTGTTGCGGGATCTTGCGCTCGGTGGCGCTGTTGCGCCCGGTGGAAGCGTTGATCGCCTCCAGCATCGGCTTCGGATCCAGGCCGTACGCGCGCGCGACGAGCAGCGCCTCGAATCCGGCCAGCGTGCCCGCGGCGCCCAGGTAATTGTTCAGCGCCTTCACCGCGTGACCGGCGCCAAGCGGCCCGACGTGGACGATGCGGTTGCCGAGCTTCTCCAGCACCGGACGCACGCGGGCCAGGGCGGCCTCGGTGCCGCCCACCATGATGGTGAGCGTGCCGTCGATCGCCTTCGGTACCGCGCCCGACACCGGTGCATCGATCAGCTCGACGCCGCGCGCGGCGAGCGCTGTGCCGAGCGCGCGCGTGGCGGCCGGATCGGACGAGCTCATGTCGACGACCACCGCGCCGCTGTTGAGAGCGGGAAGCGCCTTGAGCACGGCTTCGCGCACCGCTTTGCCGTCGGGCAGCATGGTGATCATGAGCTCTGCGCCCGCGGCCGCGTCCTGCACGGAAGAGGAGCTGCCGGTGCCGTTCAGGTCGAACGAGCGCACGGCGAAGCCTTCCTTCGCGAGATTGGCCGCCATGGGTTGCCCCATGCTGCCGAGCCCGATGAAAGCTACCGTTCTCACGCCTTGCGGTCTTTGAATACTTCCCTGGCGCAGCGGAATGCCACCACGGCGGCGGGCACGCCGCAGTAGATCGCGGTCTGCAGCAGGACCTCCTTGATCTCCTCCTTCGTGAGGCCGTTGTTCAGGGCGCCGTTGAGATGGAGCTTCAGCTCATGCTCCTTGCCGAGCGCGGTCAGCATGCCGAGGTTCAGCACCGAGCGCATCTTGCGCGGCAGCCCAGGCCGGTTCCAGACGTCGTTCCAGCAGTAGGTGTTCAGCAGCTCGGTGAACTCGCGGTTGAAGTCGTCCACGCCCGCCATCGCCTTGTCCACCCACTCGGCGCCGAGCACGTCGCGGCGCGTCTTCAGGCCCGAGTCGTAGCGTTCCTTCTTGCTGCGGTTGTCCATTGTGCCTCCATGAAATGATCGATTTCCCGGCCTAGCGGCGCTCGGGCAGGTGCGCGACCACGGTTTCGAGCCATGCCTGGTCGTCGGTCAGGGTGCGCAGCTCGGCGAGCGCTTCGCCCTTGGTCTGGCGCCAGCGCTCGACGACGCGCGGCTCGCTCTCCTTCTGGTGCGAGAACTCCAGGCGAATGCCGTTCGGGTCGAGGACGTAGATCGAATAGGTTTCGCAGCCGACGTTGATCGGGCCGAGATATTCGATATTCGACTTCTTGATTCGATTCAGTACCTGGTTGAACTTCTGCTCGCTGACTGCGAAAGACACGTGCTGCATCGTACCGATCGCATCCCGGTCGCCCTGGGGCTTGGCGCCCTTCGGGATCTCGAAGAAGGCGAGCAGCGAATCGCCGCCCGCATCGAGAAAGTAGTGCCGGATGTTCTCGAACGGCGGGTTGCCCCGGTTGCCGGGGCCGGTCCCCAGGCCTGGCGGGACCTTGAGAGCGTGCACCAGCGGCATGCCGAGGACGCGCAGGTAGAAATCCAGCGTCATCTTCATGTCGTCGGTGTTCAGCGCAAGGTGGTGCACCCCGCGGGAAAGGGGCTTTGACATCGAGCCGGCATGGTACCTAGAATTCGCACCTCGGGGGCGTCGCAGACTCCCCGCGTAAGACGCCTTCAGCGTCCAAGCTCTGCCAAGGAGAGCACATGGGCGCACGCCGTTTTCACTCCCTGAAGTGGCCGATCGCCCTTTATCTGGCGACGGGGGTGTTCATGCATTCTTCTTACGCGGAAACCATCAGTTTCGACAAGGACGCAGTTGGCTCGCTTCCCGATTCGTGGGTGGAGGGGGTCACCGGCCGCGGGACGCCGCGCTGGACGGTCGAGAGCGACGCCTCGGCGCCGAGCAAGCCGAATGTTTTGAAGCAAAGCGGCGTGGCGACGTTCACGTGGTGCGTCAGGCGAAACACGTCAGTCGAGGGCGGTTTCGTCGAAGTGAAATTCAAGGCGCTTGCCGGCAAGGAAGACCAGGCCGCCGGCTTGGTCTGGCGCTGGAAGGACGCCGACAACTATTACGTTGCGCGCGCCAATGCGCTCGAGAACAACGTGTCCCTGTACTACACCGAGGCGGGACGTCGCCGCACTCTCAAGTATGTCGACGCGCCGGTGCCGGCAAACAAGTGGCACACCCTGCGGGTGGAGTTCTCCGGCCAGCGCATCAAGGTAGCGCTGAACGGCAAGACCTACATCGAGCTCGACGACGCGCACATCAAGGAGCCGGGCCGCGTCGGCATGTGGACCAAGGCGGACAGCGTCACCGCCTTCGACGACTTCAGCTACGGCTCGAAATGATGGTGATCCGTCGCGTGCTCGCGGCGCGGGCGCTGCGCGCTTTCGCCGACGGCTTCATCGCCGTGCTGCTGCCCGCCTACCTGCTGGCGCTCGGCCTGGGCCAGCTCGAAGTCGGGTTCATCAGCACGGCGACGCTGTTCGGCTCGGCGCTGGCGACGCTCGCGGTCGGGCGCTGGGGTCATCGCTTCTCCATCCGCAGGCTGCTGCTCGGCACCTCGCTCCTCATGGCGGCGACGGGGCTGGCCTTCGCGGGCCTCTCTTCCTTGTGGCCGCTGCTCCTGGTGGCGTTCGTCGGCACGCTCAACCCGAGCAGCGGCGACGTGAGCGTTTTCCTGCCGCTCGACCACACGCTGCTCGCCGCGGCGGCGCCGGCGGATGCGCGCACGTCGGTGTTCGCCCGCTACAGCTTCGCCGGCTCGCTGTTCGGCGCCATCGGCGCGCTCGCCGCGGCGGTGCCGGAATGGCTTGCCGCGCGTGGCGCCTTGTCGATGCTCGAAGCTTTGCGGGCGATGTTCGTGCTCTACGGCGCGGTCGGGGTCGCGGTATGGGCCCTGTACCTGCGACTTCCCGACGCGCACGTAGAAGAAACGAAACCCGCTGCGCCACTCGGCCCGTCGCGCAGCATCGTGTGGCGGCTTGCCGGCCTGTTCAGCCTGGACTCGTTCGCGGGCGGCCTGATCGTGAACTCGCTGCTTGCGCTGTGGCTGTTCGAGCGCTTCGGCATGTCGCTCACCGCAGCGGGCGCGTTCTTCTTCTGGACCGGCCTTTTGAGCGCAGTGTCGCAACTCGCTGCTCCGGTCGTCGCGCGCCGCATCGGCCTCGTCAATACGATGGTGTTCACGCATATTCCGGCGAACTTGTGCCTGATCGGCGCTGCACTCGCGCCGACGCTCGAGCTCGCGCTCGGGCTTCTGCTTGCGCGCAGCGCGCTCTCGCAGATGGACGTCCCCGCGCGCAGCGCTTTCGTCATGACGGTGGTTACGCCCGAGGAACGCCCCGCGGCGGCGAGCTTCACCGCGGTGCCGCGCAGCCTCGCTTCCGCGCTCAGTCCCTCGTTGACCGGCGCCATGTTCGCTGCCGGAGCCATGGCCGCTCCACTGGTGATCTGCGGCGTTCTGAAGACCGCCTACGACCTCGCGCTGTTCGCGGCCTTTCGCCGCGCGGAGCCTCGCGCCTAGTGCTCGTGCCTGTGATGCAGGTCGGGATAGTGCGGGTGGCTGTGCACCAAGCGCGAGTGGCGGTGCGGATGGCTGTGGGGCTCGCCGCCGTCCAAACCGGAATCGTGTTCGTGCTGATGATGCTCATCGTGCACGTGGACATGGGCATGCTCGATCGGCCCGTGGACATGCCGGTGCTCGTGCCGCTCGGTGACATGGAGCCATACGCCGAGCGCCATCAGCGTCGCCGCGACCCAGAACAGCGCCGTGGCTTGCTCGCCTAGCACCGCGAGGGCGACCGCGGCTCCAAAAAAAGGCGCTACGGAGAAGTAGGCTCCCGTACGCGCGGTGCCGAGATGGCGCAGCGCGACGATGAAGAGCGCGAGGCTGATGCCATAACCGAAAAAGCCCACTATGGCGGCTGCCGCGATTGCACCGGCTCGCGGCAACACCGCGCCCTGGGCCAATGCCAAGGCAAGATTGACGGCACCGGCGATCAACCCTTTAAGGCAGGCAATCGTCGCAGCATCGCCGCCGGAGACGCGCCGCGTGAAGTTATTGTCGAGCGCCCATCCGAGGCAAGCCCCCGCAATGAGCAGCGGTCCCGCGACGCCGCCGGCGCGCGGCACCTGTTCCCATGAAAGCACCACGCCGCCGGCCACGATCGCCACCATGCCGATCAGGACGCGCCGGTCGACGTTTTCCCGAAAGGCAATCCAGGCGATCGCTGCCGTGAGCGCCGCCTCCAGATTGAGCAGCAGGGACGCCGTGGCGCCATCGGTGCGCACGAGGCCGAACATGAGCAACGCCGGCGCGATGACGCCGCCCGTGACGATGGCGGCGCCCAGCCAGGGCCATTCGGACCGCGCCAGGACGGCGCGGTTCGCAGCAGGCCGCAGCGCGATCCACGCGAGCAGCCCCAGTCCGCTGCCGAGATATAGAAGCCCGGCGAGCAGCAGCGGCGGCAATTCACCGAGCAACAGCTTGGCGAGCGGGGTACTTGCGCCGAACAGCGCCGCGGAGATCAGCGCATAGGCGATTGCAGCTACCGGCATCTCACCGGGATACCCTGCGCCTGGCGGCGACCGTCGCGCTCGCAGCTCGCTCGCCGCACGTAACGCTCCTCGCCGCGCCAGTCGAGCACTTCGCGCCCGTTCTCCAGGCAGAGGTTTTCCAGCGCGCAGAACAGCTGCTCGCCGTCGAGCCGGCAGCTGTGACGCATCGCGCAGGCGGGAAACTTCGCCGACCGGATGAACGTAATGGCCCGGTCGTCGGCACCGACGACCTTGATGGCGTGTTCGTCGTCGTAGAGCAAGTCGACCAACTCAAAGCGGCCGCCGGAGTTGCGGATTTTCTTCGCCGATGGATAAGTCTGCTGCTGATCGAGCGGCGTCCAGGCGCCGTACTGGTAGGAGGCGGGCGCACGCCGGTCAAACAGAATGCGGCGCTCCGAGTCCTGCCAGAATCCTTCGATCGTTTGTGCCTCCGCGGCCGTCGCAGCGAGCAGCAGTAGCATGACGGGACCGAGAAGTTTCATGGGCGGATCTCCTCCTCGTGGCATGGTGCCCGGAAAACACCCTGAAGTGCAAACGCACTCTATTTCGGCTGCGAGGCTGCAATCACGGAGCGGGTCGGGTCCTGGCCCGCGCGCACCAGCATCGCCGGGTCGCATCCGCTGGCGACCGACGGGTAGGACGCGATCTTCCTCGCGCTTGCGGCGCTCGGATCGATCTGCCAGAGCGCTGCGGCCATTGCACCGGCGGCGAGGAGGGTGCCATCGCCGGCAAACGACAGCCCGGTGAAGCCCACGTCCTTGTCGGTGTCGGTGTCCAGCACGAGCTCGATGCGCGTCACCTCGTACCGCTGCGGATCGATGCGCCAGAGCACTGGGAGCACGTTGCTCGAGACGAAGGCCGTCCCGGAGGAATCGAGCGCCAGGTCGGGCAGGCAGCTGTAGTGTTTGGGGAGAACGATCCACTCGGGGAGGACGATGCGGCGCAGCCGGCGGCCGTTGGTATTGTCGTAAACAGAAATCACCTCATGGTCGAGCACCCAGAGACGGTTGCGCGCGGGGTCCGCGCGCACGACCTCCAGCTTTGCTGCCGCCGGGCCCTCGCGCCGCAGGCTGCCATCGCAAGCCGAGAGCATCGCGGCCGCGATCACCGCGACGGCCACGTGAATGGAAAGTTTGAATTGCATCGACATATCGCCACCTTCTCCCCGGCAAACGGGGACCGTGCAGTGCTTGGGCGATATGCCTTGGGTAGCCGGGCGACTGCGCTGGGCCCGACTTTGAAGCGCTCTCAGCTCAGGTCAGGTGCGGTTTGCGCGCTCCTTTCCATGAGCCGCGTAGAAAAAATCGAAGATCCGCATTGCCTCGGAAAGCAGCTCGTCGTCGGCGCGGGCCGTTTCCCTCGCTCCTCGCAAAACGGTCTCGAGACCCCGGGCGTCGGCCACGGGGATGCCGCCGATGTCGAGAAAGTGGACCGCAGCGCCGATCGCGGCGAGCGCGGGATCGTGATCCAGGCCGAAACTCGCGAGCAACACTTCGAAAGTCACGCGGTTATCCGAGTGCGTGAATTCGGCCCGGTCAAAATCGAAGCCAACGGCTTTTCGCGGACAGTCCCGCGGGCGCTCGATCCAGGCGAACTTGGCCTTGCTGTCGATGAAGCGCTTGATCAGCCAAGCGCTCGCGAGCCGGTCGACCCACGGGTTGCTGCGGGTCGCCCAGATGCGATTCTGGAATTTCGCAGGATCGAGGCGCCGGATGCGTTTTTTGGATGCGCGGGGCTCGCCGCCCGAATACAGCTCCTCCGCCTTCGTCTCGAGGCTGGCCAGCGCATCCTCGGCCTGCGCTTTCGCAGGCCCGGGAAAGAAATCGCTTTCCGCGAGCTTCTCGAAGGAGCGACGCAGGCGCTGCACCAGCGTCTGTCCCCGGCGTAAGCCGAGCCGCGGCAGCGCGGCCTTGGCCGCGTTGATTTTCTCCACGAGGTCGCCGTAATCCGCGCTGCGATCGAAGAGCTTGCGCACCTGCTCGGCCTGCGCGCCGCTCTTCAGGTTCATTTCCACGGTCATGGCAAAGCCACCTTCGGCGCGAATGTCGGACTCCATCTCGGCGAGGGCGGGAGCGCGCGCCGATCCGGCCGGCAACAGGTAGACGCCGTCGCGCAGTACGCCGCAGCCGTTGTCCTTGAGCGCACGCCAGACGCGCATGCGAACGGTCGAATTGCGCGCCGGCAGGCTTAGCACCAAAGCTTGGTAAGCCGTCATAGTGGAGTGATTTATACCACAATATTGTGACAATATCAACAAGAACAGAAGTCTGCCCAAACGGGCGCCCGTGGCGGATCTACTCCGGTTTCCTTTCCGCTTTCGTTATCCGGTGTAGACGGGCGCAGGCTGGCTGAAATAGCTGTCGAGCAGGTGGTAGACCAGCCGCCAGTTCTTCGAGCGCGTGCTGGTGTGCGCGATGCCCGGCATGACGATGAACTGCTTGTCCGGGTTGGGCAGCTTGGCGAAGAAATTGGACAGGTCCTGGAACGAAGCGATGCCATCCCATTGCCCGCGCAGGATCAGCGTCGGCACGTTGATGCGCTCCGGGTCGAGCACCGGCAGATTCGCCGACATGTCGATGTAGGTGCCGGTCGGCACGGAGGTATCGAGGGCCAGGACCGCATCGGCGAATGCTTCCACGACCGTCAGGTCGCTCGTGCCCGGATGGTCGCGCGTGAAGATGCTGCGCACGAAATCGCGGTCGATCGGGCGGCGATTGCTCGCCCGGTATTGGGGCAGACGCTTGCGCCGCTGCTCGAGCGTGGGGCTGCCTTCGCCGGTCCAGACCAGCGCATCGAGCGCTACGCGCTGCACGCGCTCCGGATGGCGCTGCGCGAAAAGCCCCGCCCTCAGCGCGCCCGAAGAGGAACCGTAAAGTAAGACCTTCGAGGAATTCGCATTCTTTGCGATGTACTCTGCGTTGACGGGCCGCCATTTGTCCGAACGGCCGTAACCCTCGCAATCGACGCACCAGGTGTCATAGCCCAGGCGCGCGAACCAGTCCATCGTCGAGGCTTCGGGCTTGCCGGGAATCTGCAGATCGAACACCGGCGTTGCCGAGACCGAAGAGCCGTGCACGAAGAGGACGGTTCCCTTGCCGGCATCACCGGTGCGCTTGCGCCACAGGAAGAGACGAACATCGCCGGCATCGGTCTTTTTGGTGGTCCAATGCTCGCTGCCGCGGATAGGCGCGCCTTGTGATGCTTGTTCGGCGGGCTGGGCCAATGCGCGTGCGGCGGCTAACCCGGCTGCCGTGCAAGCTCCCTGCAAGAGAAAGCTGCGTCTGTAGTTCATGGTTGCTGTTGCCTTGGGTTGTTTGCGGAGCTAGAGTAATTCTGTCACAGCGGGGGCATCGCAGACCCCCTCACCACATCTTCTCTATTTTCACGATCGCAGCTCCTGCAGTCGGGACGTTGCCGCCGCGGGTGCTTGCCTACCGAGTTCGATGAGTGAGCGAAGTTGAAGAAGTCAACCTGGGAACCAAGGAGATGTTCATGAAACACCGATCTGTTTTGAGCTTGACCGTAGTTTTGCTGATGACGATGTTTGGTGTGACCCCCGTCGCAAGCGCGGAGGATTCCAAGGATACGCAGGCGTTGCTCGAAGCCCTGGGAAAAAGCAAACACACGCTGCTTGATAGCGTGCAAGAGGCAGCAAAGGGCGGCGCCGTGCCTATATCTGCGAAATTTGAGCTCGAAGACGGCAAGCTCTCCCTCTCGGTGTACACGGCGGAAAAAGGGCTTTCTGTTGCACCAGAGAATAACGTTTTTCAGGAGCTGAGTGGCAGCCCGGAACAGGAAAAGTGGTCGCCGACAGTCGAAGTCTTTAAGGATGTGCCACACGTTGCCAGGTCATCGGAACAGCTTACTTTGATGGCGCTTGGCAAAAGCTCGCTCGCGGACACCATCGCGCGGGTGCAGAAAACGCGATCCGGCACGGTGTTCTCCGTCACGCCCGCCATTAGAAATCACAAGCCGGTCGCAGAGGTTCTCGTAGCGGACAAAGGCAGGGTGAAGAAACTGATCCGGCCACTGTGAGGCTTTTGCCTGAGCTGACGCTGAGGGGTGCCGGATGAATGCGGGCGAAACAGCAGCAACACCTCCGAGCTACTCGCTTTGGCAGATGGTGCAGTACATGACCAAGCTCGGAACGATCGGGTTCGGCGGCCCGGTCGCGCTCGTGGGCTACATGCATCGGGATCTGGTGGAGCAGCGCAAGTGGATCTCGGAAGCGGATTACAAGGAAGGCCTGACCCTGGCGCAACTGATGCCCGGCCCTCTGGCTGCGCAGCTCGCGATCTATCTCGGCTACGTGCATTTCGGCAATCTCGGCGCCACCCTCGCCGGCACAGCGTTCGTGCTGCCGTCGTTCGTGATGGTGGTAGCGCTCGGGGCGGCGTATACGGCCTACGGCGGCCTGAGCTGGATGCAGGCGGTGTTCTACGGCGTGGGCGCGGCCGTGATCGGCATCATCGCGATCAGCGCCTACAAGCTCACGGCGAAAAGCATCGGAAAGGATTGGCTGCTGTGGGCCATCTATTCGATTGCGGCCGGGGTGACCGTGGTCACGGAATCCGAAATTGTCTGGATATTTCTGGTCTCCGGATTGCTGGTCTGGCTTGTCAGAGCGCCACTGAAGAGTCTCTTTGGCAAAGGCAGCGCTCCGGGGATGGCGGCGTTGGCGGCGCAATTGCCCAATGCGGCAGGCGTGGCATCGGTCGCGGACTGGCCGCAGCTTTTTCAGATCGGCGTTTTCTTTGCCGAAGCTGGAGCGTTCGTGTTCGGTAGCGGGCTTGCCATCGTGCCGTTCCTGTACGCAGGGGTAGTCAACGAGCACCACTGGCTGAATGAGCGCCAGTTCATCGACGCGGTGGCCGTGGCGATGATTACGCCCGGCCCGGTCGTCATCACCGTCGGTTTCATCGGGTACCTGATTGCGGGTCTCCCGGGAGCGGTGGTGGCGGCGCTGGGAACATTCTTGCCTTGCTACCTGTTTACGATCATTCCGGCGCCGTATTTCAGGAAGCACGGGAAAAAGCCCGGCATTGTCGCGTTCGTGGACGGCGTCACCGCCGCGGCGATCGGCACGATCACCGGAGCGGTCATCGTTCTGGGCAAGCGCTCGATTACCGACATCGCAACGATCGCAATCTGCCTGGTCACCCTTTTGCTCCTCTGGAAAGTCAAAAAGCTTCCGGAGCCGGTGATCGTTGCGCTTGCGGCCGTTGCGGGATTGATCGTGTTTCCGATGCTCAAGGCTTAAGATTCCACTAACCATTTGGAGTTGATACGCATGAGATGCGTCATTTTGCGATTGGCAAGCGTTACGTTAACGCTCGGCCTGTGCAGTTCAGTCCTTGGAGCCGATAGCGACTGGGCGCCGGTCGCCAAGGCCCTTGGCAGGTCCGGCACGGAAATGCCCGGCGGCGTATACCGCGTCGGGCTCGGGCGAAGCGACCTCAAAGTTACGCTCGACGGCGTACAGATCAAGCCGCCTCTTGCCTTAGGCTCCTACCTTGCATTCCAGCGGCATGGTGATGGGCGATCTGGTACTTACGCACGAAGAAGTCAACCCCGTTATGAAGAAGCTCGTCGAGGGCGGCATCGAAATAACAGCGCTGCACAATCATCTGCTGCGCTCTTCGCCGGCCACGATGTACATGCATTTCCTTGGCCACGGCGATCCCGCCAAGCTTGCGGGCGTATTGCGCACGGCGCTTTCGGAGAGCAAGACTCCGTTGGCCGCTCCTGCCGCCGCCGGCTCTCCGCCGCCGCTCGAAATCGACACCGCCGCAATAGAGCAAACGCTCGGGGCCAAAGGCACTGCGAATGGCGGCGTCTATCAATTCAACATCGGGCGCGCCGAGACCATTACGGATGGTGGGATGCCGATTCCGATCGCGATGGGCTCAGGCATCGTCATCAACTTCCAGCCCACGGGTGGCGGAAAAGCGGCGATTACCGGCGACTTCGTTTTTGTCGCGCAGGAAGTCAATCCAGTATTGAAGACATTGCGCGACAACGGGATCGAGGTAACGGCATTGCATAGCCATATGCTTGAAGACCAGCCGCGCCTGTTCTTCATGCACTATTGGGCGAACGACGATGCCCAAAAGCTTGCCACCGGGCTGAAGGCAGCCCTAAGCAAGGTCAACCAGACAAAATGATCGCGGTGCTACGCGTTCACTTCGCGATTCTGACCAGGGTCACCTCGTTGACCAGGCTGTTGGCGAGGACGAAATCGCCGTCTCTCGTGACGTCGGTGTTGCGCACGATGTTGCCGCCGCCCGGAATCGCCCAGCTCTGGAATTTCTCGGTCTTGGGATCGAAGCGCACTACGGTGTTCGGCGCGGCCTCGGATTCGCTGTACCAGATGACATCGTTGATCGCCGAGATGCCATAGGGGGCGGACTTCGGCCCGCTCGGCGATTGCCATTCGATCACTTTCCCGGTCGCCGGATCGAGCCTGCCGAGATAGCCGCGCGAGTAGTCGCTGTACCAGATCATGTCATCGCTGGTGATGGCCAGGCGGCGTGGGCGCGACGCCGGGTCGGGCAGGGTGAATTCGCGGATCTCCAGCGTTTTCGGATCGACGCGCGCGACTTTGTTGGTCCCGAACTGGACGACGAACAGGTTGCCCCTGGAGTCGAACGCCATGCCGTACGGACGCGACTTCGGCGTCGGCGGCGTGAGCAGCTTGATGTCTCCGCTGTTCGGATCGAGCCGACCGATGCGGTTGGCGTTCTGCACCGTGAACCAGACGATGCCCGCCTTATCGATGATCAGGGTATGCGGATCTTTTGCTTCCGGGTCCGGCATCTTGTACTCGGTGACGTTGCCGGTTTTCGGTTCGAGCTTGCCGACCAGCGCTCCGGTGTTTCCCGTGTACCAGATGCTGCCGGCCTTGTCCTCGACCAGGCCATGCGGTCCAGAGTAGGGCGTTTTGAGCGGATATTCCCTGACGTTGCCGGTCTTCGGATCGACCCGGCCGAGCACATTCGCCATCTGCCCCGTGTACCACAGCGAGCCGTCTCGCGCTGCGAGCGGATCGTGCGGTCTCGATCCCGGCGTCGGCGCCTGCCATGCCTTCATCGACACTTTCACGGGCCCGGGCACCAGCACGGCCGCGGGTCTGCCTGTCACGGGAAAGGTCTTGGCGAGATAGTCGGTCATGGGCACAAGCTGAGCAGGCGCGATGTTGACGCCGTGATTCGTCATCATGCGCATGACGGTCTTCCAGTCCTCGGGTGTGTATCCGGAACCGGTGCGAGCGGTCAGGGCATGGCAGCTGTTGCACTGAGCGTCGACCAGTGCCTTTCCGCTTGCGTCGGGCATGTCTTTCTGGGCCCAGGCCGGAGGCACCGAACAAAGAAGACTCGCTGCAATGAAGCGATACAAGTGGATAAGCATTGTTTCTCCCCGATTGAGACGCGGAATCATTCTTGCACAACGCCCCGCCCGCGGTAAGCTGGAAGGTGGAACCACTGGAAGGGGTCCAACAGTGTTTGCGCGATGGATTGTCTGTGCAGCGCTCGCCGTAACGGCATCGATTGCTGCAGCGCAAGGCT
>WNFD01004980.1_pt1 | contig 13308 bp, 11 predicted proteins | sample 5400491 | NCBI WGS metagenome assembly WNFD01 (sample SAMN13153343, study PRJNA577476) | soil metagenome | isolation source: 120 cm saprolite under Douglas fir tree site 2 hole 2 replicate 2 | place: USA:California | collected 2015-04-18 | reverse complement strand
GCAAGGTTGACGTGCCCTTCCTGATCAACCTTCGCCTCGATCCTTTCGAGCGCACGGGCTGGCCCGATAGCGGGACTAAATACGGCGCGCAACAATACTTCGACTGGTTCAAATACGAATTCTGGCGCTTTGTGTTTGTTCAGCAGCAGGTGGAAAAGCTGGCGATGACGGCGATCGAGTTTCCGCCGATGCAAAGGGGCGCGAGTTTCAATCTCGATGCTGTGAAAGCGAAAATCGAGGCAGCCAGGGCGGCAATAGCAAAATAGAACGTGGATTGATGATCGTCATGGCGGGCGGCCCGCGTGTGGGACGCCCGCTTTGAAAACTCTCGCCGGGGCGCCCCCGATGTTTGTTCTGAATTCTCTGCCTTTATCAACGGAAAGGGCCAGACGATGACGACGCCTGCATCCTTCGATTTCAACCGCCGTGTCCTGCTCTCGACGCTAGCTTTGCTCCCGGCGCTGATTGGGTCGCTGCGGCCCAAATCCGCGGTAGCGCAAACAGACATTTTGCAGTCGTGGAACGAAGGCCCGACAAAAACATCGATCACCGATTTCGTTGCGCGTGTCACCGCGCAGGGGGGACCGGACTTCGTGCCCGTGGAGCAGCGTATCGCCGCCTTCGACAATGACGGCACGCTGTGGTGCGAGCAGCCGATGTATGTCCAGCTCGCCTTTGTACTTGACCGGGTGAAGGCAATGGCTCCCTTGCATCCGGAGTGGAAGGACAAGCAACCCTTCAAGGCGGTGCTTGAAGGCGACCTGAAGACCTTGGCCGAATCCGGCGAGCGTGGAATGTTGGAGCTGGTCTTGGTGACTCATGCCGGCATGACGACGGATGAATTCGCCAAGATCGTCTCCGACTGGCTCGCGACCGCGCGCCAGCCGCGCTTCAAGCGACCCTACACCGAGCTAGTATACCAGCCGATGCTCGAACTGCTCGGCTATCTGCGCGCCAACGGCTTCAAAACCTTTATTGTCTCAGGCGGCGGCATCGAGTTCATGCGTCCGTGGAGCGAGCGGGTCTATGGCGTTCCGCCCGAACAGGTCGTCGGCTCGTCGATCAAGACGAGATTCGAAATGCGCGACGGTCGGCCCACGCTGTTTCGCCTGCCGGAGGTCAATTTCATTGACGACAAGGGCGGCAAACCGGTGGGGATCAACGAGCACGTCGGCCGTCGCGCGATCGCCGCCTTCGGAAATTCCGATGGCGACCTCGAAATGTTGCAATGGGCAACCCTGAGCGGGGGCGTACGCCTCGGACTGATCGTCCATCACACCGATGCAGAACGCGAATATGCCTACGACCGTCAATCTCACTTCGGGAAGCTCGACACGGCTTTGGACGCCGCGGCTCTGAACAAGTGGACAGTGGTCGACATGAAGAGTGATTGGAAACGTGTGTTCGCGTTCGAATAAGCGCGACAAACAATGGCGACCTCACGGCCATGCGATACACCGAACGGTGTTGGCTAGAACTCCTCCCGAAATGAAGGCAACACGCCTGCGCTGCAATTTGGCATGAATCTGCAAAGATGCCGGATTTTGCATAGTCACCCGCGCCTGGTTCGGGAATCGTATAGCCGCGTGAAACGGAGGTCTGCTTCAAAACCTCAGTCGTGCGTCTACATCGCGTAAACGGCCCCGCTGCGGGGAAACGTTGCGGCAAATCGGCCAAGAAGCGGACTTCGCGAGATAACCAGCCTGCGGCGATACGCGGCATCCAAGTAGCTAGTTCCAAGTCGGTTCGTTCCGATGACCCAACAAATGGTCTGTGATTCAGGGAGACGTTGCCATGAAGATCACAACGGCATTTTCGTTAGGCTTTCTTCTCGGAACAAGTTATTTGACCGGAGCGATGGCCCAGCAGGTCAACGGCACGCTGGGCTCGCCTAGCGCGACGACCACAATCGATGGCAAACAACTGCCGCCGCCACCTTCGAAATTTGGCGGGGTGATCAACGAGACAGCCGAGGGTTCGAAGACCTGGTGGCCGCCGCGTGTGGTGCCACCCAAGGGCGCGCCGAACGTGCTGCTCATCATGACCGACGACCAAGGTTACGGTGTGAGCGGTACGTTCGGGGGCGTTATTCCGACGCCGGCGCTTGATCGGGTCGCAAAGGCGGGCTTGCGCTACACGCAGTTCTGCTCGACTGCGCTGTGCTCGCCGACGCGAGCGGCACTGATCACCGGCCGCAATCACCACTCGGCAGGCTTCGGAGTGATTACGGAGTTGTCCACGGGTTACCCGGGTTATGATTCGATTATCACTCCTGACAAGGCAACAATCGGCACGATCCTCAAAGGCAATGGCTATGCCACGTCGTGGTTTGGCAAGAACCACAACACGCCGGGCTTTCAGTACAGCGTGGCAGGCCCCTTCGACCAATGGCCCTCAGGGATGGGGTTTGACTACTTCTACGGCTTCATGGGCGGCGAGACCGACCAATGGACGCCCTATCTGTTCCGCGATCACACCCAGATTTTTCCGTGGGTCGGCAAGCCCGATTACAACCTCACGACCGACATGGCGGACGAAGCCATCACGCACATGAGGCAGCTTGACGCGGCGGCGCCGGACACCCCGTTCTTCGTCTATTACGTACCCGGGGGAAGTCACTCGCCGCACCAGCCGACCAAGGAGTGGATCGACAAGTTCAAGGGCAAGTTCGACATGGGCTGGAACGCCATGCGCGATCAGATCTTCGCCAACCAGAAACGGTTAGGTGTCATTCCCGCGACTGCTCAGCTGACCGAGTGGCCGGATGATCTGCAGAAATGGGAAACGCTATCGGCTGACGAAAAGAAGCTGTTCGCGCGGCAGGCGGAGGTCTACGCAGGCTACACCGCCTACACCGACCACGAGATCGGCCGCGTGATCCAGGCGGTCGAAGACATGGGCAAGCTCGACAACACGCTGATCATCTACATCGACGGTGACAACGGCACCAGCCCCGAAGGCACGCTGCTCGGCACGCCCAACCAGTACACTGCATACAACGGCATTCTGAAGATTCCGGTCGAAGAGCAACTGCAGTTTTACGACAGCTGGGGCTCGGCGGGTACCTATCCGCACATGGCGGTCGCGTGGTCTTGGGCATTCGACACGCCGTTCAAGTACACGAAGCAGGTGGCGTCGCACTTTGGCGGCACGCGGCAGGGCCTGGCGATCTCGTGGCCAGCCCGTATCAACGACGCCGGTGGCATCCGCACTCAGTTCCACCATATCATCGACATGGTGCCGACGATCCTCGAAGCCACCGGTATCAATGCGCCGGAAATGGTCAACGGCATCAAGCAAAGCCCGATCGAGGGCGTCAGCATGGCGTACACCTTCGACAAGGCGAACGCCAACGCGCCGACGACGCACAAGACCCAGTATTTCGAGATGGTGAGCAACCGCGGCATTTATAGCGACGACTGGTATGCCAATACGACGCCGCCGCATGGGCCGTGGATCTTGAACGCGCCCTTGCCCCCCATCAACGATTACAAATGGGAGCTGTACAACCTGACCGCCGATTACTCCCAGGCCAACGATCTCGCCGCGAAAATGCCTGACAAGCTGAAGCAAATGCAGGCGCTGTTCCTGCAGGAGGCGGCCAAATACAATGTGCTTCCTCTGGATAATTCGTCGTTCGCTCGGGCGATCGCGCCGCGGCCGAGTGCTACCGCGGGACAGACCGCCTTTACCTATTCGGGCGAGATGGCCGGTATTCCAACCGGAAACACACCAAACATCCTGAACAGGTCGTTCAAGATCACGGCAGAGGTCGAGGTCCCGCAAAACGGCGACGGCATGATCGTTACCGAGGGCGGACGCTGGGGCGGGTACGGGCTGTATCTGCTCAAGGGAGTGCCAGTGTTCGACTACAACATGCTTGCACTGTTGCAGGCCCGATGGGCGGGCGATCAACCGCTCTCGGCAGGCAAGCACACGATCGTGTTTGACTTCAGGTATGACGGCCCCGGCATTGCAAAGGGCGGCACCGGCGTGCTGAAGGTCGATGGCAATGAGGTCCGGACGCTGCAAGTCCCAAAGACGATCCCGTTCTTGCTGCCGGGGGACGAGACCTTCGACGTCGGGATCGATACTCGCACCGGGGTGAATGATTTGGACTACCAGGTGCCATTTCGTTTCAACGGCAAGATCGCCAATGTGACGTTCAATCTCGGACCGACACAGCTAACCGCTGCCGAGGAGATGAAGGTGCGAGAGGCAACCGCCCGAGCGCACGACTAAGGACGGATACCCAAGGTGGCGCCGAACTTGTGCGGCGCCACTGGAACTGTATCGGCGACCATCAAAAGGCGCCTGAACCACTCAGCACGACGAGGAGCGGAACGTGAAAAAATCAATCGGTGCAACAATATTTGTTTCAGTCCTGATCGTTGCCGCCGCCGTGGCTGCTCAGGGAATGCTGGTAGACGCCGCGGCCGACAAGGTGATCAAGAAATTTGAGGCGGCGACCTGCGATCAGCTGAAGGCGCAGAAGAGCGAGTCGCCATCGGAGAAAGAGAAGATAGCGCTGGATTTACTGCGGGACGATCCGAAAGCGCGTGTTGCCTTTATCGATAAGATCGCGGCGCCGGTTCTGAACAAGATGTTCGAATGCAGCATCATCCCATGACTTGCGCTGATCTGACCGCTCAACACGACAGGAGGCTCGACGTGAACAAATCAATCGGTGCAGCCGTGATGATTTCAACCTTGATCGTCGCAGGCGCTGCGTCGGCTCAGGGCATGCTGTTGGACTTTGCCGCTGACAAAGTGATCAAGAAGTATCAGACGGCGACCTGCGATGAATTGAAGGCGCAGAAGAAAGATCTGCCAACCGACAAGGAGAAGGAGGCAATTGAGTTTCTCCGTAACGATTCGCAGGCACGAATATTCTTCATCAACAAGATCGCCGCGCCTGTTCTGAACAAGATGTTCGATTGCGGCATGATCCCGTAAGCGCGAAGGGTGGTACCGATGAGCCAGAACCACTTTACCCTCAGCTTTCCCCTGAAGTCACCCGCAGATGCAAAGTTAATAGCGGAGCAGCTTCCGCCACTGATGCCGGAGCTATTCCGGGCAAACGATACGATCGGCACCGTTCACTATTCACGTTTTACTGTGCTGAGCGAAAAGACCTTGCTGTTTCTTGGCGATTTTGACGGGGAATTCGGTCAGCTCATGGCAGATCTCGCCAAGCTCGCCGGATCGGTTTTCGACGCGATATTGCGGCATGTGGACAATCCGCCGCCGGTTCCGGTTGCGAGCAACATGGATGCGTTCGTCGAATGGACCGCCTCGCAGCTTATCGATGCGGTGAATCTCTACACCGCTTACCCCGGCGTGAGCGCCAGGGAGATAAAGGCGCTGGCGTCCTCCGCTGACATTAAAGGAAGCGGTGTGCTAAATCCGTTCCTGGTGATCTTGCCGATCAAATCGAAACTGGCCTTCATCGAGGTCAAGCTGATCCTGCGCATTCGCGGAAGCGGCACAACGAAAGACCTTGATAAGGTCGGCACGCCTCACTTCGCGCAATTCGTTCCACTCGAGGACAATCAGATTGGCTTCTTTACCGTCTATGACGGTTCATTTGACCAATACATTGCGGACTTCACCAAGAATATCGGACCTGTCTTCGATCTCATATTCAAATTCACCAAGGACGCGCCGCCCTCTCCATGCCGAAAGCACTTGCAGGAGTTCATTGACTTTGCGGCGGGCGCAAACCGCACTCCGATCGGGTTCTACCAGGCATATCCGGGCCTTTCGGTTCAGGACATCCACGCTCTCATCACCGATAGCAAGTCAGAATCAGCCTCGGCTGGATAGCCAGACCGCGCAGGCACCTTCGATCACTGCCACTGGCCGCGTGGTTGCGGACAAATCAAGGAGGAGAAGCCCAGTGAGTCAGGACAGCAAGCCACAAGCAAAAGAAAGCGAAGGGCTTCTCCGGCGTGTGTTCGGGCTAGGCAAGCATGAGACCGTGGGCCCTGATGCCCATTCAGGATCGGGTGCCAGGACCACGCTCGACCTCGGCGATATTCAGGGCTTTATTCTGCGCGGTTACAGGATGCCGATGGTGCGGCATTTCCTGTTGTCGGTCGGCACTCCCGCCGCGGCGCGTGAGTTGCTCGGACGGTTCGTCAACGGCAACGAATCCGACGTGCCGCAAATCACCACTGCGGAAAATTGGCACGTGGGTTTCGAGCCGGGACCAGGAGACAATCCCGCCGACGCCCCGCGCCGCAAACCCGACTATTGCCTGAACGTTGGCGTCACATGGCCGGGGCTGATCGCGTTGGAGATCAAGGATCGTGTCCCGACGCTTTCGTTCAAATCGTTCGGCGCGTTCATCGCCGGGGCCGCCGAACGGGCGAAACTGGTGGGCGATAGCGGCGAGAGCGATCCGCAGCACTGGATTGGTGGATTCGGCACGGGAGGCGATCACGTCCTCTTGACGTTGCACGCCATGAGCCCGGAGGCGATGACACGTTACAGCGATCGCCTAGTCGCCCTGTTTGCCGAAGGCGGCGCCTTTCGGGAAATCTGGCGAGCCGACGGGATGGCGTTGATGGAAGTGAAGGACGGCGAACCTGTCCCTACCTTCAAGGTGCATTTCGGCTACACCGACGGCATCAGCATGACAACAATTCGCGGCGGTCCGGAACGATATCCGCCTGATCATCAGCAGCCCTGCGAACCCTGGCTATTCGTGCTACGGGAGGATGCCGAAAATTACTACGTGCCGGAACCCCGTGAGCTCGGATTGAACGGCAGCTTTGCCGTCTTCAAGATGATCAAAACGGACGTTGTCAAATTCGAGAATTACCTTCAATCGAACAAAGATAAGATCGACCCCGAACTGCTTGCCGCCAAAATCTGCGGCAGATGGCGCAATGGCGTTCCGCTTGCGTTGTCTCCTGAAACCGACAGCCCTCCAGGTGGGATGCCGGCGGAGGGGTTAAACAACTTCGAATACGTCAACGCGGATGGATCAGGGGATCCAAAGGGTTTGCGCTGTCCCGTTGGCGCGCACATGCGCCGCATTAACCCAAGAGGTCAACCGGTCACGGGCCAGGGGCAACCCGGTGGCAGCAATAATACCCATCGGCTTATCCGCCGCGGCCTGCCCTACGGTCCAGTCTATGATCCTTCGAAGCCCTACGACGGCATCGAGCGCGGACTGCTCGGCTATTTCATCAACTCAAGCATCGAGAACCAGTACGAGTTCGTGCTCGGGCACTGGGTCAATGACAGTGAATTCGCCGGTGCCGTCAGGTTGCCCCCCAAATCGCGGGACCCAATGATCGGGACGCAGGACCCGGCGCAAAGCATTTTCGTGATTCCGCAAGCGAACGGCGCAGCCCCGATCAAGCTCACAGGTTTCTCAAGCTTTGTTACGACGAAAGCCGCCGCTTACTGCTTTCTGCCAAGCAAGACTGCGATCAAATTCATCGCCAATTTGGGATGAGGCCCGTGACCCGGCTTCCCTTAGGAGACTTCCATGGTGTTCCTGACCCGATGGTTTGGAGTGACCGAGAGCGACGCTGATCGGGACCCCGCCCGCGAAAAAGCCGATATCGAGGCGATCGTCGAGAAATCTCTCTTGATGCAGGCGAATGCAGCCGCGAAACAGCAGCGATCGCTTTGTCGTGGAACCCATGCAAAAGGTGTCTGCGCCCGGGCCGAATTCGAAGTATTTGACGTAACCGTCGGACACGAGTCTGCGCTGGCGACGCGGCTGGCGAAGGGGATGTTCGCGAAGCCTGGCGTCTATCCCGCGGTGGTGCGGTTTGCAAATGCGGACGCAAGCATAAACTCGGATTTCAAGCCTGACGTAAGGTCGTTGTCTTTTTCGGTCGACCTCGCTCGGGATGGCATCGCTGCCCGCGACCCAAAGCCTCTTCGACAGGATTTCTCAATGCAAAACGCCACGACGTTGCCGATCAATGACTCGCCCGCCTTTCTGGCGACCATCAGTCTTTTGACGGCATCAAATCCAATCCTCTCGCTGTGGTCTTTACGGTTTCGAGACAAGTTGAGAGTGATGAGGACACTTGCTCTGGCAGAAATGCAGGCGCGCCAGAAAATCAAGCCCTACCAGCGACTGCGCTATTGGAGCACGGTGCCTTTCCGCCACGGGCCGACCGATGTCGTGAAGTTTTCGGCCACACCATCTCCCGACAATCCGTCGCGTCCTCTGAAGAGAAATAATCCCAAAGGGCTGCAGGACGAACTGATCCGCCACCTCCAGGAGGATAGCAGGATGAGCGCGTTCGACTTTGGAATCCAGTTTCTGGACGTCGACGGAATGACTTATTGGCGCAAGCGCCGGGACGCCGATTTCTGGATCGAAAACGCCAGTGTGGAGTGGAACGAGATCGAGGCGCCCTTCCACACAGTCGCGAGGCTTACCCTGCTCCCGCGTTCGCGACTTGATCCGGAGGAGAGTGCCACAACGTATTTCGACGTCACGGGCAACTCGACGCCTGACAGCACGCCCGTCGGGAGCATCAATCGCGCTCGCTGGCCCGCGGAAGTCGCCAGCAGAAAGGCGCGCATGCGCCACGCCCCGGCGGCGGGAAGTGCCGAGACGTTAGCGCCGATCGAGGCATGTCCGGCGAGCGCCAATGAGGCCAGCATCGGCGGCCGTCAGTCGGGGCGTGAGGAGTACCGCCACGATTTCGGCAGGAAAGCCAAATGAAATCGAAAACCGCTCTTTTCGTGCTCGGCCGCAGCTTGCCTGCTTGCGTTCACTCGGGTTGGCGCAATCCAAGGAACGGGGGCGATTGAATCCATTCCCAGCCGCGTAGTCGAGTGGGGGCGATAACGGTCAGGTGAGACACTGAGCGGCAACCAGCTCGTTCCGCTCGGGCCTGCGCCTTGCCGCGGGCTCGGCAACGAAAACGCCTAGAGCCTACAGGAGTATTCTCATACGACCGGGTTCAACCGATCATGACCAAGATGATCAGAAACGGCCTTTACTCGATAAGCACAAAGTTGCTGGATGGCGCGGAAGGTAGCCAAACGGGCATCTCGGTGCTGCGCGATGGCAAAATGCTCGGCGGCGGCGCCTTCCTTTATCATGTTGGAAGCTATCGCTGTTCGGACGGCAAGTGGAAAGGTGAAGTGACCTCTCGAGAACATACGCCGAGCGTTAAAGTCCGGCCGTTTGCGGGACACATCGCCACAATGGGATTTGCCGGAACGTATACGGATGAGAGCGCGGAATTCGAGGCCACAGCGCTCGTCGGCAAGCGAAGCCTTCGGTTGCAAACAGTCTTTCGGCTGCTAATGGCGGATTGAGCTGATAGGCGCCCTGCCCTCACGCGATGCAGCGTCCGTAGATATGCGAGCGCGCCGGGTCGGCAACCGAGCTAAAGGCTGGGTCACACCCGAGGAGTATCGACTTCGACGAAGGGAGCTCTCTCTCGAACGATGAAGGGAAGCTCGGATTCTTTTTGGCCAACGATCCTTCCGGAAGCCTATCCCCCTTCGGGATGCGGTTGATCGCCTTTGCGCTGGCGCGGGCCGCCGATTGGCCGACGGTCAGGACGGTTCCAACGCGTGCGCTGTCGGCCCCTTGCCCGCTGCGCCAGCACGCCGGATCGCAATAAGGCCAACCTTCGGAACGCGCGTTTTTATGCTCCCAGCTGTAGCTGGTGTGGTGCCGTTCAACCAGGCCACGGACGGGAGCCGCGCTTCGCGTCCACAGCGCGGCAAACCTGTCCAAGGTGACGATATGGGGCGCGACGAGACCGCTGTCCTCGACCGGACCGTTTGCAACGTCGTGACCGGTGTCCGGAACTGCGCTTGCGAAGAAGCCAGCACACAATGCCGCCGCAACGATGGCCATTGCTTTTCCCGTCATCCTTCCCTCCTACCGATTAAATTGGGAGCCGGAAAACGTACGCGACCGGAATGCGTCCCGGAGCAATCTGCATCGCGATCTTGTCCGCATCGGAATCGCAGCTCGTAATTCCCTCTGCGCGGCTTGTTGTCTCTCCTGCTGCAACGGCCGTGGCGCTTCCGCCCGATACAGCAATCTTCCCCGAACGGCGGCAAACCGTTGGCGCGCAAGGAGTCGCGAAGGACCGGCCTGATTGCAGACTATGAAAAGGCTTCCAGCGGCGGCTATGCAAAAACGAGCGGCAAGTAAAAGAATGATGAGCATCCCGGCGCGCAGCCGATAACGCACTGTCATGATTTGTCGTTGATCCTTGCGGTGGCCTTCAGCCGAACGGGAGATCCCGCGACTGATATCGCTGGCGGAGAGGAAGGGTTGCACGTCGCGGAGGAGTATCTGTTGGCGTTCTCGTGCATCCAACCGACTCGGTCACGCCGCCCGTGCTGGCTATTGCGATGGAACAAGAGTTTCATTTTCCTCTCATCAGTTCGAGAGTTAATCCACGGAGGACGCAATCATGCGCGCAGTGTCAGGACACGAGATCGCAAGATCCAGAAGAACAGCAGCCGAACCAATCGGTGTGAGCTTCAAGGCGCCCAACGAGTTGACGTTGCCCATCTCATCGAAACCGGATCCACGCCTCTTCGCCCTGGTCAGGATACTCGCGCGGCAAGCCGCGCGAGACTTCATTCAAGCCGCATGGGATGGCCAGGAGAGGGCGGCCTCCCACCGCTGTTCGACGCCAAGAATGATCGGATTGCGCGTCAACGATCGGTAAGGCCAAGCATTTCTCGAAACCCTCCTCCCTGACGCGAAGGAATACGCCATCATCGCCGTTCGCCGGCTGCACTTTTGTATTGCGCAATTGGTTGCGGGTGATTTGAACCTACGAAACCAAGCCATTGATTTTGTTGGGGCAACGGTTCGACCCTAAAAACAAAAACCCAGCAATCCATTGAGATTGCTGGGCTTTTGGTGTCGATCTTGGTTGCGGGGATAGGATTTGAACCTATGACCTTCAGGTTATGAGCCTGACGAGCTACCGGGCTGCTCCACCCCGCGATAAACCATTGCGTGCCTTGCAAAAAACCAACGCCGAAACGAATTTGGCCAACGCCTGAGGGCGCCGATCGATCCCGTCCGGAGGCTTCCTGAGAAGGCGACCCGGGCAAATGCCCTTGGGTGCGAGGGGTATGTACCAACGCTGATCTGCTTTGGAAAGGCCCGCGAGCGATCTTTTCGGATTTTATGACGGTCAAAACGCGCATTTGGCGTCCCAAATCGGGCCGGTCTGGGCGCTCTTGCCAGAAACGGCGCAAAAGCCCAGCCTTGGAACCAGAAAAGCGGGTGAAATGCCGGAGGATGCCGCGATTGATGTCGTCGGCATCTCAAAAAGCCCGGCCAGCGCGCCGGGCGATATAGGAACTTCGGGGGGACGCGTGCCGGATACCTTCGATTTTGTGGTGGTGGGCGGCGGCTCGGGCGGCTGTGCGGTTGCCGGACGGCTTTCCGAGGATCCCCGGACGTCGGTGGCGCTGCTGGAAGCCGGCGGCGCGGGGGACAACTGGGTGGTCACCACCCCGGGCGCGCTGGCGCTGATGGTGCCGAGCAAGCTCAACAACTGGGCTTTCGACACCGTGCCGCAAGCCAGCCTCAACGGCCGGGTCGGCTATCAGCCGCGCGGCAAGGGGCTCGGCGGCTCCTCCGCGATCAATGCCATGGTCTACATTCGCGGCCACCGCAGCGACTACGATCAATGGGCGTCGCTGGGCAACGCCGGCTGGTCGTTCGCCGACGTGCTGCCATACTTCAAGCGCTCGGAAGACAATGCCGATTTCGGCGGCGACTATCACGGCAAGGGCGGCCCACTCCCCGTCAACAAACTGCGCACCGATAACCCGGTGCAGCAAACCTTTCTGCAGGCGGCGCGCGAAGCCCAGTTTCGGATCCGCGAGGATTTCAATGCCGAGGATCACGAAGGCCTCGGCCTCTATCAGGTGACGCAGAAAAACGGCGAACGCTGCAGCGCCGCGCGGGCCTATATCCATCCGCATCTGGCAACCCGCGCCAATTTGCGCGTCGAGACCACAGCACAGGCGACCCGCATTCTGTTCGAAGGCAAGCGCGCGGTCGGGGTCGAATACCGGCAGGGCACAGAGACCCGCCAAATTCGTGCCCGCCGCGAAGTCATCATCGCGTCAGGCGCGTTCCAGACCCCGCAACTCCTGATGCTGTCCGGAATAGGCGATCACGCCGCGCTGGCAAGGCACGGCATCGCGACCACGCATCACTTGCCCGGCGTCGGGCAAAATCTGCAGGACCATCCGGATTTCATCTTCGCCTACATGTCCGACAGCCCATATTTCACCGGCATGTCGTTCAGTGGCATCGTGCATCAGCTTCGCGCCATCATGCAGTACCGCCGCGAACGCCGCGGACCGATGACGTCCAACTTCGCCGAATGCGGCGGATTTCTCAAAACCCGGGCCGATCTCGATGTCCCCGACATCCAGTTGCATTTCGGCATGGCGATCGTCGACGACCACGGCCGCAAACGCCGCTGGGGCCGCGGCTTTTCCTGCCATGTCTGCCTGCTGCGGCCGAAAAGCCGCGGTAGCGTCGCGCTGCACAGCGCCGATCCGATGGCTGCACCTTTGATCGATCCGAATTTCCTGGGCGAAGTGGACGATCTGGAATCGATGGTGGCCGGCTACAAAACCACGCGGCGGCTGATGGAGACGCCGGCGATGCGGGCCCTGGAGAAGAAGGACCTGTTTACGGAAAGCGTGCGCACCGACGACGACATCCGTGCACTGCTGCGCGCCCGCGTAGATACCGTGTATCACCCGGTCGGCACCTGCAAGATGGGCGTTGGCGATCCCCTGGCGGTGGTCGATCCGAAACTCAGGGTTTATGGACTTGAGGGCCTGCGCATCGTTGATGCCTCAGTCATGCCGACCCTGATCGGCGGCAACACCAATGCGCCGACCATCATGATCGGCGAGAAAGCCGCCGATATGATCAAGGCGGAGATGCGGGTGAATTGATTGGCGCTTTCACCGTCATTGCGAGTTCGGTACCGGCCTTGTGGCCGACCCTACGGGATGAAACAGCGAACCGCAGGGTACGTCCCCCGCTTGTGTGGCGTAAATAAAATCACGGCCGTGTGGTGATTTGCCCGTCGGGCGGCAGGGCTGTCGAGTCTTTTATTTCTGATTTTCCGAAAAATATTTGTTCCCTCTGACCCAAATCAGATCTAGAACTCTCGCCATCCCACCCCACCAGAGGGGCGTATCATGATCGTCACGGACGCGGGGAGGGGTGCGGTGGACGCGGCAGTGTTGGGCGTGCGATGCGAGCGCAGGGCGGATTGCTCTCCGTGAGCGGTTAGCGGCATGCAAGAC
>WNFD01010350.1_pt1 | contig 13314 bp, 10 predicted proteins | sample 5400491 | NCBI WGS metagenome assembly WNFD01 (sample SAMN13153343, study PRJNA577476) | soil metagenome | isolation source: 120 cm saprolite under Douglas fir tree site 2 hole 2 replicate 2 | place: USA:California | collected 2015-04-18 | reverse complement strand
AAGGACGAATACCGCGCGTTGGTCGAAGCGCACGCGCGCTACCTGCGCGAGCATCCCCGGGCGCAGGTCGCGGTTCAGGGTAACGCCGACGAGCGCGGCAGCCGCGAATACAACCTGGCTCTCGGCCAGCGGCGCTCCGAGGGCGTCAAGAAGATGCTGACCTTGCTCGGCGTCGCCGAACGGCAGGTCGAGGCCACCAGCTTCGGCGAGGAAAAGCCCAGGGCCGTGGGACACGACGAGGCGTCATGGGCGGAGAACCGGCGCAGCGACATCATTCCTGCTAATCCAGCGCCTTGACCATGTCCTCGACGACCTTCTTCGCGTCGCCGAACACCATCATGGTCTTCTCCATGTAGAAAAGCGGGTTGTCGAGCCCGGCATAGCCGGTGGCCATGCTGCGCTTGTTGACGATCACGGTGCGCGCCTTGGCGACGTCGAGAATCGGCATGCCGTAGATGGGGCTGCCTTTTTCATAAGCGAGCGGGTTCACGACGTCGTTCGCGCCGAGCACCAGCGCCACGTCGGTGTTGGGAAACTCGCTGTTGATGTCCTCCATTTCAAATACCTGGTCGTACGGTACTTCGGCCTCTGCCAGCAGCACGTTCATGTGGCCGGGCATGCGCCCGGCCACCGGGTGCACGGCGTAGCGCACGTTGACCGCTTTTGCCTTGAGCTTTTGCGCCAGCTCCTTGACCGCATGCTGCGCGCGCGCGACGGCGAGGCCGTACCCGGGGACGATGATCACGCTCTCGGCATTGGCGAGGAGGAAGGCGGCGTCCTCCGGCGAGCCGGAGCGCACCGTCTTCTGCCCGGCGTCGGTCGCCGCGGCGCCTTCGGCGGCACCGAAGCCGCCCAGGATCACCGAGATGAACGAGCGGTTCATCGCCCGGCACATGATGTAGGACAGGATCGCGCCCGAAGAGCCGACGAGCGAGCCGGCGATGATGAGCATGGCGTTGTTGAGCGAGAAGCCGATGCCGGCGGCCGCCCAGCCCGAGTAGCTGTTCAGCATCGAGATCACCACCGGCATGTCGGCGCCGCCGATCGGGATGATGATCAGCACGCCGAGCGCGAAGGCGATCGCCGTCATCGCCAGGAACGGTGTCCAGAGCTTGTCGTCGGCGAGAAAAAACGCGGCGCCGAAGCCGATCATGGCGAGCCCCAGAATGAGGTTCAGCCAGTGCTGGCCCGGGAATACCACCGGCGCCGAGGAGAACAGGCGGAACTTCTTGCCCAGACCCGCCAGCTTGCCGAACGCGATCACCGATCCGGAGAACGTGATCGCGCCGACGAAAGTGCCGATGAACAGCTCGAGCTTGTTGCCTCTGGGCAGGGGATCGGGCACGCCGAAGGCGCTCGGGTGGTCCACGGCGGCGATGGCGATCAGCACCGCCGCCATGCCGACCAGCGAGTGCATCGCGGCAACCAGCTCCGGCATCTGCGTCATCTGTACCCGGCGCGCGACGATGGCGCCGATCGTGCCGCCGATCAGCATGGCGATCAGGATCAGATCGACGCGGCCGCGCGCGACGACGGCGATGGTGGTCAGCACCGCGATGGCCATTCCCGCCACGCCGAAATAATTGCCGCGGCGCGCCGTGGTCGGCGAGGACAGCCCCTTCAGCGCCAGGATGAAGCAGATCGAGGCGACCAGGTACCACAGCGTGAGCTGGTTGGCGGTCATTTCTGCTTTTTCCTGAACATCTGCAGCATGCGCTGCGTCACGAGGAAGCCGCCGGCGACGTTCACCGAGGCGAGCGCCACCGCGATCACGCCGAGCACCGAGCCGAAGTCGAGCTCGGCCGGCGCGGCGGCGAGGATGGCGCCGACGATGATCACGCTCGAAATGGCGTTGGTGAGGCTCATCAGCGGCGTGTGCAGCGCCGGGGTCACGTTCCAGATGACGTGGTAGCCGACGAACACCGCGAGCACGAATACCACGAGGTTGATGATGGTGGGATCTACGGGTCCGCCCATGGTCAGCCTTTCTTGAGCACTTCGCCCTGCATGCACACCAGCGTGCCGGCGATGATCTCGTCCGCGCGGTCCAGCTTGAACTCGCCGCTCTTCGGGTCGAGCATCAGGACCAGGAAGTTGTAGAGGTTGCGCGCGTACAAGGCGGAGGCGTCGGTGGCCACGGTCGCCGCCAGGTTTTCCTGCCCGATCAGCTTGACGCCGTGGTTCACCACCGTCCTGCCGCGCTCGATGCCCTCGACGTTGCCACCCTGCTCGACCGCGAGATCGACGATGACCGCGCCGGGCTTCATCGCCTTGACGGTGTCTTCCTTGATGAGCCTCGGTGCCGGCCTGCCGGGGATCAGCGCAGTCGTGATCACGACGTCCGCCTGCAGCGCCCGCTGGTGCACCAGCTCCGCCTGGCGGCGCATCCAGCCGGGCGGCATCGGGCGCGCGTAGCCGCCGACACCTTGCGCGATCTCGCGCTCCTCGTCGGTCTCATACGGCACGTCGAGGAACTTCGCGCCCAGCGATTCGACCTGTTCCTTGACCGCCGGCCGCACGTCGGAGGCCTCGATCACCGCCCCGAGACGCTTGGCGGTGGCGATCGCCTGCAGCCCCGCCACGCCGGCCCCCAGGATCAGCACGCGCGAAGCCTTCACCGTCCCGGCAGCGGTCATCAGCATCGGGAAAAAGCGTCCGATCTCCGCTGCGGCGAGAACGACCGCCTTGTAGCCGGCGATGTTCGCCTGCGAGGACAGCACGTCCATCGATTGCGCGCGCGAAATGCGCGGCAGCCACTCCATTGCGAATGCGGTGACGCCGCGCCTGGCCAGCGCCTCGATGCCGGCAGCGTTGAACGGATCGAGCAGCCCTACCAGGATGGAATTGCTTTTCAGTAAATCCAATTCATTGTCGGTGGGCGCGCGCACTTTCAGCAGGATCTCGGCGTCGTACGCTTCCGCCGCCGAGCCGACCAGCTTGGCGCCCGCCGCTGCGAAGTCCGAGTCGCGGATGCTCGATCCTGCGCCCGCCCCCGCCTGGATGCGCACCTCGTTCTTCGCCGCCAGCCGCTTCACGGTATCCGGAGTAGCGGCAACACGCGTCTCGCCCGCGCGTACTTCGGCGGGCACGCTGATTCTCATGAACGCTTCTCCCTGGGAGGGTGGGGCGGAATTTTACCGCGGCGCGCGTGCGAGGAAACGCTCGGCGACTTCGAATGCCGCATGCACGGCAAGAGCGAGCGCCGCCGCCGGCAGCGCACCGGCGAGCAGCACGGTGTGGTCGTTCAGCGCCAGGCCCTGCGCGATGCGCTCGCCGAACCCGCCGGCGCCGATGAAGGCGGCGATGGTCGCGGTACCGACGTTGATCACCGCCGAGGTCTTGACGCCCGCCATGATGGTTTCGCGCGCGAGCGGCAACTCAATGCGGTACAGGATATCCCGCGGCAAAAGGCCGAGCGCCGTTCCGGCCTGCCGCAGGCCGCGCGGCACCTGCGCCAGTCCGGCGTAGGTATTGCGCGTGATCGGCAGCAGCGCGTAGAGGAACAACGCGATCAGCGCCGGCCACACGCCGATGCTGCCGGTGACTGGGATCAGGAAGGCGAGCAGCGCGAGGGACGGGATGGTTTGCACCAGGCCGGTCAGCGCGAGCACCGGCTGTGCGAGCCAGCTCAGCTTCGCGGCAAGAATGCCGAGCGGGACGCCGAGGAGGACCGCCGCAGCCAGCGAGCCGAATACCAGGGCGAGGTGCTCGGCCAGCAAGCGAGCGGAGTCGGGAGCGAACAGCGCGCTCCAGAAGCTGCGTTTCGCGGATGGCGCGCCGCCAAGAAATTCGCGCGCTACGTCGGCGAAGGGTACTTTGTCGATCTCGGCGCGGGCGTTGAGCCGCACCATGGTGGGGTTGTCGATGCGGTTCTCGAAGCGGGCGAACGCCGCGAAGGCCTGCGGGAAGCGGCTCGGCGCATCGGCGCGATGCAGCAGGACTGCCTCGTAGGCGGGAAAGTAGCGGCGGTCATCCGCGAGGACCGCGATGCGGTAGCGCTCGATCTTGGCGTCGGTCGAATAGAGATCCATGACGTCGATCTCGCCGGCGGCGAGCGCCTCGTAGGCAAGGCCGTGATCCAGGCCGCGTGGCTCCTGCGGCAGGCCATACGCCGCCTTCAGGCCCGGCCAGCCGTCGCGCCGGCCGAGGAACTCGTGCGAAAGGCCGAGGCGCAATTCGGGACGGCGCGCGAGCTCGGAAACCGCGTGCAGCGCCGAATCGCGCCGCACGCCCAGCGCGTAGCTGTTGCTGAAGCCCAGCGGCAACGAAGCGGCAAGACCCAGCGCGGCCAGCCGGCGATTGATTTCGCCGAGCTGCAGCCTTTCTTCGGTGCGCAGGATTTCATTGGTGATCGTGCCGGTGTATTCCGGATAGACGTCGATGGCGTCGTTCTCGAGCGCGGCAACGAGGATCGCCGTATTGCCGAGCCCCGCCTTGTGCCGGCCGCGTGCCGTCTGCGCGAGGATCTCGCCGAGGATGTACGACTCCGTGAACCGCTTCGAGCCGACGCGGATCGGCTCCTGCGCCTGGACGGCACAGGCGGCCACCAGCAGAAAAAGGGCGCCTACGCGGCGCGTTCCCATTTACCGCCAGCAGTGAGGAACTGCAGCCGCGCGAGGCTGGCATACAAGCCGTCCTGGCGAACCAGCTCCGCATGCGTACCTTGCGCGACGATAGCGCCGCGATCCATGACCACGATGCGCTCGGCATGCTGCACCGTCGCGAGGCGATGCGCGATGGCGAGCGTAGTGCGGCCGCTCTCGAGCGCGGCGAGCGCCTGCTGCACCATGCGCTCGCTCGCGGCGTCGAGCGAGCTGGTCGCCTCGTCGAGCAGCAATATCGGCCGGTCGGCAAGCAGCGCGCGGGCGATGGATAGCCGCTGCCGCTGGCCGCCGGACAGCGTCACGCCGCGCTCGCCGAGCGTGGTATCGATTCCCTGCGGCAGACTGTCGATGAATTCGAGCGCGAAGGCCTTGGCGCATGCCGCGATGACTTCATCGCGGCTCGCCTCGGGCCGCCCGTAGCGCACGTTGTCGAGCACGCTCGCGGCGAAGATCACCGGCTCCTGCGGCACCACTGCGATGAGGCGGCGCAGTGCGCGCGGATCCATCCTGCGAACATCCGTGCCGTCGATGCGCACCGCCCCTTGCTGCGGATCGTAGAAGCGCAGGAGAAGCGCGAACACCGTCGATTTTCCAGCGCCCGAAGGCCCGACCAGCGCCAGACGCTCGCCGGGCGCGACACGCAGCGAGAAACGCTCCAGGGCAGCGGCTCCGGGGCGGGCGGGATAGGCAAAGCGGACGTGGTCGAATTCCACGCCGCCAGCAGTGCGTTGCACGTGAACGGCCGGTACCGGCGGCGCGACGATTTGCGGGCGCGTATCGAGCAGCTCCATCAGCCGCTCGGCGGCGCCGGCGGCGCGCTGCAGCTCGCCCCAAACTTCGGACACCGTCCCGGCCCCGCTCGCCACCACGGACGCATAGAACACGAACGCCGAGAGCTCCCCGGCGGTGAGACGCCCGCTCAGCACGTCGTGCCCGCCGATCCAGAGGACGATGCCGACCGCGCAGAAGGCGATGAGCATGACAGAAGAGATCAGCCAGGCCTTCTGCCGGATGCGGGCCACGCCCGCGCCGTACGCGGCCTCGGCATGGCGCGCAAAACTTTCGCGGTCGCTTTCCTCGTGGGCATACGCCTGCACCGTGCGAATCTCGTGCACCGCCTCATCGACATAGGCGGAAACGTCGGCCACCCGGTCCTGGCTGCTGCGCGACAGCCGCCGCACGCGCCGGCCGAGCAGCAGGATCGGAACGAGGGTCGCCGGCACGCCGAGGAGCACCAGCAGGGCCAGCTTCCAGCTGGTGACGAAAAGCATCAGCGCGGCACCCGCCATCATCAGGAGGTTGCGGACGAACATCGAGAAGCCGTAGCCGATCACCTGCTGCAGCAGCGTGGTGTCGTTGGTCAGGCGCGAAATCACCTCGCCGGTGCGGGTCGCCTCGAAGAATGCCGGCTCGAGGCCCAGAATGTGGTCGAACACTGCGCGGCGCAGGTCGGTGATGACCCGCTCGCCGGTCGACATCATGAGATAGAAGCGAAACCAGGTGGCGAGCGCCAGCGCGGCCGCCACGACGATCATGGCGGCGAGCGCCTGGTCGAGGAGGCGCGGATCGCCGCTGCCGAAGCCGTTGTCGACCACGTGCTTCACGCCCTGGCCGAGCGCGAGCACGCAGCCCGCGGCGACGACGAGAGCGGCCGCCGCCGCGGCAATGCGCGCGCGATACGGCATCAGGAAGCGCGCCAGACCCGGCCCGGTCGAGGCGCTCATCGCCCGTAAAAGCGGTACTGGTTGCGGCCCAGCTGCTTGGCGCGGTACATCGCGGCGTCGGCGTTGCGCAGCAGCGCATCGCCGTCGCCGGCATCGGCCGGGTAGAGCGAAATGCCGATGCTCGCGCCCAGGGTGAGCGTCCCGCCGTCGACACGGAACTCGGCCGCCAGCGCGCGCAGGATCTTGTCGGCGACGATCTGGCAGTCGGTCTCGGCGTTCAGCTCGGAGATCACCACCACGAACTCATCGCCGCCGTGCCGCGCCAGCGTATCCGCCCTGCGCACGCAGGCGGCGAGGCGCTGCGCGACCTCCTTGAGCACGGCGTCGCCCGCGCGGTGCCCGAACGAATCGTTCACCTGCTTGAAATTGTCCAGGTCGATGAGCATCGCCGCCACCTTGCGGTCGCGGCGCTGCGCGAGGTGCACGGCCTGCTTGAGGCGGTCATCGAGCAGGCGCCGGTTGGGCAGCCCGGTGAGCGAATCGTGATAGGCGAGGAAGCGCACCGCGTCTTCGCGGCGCTTGCGCGCCGTGACGTCCTGCAAGACGCCGACCATGCGGTAGACCTTGCCGGCAGAGTCAAACATCGGCACGCCCCGCACGCCGAACCAGACAATGCGCCCGTCGGCCGTAGCGATGCGGTACTCGATGTCGAAGGGCACGCCGCGCGCCACCGCCCCCCGTCCGGTGGCGAGGTAACGCTCGCGATCGTCGGGGTGGACCATCTGGGCGTATTCGCTCCACGTCTGCGCAGTGCCGTCGGCCAGCGCAGGCAGCACTTCAGGATTGCGGCTCCAGTGCATCCGGTCGGTCGCCGCATCCCACTCCCAGTAGTACAGATCGGCCGCATCGACGGCCAGACGCAGCTTCTTCATTTCCTCCGTCACGTCCGCGAACGCCACGAGCATGCAATTCTGCGCCGCGCGGCTTGACAGCCGGCACCAGAGCCGGGAACCGTCCTTGCGGCGCAACTCGACGTCACCTTCGAGCGCGTCGCTGTCCGCAAGGGCAGAGAACGGCTTCCCGGCGAGCTCGCCGGGCGCATAGCCCAGCATCTGCTCGAGCGTGCGGTTGCAGCGCGCAATGCTGCCCCGCTCGATCAATGCGATGCCGACCGGCAGCAGATCGAACAGCGATTCTTCCTCGGCCAGCAATCTGGCGTCGGTCAAGCGACTTTCTGTACTTCAACCAGGCAGTCGTAGAAGGTCGCGCCGCCGCCGAGGTCGGTAGTGCGTTGCGAAGTGACGTTGTTGGCGTTGCCGCCGTCGCGCGAATATTTTTTCCACCACACCGACGGCGCGACCACTACGCCGGGACGCGGCCTGCCGTTGACGCGCGCCCGCAGCGTATAGCCGCCGCGGTCGTTGAAGATGCGCACGAGATCGCCGTCGCGGATGCCTCTTTGCTCCGCGTCGCCGCGATGCATGTCGAGATGCGGCTCGCGCTCGAACTCGCGGAACCGCGCCAGGTTGGCGAACGACGAATTGAGGAAATGCCGCGCGGGCGGCGAGAGGAAGGCGAGCGGGTACTTGCGCGCGAGCTCCGTGTCGGCGCCCGGCGCCTCGACGGGCGGGTTGTAGAACGGCAGCGGGTCGACGCCCTGCTTCTCCAGCCACTCGCTGTAGAACTCGCATTTGCCCGAAGCCGTCGGAAACCCGCCCGCGGCGAAGGGGGTGAAACGCTCCGGCACGTTGAGCTTCTGCCACCCGGCTGCCTTGAGCGCGTTCCATTCGATGCCGCGCATGCGCTCCTTCGACGAGCCGAGCGCGGTGCGGCAGATGTCCTCGTCGGAGTCGCGGAAGCACGGCTCGTCGAACCCCATGCGCGCCGCGAGCCGGCGAAACACTTCGGAATTCGGCAGCGATTCGCCGACCGGCGCGATCGCCGGGTTGTTCGCGAGCACGTACAGGTGCCCGTAGGACTTGTGCACGTCGTAGTGCTCGAGCTGGGTAGTCGCGGGCAGGACGATGTCGGCGTAGTCGGCGGTATCGGTCTGGAAATGGTCCATCACGACGGTGAACAGGTCCTCGCGCGAGAAGCCGGCGATGACCTTGTCCGACTCGGGGCACACCGCCACAGGGTTGTTGTTGTAGACGATCATGGCGCGCACCGGCGGCTGCGCCGTGGTCAGCGCGTCGCCGAGCTTCGACTGGTTGATGACGCGCGGCCGCCTTCCGGCGAGCAGGTCGGCGCGCTCGAGGGCGGCGTGATCGAAGCCGTAGAAATCGGCCGTGGTGAGCACGATGCCGCCCGCCGCGTCGCGCCACGCGCCGACCAGCGCCGGCAGGCAGGCAATGGTGCGCGCTGCAATGCCGCCGCCAGTGTGGCGCTGCATGCCGTAATTGAGGCGGATCGCCGCCGGGCGGATGCTGCCGTACTCGCGCGCAAGCTGCACCACTTCCTCGCGCGTAATTCCGCAGGTTTGCGCCGCCCACTCGGGCGTGTAGCGCTTGACGCGTTGCGCCAGCGGCTCGAAGCCGACGGTGTGCTTGGCAATGTAGTCGCGGTCGAGCATTCCCTCCGCGATCAGCACGTGCTCGATGGCGATCACTTTCGCGCCGCGGCGCTTCGCCTCCTGCACGCGCGACCAAAGGTGCAGGTTGGAAACGATCGGGTTCGCGCCCCACAGCACAATCAGCTTCGATTCGTCGAAGCGCTCGGGATCCATGCCGACCGAGCCGCCGAGCGTCGCCTTCAGGCCGAACTTACCGGCGGTCGAGCAGAGCGTGCGATCGAGGAGCGACGCGCCGAGCTTGTGGAAGAAGCGCCGGTCCATGGAGCTGTACTGGACCATCCCCATGGTGCCGGCATAGCTGCACGGCAGGATGGTCTCGGCATTCTCGGCGGCAAGGGCCTTCAGCCGCGCCGCAATTTCATCCAGCGCCTCGTCCCAGGTGATTCTTTCGAACTGCCCCTTGCCCTTCGGCCCGGCCCGGCGCATCGGGTAAAGCAGGCGATCCGGGGAGTATGTCCGCTCCAGGTAGTACGCGACTTTCGTGCAGAGCGTGCCGTCGGTGAACGGCATGGACGGATCGCCCTGGATCCTGGTGGCGACGCCGTCCTCGACCGTCACCAGCATGCCGCAGGTATCCGGACAGTCGTGAGGACAGGCAGCGCGTACGACCTCGGCGCTCATGCCGTCATTTTACGCTCCAGCGCGTCATCGAGAAGCTCGATCCAATGACGCACCGGAGTGTCGGTGCCGGCTTGCAGGTGAGAAAGGCAGCCGATGTTGGCGGTGGCGATGGACAGCGGCAGGCCTTCGTGGAGGGCGGCCAGCTTGCGCGCGCGCAGCTCGCCGGCCATCGCAGGCTGCAACAACGAATAGGTTCCCGCGGAACCACAGCATAGATGAGCGTCGCGCACGGGAGTCAGCTCATAACCCGCCCGCGTGAGCAGCGCCTCGACGCGGCCGCGGATCTGCTGGCCATGCTGCAGCGTGCACGGAGATTGGAAGGCGACGCTCGCTACCCCAGTGCGCTGCGCAATCGCATCAACGGGAATGACTTCGCAGAGATCCCTGGCGAGCGCGGAAATGCGCGCCGCCTTCTCGCGATACTCCGGGTCCTGCGCCAGCAGATGGCCGTACTCCTTGACGGTCACGCCGCAGCCGCTCGCCGTGACGACGAGCGCCTCGATGCCGCCGCTTTCGACCATCGGCCACCACGCGTCGATGACCGCGCGCATGTCATCGCGCCCGGCTGCCTGGCGATTGAGGTGGAAGCGAATGCCGCCGCAGCAGCCGGCGCCGGGCGCTTCAAGGAGCGACACGCCGAGCCAGTCGAGAACCCGCGCCGCCGCAGCGTTGATGCCGGGCGCGAGTGTCGGTTGGACGCAACCTCCGAGCACCAGCATCTTTCTCCCATGGCGCGGCGCCGGCCACGGCCCGGCAGCTCGGGTTTTGACAGGTATTTTCGCTTTCAACGCTCGCGGCAAGAACGGCCGGAATAGACGGCCGACCGACAGAGCGGCCGCAAACAAACCGGTACGTGGGAGCAAGAAGGACATCGCTGCGCGTTGCAGCCGGTCCCACGGTGTGCGCAGCGTGCGCTCTTCGACCACCGCGCGGCCGATGTCGACCAGCCTTCCATACTGCACTCCCGAAGGACAGGTGGTTTCACAGGAGCGGCACGTGAGGCAGCGGTCCAGGTGCAGCCGCGTGCGCGCCGTCACCTCGGCGCCCTCGAGCGCTCGCTTGATCAGGTAAATGCGGCCGCGCGGGCTGTCGAGATCATCGCCGAGGACCTGGTAAGTCGGACAGGTCGCGGTGCAAAAGCCGCAATGCACGCACTTGCGCAGGATCGCGTCGGCTTCCGCGCCTTCAGGCGTGTCGCGGATGAAATCGGCGAGGCTGGTCTGCATCACATCTCGGCGTAAAGCCGGCCCGGGTTGAAAATCCCCGCCGGATCGAACGCTGCCTTCAGCTCGCGATGTAGCCGCAGCAGCACCGGATCGAGCGGAGCAAAAGCCGCCGCCGGCTTATCGGCGGCGCGGAACAGCGTGGCGTGGCCTTTGGCGCGCTGCGCCGCCTCGCGCACGGTATGAGGCGAGGCGTCGGACTTGAGCCAGCGCAAGCCGCCGCCCCATTCGATGAGCTGTCTTCCAGCGAGCCCCAGCGGCGCCGTCGGCGGCGGCACCGCGACGCGCCACAACGGTTCAGGACCGCCAAAGAACGCTGCGGTTTGCTCGCGGATTGCCGTCCAGAATGTCTCCCCTTCCATGCTTTCGCCACCAATTTTCTCTGCCGCGGCGCGCACGGCAGGTGCCGCGCCTGAAAGGCGCAAGTACAGTTCTCCGTCATGCCACGCGCTGGCGGAAATCGGCAGCGGCTGGCCGGCCCAGCGATTGAGCGCGTCGATGGCGCGTTCTTCCGGCATCTCCAGGCGCAAACTCAGTTCCGATGGCGGCCGCGGCAGGACCTTGAGCGAAGCTTCGGCGATCAGTCCCAGGGTGCCGAGGGAGCCGGCGAGCAGCCTCGACACGTCATAGCCGGCCACGTTCTTCATCACCTGGCCGCCGAAGCCGAGGACTCGTCCGCGGCCGTCGATGAGCCTCGCGCCGAGCACGTAATCGCGCAGCGCGCCCGCGCTCGCGCGACGCGGGCCCGATAGCCCGGCTGCGACGCACCCCCCAAAGGTCGCGTCGGCGCCGAAGTGCGGCGGCTCGAACGGGAGGAACTGCCCGTGCTCGGCGAGCGTGGCGTCCAGCTCGGACAACAGCGTGCCGCAGCGCGCGGTCACGACCAGCTCGGTCGGCTCGTAGCTCACGATGCCCGCGAAGCCGCGCGTATCGAGAACTTCGCCGCGCAGCGCGTTGCCGTAGAAGTCTTTCGTGCCGCCGCCGCGCAGCCGCAACGCGGCGCCGCGGCCCGCGGCATCGCGGATGCGCTCCTGTAGCGTCTGCAGACTCAAAAGCGCGGCAGCTCGGCGTGCGGCAGCTTGCCGCCGCGCACGTGCATGCGGCCGTACTCGGCGCAACGCGCGAGCGTCGGCACCGCCTTGCCGGGGTTGAGCAGGCGCGCGGGGTCGAACGCGGCTTTCACCGCCCGGAACATCTCGAGCTCGTCGGGCTGGAACTGCACGCACATCTGGTTGATCTTCTCGACGCCGACGCCGTGCTCGCCGGTGATGGTGCCGCCCACCTCGATGCACTTCTCCAGCACCTCGGCGGCGAACAGCTCGGTGCGCCGCAGCTCGTCGGCGTCGTTCGCATCGAACAGGATCAGCGGATGCAGGTTGCCGTCGCCGGCGTGGAATACGTTGGGGCAGCGCAGGCCGTATTTCGCCTCCATCTGCGCGATGAAGCGCAGAATCTCGCCGAGGCGCTTGCGCGGAATGGTGCCGTCCATGCAGTAGTAGTCGGGCGAGATGCGGCCGACCGCCGGAAACGCGGCCTTGCGGCCGGACCAGAAGCGCAGCCGCTCGGCCTCGTCGCGCGACACCGTCATGCGCGCCGCGCCCGAGCGCTCGAGCACCGCCTGCATGCGGGCGATCTCGTCTTCCACCTCTTCCGGCGTGCCGTCGGATTCGCACAGCAGGATCGCTGCCGCCTCGAGGTCATAGCCGGCACCCACGAACTGCTCTACCGCGCGCGTCGCCGGCTGGTCCATCATTTCCAGTCCGGCCGGGATGATGCCCGCGGCGATCACGTCGGCGACCGCCTGGCCGGCTTTCTCGACGTCGTCAAACGACGCCATGATGACGCGCGCGCATTGCGGCTTGGGCAGCAGCTTGACCGCCACTTCCGTCACCACGATCAGCATACCCTCGGACCCGATGGCGAGCGCGAGCAGGTCGTAGCCCGGCGCATCGGGCGCCTCGGAGCCGAGCTCGATCGCCTCGCCGCGCATGGTGAAGCCGCGCACGCGCACGACGTTGTGCACCGTGAGGCCGTACTTCAGGCAATGTACGCCGCCGGAGTTCTCCGCCACGTTGCCGCCTATGGTGCAGGCGATCTGGCTCGAAGGATCCGGCGCGTAATACAGGCCGTAGGGCGCGGCGGCTTCCGAGATCGCGGCATTGCGCACGCCGGGCTGGACCACCGCGACTCGCGCGCGGGAATCGACCCTCACGATGCGCATGAACTTCGCCATGGAAAGAAGCACGCCGTTCCCCGGCGGCAGCGCGCCGCCCGACAGGCCGGTGCCCGCGCCGCGCGGCACCACCGGCACGCCCATTGCCGTGCAGGTCTCCAAGACGCGCTGTACTTGCTCCTCGGTCTCTGGGAGCGCCACCACCATCGGGACCTGGCGGTAAGCCGTAAGCCCGTCGCACTCGTACGGCCGTGTGTCCTCCTCTTCCCACAGCACCGCACGTTCAGGCAAGAAGCCGCGCAAGGCCTTGGCGACTTCGCGCTGACGCGCGATGTCAATGCGCTCTAGAGATAGGGCTTCGCCCACTTCAGGCCCTCGAGGGTGTCACCCGCAGGATTGTATTCGCAACCGATCCAGCCGGAGTAGCCGATGCGGTCGATGTGCGCGAGCAGGAACG
>WNFD01011362.1_pt1 | contig 13316 bp, 10 predicted proteins | sample 5400491 | NCBI WGS metagenome assembly WNFD01 (sample SAMN13153343, study PRJNA577476) | soil metagenome | isolation source: 120 cm saprolite under Douglas fir tree site 2 hole 2 replicate 2 | place: USA:California | collected 2015-04-18 | reverse complement strand
CAGCGCTCGCGCGCGGCGCCGAGCGCCTCGGGGTCCTCGCCGTCGAACAGCAGGACGACGCGGCGATAGTGTCCGACCTCGGCCGGCATCGCGGCGCCATCGAGCAGAAACCGCACCTCGGCACGATTCGGATTGTCACTGCCGAGCGTGAGCAGGATAGGCTGGACCGCGGCCTCGCTCTCGCGATCGGTGCCGTGCGGCAGAAAGCCCTCTTCCCGATAGGTCCACAGATGCGAATCGAGCGCCTCGAGGCGCTCTTCCGAGGCGACCTGGACGGCGACCCGCCAGCCGCGCTCGAGCGATTTCTCCAACAACGCGGGCAGCACCTGCTCGAGCGGCTGCTTGCGGAGCTGATAGAACAGGATTTCGGTCATCGGCCGCCCATCATTTCTCGTAATGATCCCGGACCAGCCGGTCGAGCAGGCGCACGCCCCAGCCGGAGCCCCAGCTCGCATTGATGTCGGATGGCGGCGTCCCGAACGCGGTGCCGGCGATGTCGAGATGCGCCCAGGGCGTCTTGTCGACGAAGCGCTGCAGGAATTGCGCCGCGGTGACCGATCCGGCGTTGCGCCCGCCGGTGTTCTTCACGTCGGCGAATTTGGAATCGATCAGCTTGTCGTAATCGGGGCCGAGCGGCATGCGCCATACCCGCTCGCCCGTCGCGGTGCCCGCCTGCAGCAGGCGCTCCGCCAGCCGCTCGTCGTTCGCGAACAATCCGGCATGCTCGTGGCCGAGCGCCACCAGGATCGCGCCGGTCAGAGTCGCAAGATCGATGATGAATTTCGGCTTGAACCGGTTCTTGACGTACCACAGAAGGTCGGCGAGCACGAGCCGGCCTTCGGCGTCGGTATTGATGATCTCGATGGTCTGGCCGGACATCGAGGTCACGATGTCGCCGGGACGCTGGGCCTTGCCGTCCGGCATGTTTTCGACGAGGCCGATCACGCCGACGGCGTTGACGGCGGCCTTGCGGGCGGCGAGCGCCCGCATCAGGCCGACCACGCAGGCAGCCCCCGCCATGTCGCCCTTCATGTCCTCCATGCTGGCGGCCGGCTTGATCGAGATGCCGCCGGTGTCGAAACACACTCCCTTGCCCACGAAGGCGACCGGCGCGGCGCCCGACTTGCCGCGGTTGAGCCGCATGACCACGACCCGGCTTTCGCGTGCCGAGCCCTGGCCGACCGCGAGCAGCGTGCGCATGCCGAGCTTCTTCAGCGCCGCCTCGTTCAGCACTTCGACCGCGACCCCGAGCTTTTTCAGGCCCGCCGCGCGGCGGGCAAATTCCTCGGGATGGAGCACGTTCGCCGGCTCGTTGACGAGGTCCCGCGCCAGCACGACGCCGCCGCATAATGCCTCGCGCCGGCCCCAGGCCTTGCGGGACGCGGGCACATCGGCGACGCCGAGCGTGAGCCGCAGCTTGCCCCGCCTCTCCTCGTCCTCCTTGCGCTTGGTCTTGTAGCGTTCGAAAGCATAGGCGCGCAGGCCGAGCCCGAGGGCGAAATCGGCCGCCTGATCCGGTTTCATCGCTCCGGTGGGAAGGTCGAGCAGGATGTCGGCCTCGGCGGCGCGCGGCGGGATCTTGCCCATCACGATGCCGCCCAACTTGACGAAATCCGGGGTCTCCGTGCCCGAGCCGATGACGATGAGCCGCTCTGCCTGCAAACCGGCCGGAGCCAGGAAGTCGAGCACCGCGCCGAGCTTGCCGGTGAACTTTTCGGCACTCGCGGCCCGGGCGACCAGGTCGTGGTTTCGGCCCAGCAGCTTGCTCGTGGCCGCGCCCAGCCGCAGCTCGCCGTTCATGAACACCACCAAGACGCCCTTGGTCGGCGTCGCGAACGCGGCGAATGCGATTCTGGGGGCATCGGCCATAAACGGTCCTTTCGGGAGAATGGCGGTAATAGGGGGAACGTCGGTGTTGCCTTACAGCATCATTCCGCGGCTGGCGAGGCAGCGTGCCGTCGTATTGCCATCGACGCGGTTTACGCCTGCGCAGCGAAGGCATAGAACTTCCGGGGTCGGGGCCGGGCCTGACGAATCGAGCCAAAAATGCCCGAATTGGCAGTAGGATAGGATCGATCGCCTGGGGCCGGCTCGCGCCCGTCCGGGACCGGACGGCGGAGGGCGAAAACGGGGGTCCGAAGGGACAGGGGAACGTTGCGCAATCGCGTGTTCACAACCGGCCGGGACGGGACCGTGGCGGAGCGGCGGGATATTGCCCGCTGCGCGTTCGCGCGGGCCGTCAGGGTAGGTCGAACGGAGCCGGCGCGATGATCCCGCGCACGCTGTCCCGTTACGTCGCAATGCGTTTCTTCGGCGTGGTCACAGCGGTGTTCGCCGGCGTGTTCGTGCTCGTGGTGCTCATCGACTATGTCGAATTGATGCGTCGCGCCTCCGATGCACCGAACGTATCGGCTTGGCTGGTCGCCAAGACCTCGTTCTTCCGCGTTCCGCAAGTGACGGAGCGCCTGCTGCCGTTCGCAGTGCTGGTCGGGGCGATGACATGCTATCTCAATTTGTCGCGGCGGCACGAGCTGGTGGTGGCGCGCTCCGCCGGAATGTCGGCCTGGCAGTTCGTAACCCCTGCCCTCCTCGTCGCCCTCGTGCTCGGCGCGCTGGCGGCTACGGTCTACAACCCGGTTTCGGCGGCGCTGCGCGAGCAGTCGAAGCGCCTCGAAGCCGATCTGTTCGGCGAACGGCCGGCGGGGCTGCGCCAGACCGGCGGCGGCTTCTGGGTGCGCCAGAAGACCGTGGAGGGCCAAGCCATCATCAACGCCACCTCCAGCCGCGAGCAGGGCGCGCTGCTGGGCGGAGTGACGGTGTTCGCCTTCGATGCGTCGGGCCGGTTCCGGGAGCGCGTCGAGGCCAAGAGCGCCGAGCTGCAGGCGGGCCATTGGCGGCTCGAGCAAGCCAGGGTCTATGCGTCCGGCTCGCCCATCCGGGAGCTCGATTCCTATTCGCTGAGCACCAACCTCACGCGCGAGCAAGTGCGCGAAAGCTTTGCCACGCCCGAGACCGTGTCGTTCTGGGAACTGCCGTCGTACATCGAGACGGCGGAGCAGGCGGGTCTCGCCGCCGCCGGATATCGGTTGCAATACCAGCTGCTGTTGGCGCGCCCGCTGCTCCTGGTCGCCATGGTCATGCTGGCGGCCTCGGTCAGTTTACGCTTCTTTAGATTCGGCGGAGTATCCGCCATGGTCTTGAGTGGCGTAGGAGCAGGCTTTCTGCTTTATGTGTTGTCGAAAGTAACCGAGGATTTGAGCAGGGCCGAGCTGATGCACCCGGTGGCAGCGGCGTGGCTGCCCGTGCTCGTCGGCGGCCTCACCGGCTTCGTTGCTCTGTTGTACCAGGAGGACGGGTGATGGCCGGGTCGACCGCCGCCCGTCCGCGCTCCCGGCTGCATCGCGGCAGCCTGGTGCTGTCGCTGGCATGGATCGCCTGCTGGCTCGGCGCGCAGCCGGCCGACGCGGCGGAACCCGCCGCCGAGAAGAACAAGGGCCCCGCGCTCAGCACCGAGTGGGTCGGCATCCCCAAGCAGCAACCCCGATCGCGCGAGTTCAACACCTCGAAGCCCGATCCCGATGCGCAGATGCTCGTCCAGGCGAACGAGATCCATTACGACTATTCCAATGAGCGGATTTCGGCGGTCGGCAGCGTGCAGATCTATTACAACGGCTCGACGCTCGAGGCCGACAAGGTCACCTACGACCAGAAGACGAAGCGCCTGAAGGCGGAAGGCAACGTGCGCCTGGTCGAGGCGGACGGCAAGATCATCTACGGGGAGATCCTCGATCTCGACGACCAGTTCCGCGACGGTTTCGTGGACTCGCTGCGGCTGGAAACGCCGGACAAGACCCGGTTCGCCGCGCCGCTGACGGAACGCTCGGGCGGCAATTACACCGTGTTCCAAAGCGGCGTCTATACCGCGTGCGAGCCGTGCAAGGACGACCCGCGAAAACCGCCGAAATGGCAGGTCAAGGCGGTCCGCATCGTCCACGACGAGCTGGAGAAGATGATCTATTTCGAGAACGCCAGGCTGGAAGTGTTGGGCGTTCCGCTGCTGTGGGTGCCGTATTTTTCCGTGCCGGACCCGACGGTGAAGCGCAAGACCGGCTGGCTGATGCCGACCACCTCCTACAGCAAGAACTACGGATTCGGTCTCTCCACACCGTACTATTGGGCGCTCGCGCCGAACTACGATTTCACCGTGACGCCCACCATCACCTCGCAGCAGGGGCCGTTGCTGGAAGGACAGTGGCGCCAGCGCTTCGACAACGGCGGCTTTGCAATTCACGGCGCGGGCATCGTCCAGGCCGATCCCCATTTGTTGACCGAAGTCCATGGGCCCGGATATCCCGGCGACCGACGATTGCGCGGCGAGGTCGACACCGCCGGCCAATTATCGCTCAACGACAAATGGGTGTGGGGCTGGGACGCACTGCTGCTATCCGACAAGATGCTGTTCCAGGATTACAAGATCAACAGCTATTGGCAGCATTTCGCCGATCCCAAATATTTCGGCAACGGCATCTCCGATGCCGGCACCTCGCAATTGTATTTCATCGGCCGCGGCGACCGCTCCTATTTCGACGCACGGGTGATGTATTTCTACGGCCTGTCGCTTGCCGACAATCAGAGCCAGCTCCCGATCGTCGCCCCGGTGATCGACTATGCCCGCGTGTTCGCGCAGCCGGTGCTGGGCGGCGAGCTGAGCCTCAAGGCCAATATCACCAGTCTTTCCCGGCAATCGGCCGAGTTCGACGCCATCAGCCACTCCGCGATCGCCAACAACGCCTGCCTGACGCCCGATCCGGCGATCCGCATTCCGGCCAATTGCCTGCTGCGCGGCGTGCCCGGGACCTATTCGCGCGCATCCGCCGAGACGACTTGGCGGCGCACCTTCGTCGACGGCCTGGGTCAGACCTGGACCCCGTTCGTGATCCTGCGCGGCGACGTCGGCGAATCCTCGATCAGCAATCAGCCCGGCGTGGCGAATTTCGTCGAGACCGGCAACAACAGCTTCGTGCGCTTCATGCCGGCCGTGGGCGTGGAGTACCGTTATCCGCTGATCAACGTCCAGTCCTGGGGAACGCAGACGCTCGAGCCGATCGTTCAGGTAATCGCCCGCCCCAACGAGTCGGACAGCAAGATCCCCAACGAAAAGATCCCGAACGAGGATTCGCAGAGCCTGATCTTCGACGACAGCAATCTGTTCAAGGTCGACAAGTTCGCCGGCTGGGACCGCGTGGAAGGCGGCGGCCGCGCCAATTACGGCCTGCAATATACCGCGCAGTTCAACCAAGGCGGCACGGTCAACGCCCTGTTCGGCCAGTCGCTGCAATTGTTCGGCAAGAATTCCTTCGCGTTCCGCGACGCCGCCAACACCGGGGTCGACAGCGGGCTGGAGACGAGGGTGTCGGATTACGTCGCGCGGCTGTCCTATCAGCCCGACCAGACCTACATGTTCATCTCGCGCTTCCGCTTCGCCGAGCAGGATTTTTCGGTGCAGCGCGCCGAGCTCGAGGCCCGGGCGAATTTCGATCGCTGGGCGGTCTCGATGCTGTACGGCAATTACGCAGCGCAGCCCGACATCGGCTTCCTGACGCGCCGCGACGGAGTGCTCGGCAGCGTGTCGTTCAAGTTCACTCCGAGCTGGTCCGTGCTGGGCGCCGCCCGCTACGATATCGGCTCCGCCCAGTTCGACCAGTACCGCCTCGGGCTGGGCTACATCGACGATTGCTTCGCGATTTCGGTCAACTACATCACCGACTTCAACTATGGTTACTCGCCGACAAACGCCACCTCGATCGCCGTCGGCACCGACCATATGGTCATGGTGCAGATGAGCCTGCGCACCCTGGGCGGCACGGGATTTTCGACCCGCGTCAGCGGCACCGCGCCGAACTGAGGGAGCCAAGGACCAGCAAGCAATTCGCCGGGATCGACTCGATGCAAATGGCAATTTTCCACGTGACCCGACTGTTTCGATCGCGCCTCGCCGGCACCCTGGTTCTGGTGTTGGCGATCGCGCCGATCTGGCACGCGGGCGCCCACGCCCAGGTCGCGGCTCTGGTCAACGGCGATCCGGTCACGGTGCTCGACGTCACGCACCGGATGCAGCTCACCGAAATCTCCACGCACAAGCAACAAAGCCGCGAGGAGGCGCTCAACGAGCTGATCAACGAAAAGCTCAAATTGCAGATCGCCAAGCGCTACATCATCAACATCACCGACAAGGACGTCGATCAGGCGTTCAACGGCATGGCGCGCCACGCCGGGCTGAGCTCGCAGCAGTTTGCCGATGCGCTGTCGAAAGCCGGCATCGACGTCCCGTCGCTGAAGGCGCGCATCAAGGCCGATATCGGCTGGAGCGCGATCATCCGCGGCAAATTCCAGGGCAGCCTGCAGGTGGGCGAAAAGGAAGTCCTCGCCGCCGCACAGGCGCGGAAGAAGGACGACAAGCCGACGCCAGCCGCCTTTCAATTCAAGCTGCGGCAAGTCCTGTTCATCGTGCCGCGCGGGTCGCCCCAGGGCGCCTATGAGGCCCGCAAGAAAGAAGCCGAGGCGTTGCGCGCCCGCTTCCATGGCTGCGAGGAGGGGCTGGCGGCGGCGCGGACGCTGCGCGACGTCACGGTGCGCGACGAGATCACCCGCTCCTCGCTCGACGTGCCGGCGAAACAGCGCGAGGTGCTCGATGCGACCCCCGTGGGTGGCTTGACCCCGCCCGGCGTCACCCAGCTCGGCGTCGAAGTGTTCGCGGTCTGCTCCAAGGAACCGACGCGCGGCGACAACCCGGAAGAGCGCGAGGCGCGCGAGGAGATCTCGAACCAGCGCTATGAGGCGCAATCCAAGCGTTACCTCGAGGAACTGCGGCGCAGCGCGATGATCGAGATTCGCTAGAGTGGCAGCGCCATGTCCGCACCTTTGGCGCTGACGCTCGGCGAGCCGGCCGGGATCGGTCCCGATATCACCATCGCAGCCTGGCGTCGCCGCGGCGAATTCGGCCTGCCGCCGTTCTATGCGGTCGTCGACGCGGATTTCCTGGCGCAACGCGCCGAACGCCTGCAGCTTCCGATCCGCGTGACGAGCGTCGAGCCGGAAGCGGCCGCGGCGGTATTCGCGAGCGCCCTGCCGGTGGTCTCGCTCGGCATGAGGGTGACGGCGCAGCCAGGCCGTCCCGATCACTCCAGCGCGCCGGCCGCAATCGCATCGATCCGGCGCGCGGTGGCCGACGTGATGGCCGGGCGAGCGGCGGCGCTCGTGACCAATCCGATCGCCAAGGCGGTGCTGTATCAGGCCGGATTTTCCGCCCCCGGACATACCGAATATCTGGCGCAACTGGCGCAGCAGGCCACCGGCAAGCCGACGCCGACCGCGATGATGCTATGGTCTCCCGAGCTCGCCGTCGTCCCCGTGACGATCCATCTGCCTTTGCGCGAGGTGCCGGGTCGGCTGACCGTCGAACTCATCGTCGACACCGCGCGAATCGTCGCGCGCGATCTCGAGGCGCGCTTCGGCATGGCGCGGCCGCGTCTGGCGATCGCCGGCCTCAATCCGCACGCCGGCGAAGCCGGCGCGCTCGGCGAGGAGGACCTCGACGTGGTGGCGCCGGCGGTCGAGCGGCTGCGCACCGAAGGCATCGACGCTCGCGGCCCGCTTGCCGCCGACGTGATGTTCCACGCCGCGGCGCGATCGACCTATGACGTCGCCCTGTGCATGTATCACGACCAGGCCCTCATCCCGATCAAGACGCTGGCCTTCGCCCATGCCGTGAACGTCACGCTGGGCCTGCCGTTCGTGCGCACTTCGCCCGACCACGGCACCGCGTTCGACATCGCCGGGACGGGGCGCGCCGATCCGTCGAGCCTCATCGCGGCGCTGCATCTGGCCGCAAGCATCGCATCCGGCGCGCCCGCTGCCGCCGCCTCCGGTCGATGACGGGAAAAATCGACGCGCTGCCGCCGCTGCGGGATTTCATCCGCCGCCACCGCCTGAGCGCACGCAAGTCGCTGGGGCAGAATTTTCTGCTCGATCTCAATCTCGCCGCGCGCATCGCCCGTGGCGCCGGTCCGCTCGAAGGCGTGACCGTGATCGAGATCGGGCCCGGCCCGGGCGGACTGACCCGCGCCTTGCTGGCGCTCGACGCCGGGCAGGTGGTGGCGGTCGAACGCGATCCGCGCTCGGTCGCCGCGCTTACGGAAATCGTCGCGCATTTCGCCGGCCGGCTGATCGTCGTGGAAGCCGACGCGATGCGGTTCGATGCCAAGCCTTATCTCGGCCGCGGGCCAGTCCGGGTGGTCGGCAACCTGCCGTTCAACATCGCGACTGCGCTGCTCGTTGCCTGGCTTTCGGCGGAGCCCTGGCCGCCCTTCTACGACGCGCTGGTGCTGACGTTCCAACGCGAAGTCGCGGAACGCATCGTGGCGGCACCCGGCTCGAAGCAATACGGACGGCTTTCCGTGCTCGCCCAATGGCGCACCGAGCCGCGCATCCTGTTCGACATCGCGCCGAGCGCATTCGCCAACGGCGCAAGATGCTGCGCCAGAGCCTCAAATCGTTGCGGCGGGATCCCGCGCCCCTGCTCGCCGCCGCGGGTCTCGATCCGACCGCGCGCGCGGAAGAGATTCCAGTCGAGGGTTTCGTCGCGCTGGCGCGCGCCGTCGCGCACGACATGTAAGGTAGGCATGGCGCATCGCGGGCAAGGGCGCGCAGTACATGCAACATGCAAACTCGCGCACGATGCGTCGTGCCCACGCGGCTCGATCACAGTGTGGGCAAAATCGCTGGCAAGGCTCGCGGTGAACTTCTTCATCTGAATGGGCGATTGTGCCCATTATACACGGCGAGCCTCACAGCTTGCCCTGCAGCTCGCGAACGAAGGCGGACAGTCCGGGCTGGCGTTCGCGCTTGAGCCGTTCGGCCGCCAGGATCGCGCGGACGTCGGCAAACGCCCGCTCGATATCGGCATTGACCACCACGTAGTCGTATTCGGCCCAATGGCTCATTTCCTCGGTGGCCTGGGTCATGCGCCGGCGGATCACGTCCTCGGGATCTTGGGCGCGGCTGCGCAGGCGCTTTTCCAGCTCCTCGATCGAGGGCGGCAGCACGAAGACGCTGGCGAGGTCGGAACGCGCCTTCTCGCGCAGCTGCTGCGTGCCTTGCCAGTCGATGTCGAACAGCACGTCGCGCCCGGCGGCGAGCGCCGCGGCCGCGGGCGCGCGCGGCGTGCCGTACCAATGATCGAACACGCGCGCCCATTCGAGCAAGTCCCCGCGCGCGACCATCGCGTCGAACCGGCCGGCATCGATGAAATGATAGTCGCGGCCGTCGATCTCGCCCGGCCGCGGCGGGCGCGTGGTAACCGAGACCGACAGGGTGACGGCGGGATCCGCTGCGAGCAGCTTGCGCGATAGCGTGGTCTTGCCGGCACCGGACGGCGAGGAGAGCACCAACATCAGCCCGCGGCGGGCGATCGGCCAGCCTGTCGTCCGCCCCGCCGCAGCGTCCCCCATGATCTCACTCCAGATTCTGAACCTGCTCGCGGAACTGCTCGACCACGCTCTTGAGCTCGAGCCCGATGTTGGTGAGCTCGACGTCGTTCGACTTGGCGCACAAGGTGTTGGCCTCGCGCTGCAGCTCCTGCGCCAAAAAATCGAGCCGGCGTCCGACGGCGCCGCCCTGCGCCAGCAGGTTGCGCCCCTGCTCGACATGCGCGGCGAGCCGGTCCAGCTCCTCGCGGACGTCGGCCTTCGACGCGATCAAGATCGCTTCCTGATGCAATCGATCGGCATCGAACCGGTCGGAAACGCCGACGAGCACCGCGACCTGCTCGGCCAACCGCGATCGTATCGCCTCCGGACGGCGACCGGGCGCCCCTTCGGCGCGCGCGGCGAGCCTGCCGATCTCATCGAGCCTCGTCCCCAGCACGCCCGCGAGCGCCGCGCCTTCCTGACGGCGCGTGCCGGCGAGCGCCCCGAGCGCGTCGCCGAATCCGGCGATCACCGCCAGCTCGGCCGCGCGGCGATCCTCCTCGCTCTCCTCCTGGTCCGTTATCTCGATCACACCTTTGAGCGCCAGAATGCCGTCGAGCCGCGCCGGTGCCGCCTCGACGCGCTGCGCGACCTCGCGCAGGGTGGAGAGCACCGCGGCAAGCACCGGTTCGTTGACGCGAACCAAAGGAGCGACGCCCTCGCGGCGCGCGGAGAGCGTCGCGTGGATCGTCCCGCGCGACAGCGCTTCGGCAGCCCTGGCGCGCGCCGGAGCTTCCACGGCGTCCCAGCCGGGCGGCAACCGCAGCCGCAAGTCGAGATTTTTGCCGTTCACGGACCTGAGCTCCCAGGCCCACGCATAGGCGCCGTTGGTGCCGTTGCAACGAGCGAAACCGGTCATGCTCGACAACGCCATCGGCCGCGACTCTCGGAATGGGGAAGACTGCTGGGCCGTCGACCTTAGCCGCGGGCTTCACCCCTCACAAGACCAACCGGCAAGCGGCATCGGTCGGCTGCTTCGTGCGCCGAACTCCCGAACCTCGGCAACGGAACAACCAATGTCGCGCGAAGCAGGCGCCGCGATCGGCGCAAGATCATTGCGGTGCGGGCTGCGGCGCTTCGCCGGTTCGGGACGGCGCCGGCTTGGGCTCCTGCGGCTGGCGAGATGGTGACGGGGTGATCCGAATCGGAGCGGGAGCGGTCCGCGCCGGAGCCTGATGCGGCTGGCGGGCCGCCGCGGGAGCGGGAGCAGGCGCAACGGCAGGCGCCGACGGCGCGGCTTGCGCCGGCTCTTTCTGCTGCTCGGTCTGGCGCAGACGGGCCACGTTCTTCTGGTGCTGGTCCAAATTTTCGGCGAACGCGTGACCACCGGTGCCGTCGGCTACGAAATACAGCTCCTTGGTTCTCGCCGGGCTCGCCGCGGCTTCGAGCGAGGCGCGGCCCGGGTTGGCGATGGGACCGGGCGGCAGCCCGTCGATCACATAGGTGTTGTAGGGGGTCGGCTGATCGATCTCGGAACGCAGGATCGGACGGCCCAGCGTCCCCTTGCCTCCGACCAATCCGTAAATGATGGTCGGATCGGATTGCAGCCGCATCTTCAACTTCAGCCGATTGACGAAAACCGCGGCGACCCGCGTACGCTCGTCGGGTTTGCCGGTTTCCTTCTCGATCAACGAGGCGAGCACCACCAATTGCTCCGGACTCTTGACCGGCAGATCGGGCGCGCGCCGGTTCCAGATATCCTGCACGAGCCGGCGCTGCTCCTGCTGCATGTGCTGGATCAGCTGCTCGCGCATGGAGCCGCGCGGGAAGCTGTAGGTGTCCGGCAGGACGGTGCCCTCCCTGGGAATCTCCTTGATGTTGCCGGACAGCACGTCGTTGTCCATCAGGCGCTGAACCACCTGCTCCGAGGTGAGCCCCTCGGGGACGGTGAGGTGATGCTGCAACACCTTGCCTTCGACCAGCGTGTCGATCACGTCGTGAAGGCTCGCCTGTTTCTTGAACTCGTACTCGCCCGACTTCAGCTTGCTCCAGTCTTTCGTCACCAGGATGCCGCCGAGGAACACCCATTTCTGCTCGATCACACCCTCGCGCTGCAGCAGATCGGCGATGTCGCGGGGACCGACGTTGCGCGGAATGTTGACGATCTGCGATTGCTCGAGCGGACCTGCCGCGTCGAGCCGCTGCTTGCCGAATGCCACAGCGAAGCCGACCGCAATCGCGGCGAGGAGAATGAGGGTGAAAATCGCGCTGCCGGCGACCACGAGGGGATGTCGCGCGCGCCGGGAGGGACGGTGGGGCTCGGGCACGCGTTCGGGCTCCAATGCGGCACGGGGGCTGCGCAACGTCAGCCGCTTCTCGGATGGCGAGGAAGCGCCCGCGCCGGGTGCCCGGTGCGGCCCCTCGGCTGCATATGCATTCACGCCCGGCGTAAAACCAGCCCCGGTACCGGGAGACGGCGCTTTGCGTGGATCAGCGGTCATGAAGGTCCGATGACTTCCTGCTGCAAGGTAAGGCCAAATATGGCGAAAGGGTGAAGCGGCTACTCCCCGAGTCGGCGAAACACCAGTGAAGCATTGGTACCGCCGAAACCGAAGGAATTCGACAGCACGATGTCAATGTCGCGCGGATGCGCCCGGTGCGGAACCAGATCCATCGGGGTCTCCACCGACGGATGGTCGAGGTTGATCGTGGGCGGCGCGACTTGATCGCGAATCGCCAATACCGAGAAGATCGCCTCGACCGCGCCGGCCGCTCCCAGCAGGTGACCGATCGAGGATTTGGTCGACGACATGGAAACGCGGCTTGCGGCGTTGCCGACGAGGCGCTGCACCGCATCGAGCTCGATCTCATCGCCCACCGGCGTGGAAGTGCCATGGGCGTTGATGTAATCGACGTCCGACGCCGCGATGTTCGCCCGGTGGATCGCCATCTTCATGCAGCGCAGCGCGCCGTCGCCGTCCGGGGCCGGCGCGGTGATGTGATGGGCGTCGCCGGACAGGCCGTAGCCGATCAATTCGGCATAAATGCGCGCCCCGCGACGCTTGGCGTGCTCGTATTCCTCCAGCACGACCACGCCCGCACCCTCGCCCATGACGAAGCCGTCGCGGTCCTGATCGTAGGGCCGCGACGCGCGGGTCGGCGTGTCGTTGAATGCGGTCGAGAGCGCCCGGCACGCGGCAAATCCCGCCATCGACAGCCGATTGAGCGGAGATTCGGTGCCGCCCGCGAGCATGACGTCGGCATCGCCGAGCGCAATCAGGCGCCCGGCATCGCCGATCGCGTGCGCGCCGGTGGAGCAGGCGGTGACCACCGCATGGTTCGGCCCCTTGAGCCCGAACTCGATCGACACGTAACCGGCGGCAAGATTGATCAAACGCCCGGGAATGAAGAACGGAGAAACCCGCCGCGGGCCTTTTTCCTTCAGCACGATCGCGGTCTCGGCGATGCCTTCGACGCCGCCGATGCCCGAGCCGATGAGCACCCCGGTCGAGATCCGATCGTCGTATTCGGTCGGCCGCCAGCCCGCGTCGTCGAGCGCCTGCCGGGCGGCGCACATCGCATAGATGATGAAATCGTCGACCTTGCGCTGCTCCTTGGGCTGCATCCATTGATCGGGATTATAGCTGCCGTCGGAGCCGTCGCCGCGCGGAACGACGCAGGCGATCTTGCACGGCAGATCGGAGACGTCGAAGCTCTCGATTCTGCGCGCGCCGCTTTCGCCGGCAAGCAACCGGCGCCAGCTCGTCTCCACGCCGCAACCCAGCGGCGTCACCATTCCTACTCCCGTGATGACGACACGTCTCATGTCCGGCCTTTCCGGGCGTGGCA
>WNFD01004974.1_pt1 | contig 13317 bp, 11 predicted proteins | sample 5400491 | NCBI WGS metagenome assembly WNFD01 (sample SAMN13153343, study PRJNA577476) | soil metagenome | isolation source: 120 cm saprolite under Douglas fir tree site 2 hole 2 replicate 2 | place: USA:California | collected 2015-04-18 | reverse complement strand
ACCGCCATCGGCGTCGCGCTCGTCGTGTTCGCCCCGCGCTGGCTGTGGGTGCCGCCACGACGCGCCGCCTGGCAAGCACTCGCGACCGCGGCGCTCGCCGTCCTCGTCTGGCTCGGCACCGGCGCCGTCCTGCGTCCGATCGTTCCGGATCCTCCCTATCACGCCGTCTGGACCCCCGACTGGAGGTGGTGGGCCCATTATAAAGGAAGGGTGCTCTCCGCTTCCCACGGCCCGCAGGGAACCCCCCTCCGAGCCACTGCGGTCGCAGCAACAGGCCCCCCCCCCGGACGTGTCGCACCGCTGGTTGTCATCCTGGACCCTCGCGACACGAGAGTCCTGATCTTCGGCGTCGACGGCAGTGACCTCACACTTGATTACTACATGCGCGCGCCGTCACTCACGCTCGAACAGCCGGACCTGCGGTGGCGGGGCGCGCTCGCTAGGGTCGCACCCGGAGACACGTTCACCGCCCAAACCTGGCGCGCCGCACGCGGCGTCTGCTTCAGCGTGAACTCCGCTCGGGCGTGCGGATACGGCTACACCGTCGGCGATGGATGGAAGCTCATCTATTATCCGGAACACTTTCCGGACTGGCTGCTCGGCACGATCAACATGCTCTGGATCACGGGATGGACGATTGGAATCGGGTATTGGGCAGGACGCGCGGCTCAGTCGCCAGTACGCGTTGCGGCAGTCGCGTTGATTGTCGGTGGACTTCTATTGGTGCCGGCGCTTACTCAGCTAGAGGTGACGCCAGTACATGAATGGCTGGGAGCGGTGCTCGGTCTCGGCATCGGCTACCTCTGGCCTCAGGAAGCTTGAAGCCACTTGCAACTTGGCGTCTGCGCAACTTTTCTTGTGCCTGGTCTCTAGGGCCTTGGAACTATCCGATATACGCCCCCATTGAGCGTGACAATGTACAGCTCCCCGCGAGCATCCTGTCCAAACGAGCTGATGGTGGGACCCGGCGACAAGAGCTGCGTCCAGTCGAGCTGTGTGGTGACGTTGCCACCGCTGTAGCGGAAGCTCAACACGAAACCGTTGCAGTAATCGGCATAGAAATAGAAGTCGGCCATCACCGGCAGGCGCGAGCCGCGATAGACGTAGCCGCCCGTGATCGCGCAGGCGCCGAGGGTGTGCGGATACTCGACTACGGGATCGACCAGTCCGGCGGTCGAGCATGAAGGATTGGTATAACAGTGCATCCCTTCCCTGATATTCCAGCCGAAGTTCGCGCCGCGGCCGGCCTGGACCGCCGTGGAGGAGACGTCGACTTCCTCCCACGAGTCCTGGCCCACGTCGCCGATATAGAGATCGCCGTTTATCCGGTCGAACGAGAAGCGCCACGGATTGCGCAGACCGTAGGACCAGATCTCCGGTGCGGCCGATGTGTCGGTCGCGAAGGGATTGTCGGTGGGGATCGTGTAGCCGCTCGCGCCGTCGACGTTGAGGCGCAGCAACTTGCCGAGGAGGACGTGCTTATTCTGCGCGTTGCCGGCGGTGTCCCCCGCGCCACCACCATCGCCGGTTCCCGCGTAGAGTTTGCCGTCCGGCCCGAACTGCAGCTGGCCGCCGTTGTGGTTGGCGTTCACCGGGTGCGCGACCTTCAGGACGGTATCGGCCGTCGACTCGTCGGCGCTATCCGGATTGGTCGACACGTTGTAGCGCACGATACGAATGTCACCGCTGGGATTCGTGAAGTAGACGTAGAATCGCCCGTTCGTCGCATACAATGGATGAAACGCGAGACTCAAGAGGCCTCGCTCGCCGCCGGACGAGATCTTGCTGCTCAGGTCGAGGAACGAGCCGGTGAGCAGCGTGTCGTGCCGCAATATGCGGATGCGGCCCCCCTGCTCCACGACGAAGATGCGTTGCGAGTCTACGGGCGGCGCCGTGACATACAGAGGATTCGAGAACGACGTGCCGAGTGTCTGCAGCGTCGGCGTGCCGGGCGGCGGCGGTGGCGGTGGCGGCACCGTGAGAAAACTGTTGCACGCCGTGAGCAATGGTAGAAGCAGTAGAGTGTGACGCATTGGACCTCGGCTACGGACTTGGATCGATCCTGTAGAGCGTGCCGCCATAAGTCATGAGGTACAGCTCGCCGCGGCCGTCCTGTCCGAACGACACCACGCCGGCACCGGGCGAGAGAAAGATGGTAAAGTCCTGCTTCGCGGTGGCGGCTCCGCCGGCGTACTTGAAGCCACCCACCGTGCCGCTACAGTAGTCCACGTACAGGTAATAGCCTATGAGGTGCGTCACGCGCGTGCCCCGATAGACGTAGCCCCCCTGCAGGTCGCAGTTGCCGTTCACGTGGCCGTATTCGATGGTTGGGAGTGTGAGGCCCGTTTGGTTACACGTCGAGGCGTTATAGCAGTGCGTCCCTTCCATAATACTCCACCCGTAGTTCATCCCCTGGCCCAGCGTCGGCGCAGGCGCGACGTCCACCTCTTCCCACGTCGCTTCCCCCACATCGCCGATGTAGAGATCGCCGGTCTGCCGGTCGAACGAAAAGCGCCACGGATTGCGGAAGCCCCAGGCCCAGGTGGACGGCGGGAAGCTCGTATCGTTGACGAAGGGATTGTCGAGTGGCACGGTGTATCCCGTCGCACCGTCGACGTTAATGCGGTGGATCTTGGCGTTCATCGTGTGATGCCGCTGGCCGTTGTGCAGCGGATCGCCGCAGCAGCCGCCGTCGCCGAGCGACACGTAGAGCATGCCGTCCGGTCCGAATTGCAGCTGGCCGCCGTGGTGATTCCCGAAGGGGAGGCTCGTCCCGGCGAGGGGATGCGGGACCGCCAGCACCGTGTCCGCGCTCGACGCGTTCGCGCTGTCGGGATTGGTGGTGGAGACGGTGTAGCGTACGACGCGAATGTCACCGTTCAGATTCGTGAAGAACACATAGAACCGGCCGTTGGTCGCGTACTGCGGATGAAACGCCATGCTGTACAGCCCGTTCTCGACCGTGTCGCTGATCTTGCCGCGCAGATCGAGAAACGCTCCCGCCTGTGCCACGTCGTTCTTCAGCAGCACGATCCGGCCGGCGCGTTCGGTCACGAACAGCCGCGTGGTGTCTCCGGGCGGCGACGTCGCAAACGTGGGATTCGTGAAAGTGCCGACGGTGTGCAATGCGGCGGGAGCGGGGGGCGGCGGCGGACCTGGCGGAGGTGGTGGCGGCGGCGCGACCGGTGACTTGAACCAGTCGGCACACCCGGCGAGCAGCAAGAGCAGCGGCAGTCCGTATTTCATGAGCCGAGAATGACCTCGACTCCTTCATGGCGCAACTTGCCGAGCAGCCGCGCTTCGATGCGCGCCGTCACCGTGACGACGCCGTTCTGCTGGATCTGCTCCATCACCTCGGCATCGCGATGAATCGCCGCGAGCAGCTTGCCGTTTCCGACTGGGACACGGATCTGCGCGATGGGCCGCAGCGCTTGCGCGGACGTGCGCAGCGCGCGGCGCAAATCGTCGACGCCACCGGCGCGCACGGCTGACGTCAGCACCGCATGCGGGTAACGCTCGCGCACCAGCTCGAGAAACGCCGCGCGGTCGGGTAACAAGTCGGCTTTGTTGAAGACGTGAATCACGCGTTTGGGCGCGACGCTCGTAGTCTCCTTCTCGACGACATCGACTTGATCTTCCCAGCCGGGATGACTGGCATCGATGACATGCAACAAAAGGTCGGCGTCTTCCGCTTCCTCGAGTGTCGCCCGAAACGAGGCCACGAGATGGTGCGGGAGTTTGCGAATAAATCCGACGGTGTCCGTGATGCGATACCGATAGCCTTCGCCCACGTCCACTTCGCGCGCCAGCGTATCGAGTGTCGCGAACAGGCGATCCTCGATGAACACGTCTTCGCCCGAGAGCGCTTTGAGCAGACTCGACTTGCCGGCATTGGTGTAGCCGACGATCGCGGCGGTCGGCAGGTCACGGCGGCCTTGCCGCTGATTGGCGCGATGCTCGGCCACGTCTTTGAGCCGCGTCTTGAGCACCGAGATCTTGCGCCGAATGACGCGCCGGTCGGTTTCCAGCTGGGTTTCGCCGGGTCCGCGCAGGCCGATACCGCCGCGAATACGCGACAGGTGCGTCCACATGCGGGTGAGCCGCGGCAGCAGGTACTCGAGCTGCGCGAGCTCCACCTGGAGCTTCGCCTCGTGACTGCGCGCCCGCGTCGCGAAGATGTCGAGAATGACTTCGGTGCGATCCATCACGCGCACGCCGAGGCTCTTCTCGAGCTTGACGCCCTGCACCGGCGTGAGGCTCTCGTCGAACAGCATCAACGTCGCGCCGGCCGATGCCAGCTCGTCCTTCAGCGTTTCGACTTTGCCCTGACCGAGGTAGAAGTTCGGCGTGGGCGCATCGATGCGCTGGATCGTCCGGCCGATGACCTCGGCGCCCGCGGTATCGGCGAGGCGCTCGAGCTCCTCCAAATGCTCATCGACGTGGACGGCGTCGTCAGAGCCCTTGCGTGGAGCCCCAACGAGAAATGCCCGCTCCACGGGGGACTGAATCTCAATGAGACGACGGGTCACGGAATCAGCTTCCGCAGGGGCACCGTGCCCTTGCCGGTGACCTGTACCCTGCGTTCCCCTAGGGGTGTGTCCAGGAGCACAGCCCCGGTAATTCCATAGGGCAATTCTTGACTCTGCAACAAGGACCGGGCGGCAGCGCCCACTCCCGCCCACGAGAATCGCACTGGCATGACTACTCGACTGTGATTCGCCGGGGAGAAATCCAGGGGTTTGTCTATAAGGGCTTCACCGAAGTCCGTGCCTGCGAGCGCGAGACTGACGTCCAGCCGCGTGCTGCGCAGCCGATACTGGTTGGGGTTGTACACGTCGAACACGAGGTCGAGCGTGCCGCCCTGCAAACCAAGGCCGGTGATGTTGATCTCCTGCAGTACGACGTCGGGCTGCTGGAATTGGAGCGCATTCCGGAGCGTGGCGCACGCCCCCCCCCCGAGACAAAGCACGCCCAGCACGCTCAGAGTCCTAGCGAGTTGCTTCATATCCGCTAACATAACGCACCCATGACAGCAGCCGTACAGCCTCTCGTCCTGGTCGCCAATGCCGACAGGTGGTTGACCGAGTCGCTGGAAAGCGTGCTCACGCAGGGCGGCTACCAGGTGGTGGCCACGGGGCGCCGGCAGCAGGTGCTCGAGCACGCGCGCAGCCAGCGGCCCGACGGCATCCTGCTCGACCTGGGGCTCGATCGGCGCACCAGCGACAGCTTCGCGCTCTGCCGCGCGCTGCGCGCCGATCCCAGCGTCTCACGCGCGACCCCGATCGTGCTCCTGACCGCGGGCCCGGCGCTGCGCTCGCAGCAGCTCGAAGCCTTGCGCGCCGGCGCCTGGGAGCTGCGCGGCGATCCACTCGACATGGAAGAGCTGGTGCTGCGGCTCGGCGCCTACGTGCAGGGCAAGCTCGAAATCGACCGCCTCGGCACCGAAGGTCTGGTCGACCGCGCGAGTGGGCTCTACAACGACGCCGGCATCGCGCGCCGCGCCGCCGAGCTGGCCGCGTTGGCGGTGCGGCAGGGCACGCCGTTGGCCTGCGCGGTCTTCCAGGCGACCAATGGAGTCGAGGCACTGACGCCCAGCGCCGCCGATCGCCTGGCGCAGGCGTTCAAGCGCGCGGGTCGCATCTCCGACGCGCTGGGGCGCACGGGACCCGCCGAGTTTACCGTCTTCGCTCCAGCGACCGATGAGATGGGCGCGCATGGTCTCGTGCAACGAATCACGGACACCGTGGCGCGCACCACCGGGGGGGCCATGAAGTTGCGGGCGGGCATCAGCGCGGCGCCCGCGCCGTCTGCACCCGCTCAGCTCTCGCCACCTGATTTGTTGGAAGACGCGCGCAACGCGCTGCGTTAGGACGGGGGCGTGCGTTTCTGTGGGCCGCTCGTGCGGCTGCCGCCGGGAGGGGGGGGGCTGGTGCGCGGCGCATGCGCGCCGCTGTTCCGCACCGGGTGAACGCCACTAGAGCGCTGCGACACGCGCGGGCCTGAGCGCCGCGCCGGACAGATCGGCAGCTCCAGCTCGAAGTAGAACCTCGTTCCCCACCCGATCCGCGATTCCACTTTCAGCTCCGATTTCATCGCGGTCGCGAGCTTGCGGCAGATGGTGAGCCCAAGACCGGTCTGCGAGAAGAGCTGTCCCCGCCGTCCCGATTCCTTGCGCAGCGGTTGGAACAGCGTGGTGATCTTGTCCTGCGGAATGCCCCGCCCGCTGTCGCGCACCGCGAATTCGATGCGGTCCGGCGCGGTCTCCTGCGCCACGATCTCCACATAGCCTTGATCGGTGAACCGCAGCGCGTTGGTCGTGAGATTGAGCAGAATGCGGCTGAGCGCGACCGGATGACCCTTGCGCTCGTCGTGCGTCGGCGCGAGCAGGCGCACGGTGAGATGCTTTTCCTCGGCGATCGGCCGCACGATGTCGCGCACCGACTCGATCATCGCCCTCACGGAAAAGACGGTCGGCTCCTGATCGACGAGCTGATCGCCGCCCTGCGTGAACTCGATGATGTCGCTCGCCACCGACGACAGTCCCAGCGCCGCGGTATAGATGAGACCGAGCTGGCGGCGTTGGACGTCACTCACGGGACCGCTCTGGCCGCGCTGCAGCGTCTCGGCGAGCACGAGAATCGACGTGAGCGGCGACCGCAGATCGTGCGCGACGTCCATCAGCAGCGCCAGCCCATCCGACCCCGAGAGATTCTGCGCAAACGTCTGGGCCCAGCTCGGCTCGATCGCGACGCGCACGCGCTCCATCGCGACCATCAGTGGCAACAGCTCCGCGTCGGGAACGCCGCCGTCACGCCACCCCTCGACGACTTGACCGCGCAGCTGCTCGAGCAGCCGCCTGCCGAGGGACGATTTGACGCGCGGATCGACTTCGGGCGTCGGCGCATCCGCTTTTTCGCTGTCGAACCACGCCTCGTGTGTCGCGGCGTCGATCAGGCCGAGGACTTGTGCGACTTCGTCGGGTCCGGTCGAGCGTGGCCGCCGGGTCCAACGCGACAGCACCGCTCGCGACGCGGCCTTGAGAACTTTGCAAGGGACGCAGCGCGCGTCCCCTCCATATGGATGTGGGGAATGAGACGTGGAGTTTGTCGATCCGCCCCCGCTCCTCTGCTGCAGCGGGATCGGAGTCATCCGTTGTAGAGGCATCCGCCCGGGCGTATGGGTGTAGGGGGCGAAGACTGTTACCCTGGGAATTTTACTAGGTTTCGAGACGTTGGGTCAGGGGGCGATCCAGCCCTCGCGGATCGCGTAGCGGACGAGGTTCGCCGTGTCGTGCACGTTCAGCTTTTTCATTAGGCGGCCACGATGGAATTCGGCGGTTTTCACGCTGATATGCAGCACTTCGGCGATCTGCTTGGTCGATCTCCCTTCGCCGACGAGCTGCAGTACCTGGCGTTCCCGGGGGGTGAGATGAGAGCCGTGGTCGCCGTGATCGTCTGGCGCAGCACAGGCGTCCACGATGGCCTGGGAGGCTCCGGGGCTGACGTAGAGCCGCCCGCCCCGAACCTCTTCAATCGCACGAACTAAGTCGTCGGCACCCTGGCTCTTTTGGACGAATCCCTTCACGCCGACCTTCAGGGCTTCCTTTACGAAACGCGCGTCGTCCACGCCGGAGAGCAGGATAACGGGGCAGCCGGGAGCAATCCGGGCGATCTCACGGGCGGCGTCCACCCCGTTCAGCACCGGCATGGCGACATCCAATACTGCAACGTCGGGAGCGAGACGCTGGACGGCGTCCACCGCCGCCCGGCCATCCGCCTCATCGGCAACGACTTCGAGCCCCCGGCGCTCGAGAAGGGCTTTGAGCGCCTGCCGTAAGACCAGATGGTCATCCGCGAGCACCAACCGCAACGCCATCCGGATTCCCCCCTCATCCTCAAGATCAGTCGAAGCGGGCGCTATCACATAATACAGTCGCGATCCGGCGAGCGGTGAATCCGTCCCACCGCTCGATCGTGGGCGGAGCGGTCCGCCGGGTCACCTGCCGTGCCGCCTGGAGTAGCGGCTCCCGCTTGGACGCCACCAGGCGATTCGTCCCTTCGGTGCACGTGATCGGACGCTCGGTATTGGGTCGCACCGTCAGGCAGGGGACGCCCAGGAACGACGTTTCCTCCTGAAGACCGCCTGAGTCCGTGATCACCATGTCGCTTCCCAAGACCAGACTCAACATCTCCTCATATGGCACGGGGTCAAGTAGGACAACCCCTACTCCGTTATCGCTCCGCGCTCCATTCCAACCGAGCTCTCGCATCCGAGCCCGCGTCCGCGGGTGCACCGGGAAGAGAATCTGGCGTTCTTGTCCCAGCTCAGCGAGGGTCTCGAGCAGCTCGCGCAGGGTGTCGGGGTCGTCGACGTTGGCGGGCCGGTGCAGCGTGACGAGTGCATACGGCTGGTGTCTGTGACCGTTCATTTTCCGCGCTCGCGGCAACAACGCCACGAGCGAGTCGATCATGATATTGCCGACGAAGTGAATGCGGTCAGCCGGAAGGCCCTCCGCTCGCAGATTCTCACCCGCATCACGCGAGGGGATGAAGAGGTAGTGTGATAAACGATCAGTGACGACCCGATTGATTTCTTCCGGCATCGTCCAATCGCGGCTCCGCAGGCCCGCTTCGACGTGTCCGACCGGGATTCCAACCTTCGCTGCAACCAACGCCGCCGCGACCGTCGAGTTCACGTCGCCGTAGACGAGGACGACATCGGGTTTGACGTCGAGACAGACGGGCTCGAAGCGCTGCATGATGGCGGCCGTCTGCTGCGCGTGCGTGCCCGAGCCGACCGCGAGATTGTAATCGGGCTTGGGGATGCCAAGACTTTGGATGAAGGATTCCGACATGTCCGCATCGTAGTGCTGCCCGGTGTGGACGATGACGTGCGGCGTCTCTCGGCGCATCAACTCGTGGGCGAGCGGCGCCAACTTCATGAAGTTCGGCCGCGCCCCCACCACCGAGAGCACGCGCAAGTCAGTGCGCAAACGCTCTCGTCACCGCGAGTATCGTCAGCGGCAGCGCGGCCACGAGGCTCATGAGTTGCAGCGTTCTTGCCGAGTCTCCGTGCCCGGGGACGAAGACGCGATCGCCGGCGCGGAGATTGAGCCGGTCGAGCGAGTAGCCGCGGCCCATCGCCTCTTGCAGGGACGTCCCGGCCCAAATCTTCGTTGGGCCGCGCTCGACCCGCACGTCCTTGACCTTGGCCCCCTGCGCGAAGCCACCCGCGGCCGTGATCACGTCCGTGAGCGGATGCTCGGGGGCGACGCCGTAATAGCCCGGCCGCACCACCTGCCCTTCGACCAGCAGTCGCATCAACGGATGCGCTTCGATGACCGGATCGCGGATGTAGTGCGACACATGCGTCTTCACTGTCTCCGTGAGCTCCGAACGCAGCACGCCCCGCAGGGGAATCGTGCCGACTTGCGGGAGCGTGAGGTCGAGATTGTCGCTCACGGTGAATGTGTCGGTGAGCTGCGGCTCGCTGTCGACGCGCAGCACGATGCGATCGCCGGCCTGGAAATCGCCGTTGTCGAGCCGCCCGCGAATGAGTGCCGCGGCCTCTTGCTGTTTCGGGTCGCGCTGGAGACGGGCGAGCTCGTCCTGGAGACCCGAACGCGTCGTGAGCGAGTTGCCGTCTTGCGCAGCGAGTGCCGTCGCACAGCAACCCAGAATCCAAAGCCAGCCAATCAGTATTCGCATGGCTACTCCACCGTAACGCTCTTGGCGAGGTTGCGCGGCCGATCCACGTCGCAGCCCCTCAGGACGGCGGTATGGTAGGCAAGCAACTGTAGGGGAAGGACCGTCACGACCGGCGACAGCAGCGGCATCGTCGCCGGCACGCGTAGCACGTGATCGACGAGGCCGTGCAGTTCTCCATTTCCCTGCGTCGTCACCGCGAGAATCCGTCCCCCGCGGGCGCGCACCTCATGCATGTTGGACACGACTTTGTGATACACCGCATCATGCGGAGCGACGAAGACCACGGGCATCTCGTCATCGATAAGAGCGATCGGCCCGTGCTTCATCTCGGCAGCGGGATACCCCTCCGCATGGACGTAGCTGATTTCCTTGAGCTTCAGCGCCCCTTCGAGCGCCACCGGCAGGTTCACGCCGCGACCGAGATACAGGGCGTTGTGTGCCTCCGCGAACCGCCCGGCGAGCTCCTGGACTTCGGGTTCGAGCTCCAGCGTCTGCGCGACCAGATCGGGGAGTCGGCTCAGGCCGCAGACCAGCTCGTCCGCGACCGCGGAGGGCATCCCGCGTTGCGCGCCGAGATAGCCGCCCAGCAGCGCCAGTGCGACGATCTGGGATGTGAAGGCCTTCGTGGACGCCACACCGATCTCGGGCCCCGCGTGCAGATAGATGCCGCCGTCCGCTTCCCGCGCGATCGTGCTGCCGACCACGTTTACGAGCCCGACGACCCGCGACCCCGTGGCTCGGGCGGCACGCATCGCCTCGAGCGTGTCGGCGGTCTCGCCCGACTGTGAGATCGCGATCGTCAGCGTTGATCCATTGCCGTCGCCCGAGTGCGGCACGGGTTTCCGGTAGCGGTATTCCGATGCGTATTCGACCGCCACCGGGATCTGCGCCAGATCCTCGATGATCTGCCGGCCGACGAGTCCCGCGTGCCAGGAGGTGCCGCACGCGACGATCGTAATGCGCCGCAGCTCGGCGCACTCGCTGGGTGAGAGGTTCAAACCGTTGAGTCGCGCGACGCTGCCGTCGCCCATCAGCCGTCCGCGCAGCGTGCTCCGAATCGTCTCGGGCTGCTCCGCGATCTCCTTGTGCATGAAGTGCGCGTGACCGCCCAGCTCGATGGCTTCGAGATCCCACGCCAGCGCGTCGACGGCACGCTCTTGCACCTGCGCCGAGCGATCGATCACCTGATAGCCATCAGGTGTCAGGACGGCGATGTCGCCGTCGTCCAGGTACACGACCGAGCGTGTATGCTCGAGAATGGCGGACGCATCCGACGCAACCAGGTATTCGTCTTTTCCGATCCCGAGGAGAACCGGCGAGCCCTGTCGCGCGACGACGATCTTGCCGGGCTCGTCCGTCGAGAGGACGGCCAGTCCATACGTGCCGACGACATGTCCGAGCGCGATGATGACACGCTCCTCGAGCGTATCGCCACTCGCTTCCTCGATCAGGTGGGCGAGCACTTCCGTATCCGTGTCGCTCGCGAAGCAGTGACCGGACTGCGTGAGCGCCGCTCGCAAGACTTCGGCGTTTTCGACGATGCCGTTATGGACCAGCGCGATGCGATCGTGACAATCGGAATGCGGGTGCGCGTTACGCGCGGTGGGAGCGCCGTGGGTGGCCCAGCGTGTGTGGGCGATGCCGCTCGACCCGTGCGCCGGCAACCGCTCGCAGAGCTCGCGCAACGCGCCGACCCGGCCCGCGAGCTTGCGCGTGACGAGTCCGCGGCCGGGCCCCAACGCGACGCTCAGTCCGGCGGAATCGTAGCCGCGATATTCCAGCCGGCTCAGTCCGCGCAGCAATATCGGAGCTGCTTCGTGACCTCCCCTCCCCGTGTATCCGATAATGCCGCACATCCGGAGACTTACGTCCTTTCGTTGGGCTTCAGCAGCGGCGGAGCGGGCCAATCCAGGCCGAACTTCGCGAGCTGCGAGCGCTTCTGGTTGGCCTGCTGCTGCAGCTCCTCAACGCCAAGGAGATGCCCGCAGCGATCGCACCATTGATCCGCCTGGCGGCGTCTCCGCTCGGGTTTCTGCTCCGCCCCGTCGCACGCTCGACACAGCATTCCCCCAACCCCTGACTCTCGTTCTCACCTGCCAGTCTCAATTTCTGGGCCGGGGAATTCTCCTGCTTACAAGGGGCGCGCTCGCCGCGAGCGAGCGATTTTGTGGTCGCGATGCATCATTGCTGTTGCCGCACCATCGCGACTCCCGCGCCGGCAGGAGCCGGCTCAGTCTCAGCCGCCTCACCGTTGTAGCCCGCGAGGTAGTAATAGCCGTAGTAGCCGTACATCCCCTCGGGACGTACGTCGTTCACCACGCAGCCGAGTATGCGAATTGGCAGGTGGCGGACCATCGTGAGATGCGTGCGCGCGACGTCACGGTCTGTCGCGCCAGTCCGCAGCACGAGGATCATGTTGCCCGTCAGCGTGCCCAGCGTGCACGGATCGACACCGGCGCCCAGCGGCGGGCTGTCCACCACGATCACATCGAACTCGGGGTGCACCCGCTCCATGAGGTGTGCCATCGCCGGCGAGCCCAGCAGCTCAGGTGACTCGCGTAGGCGTTTCCCGGCAGGAATGAATTGCAGGTATGGATACCGCGACGGCAGCATGATCGCCTCGAACGCCGCGCGACCCGCCAGGAAATCGGTGAGGCCGGGCAACCGGGGCACCCCGATGCCGCGATGCAGGTTGCCGCGGCGGGAATCGCCGTCGATCAGCAACGTGCGTTGCCCAAACTGCGCGCAGGCGAGCGCGAGATTCGTCGAGACGAACGACTTGCCGTCGCCGGGACCCGGACTCGTCACCGTGATGACGAGCGGCCGGCTGGGGCCGTAGGCGTGCATCAGGTTCAACCGCACGCTGCGCATCGCTTCGATCAGCTGGGCGACTTGCAAATCGTCGGGTCCCGCGTCGCGGTTCTTCACGTGCGGCAGCATGCCGAGGATCCGCAACCCCATCTCGCCCGTCACCTGATCGGCGTCGCGCACGCGCGGGTCGAGCCGGCTCGCGACGACCGCGCCGGCGACACCGAGCCCCAATCCGACGAGCACGCCGAGGAAGATTAGTCGCGAATCGGGCGCCTTCACGGGTGCGCGCGGGGCGACGGCGGCGTCGAGCATCCGCACGTCCGGCGTGCTGCTCGCCTCGGCGAGCTGCGCTTCGCTCTGGCGCGCCTGGACGTTCGTGTAGATCGCGGCGGCGATGTCTGCGTCGCGACGCAAGCGGGCTTCCTCGACCGCACGCTGCGGGATCGCCTTGAGCTGGTGCCCGCCGGCTGCGATTTCCGGAGCCAACGCGTTTTCACGCGCGGTCAAATCGGCGAGAAGCACCTGTGCGAGGCTCGGGATCGTGTGATGCTCGAGTTCCGCGATGTCGCCGAGGACCTTCCGAACCGACGGATGCTCATCGGTATAGCGATAGCGGAGCGCGCGCAGCTCCGCGCGCTTCGTGACCAGCTCTTTTAGCGCCTGCTGCAGATCGGGGGATTGCTGGACCGCCCCGATGTATGCCAAGGCATCGATCGACGCTGAGTCCCCCGACAGCGCCAGCACGCGCGTGATCGCCGCGCGCTGACGGTGCAGCTGATCGGCGTCCATCTTGAGGTTG
>WNFD01015372.1_pt1 | contig 13320 bp, 12 predicted proteins | sample 5400491 | NCBI WGS metagenome assembly WNFD01 (sample SAMN13153343, study PRJNA577476) | soil metagenome | isolation source: 120 cm saprolite under Douglas fir tree site 2 hole 2 replicate 2 | place: USA:California | collected 2015-04-18 | reverse complement strand
TTGGGTAGCTGGCACCCACCGGGTCGATGCCAGCCTTGGCAGCAAGAATGATCGCGTTCGCACGCGGAGGCAATGCAATTTGAAAACCCCGCGCGGAGAAAAAATGTTTCGAGAGCCGTGTTGTGCGTTGCGGCAACCGCGCCCCCGAAGGAATGGCCGATGCAGCTGCGCATGGGAGCCACGCGGCTCATTTGTTGCGAGGTTGAACAGTTCACAGGCGCGAACGGATCGCGCTAGAATGAGATCGGGACCGGTCGCGTGCGGGACAGCTGGAATGCCGAAAATCGATCGAGACGGGATCAGGATCCACTACGAAACCCGTGGCGACGGCCCTGCGCTTTTGCTGACCCATGGCTACTCATCGACATCGGCGATGTGGCAGGGCCAGATCGAGGCGCTATCGAGACATCACAAGCTGGTGCTGTGGGACATGCGGGGCCATGGCCAGTCCGATTATCCCGAGGATTCCAACGCCTATAGCGAGGCCTTGACGGTCGGCGACATGGCGGCGCTGTTGGATGAGGTCGGTGCGAAAAGCGCCATCGTCGGCGGACTTTCGCTCGGCGGCTACATGTCGCTTGCCTTTTATCGCGCCCATCCGGAGCGGGTGTCCGCGCTGCTCATCATCGACACCGGTCCGGGCTTCAAGAAGGACGACGCACGCGAGGCCTGGAACAAGCGCGCGCTCGACACGGCCGAGCGTTTCGAGCGCGAGGGGCTTGCCGTCCTGAAGTCGGCGAGCCGCGAGCGCTCGACGGTGAGCCATCGCGACGCGAGCGGGCTCGCCCGCGCCGCGCGCGGCATGCTGACCCAGCGCGACGCCCGCGTGATCGAGGTCCTGCCCGACATCAAGGTGCCGTCGCTGGTGGTGGTCGGCGCCGACGATACGCCATTCCTCGCGGCGTCCGACTATATGGCGGCGAAAATTCCCGGCGCGAAAAAGGTGGTGATCCCGTCGGCCGGCCACGCCGTGAACATCGACCAGCCGCAGGCCTTCATCGACGCGGTGCTGCCGTTCCTCGATAGCCTGCCACGCGGCGCAACCGCGGAAAGGACGGCGCCATGATGAAGCGCTTCGCCCCTCTCGCGCTGCTGCCCGCAATTCTGCTCGCGGCGCAGGCCCGTGCCCAAGCTCCGCAATCCCAAGCCCCGCAATCCCAAGCCCCGCAATTCACGCCCGACGGCGTGCCGCGCCTGCCTTTCGCGGCGACACTCTCGAACAACAAGCCGTTGGTATTCGGGATGAATGTGGAAGAGACCTCGCAGGCGCTCCGGCAACCCCTGCAATATGTCAGCGGCCCGCCGGGCAACGAAATCTATCTGGCGCTGCGCAATCTCGGCGGCAGCGGACTGATCAATCACCACGACCGGCTGTTCCTGCAATTCCGCCACGGCAAGCTCGCCGGCTGGAAAGAGGATTATGGCCGCAACTGGATGTGGCAGTGACCGGCTTGCCCCAAACCTGCACACGAAAGCCTGCACGCGAACCCGCCTCTATCAACCCCCTCAAAATCGAATGGATGACCCGTGGGACAAGATATCAAGCTGACAGCATCGGACAATTTTCAACTCGGTGCCTACCGCGCCGATCCCGCCAGCGCGCCCAAGGGCGCGATCGTGGTGATCCAGGAAATCTTCGGCGTCAATCACCACATCCGCAGCGTTTGCGACCGGCTTGCCGGCGAAGGCTATGTCGCGATCGCGCCCGCGATCTTCGACCGCGTCGAGCCCAACTTCACGTCCGGCTATTCGCCCGACGAGATCGCGGTGGCGCGCAAATTCGTCGCCAATCCCGATTGGCCCGCGATGCTGCGTGACACCCAGGCTGCGATCGATGCGGTGAAGGATGTTGGCGCGGTCGGCATCATCGGCTTCTGCCTCGGCGGCAGCATCGCCTACGCGGCTGCCACCAAGCTCTCGGGCCTCAAGGCCGCGGTCGGCTATTACGGCGGCGCCATCGTGCGCTTCGCTGACGACAAGCCGACGGTGCCGACGCAACTGCATTTCGGCGAGAAGGATGCCGGGATTCCGCTGACCGATGTCGAGACCATCAAGGCCAAGCGACCGGAGGTCGAGGTGTTCATCTATCCGGGCGCGCAGCACGGCTTCCACTGCGACGAGCGGGCGAGCTACGACAAGGCCAGCGCCGATACCGCCTGGCCGCGCAGCATGGCGTTCTTCGCCAAGCATTTAACGAGATAAGCCGCCGTCATTCCGGGATGGTCCCAACGGGTCCGCGCAAAAGCGCGGCCCGACGACAGGCTGCGGACCAGACCTCAGATGCGCAATTGCGCATCGGGGAATCTCGAGGTTCCGGGTTCGCGCTGAGGCGCGCCCCGGAACGACAAAGCACTTCATCAAAACCAGCGTTCTCCGACCTGTACGGTATCGCCCGGACCGAGCGACGTGCCGAGCGGCACGACGTAGCGCATCGCGCCGGACGCATCGGTGTGCGTCAGCGTCACCATGTCGCGCTTGGCGCGCGGGGAAAATCCGCCGGCGATCGCGATCGCGCTCTCGACGGTCATGTTGGGGACGTAAGGATATTGGCCGGGGGCCGCGACCTCGCCAAGGATGAAGAACGGCCGATAGGATTCGATCTCGACCGCGACCGAGGGCTCGCGGATATAACCGTGGCGCAGCTTCGCCGAGATGTCGGCGGCCAGCGAAGCCGGCGTTCGTCCGCGTGCCCGCACTTGGCCGATCAGCGGCATGGTGATGGAGCCGCCGGCGTCGATCGCATAGGCGTTGGTCAGGCCTTCCTGACCGTAGACGACGACCCTGAGCTTGTCGCCCGCATCGAGCTTGTAGCCCGTGTCATAGCGGAGAGGTCCTGCGATCGGAGGGTCTGCGTAGGCAACCGGTTCGGGCGTGGTGCTTCGCGGGGCCGCGGCGAAAGCACTGCGCAGCGCGCCGATCGCGCCGCCGCCATCAGCGACCACGGGCCGGGGCGCCGCATGGGGCTCGCCATAGGCCAGCGAGTCGAGATCGCTCTGCGGCTGCGTGACCGCGACGGGGCCACCCGCATGCATGCAGCCCGACACGAGGAGCGCGGTCATGGCCACAACGATGGGTGATTGAAACGCGCGCGCGACCCGCACCTAAGTCATCCCTTCGAACGAGAGATGGCTAGTCTTGCACCCGTTATGGTTAACAATTGGTTGGCAGTCGATGTCCCGAAGAGCAAGAATCGCTTTTCCGAACCCACAATGCAGGATGATCAGGCGCCGACGCCGGCCCCAATCGGGCACGACACGCCGGTGCCGCCGAGCCGGCAATACCCAGCCGGATTCTTGGCCAGATATTGCTGGTGGTAGTCCTCGGCAAAATAGAACTCGCCCGACGGCGCGATCTCGGTGGTGATGGTGCCGAGCCCCTTGGCCGCGAGGGCCTTCTGGTACAACGCCTTCGAGGCATCGGCGGCTTCGCGTTGCGCATCATCGAAAGTGTAGATCGCGCTTCGATATTGCGTGCCGACGTCGTTGCCCTGGCGCATGCCCTGCGTCGGATTGTGGTTCTCCCAGAACGTCTTCAACAGGCGCTCATAGGAGAACTGCTTCGGATCGAACACGACCAGAACCACTTCGGTATGACCGGTGCGGCCCGAACAGACCTCTTCATAGGTCGGGTGCGGCGTATGACCGCCGGCATAGCCGACCGCGGTGACATGGATAGCGTCGCCGAGCTCCCAGAACTTGCGCTCGGCGCCCCAGAAGCAACCGAGCCCGAACACGGCCCGCTCCAGGCCTTGGGGATAGGGCGGCAGCAATTTGCGTCCGTTGACGAAGTGGCTCGAGGCGGTCGGTATCGGGGTCGTGCGCCCCGGCAGCGCCTCGCTCGCGCTGGGCAGTGCGGTGGTCTTGCGCATGAACAACATGGATGCTCTCCAGGCGAAGCATCGAAGCGAGGGCTGACGTGAGATCAGCCAGCCGCAGCCTCTATATTGGCCCCTCCCCAATATAGGACGTTCTGCAGGCCGCCGCACCCTCGTTACGCCGCGGGGCTCGCCGGAGAACGTCAGTCGCGCGAATAGCCGATCAGCGGCTTGCGGGGCCGGAACAACAGCATCAGGAGGATTCCGATGATGCCAAGAACCGCGAATACCGGCTGATCCAGAACCACCTTGGCAACATCCGTCCAGAGCCAGGGTACGACGCCCTCGACCCAGGTGCGAAACGCCTGCTGGCTGGACTGATTGATGTCATTCCAGAACTGGCCGAACCGCGTGAACCTCAGGTTCTGATCGGCGACCCAGCGCGCACCGTCGTAAACCATGAAAATAAATCCGCCGGCCAGCAGCAGCAGCCCCACAAGTCGGAAAAAACCGCGGATCATGCGTCACCCTTTGTCTCTCGCGCCCCCGAAACGCCGTCAGCAATTACCGGGGCGATGGGGGAAATTCAACCTCATCAGTGCCTTATGGCGCCTTACGGCCGGGCTGGCCGGTTCCGGCGGCCGCAGAAAGCGTTGACGCTGCAAAGACCTCCCTCTATAAGGGCGCCAATGGCGGCGGGCGCAATCCCGCCGCCGCTGTTCTTTGAACGGCGCTGGGCTTTGCGAGCGTAAATTCTGCGAGCGTAAATTCTGCGAGCGCGAATCCTGCGAGCATGTCTATGCTGCGAGCGGATCGGTTCCGGCAGCGCCGTTCCTCAGAGACGTTTTCGAAAAACCAGCGGCGTCGATCTCGTGCTTGAATAGCGGCCGGCGCGCTTACCCTACCGACTTCACAATCGAGCGGTCACTGCCGAAGGATATTTGAGACCATGGCCAATACGACTTCCGCCAAGAAGGCGACGCGCAAGATTGCCCGCCGCACCCTGATCAACAAGTCGCGTCGCACGCAGATGCGTGGCGCCGTGCGCAACGTCGAGGAAGCGATCAAGCGCGGCGATCGCGACGCGGCGCTGAAGGCGATGGTGCAGGCGGAGCCCGAACTGATGCAGGCCGCGCAGGGGCGCATCATTCACAAGAACAACGCGAGCCGCAAAGTGTCGCGGTTGACGCATCAGATCGCGAAGCTCGCCAAGTGAATTGATCACGTGAATTGATCAAGTGAGCTTGTCGCGTGAAGCCATCGAAGTGAACCGGTCAAAACGAACCTCGACCAGCCCGGCTTTGCCGGGCTTTCTTTTTTGTCTGTCGCGCTCCTTCTCTGCGTGCCGCGAATGCAATTTTTGCGCGCCCGTATTTCTACTTGATGCAATTTTGCCGCATACGAAACATTTGACGCATCGCGAGAAAATCGAGCTTCGTGCACTGTAGCCGACATACGCGCGACTTTGTTGCAGGGCACTTGGGGCGGGAGTTACCCTGAAAAACAATCCCGAAAAACTTCGCTTCGATAATTACTTATCCCCATAGTGACGCCAAGCGGTTGGAAAAGCGACCCTCGCATAAGCGAAGATAAATATTTTATGAAAATTTTTTGCGACTGCGATGAGATTTATGACACCCACGATTCCTCGCGGTGATTCAAAAACTTGCTTTCCCGATGAGCAGCGGCGTCCTGGCGACGCTGGCGGGGACTCGGCTACCCCGTCTCATCGGAGGATTGCTTGAAATCGCGCATCGTGTATTTCTAAATACGCTCGCAGCGCCCACGATCTTGAGACCAGCGCGGTTTTAGAAACGGGGCGGACGTGCAAATCGGCGGCGGTGTGCGCGTTAGCGACGCTTTCCAAGCGAATGTGGGATCGTGACTCATAGCAGTATGAGTGACGATACTTCTGTGTCATAATTTCTCAAGCGGGGTGTTGATGCCTTGCCGGCTTGTACAAGAGAAATTTGCATTCGCCGCGAAAGCGAAGCCAAGCGAGCGAGCAAGAGTTTGTGGGGCTGAGATCCGGTGGAGCGGCTGAACAGTTATGTTCGGCGGCAGCTGGTTTGGAGCACAGGTAGGTCGACAACTTGCCGTGAGCGATCACGGTGAGACGGGGAGGTTGTTGCAATGCTTTACGGAAACATCGCGGTATTTGATCGCAAGTCACTTTCCAGCCAGGCCGTTTCCAACGAGGCCGTTGGTGGGACATCCAATAACGATATCCGGCTTTTGAGGTGCGCTCCGGCGCGGTCGCTGAGTACGCGCTGACCTCGAGGGAAGTCCCGCTCCGACCATCGCTGATCTGACCGCGGCATCTGTGCCGAACGGATCAGCTGTGCCTGGAGCAGACTGCCCGCCTGAGGTCGCGCCGTGGCAAGAAATCTGCAACGGCGTCGTGAAGCCAACATTACTCGTTTTGGAAAAGTTTTCAGGCAATGGCAAATTCGGAACAGGACCGCTGGTCCCGCGTCAAAGGTCGGCTGCGCTCAAGCGTGGGCGAAGACGTCTACACAAGCTGGTTCGCGCGGATGGACCTGGAGGGTGTGCAGGAGGAGAGCGTCCGCCTTTCGGTCCCCACCCGGTTCCTCAAGAGCTGGATTCAGGCGCACTATGCCGAGCGGGTGCTGTCCTGCTGGCAGGCCGAAATGCCCGAGGTGCACCGGATCGATCTCACCGTGCGTACGGCGATGCGATGCGCGACGCCCGCCAAGGAGGTCCCTGCCCCGCTCGAGACGCGGCGTGTCGAACGCGCCGATGGCCGCCCGGCGCCGGAGCTGCGCTCCACGGCGACCCTACCGGTATCCGCCAACCATGATGCGCTTGGCGGCTCTCCGCTCGATCCGCGCCTGACCTTCGCCAGCTTCGTCGTCGGCCGTTCCAACACGCTGGCGCATGCGGCGGCGCGCCAGGTGGCGGAAGGCCGGCGCGGCGATCCCGTGATGTTCAATCCACTTTATATTCACGCTGGCGTCGGGCTGGGCAAAACCCATCTGCTGCAGGCGGTGACCTGGGCCGGCAACGCGGCGAGCGAGCGCAAGGTGCTCTACCTCACCGCGGAGAAGTTCATGTACGGCTTCGTCGCGGCCCTGAAGACGCAGACGGCGCTGGCGTTCAAGGAGGCGCTGCGCGGCATCGACGTCCTGGTCATCGACGATTTGCAATTCCTGCAAGGCAAGTCGACCCAGGCCGAGTTCTGTCACACCCTGAACGCGCTGATCGACGCTGGCCGCCAGGTGGTGATCGCGGCCGACCGTCCGCCGTCCGATCTGGAAAGCCTCGACGACCGCGTGCGCTCGCGGCTGGCCGGCGGGCTCGTCGTCGAGATGGCCTCGCTCGGCGAGGAATTGCGGCTTGGCATTCTCAAGTCGCGCGTCGCCGCGGCGCGGGTGCATCACGCGAGCTTCGAGGTGCCGGATCCTATCTCGCCCGCACCATCACCCATAACGGCCGCGACCTCGAAGGCGCCATCAACCGCCTGCTCGCGCACTCCAAGCTCAACGCCCAGCCGGTGACGCTGGAGATGGCCGAGCGCGAGGTGCGCGACCTGATCCGTCCGCAGGAACCGAAGCGGATCAAGATCGAGGACATTCAGCGCGTGGTGGCGCGACAATATAATGTCAGCCGTTCCGACCTGCTGTCGTCGCGCCGGACCGCCAATGTGGTCCGCCCGCGCCAGGTCGCGATGTATCTGGCAAAGACGCTGACCTTGCGCTCCCTGCCCGAAATCGGCCGCCGCTTCGGCGGGCGCGACCACACCACGGTGCTGCACGCGGTGCGCAAGATCGAGGCGCTGGTCGCCAAGGATACCGCGCTGTCCGAAGAGGTGGAATCGCTGAAGCGGCAGTTGCAGGAGTAGGTCCGCTCCGACCGCCGCTGTCACCTCGCGTGAAAAGCCCAACGTCGGTTTGCGCAAGGCAACGGTCTTGCGCAAACCGGCAGGGCTTGATTAAACCCCATCAAAAGGTCCGCCCCGGCCCCTTCGCCTTGCGTGAGGAGGACGCGGGCGGGTTCGGCCAAAACCTTGGAAACGGGCCCCGGTCCCTTGAACTTGCGCCTCATCCGCGCCACTTTACGGTCCCCCGAAGGCCCTCAAACATCAGGCTACCGGGAGCCATCAGCCGTGGCGCGCCTTAAACCGCCCGGCGTTCCCACGACATGCTCTGTTGGATCGGGCGGATATTGCATATGAAGGTCACCGTCGAACGCGCGCAACTCCTGAAGTCGCTGGGCCACGTCCATCGCGTGGTCGAGCGCCGCAACACCATTCCGATCCTGGGCAACGTGCTGCTGCGCGCCGAAAATGCGCAATTGTCGCTGAAGGCGACCGATCTCGATCTTGAGGTGACGGAAACGCTGGCGGCCGAAATCGCAACCGGCGGCTCGACCACGGTGCCGGCGCACATGTTCTACGACATCGTGCGCAAACTGCCCGACGGCGCGCAGATCGTGCTGGAGGGCGACGGCGACCGTTCGGTGCTGGCGATCCGCGCCGGCCGCTCGCGCTTCACGCTGCAGACCCTGCCGGAAAGCGATTTTCCGGACCTTGCTGCCGGCGAGATGACGCACAATTTCACGCTGGCCGCGTCCGACGTCAAACGGCTGATCGACCGCACGCAATTCGCCATCTCGACCGAAGAGACCCGCTATTATCTCAACGGCATCTATCTGCATGCGGCGGGCAGCGCCAAGGCCGCCACCCTGCGCGCGGTCGCAACCGACGGGCATCGATTGGCGCAGGTCGATATGCCCTTGCCGAAGGGCGGCGATGGCATGCCGGGCGTGATCGTCCCACGCAAGACGGTCGGCGAAGTGCAGCGCCTGATCGAGGACAACGAGGCGGAGATTTCGATCGAATTGTCGCAGGGCAAGATCCGCTTCACCCTCGGCAACGTGGTGCTGACGTCGAAACTGATCGACGGCACCTTCCCCGATTACGGCCGCGTCATCCCGCAAAACAACGACAAGGAACTGATCGTCGACAAGGCGGATTTCGCCGCCGCCGTCGACCGCGTCTCGACGATTTCCAGCGAGCGCGGCCGCGCGGTCAAGCTGGCATTGTCGGCCGGCAAATTGATCCTGTCGGTGACCAATCCGGATTCCGGCAGCGCGACCGAGGAGCTCGAAGTCGAATTCGCCGCCGACGCGCTCGATATCGGCTTCAACTCGCGCTATCTGCTCGACATCGCCGCCCAGATCGAGGGCGAGGTCGCGGTGTTGAAACTCGCCGATCCGGGCTCGCCGACCTTGGTGCAGGACAAGGAGAACAAGAGCGCGCTCTACGTGCTGATGCCGATGCGGGTGTGAGGTCCCCTCTCCCCTTGTGGGAGAGGGTGTCGCCGAAGGCGACGGGTGAGGGGTTGATGCCGCAGACACCGCACCATCGGCCCACCAGCAAGCGCATCCGCGATTTCGCAAAGAAGATGCGCCGTGCGCCGACTGAGGCCGAAGCCGCGATGTGGCGATTGCTGCGCGATCGCCGGCTCGCGAAATTCAAATTCCGCCACCAAGTCCCCTTTCAAAGTTTCATTCTTGATTTTGTCTGCTTCGAGCAGCGCATCATCGTTGAAATCGATGGCAGCCAGCATGCCGCATCGGATCGCGATGCGGCCAGAGAGGCTATCTTAGCGGCTGAGGGCTTCCGGACCGTGCGCTACTGGAACAATGACGTCTTGCAACGACCTTCGGCGGTTTTGGAGGACATTCTCGTCAAGCTCGTCGTACCGTGAGATACCCCTCACCCATCGCCTCACTTCGTGAGGCGCCACCCTCTCCCACAAGGGGAGAGGGGAAGACCGCCGGACAAACCATGACTCCCTCGCGCATTCATCGTCTGACGCTGACGCATTTCCGCAATTATCGGACGGCGGGGCTTGAGACGCGCGGCGACATGGTCGCGCTTGTCGGTCCGAACGGTGCGGGCAAGACCAATTGCCTGGAAGCCATCTCGTTTCTCTCGCCCGGCCGCGGCCTGCGCCGCGCGACGCTGGAAGACGTCGCCGACAATCAGGGCGACGGCTCATGGGCGGTCTCAGCCGAGGTCGAGGGCGCGCTGGGGCTTGCGACGCTCGGCACCGGCATCGAGGCCCCGCGCGCAGATGCGGGCCCAGGCCGGCGCTGCCGCATCGACCGCGAGAGCGTGGGGTCGGCCGCCGCCTTCGGCGATCATTTGCGCATGGTCTGGCTGACACCGGCGATGGACGGCCTGTTCATCGGCGCGGCCTCGGAGCGGCGGCGGTTCTTCGACCGCCTGGTGCTTGCGATCGACAGCGAGCATTCCAGCCGGGTCTCGGCGCTGGACCGCTCCTTGCGCTCGCGCAACCGGCTGCTGGAGGTGCGCAATTTCGATGACCATTGGTGCGACGCGATCGAGCGCGAGACCGCCGAGCTTGCGGTCGCGGTCGCGGCGACGCGCGGCCAGACCGCGCTGAAACTGGCGGCGATGCTTCGCGCGCGCGGACAGGCATCGGCGTTTCCCTCCGCGGAGATCGCGCTCGACGGCTGGATGGAGAACGCACTGCTCTCCGAGCCCGCCACCGCCGTCGAGGACCGCTACCGGAAAATCCTGCGCGAGGCCCGTGTGCGCGACGCGGCGGCGGGCCGCACCCTCGACGGTCCGCATCTCACCGATCTGCAGGTGATCTACGCGCCGAAAAACATGCCGGCGCGCGATGCGTCCACCGGCGAGCAGAAAGCGTTGTTGATCGGGCTGGTGCTCGCCCATTCCGCCCTCGTTGCGGAGACGACCGGGATCACCCCGCTCCTGCTGCTCGACGAGGTGGTCGCCCATCTCGACCCCACCCGGCGCGCCGCGCTGTTCGGCGAGCTCGCAAAGCTCGGCGCGCAGGTCTGGCTGACCGGCGCGGACCCCGCGGCGTTCACTGAGATCGGCACATCGGGCGACGTTTTTGACGTCGAGAACGGTCGCATCGCCCGCCGGGGCTGACTTTTGGCAGGTCTCCTGAACTCTGCCATTTCAGCTCGCGGAGAGAGCCCGCGCCACACGATTTCGACCTTAAGAAATCCGGGGTCTTGCGGGGCATCATCCGGCTTCGTATCGCGCTTTTCCGAGCGCCTGAAATCGGCCTTTCGACGGCTTGAAAAACCATTAAAAAATCCCATTTATTCAATAACTTATGAATCGAGACTTTGCGCTAGGCGCAGTCCGTCTTTCATGGCAGAAATACGCCGACCAGCGCCTGTTGTTGTGCCGCTGATTCGGGACATCCTCGAAGGCCCCCACATGACTGAACCTGCCCGGCAAGCGATCGCCGACACTGAGCATTCCATCCCAAGCGAATACGGCGCTGAATCGATCCGGGTCTTGAAGGGCCTCGATGCCGTGCGCAAGCGGCCGGGCATGTATATCGGCGACACTGATGACGGCTCCGGCCTGCATCACATGGTCTACGAGGTTGTCGACAACGCGATCGACGAGGCACTTGCCGGTCACGCCACGCTGGTCGAGGTGATCCTCAACGCCGACAATTCGGTCACCGTGCGCGACGACGGCCGCGGCATTCCCGTCGACATTCACAAGGGCGAAGGCATTTCGGCGGCCGAGGTCATCATGACCCAGCTGCACGCCGGTGGAAAATTCGACCAGAACTCCTACAAGGTGTCGGGCGGCCTGCATGGCGTCGGCGTCTCCGTGGTCAACGCGCTGTCGAGCAAATTGCAATTGCGGGTCTGGCGCGACGGCAAGGAGCATTTCATCGAGTTCGCCCATGGCGACGCGGTGGCGCCGCTGAAGACGGTCGGCGAAGCCAAGGGCAAGCGCGGCACCGAGGTGACATTCCTCGCCTCCCCAGGGACCTTCAAGAACATCGAATACGATTTCGCGACCTTGGAGCACCGCCTGCGCGAGCTCGCCTTCCTCAATTCCGGCGTCAACATCGTGCTCTCCGACATGCGCCACGCGGTCGAGAAGCGCGAGGAGATGCACTATAGCGGCGGCGTCGAAGAGTTCGTCAAATATCTCGACCGCAACAAGAAGGCGATCGTGCCGATGCCGATCATGGTGCGGGCGGATGCGAACGGCATCGGCGTCGAGGCCGCGCTGTGCTGGAACGACAGCTACCACGAGAACGTGCTGTGCTTCACCAACAACATCCCGCAGCGCGACGGCGGCACGCATCTCGCCGGCTTCCGCGGCGCGCTGACGCGGCAGGTCAACGGCTATGCCGAGGCCAATGCGAAAAAGGAAAAGATCGCGCTCACCGGCGACGATTGCCGCGAGGGCCTGACCGCGGTGCTTTCGGTGAAGGTGCCGGATCCCAAATTCTCGTCGCAGACCAAGGACAAGCTCGTATCCTCGGAAGTCCGCCCGGTGGTCGAGAACGTCCTGAACGAGGCGCTCGCGGCCTGGTTCGAGGAGCACCCGAGCGAAGCCAAGGTGATCGTCGGCAAGGTGATCCAGGCCGCGGCTGCGCGCGAGGCCGCCCGCAAGGCGCGCGAACTGACCCGCAAGAATCCGCTCAGCGTTTCATCGCTCCCCGGCAAGCTTGCCGATTGCCAGGAGAAGGACCCCGCGAAATCCGAGCTGTTCATCGTCGAGGGCGACTCGGCCGGCGGCAGCGCCAAGCAGGGCCGCAACCGCGAGTTCCAGGCGGTGCTGCCGCTGCGCGGCAAGATCCTCAATGTCGAGCGCGTGCGGCCCGACAAGATGCTGTCGAGCGAACAGATCGGCACGCTGATCACCGCGCTCGGCACCGGCATCAGCGACGATTTCTCCGCCGACAAGCTGCGCTACCACAAGATCATCGTGATGACGGACGCCGACGTCGACGGCGCCCACATCCGCACCCTGCTTCTGACTTTCTTCTACCGGCAGATGCGGGAGCTGATCGATCGCGGCCACCTCTATATCGCGCAGCCCCCGCTTTATAAGGTGACGCGCGGCAAGTCCGAGCAATATCTGAAAGACGAGCGCGCGCTGGAAGACTACCTGATCGAGACCGGACTTGACGACTGCGTGTTCAAAACGGCCTCGGGCGAGGATCGCAAGGGCCGCGACCTGTTGTCGCTGGTCGAAGACGCCCGCGTCATCCGTAGCGTGCTGCGCAATCTGCACAGCCGCTATAACCGCAAGGTGGTCGAGCAGGCCGCGATTGCGGGCGTGTTGCGGCAGGAAATCACCAGCGACCCGGAAAAGGCCGCCGGCGCCGCCGACTACATCGCCAAGCGGCTCGACGCCTTGGCCGACGAGGTCGAGCGCGGCTGGACCGGAGTCTTTCGCGAAGGCGAAGGCTTTCTGTTCGAGAGGACCGTGCGCGGCGTCAAGGACGCTGCCATCATCGATGACGCCCTGCTCGGATCGGCCGATGCCCGCAAGCTCGACGACTACGCGCCGCAACTACAGCAGGCCTATGCGCGGCCCGGCGTGCTGCGCCGCAAGGATACCGAGAGCTTCATCTACGGCCCGGTCGACTTGTTCGAGGCCGTGACCGACGCCGGCCGCAAGGGCGTCGCATTGCAGCGCTACAAAGGCCTCGGCGAGATGA
>WNFD01015065.1_pt1 | contig 13322 bp, 23 predicted proteins | sample 5400491 | NCBI WGS metagenome assembly WNFD01 (sample SAMN13153343, study PRJNA577476) | soil metagenome | isolation source: 120 cm saprolite under Douglas fir tree site 2 hole 2 replicate 2 | place: USA:California | collected 2015-04-18 | reverse complement strand
CAAACAAGAGAATCTATGGGGAGAAAATCTCGGCGAAGGATATTGTAATTGCTCACGAGACGCATGTCCCTCCCGCAGCAGAGGGCCTGATCTCGACGCTTAACGCGAAGACGCCGAAGCACAAGTCGTCGTAGCAGGCACTTGTTTCCGTCTTGACTAGGGGGCCCCGCCGGAGGAACGCCATTCTTGACCAAATCAGTCTTAATTTCAACCTTCTGATTCGCGAGCTGACTGATGGCATTGCTGCTTCGGGAACTAAGCCAACCGCAGGTTTTCGAGCGACGCGTACGTGTTTCCACCGCCAATGTCGGGGACGATCACCAACTCCAATACTTTTACGCTGGCGAGGTCAACTTGATAGTCCTCAATTTCGCGTGCCGTTTGCGGGGGACTGAAATTCCACTGCTGCCGCACGATTTCGCGAAAGCCTTGATCGGCTTCTGAGCGCCAACGAAGAACGAATTCCTGCGTGCGACTGGTCTCGGCCTCATTGAACGCCAGATTGATTCGCCTGAGCCGCTGAGGTTGATCGAAGACAAGACGGATGGTCTGCGGTCCAGGGCCCGAAGCACGCCACCCTTGGCGATCTCGCGACGAAAGCGCGGCTTCGATAGGATGGCGTTCGTCTTCAGACGTGAGTTCGAGGGTAGCGGCTGTTTCCAGGTTCAGCCACGCTTGGTCGGAGACGGACCGCGACTCGGAAACAGTTAGACGCTTACGCATAATCTTGCCCAATTGTCATTCGTTACGTTTCGATGTTAGAACAGGTCGTTCCGGTTGGCATGAGATTTGCAGCCGCTGACGGAGAGCGGCTAGAGTAACTCCTGGATGGTCGCTAGCCTTGATCGGAAACGCCTCGGGCACAGTCTTGGGGCAAAGCAGAATCTCGATCCGAGGCGTTTTCGACCGTGCCAGTGATTATTTTCACTGCTCACAGTGATCCTTTTGTCGAGAAAGAAGCTGCCGCGGCTGGCGTCTCCGCCGTCGTGTCCAAATCTCAGGCTGTCACAGTTCTAGTCGCAACGGCTCGGAGCTTGCTCGACGAAATTGCCGCCTGACTCACTTTGACTCCCAGTCCGGAAACCCCAATTTATCCCGTTTCAAAACCCGCAGAGTGCCCTGCGCATCTGCAATTGCCTGCTGCTCGGCCTTGTGGTCCGGACTATCGGAGTGGTGTGCTAGGTCTTGAAGACGGTTATAAATCGCCGCTTCCGCCGCATGGACGCGCGTCAACAGTCTGTTAGGGTCAGTTTCGTGAACCGAGGCTTCATACTCACGTTGCCATATCGGAAAACGAAAATTTGAAGGCGAGGAGTCTTGTTGTGACATTGTGTGGGCTGTTACTGGATAGGTTGCCATGGTACCGCCACTTCTCGAATGCCCTGCAGAGAGAACTTCTAGCGAAAGGAGGGCCCTGATTGCAATGCTTGTTTGTCAGTGTAGCAGTCGATTGGAAACCTTTGCAACAATGGTTATGGCTATCGAATATTTGGCTTTCCGGCATTTTCCACCGCATCTTTTCTGGAAGAAATAGTAATCCGGAGGCGTCCTCTTGTAGCATCCTTCCCCGACGCCCTATTTGCTTGAAAGTCCTTCTGCGGGAATCATAGGGCCTGCCTCGTCGTTGATACGAATGAGCTCTGATGAACCGCATCAGGAGTTTATGGCAATGGGTAGCGAGCAATTCCCGCGGGTGTGCATAGCGCCTCCATTTTGCAGAGCGACAACGCGCCGTGAGGGTCGCTAGACCAACCCCCCAGCGTTACATGGGGATATCCAGCTCTCCGAAAGTCGCTGCTGGCCCCAGAAATCAGGGATTGCATCCAAGAATCGTCATGCCGGCATCGATCAAGCATGCGTTGACTGAAACCTACGAAGACGTGCTCCGGAACCACACTCTGCAAATGGCTGCGGCGCTCTCGTACTACTTCGTTCTCTCGCTCTTTCCATCCCTCATCCTTTTATCGGCCATCGTGGCGTACTTGCCGGTCCCCAATCTTTTCGACCAGGCGCTGACTATGATGGCGCGGTTCTTACCTCCGGACAGCATGGGGCTGGTCCGCAGAGTTTTGTCTGATGTGATCACGCCCAACCGGGGAACGTTCCTTTCGTTCGGTATTCTGGGTACGCTCTGGACGGCATCGGGGGGGTTCGCTGCAGCCATCGAAGCCTTGAATATTGCCTACGATGTCGAAGACGATCGACCGTTCTGGAAAACCCGGCCTTTGGCAGTGGGCTTAGCGCTCATGACTGGAGCCCTGATGCTCGTAGCTCTGTCCGTGATGATTGTTGGGCCCAGATTCGGAGAATGGCTCTCCGGTCGAGTCCACCTCTCCTATTTATTTGTTTTGCTGTGGCCCTACATTCATTGGTCGATTGCGATAGGGTTCACCATCCTCGCCGTGGAAGCTTTGTACTTCCTTGCTCCGAATGTTAAGCAACGTTTCTTAGCCACGCTACCGGGGGCGATCCTCGCCGTGGGCTGTTGGCTTGCGCTCTCGTATCTGCTCGGTCTCTACTTTCGGCATTTCGCAAACTTTAACAAAACTTACGGAACGCTCGGCGCAGGCATTGCTTTGATGACGTGGCTCTATTGGACAGGTTTTGCCATGCTGGTCGGAGCGGAACTTAACTCCGAACTGGCGAAGATCAGCAGCGAGGGCAAGATCGAAGAGAAGCATGAACCTCCCCCGATCACAAAGATTGATTTTGCCGCCTGAGGCATGCAGTCAGAATTGGGACATCGGGCAAGAGCCCGCCTCGAATTTTGCCGGCGTGCTTGCGGCAAGCAGGAAGACACAGTCAGCTCGCGACCCCCACCCATCGATCGCGAGATTTAGAGGGAATTGTGCTCAAAATGCACAAACGGATTATTGCCAGGCCACTTCACAGTCCACCTTCTAGGCAAGGGTGGCTCGATTTGGAAAGCACCGCATCGGTCGAAGTAACCTCCGAAGACAACGCTTTTCCGATTGAATCCGCGCTCTTGCAGCAAGATAAGGGAGGCTGGCGTGCGGCGGAGCCGGGTGTCCAGACGATTCGCCTGATCTTTGACCAGCCACAACGGCTCCGTCGCATCTCGGTTGTATTCGAGGACACCGAAACCCAGCGCACACAAGAATTCAGCCTGAGATGGTCGGCAGACCCGGGAAGTTCCTTCCGGGAAATCGTGCGGCAGCAGTGGAATTTCAGCTCTCCGGACGCCGCGCGAGACACCGAGGAGTACAACGTTGACCTTTCAAATGTCTCACTGCTTGACTTAATCATCGACCCGGACCAGGGGAACGGCAAGGCTCAAGCCTCACTCTTGAGTTTGCGTTTAGCTTAACGTCTTATCGCAGGAGGTCACCTGAACAAATCGGAAAGACAATCCGGGCGGCGTGTTGTGCGCATACGCTACTACCCCTGCCAAACATGTTGGCCGCAGGCGCACTGTACGGTATCGGTGGGCACTTTTTTTGTTAATTGCCGTTTGCAGACTGGGCAAGGCTTAGTCATTACGTATGTCATAACCTTGTTCTCGCTTCGGGCTAGGGCCGTCTGTCGAAGAACGCACGCACGTTGAGTGCCAGAAGAGTTGTCTCTTTACGGACCGTGCTGCCCAAGATCGTCGGTCCCAGACGAGGCCGCCGCACGTTTGCACAAGTAAGCCCCAATGCGACTTCGTCAGCACCAATGCCACTACTCAGTCATCGAGTTGCGGAATAAGAGCCGGGCCATCGTGAGGCCGTTTTGTCGCATTCGCTGTGAACACGATAGTTGGAAGGCCCGTGTCGATTTATTCTGTTTTAGAGTCGAGTGCCCTCGAGTCGTGCAGAGATACAGCAGTTGCTGTAGCGCAGATTTGCTCGGTCGCCTCCCGAAAGTTCCACTCGCTCGCCGGCTCAGCCGTTTACGCAACACAAAACACAGGCTTGAAGCTGATGGCACAACTCGTGCTCTCGCGGAGCGTAAGGCAGGGAGGAGGTCATGCTTGGACCTTCACATTGAGAAAATTGGTGAGCTGGCAGTCGGTGAGTGCGAAGGCAGAGTCGTGCGGAGCGAAGCCGCCGTCAAATTACGTGACGCAGTCACGTCACTACGAAACGCGCGAATTATTGTGCTTGATCTTTCGGAAGTATGCGCAATAGAAGACGGCGGTCTAGGGATGCTACTGTTTCTGCAACGATGGGCTTACGACCACGACATTCAATTCAAGTTGTTCAATCCTACTAGATCTGTGCGTGATCGGCTGGAACTCGTCAACTCAATTGCAGAGCTCGACATTGCTACGCTCCATGAAATGATGGAACTCCTGGCCAACGCGGATGGCCGTTACGCCATGGCAGCCTGAATCCAGCTTGATCGGTGTGATCCGGCAACGAAATGTTTGCCCTTCGTCGAGACGAGAGAACGGAGAACTTTTCTGTGAGTGGAACGTTGAACACAGCGGTCGCCTGCGAACTGCAGCCCCTGCGGGCGACAACTTCATCGAACAGCACGAACGTACGGCTAGAAAGGCAGGAGAAGCAATGTCATTGCCTTTTCTCGGAAGATGCGCCCTTGTTGCTTTGATTGCTCTTTCGCCGATCGCTGCCGCGTTGAGTCAGTCCGCCTCTGATGGCCCAGCGATATCGGCCAATGACTTGGTACGCGCAGTAGTCGCTAACGAACTCAAGTCTCAAGATGAAGGTCATAGTCGCTGGATGTACCGTGTAGACAGAGAAGAACAAAACAAGAAGAAAGCAAAAGAAGTTGTTCAGACCGGGCAGGGCTCCCTCGACCGATTGGTGGCAGTTGACGGACAACCGCTGAACGCCAAAGAGCAAAAGGACGAGAGGGAGAGGATTGAGAACCTAGTCAGAAATCCAGCAGAGCAGCAAAGACTCGAACAAACGAAGAAAAAAGATGCGGAGCAATGCAAAGCATTTTTCAAGATGATTCCAGATGCTCTCACCTTCATTTATGCAGGTCGGGCCGGAGACCTGATCAAGCTGAGTTACCGGCCTAATCCAAGTTTTCAACCCCCTTCACGCGAGGCACGTGTCTTGCATGAAATGGAAGGTGAGATGTGGGTGCATGAAACGCAGCGAAGACTGGTACGTATACGCGGGCAGCTTATTGCGGACGTGAAATTCGCCGGTGGGTTGCTGGGGCATTTAGAGAAGGGCGGTCATTTTAACGTCGAACAACGCGAGCTTTTACCCGGTCAATGGGATCTCACCTTCATGGAAGTAAACATGAAAGGCAAGGCGCTCTTCTTCAAAACAATTGCTGTGAATGAGAAGGAGTTTCGCAGCAACTTCCGAATTGTTCCCGACGGTTTAACGCTTGCCGAAGCGGAAGACATGTTGACCAAGCAAGTTATTGTAGCGGCCAATCGATAGGTCTTTGAAGAGCATGCCCGCCGCAGGTCGCCGCTCGCGACAGAAGCACTGAAAGCCTACCTTCGAGGCCAAGCTCACACCGCCTCGGATAGCCGCCACAGCAACGCGCTCCCACTCAGGCCGAAGATCTTTTGGAGTGTTCCCATGAGTCGGAAACCAGTAATTCTCTGTGTCGATGACACGCCGAGCGTGCTAGAAGGCCAGAAAATGCTGCTCGAAGAAAACGGATACCAGGTTCTAACCGCGACCAACGGCAAAGAAGCGGTGCAAGCTTTCACGACGCATTCGGTGGACTTGGTGCTCCTCGACTACCACATGCCAGAAATGAATGGTGGCATGGCCGCGGTGTGCATGAAGGATTCCAAACCGGATGTTCCTGTCGCGCTCTTGTCTGGCGATGAGTGCCTGCCACGGCGCGACCTCGAAGCAGTCGATTGCTTCATCCCGAAGTCCGAGCCCATTATCAACTTCTTGGAAAAAGTCGACTATCTGGTGAGCCTACGTTTTCTGTTCCTACCTTTCGACGTCTTGAAGGCTCAGGGTGCCGGAAACCGCGTAGACACGCATGAAGCTGGACCAGAACCGGAAAGATCGGATGGCATCTCTATGAAAAATGTGGGCATCCAAAAGACGCTTTGAATTCGGAAGACATGGCCCAGCCGAGAAAAAGCAGGTCCGGGCCGCTGTGGTGTTCGGGATCATCCCGGAATGCCGTTCGTCTTCCCTCCGGAACGAGCGTCCAGATTCACCGGAATTTCCAGTATTTAAGGATAGAGCGACTTCGCTCACGTGGCCAGGGCTTGATGTGCAGGATAGTCACCGTTTGTTAGTTGTTTTCAACGTCTTACATCGATTTGACCATTTGGTATTTACTAGTAATTACATTGCTATTTGGCCGTCATTTTGATACACTCGCATTGAGGTTAGGGAGATCTCAAGACATGGCAGTATCGACCCCGCCGAGACCGGATCTTTTGGCTTACCGGGAAGCGACCACTCTGGATTTTTCCAAACTCGTCACGGAGTTGACCGCCATCCTGGGGAAGAAATTGACGGCCTATATCGCTTCGGTCAAAGACACCAGAGCCATAGAACGTTGGATGGGCGGCTCAGAGCCATATAAGGGAGTCGACGAAAGATTGCGGTTCGCTTACCGGCTGGCGAAAATGATTAGCGATCATGAGGGGCAACGGGTGGTTCAGGCTTGGTTTACCGGCTTGAATCCAGAGTTAGGTGATCGCGTGCCCGCTCGGCTCTTGCGAGAAGAGGATGTGGAGACCGTGGGTCCGGAGATACTTGGGGCGGCGCGTGCGTTCTTAGCCGGAGGATAGCGATTCGTGAAAGCCTCCGGCGTGATTTATAGGTTGGGAAGGAAGCCCGATCCGTGGGCTCCTCCTGATTGGGCCTCTGCGGGACCTGATGGAACCTTCGGCAACCGCTTTGACGACCCTGACGCGACCTACCGTGTTCTGTACGCATCGTCGCAGAGACTTGGTTGCTTCATCGAAACGCTGGCTCGATTCCGCATCGATCCCAAACTCCTGGCAGAGTTGGCGCAAATCGAAGGAGACGATGACTACTGTCCGCTTGGGGAAGTTCCTGTGGAATGGGTCGACAAGCGGATCATGGGACTGGCCACGACCGACCAAGAGTACGCCGATGTTTGCAGCGGCGAATGGATCAGCCGCTTACGAAAGTTACTGGCCGTTCATTTGAAGAAGTTCGGACTCTAGGAGTTCGACGCGTCGGTCCTGCAACAAACCGCTCCACGGATTCTGACGCAGTTCGTATCCCGGATTGTTTTTAATAGCGGCTTTCCGGGAATCTACTACCGCTCGAAGTATGGCCATGACATCGAAAACTGGGCCCTCTTCGAGCCCTTTCAAATCAAAATCCAGGAACCCGAAGTCATTCGACCGGATGATCGAGATCTGCAGCGAGCGCTCGAACTTCACTCGTTGAAGTTCAAAGATTAATTAGCCGCCCACTTAAAAGTTGGTCAATCTCATTGAATGTACCTGCTCTGATCTAAACAGGCAGTCGCGATGCAGCGACGGACTCTCACGGATCTGGCCCCCTGGTCGGTTCAGACGGGACTTGCTCTGGGGCAGGTAAGCTCCTTCAAGGTCTCTACCGCATCGCAAACAGCGGAATATCGCGCCAAAATCCGACCCTTTCTGAGTGGACATGACTCGGAAGCTTCTGCCTGAACATTCCCGCTCCGAGGGTATCGGCGCCATAAAAATGCCGGCCAGCCTCTTCACTAATTCTCAACTCAACCCCTGCCACGTTTCTCCCCTGCCCGGCAAGCCAGACTCGGTCGTTAGAACGATTGTTGTCTTCGGTTCAGCCTTTTGCAGCAGTAGCCTGCGGAGCTAGTCTACGAGGTTGGCAGCCCGCCCATGTGGAACGGTTGAACGGTTACCTGCGGGGACGAGTTCTCGACCAATAGAGAGTCAACGCCGTCTCCCCGGCGTTCCGCAACCACTCTGCGACTTCTTTTGTTTGGAAAGCTCGGTCTCCCGGCTCCAGGTCACCGTTGAGCAATTCGGTGATTTCTTCGACCGTGCTTGGCTTCCTGATCTTGTTCAGCGCCCGTGAAATGTGCTCGTCGAGACGACGCGAATTAGGGACCTTCGCCATTTACAGTTCCAACTCTCGAGCAATGAACTTAGCTTATGCCCACGGGGTCCCGATGTCAGCATGGGTTTGGACAGGCGTAGCGTCTGGAATGCGTTTTGATGAATCTAGGCAGTGCGGTTTCTTGGCTGACCGGTCACTGTCTAGAAGGCGACTGAGTTCTTCGACGAGCGCCGAAAACGTTTTTGGGTTCTGCTCGATTTCAACTTTTGCGATCAATTCCTTCAATCGTTGGTTGGTGTCGAGATGGGCTTGCATAGCGCTTCCTCCGGCTGAAAACAAGCTCGCTCACTGGACGAGAAACGCTTGCGCTCGCGGACATGGTGGTGAAGCACGGCGAAGCCAAAGAAGCTGGGCAGCGGACCTAGGCCGAGCGCTTCCACTTGTCGTCGTCGGTAGACGGCTTTTGCGGTTGCTGCTTGTCTCGTTGCCGCCGGCGCAGAGAATCCAGCAAAGCCAACGCTTCCTTGTCGCTGCAATGGGAGCGTTCCATTATGAGCTGCTTCGCTTTCTCTAAGGGTAGCTTGGTTATCGTCGGAGGAATATATGGCTTTTTCTTCTTCTTCTTGCCGTCCGAACTAGAGTGCATTCTTTCGTTGCTCATTCATGGCAGTTTCTCACAGTGTTCCTGTCAATCGGCCTTCCCGTTCGCGGTGTGTTACGAAATCCGAACAATGTGCGGCCCTAACTTCATGGCGCGAAATCGCAACAACGCCAGAATTATCGTGGGACTAACGTGACGGCTGGTATCTGCAGCAGAAATCGTAACAAGCGAAGTACAACGAAACGCCGCCTTCAGGTTCAACAGTTTCTTGCTGGAAAGGGCCTCAGGCGCGCAAATCGCCAGATCGCTATATATACCACGAGATCTTATCGCTCTACGAAGCTGGTCGAGATGTGATCGGGATCCGGAGCCAGTGCCCACCCTGGGATATAACCTCCGCGATGAGTCGTGAATTCAAAACCAATTGCGAATCATGGCTTGCCCTGCGGCAGTAGCTTAAGAAGTAAGGTTCCGATAGCCGCCGGCTCGTGCTCGCCGGCGCCACCAACCAGAATGTACGAGCGCTCGAAACCGGTTGGTCCTTCCACTTTTATTTCCCAGTTGTCATTTGCGTGTGACCCGACGATTGATACCCGCCAGTCTCCCGGCCTACCACTCAGCACGTGTTCAATGACGGCTACGATCTCCCCGCGGGCTCGGGGATCGCCCGTATTGTGCATCTCGATCCTGACAGCCATGTCTCCTGTATTGTACAAAGCGGGCAAAGTAACCTTTTCACGTACAACCAAAAGCCTTATGAATGGCGCACCGTGTCGCCGACGTTGGGGCTCAGGGCGTCTCAAAGAACGAGTGGGCGCTGTCCGCGCGACCGAGCGCCTCTTGAAAAGGGTTCTTCACAATTTCCTATTGAAGGGCCACGCGGGGGAAGAGTGTTTTCTGAGAGACCAGACTTATGGCAGGAAGAACACTGGAAAAATATAAAGGCTGTGACATTGGTTATGCTCTAGCCATCAGCTCCTGCGAGGGAGCTAGTAGCGTGGAGACATGCACCGTCACAGCCCTTTGATGCGATCACCGCTTTCGCGGTCCCAAACCCCAACTACCCCTCGCAGGGCTGTCGGTTTTTTCAGGTCTGGCTGCCCGTTGGGTTACCCTTCCGGGCTGATCACTCAGCCTACTTCGGACTGGCAAAGTTTTATTTAAGCCAACCCTTTCAGCCGTCGACGGAAGCAAACTTAGAGAGTTGCTGGAAGATTGTCAACGCCCGTTTTCAGGGCAACCGGCCGGTTGCGATGGATCAACAAGCCGGAAACGCAACCCATTGAATCGCTATTGCTTAACGAGTGGAAGATCAAATTCCTGTCCTTTTCTCCACAGGAACATTCACAGGTGCTCGAACGCGTCGGCAACTATCGTCGCCGACTATAAAGAAGTGTGCGCAAGGAATCGGGTAAGAATCTTTAGGCCACCAGAAGATACTCCAATTCGTTAATTTACGAGCAACCGTTGGTGCTGCCGCATTCCATGCACCGATGGCTAACCTTCCTGCCCGCTGTCTTCCTCGGACCCGCAGACATGCTCTACGTGCTGGTTCGAGCCCAGCGCCCGAACACGATTGTTGAGTTCGGTACGTCTTATGGGATCTCTACCATCTATCTGGCGGCCGCAGCCGCGGACAACGGCACGGGCCACGTGGTCACTACCGAGCTAAACAGGGCTAAGGTCCTGGCCGCTCGCGCCAATTTGGCCGAGGCCCATATCGCCGATCGCGTCACGATTCTGCTCGGGGATGCCATGACGACCTTGAACGATGTTCCGGGGCCCATCGATTTCGTGCTGCTCGACGGATGGAAAGACCTGTGCCTGCCAGTTTTGCGGTCGCTGGAATCTCGTCTGGCATTCGGTGCCTTGATCGTGGCAGACGACATTGATCTCCCCGCCCTGAGTGGCTATCTCGATTATGTACGCCATCCAGCCAACAGATACATCTCGGTTTCGTTCCCCGTGGAAGACGGTATGGAAATAAGCTGCTGGACGACTGGCGGACCCTCTGGTGAGAAAGGTGCGCTATGACTAAGCAAACGGGGAATTCGCTGTCCACTGAGGCTCACTCTGAAGTATGCCGCCGGCCAGTTCGCTCGTTCCGTTCCCTTAGATGGTTGAATGGAGGCGTCCACTGGATCAGCGCGGTCGTGCTAGTTTACGCATTCATCAGCAATGGTGAAACGACGCACGCGATGATAGACCCTGTCGCCATGAGAGGAGAAGTGAAGTTGGGTCTAGTTGTCGGCCTGATTTTCCTTGTCCGGTTCATCTGGGTGCAAAGCAGGCGCTCACGCGGCGGGAGATGGGTGGTGGGGTCGTCGGTTCGAATGCCGCAGTCCAAAATCAGGCGTATAACCGATTGGGGAATCTATCTTGGGGTGGCGGCTTCCGTCGTTTCGGGGCTTTTGATCGCACATCTTCGGCCAGGCGTTGCCATCATTCCCGAGAGCAGAGGTTTTTCGACCAGCAGCCCAGCTTTGGACTTTGCACTTGAGGCTCACGCATTCATTTCAGTCGCTTTGGAATGGCTATGCGCTTTTCATGCCGTCTACGCGCTTTGGTACTGGCTCGTAAAAAGAACACAGTGGGGAACGATTGCAGGGGTCTGGCTGGAGCAGGCCGTGTCTGCCACAAGCCGCATGGCCACGTCTCCTCTCAGAGGAAAAAACATTCGCCGGTAGGGTCGTTCCTTCTGTTGGACTCGTTGACGACGTTGTGGGCTGATATTTTTATCAAGCAACGCTTTCATGCTTCTTCCCCTGTCCGGGATGGGCGCCGAATTCGTACGACAAATCGCGGCGGCCGGGATCAATCTTGTGCTGGTGGCCAGGAGAGACGCATTGCTTAATGAGGTCGGACGCCATATCACAAGGGACTTTGGTGTTCAGTTTCGCGCCCTCACGATGGACCTCTCACAACAGAGTTTCCTGGCGAAGCTCGCCGAAGGAACCAAAGACCTCGATATCGGCCTCGTGGTTTCCAATGCGGGCACCGGGAATCCGGGCGACTTCCTGAAGCTCGACCGGCAGCTGCTTCAACAAACTTTGCGGCTGAACACGATGGCGCATTTGAACATCGCCCACCATTTCGGCCGGAAGCTCGCAGAGGGACGGCCAGGCGGACTGATTCTTCTCGGGGCGATGGGTGCCGAAATCGGCGTTCCCTGCATGGCGAACGACGGTGGCGCTAAGGCGTATGTGCACAGTCTTGGCGAAGCGCTTCACTACGAGTTCAAGCCTCTGGGCGTGTACGTCACCGTAGTTCCTCCAGGGCCTACCAATACGCCAGTGTGGGCAAAGTTCGGCTTTGATCCGCGGACGATGCTGATAAAGCCGATGAGCGTGGAGCAGTGCGTATCCGAGGGCCTCCGCGCTCTACAGGAAAATCGCTCCAGGGTTGTCCCCGGCCGGCCGAACCGCATCATGAACGCGTTGGTGCCCGCTTCCGTGAAGCGGAAGATGACGGCGGAGATGTTTGGGAAAGCGCTTCGGAACAGGCCTGCCGCCATGAGCGCTCGGGTCGAGGCCTGATCACTGATTCGGGTGTAAATGGCGACAAAGGTATTTCTCGCTAGAAGTCAAGGCCGATTCCGTTGAGTACTCTAAACGCGCTCGGCCGTAGCGGCTGCCATGTACGATCGGCAAAGCAGAACTAGGTGTTCGCGCAATTTGCGCATCATGGCTGGTGAACCTCCTGTCTCCAACACCGAGCGCATCGCACCTGACATTGCAGCCAGCATCATTTGTATGGCGAATTCGTCGGGTGAAGTCTTGGTCTCGGGTGATGACTCCAGCATCCGTACGATGGCTTTCCGCATCCGTTGTGTCACGCGTTTGACCAGTGCTAGCCCGCCGACGTCCGGCGCGACCTTGTAGAGGGCCACCGAAATATCTGCGCGAGCAATCTTTGCGTCCACAAACGCCTCCACCACTTCTTTGATCATCTCGGTGAGCGGTTTGTGACGCGCGTGTTCACAGGCATCTTCCACTTCATTGGTCACCTTTTCTAGATGGTCTTCCAGCACGGCAAACAGCAGCGACTGTTTGTTCGGGAAATATTGATACAGGGTTCCCACGGATACGCCAGCGCGATCCGCTACTCGCGTAGTCGTCAAATGCTCCACCCCCTGGCTGAGCAAAACCTGAATAGTTGCCTCGGAAATTGCCTCTACCGTGACCGTCCCCCTCGCTTGAACGGGCGTCTTTCTTGGCTCAAATGCAACTAGAGTGTCAGCTGCCATAATGCGAACTCCAAATCTGAAGAATCCTTCATCGAATGATTGTAGCAACAATGGACGAACAGAATCAGGAGGAACGAAATGCTTCAACAGACTGATCTCGCCGGGAGCTTCACTGTGCCCGGCACAGCCATGACTGTGAACCGAATGGGTTATGGTGCAATGCAACTTGCTGGTCCCGGGGTCTGGGGACCGCCGCGCGATATTAATGCCGCCATCGCCGTTCTGCGTGAGGCGGTAGAGTCTGGCGTCAATCATATTGACACAAGCGACTTCTACGGCCCCCATGTGACCAATCAGATTATTAAACAGGCGCTACATCCGTACCGGGATCATCTCGTCATCGTCACCAAGGTTGGGGCGCGTCGGGGTACGGACAAGTCCTGGATTCACGCTCTTTCCCGTCAGGAGCTAATTGATGGAGTTGATGACAACTTAAGGAATCTTGGCCTGGACGCCCTGGACATCGTGAACCTTCGGGTTGGCGGAATTTTGGAACCGACGGAGGGATCGATCGAGGGGCCGCTGA
>WNFD01007645.1_pt1 | contig 13327 bp, 5 predicted proteins | sample 5400491 | NCBI WGS metagenome assembly WNFD01 (sample SAMN13153343, study PRJNA577476) | soil metagenome | isolation source: 120 cm saprolite under Douglas fir tree site 2 hole 2 replicate 2 | place: USA:California | collected 2015-04-18 | reverse complement strand
TTCAACGACTATGCAGGCGGGAAAGCTTCAAATCCAGTGATCTCCACGGATGGCCGCTTCATGGCGTTCCAAGTTGCCAAGACCGACGACCCCGCAGGCGTCGGCTATGGCATTTTGCTCTTTCACTTCAAGCCTTAGTTAGCAGGTCGCGTCCGGTAATCAGACTTTTGTATCGAAAGCGCCCAAACACACCGTGCTCATGCATGCGCCTTGCCCCTTCGCGCTTCCGATACAACCCTAAGACTTTTCTCGGTAGCGATCCGCCGAGCTAAGCATCAGATTGCTTCCGGATCGCCGAACTAACCAGCGGAGTTAGCTCCTTTCTGCGCTAGTGGCGAATCCCCATTAGCTTTCTGTTTAGCCCAGAGTTACCAAATTCTCTTCCGAGAGGGATTTCTTTCCCTAACGGATTGAAGGAAGGTTTGGCTGTAATCGCGCAAACTCAGCTTTGGCTTCGCGTAGGATAGGAATATTTAGATCGGCATCTTTCCAGAGTAGATGTCCTGCAGTTCGCTTTCCTTTTGGAGTCAGCGTCAGGTAAACACCCGATTGACGCGTACTCGGAACATTGGTAAAGGGAGTCGCTATGGTCTGCGCGACTTCGGGACCTGCCTCAACCGTTCCGTCTAGTTCCGTCAGATTAACGCCAACGGGGTTGCCAAAAAGCGGGAAACCTCTCCAGTATTTCGGCTTCCATCTTGGGGAAGGGGGCGCCGATGAACGCCAGGTTCCTCTTCAAATCCGCATTCCTTAAGCTCGCATTTCCGCTTGTTATTCTTGCTCTGGCGGCACTCGCCGCACCGGAGCGCGGGTCAGCGCAGGTCCTTTACGGGTCGATTGTGGGGAACGTGAAGGACTCGACGGGCGCTACCGTGCCAGACGCTGTCGTTTCGATCGTACAGGTGGAGACCAAGCGCGCCCGGCAGACGACCACAAACGAAGCGGGTGGGTATACGTTCGCCACAATTCCGAGCGGCACCTACATCCTGAAAGTTAGCAAGGAGGGCTTTTCACCTTTTACGGAAAACCAGGTGCCCGTCACCATCAACAGCGTGACACGAGTGGATGTAACCCTGAAGGTCGGCAGCGTGTCGCAAGCCGTCGAAGTCACGGCCGAAACGGCCTTGCTGCAGACGGACCGGTCCGAGGTGCGTGCCGAACTCACGGGCCTGGAGCTGCGCGAACTTCCGGTGCCCGTGCGTAATTACCAAAGCATGTTTCGGATGATTCCTGGCTTTTCAGTGCCAACCAATGAGCACTCGGTGCCTTCTAACCCCTCGCGGGCACTGCGCTACAACGTAAACGGAACCAGCGCAAGCTCCAACAACGTGCGTATCGATGGCGCCAGCAGCTACAACATCTGGCTTCCGCACATCACCGCTTACGTACCGCCGATGGAAGCCATCGAGACTGTTAACGTCGTCACGAACAGCTTCGATGCGGAGCAAGGACTAGCCGGCGGCAGCGCAGTAAATGTGCAAATCAAGAGCGGCACCAACGACTTCCATGGTTCAGCCTTTGAATATCATACAGACAACGCTCTCCGGGCACGCGGCTTCTTCCTACCAACGAACCAGGTTAAGCCGAAACTGGTCTACAACCAGTTCGGCGGGTCCATTGGCGGCCCGATAAAGAAGAACAAGGTTTTCTTCTTCGGCGACTATGAAGGGACTTTTGATAGGCGGTTGGCCGATGGGCGAGTTTCGGTCCCGACGCTGAGCATGCGCAATGGCGACCTGACAGCCTCACCAAGCCGTATCTTCGATCCATTCACAGGGAACCCAGACGGCAGTGGCAAGACAGAATTCACGAACAAGGTGATTCCCTCGACCAGTATCGATCCGATTGCACAAAAAATACTCAGTTTCATCCCGCTCCCGAACCTTCCCGTCTCCGGCTTTGTGAACGACTATTACGCCACCGGGTCTTATCTCTTCGACCGCCGCGCCGGAGATACCAAAATCAACTGGAATGCAACCTCGAAGCTGAACATCTATGGGCGGTTCAGCATGATGCACTTCGACTTGCACTCGCCGCTGGCCTTCGGCGACATGGGCCCGATTTTGGGCAGTGGGGGGAACCCCGGCACGGGCTGGGGGAACACTTACAGCTACACGATCGCGGGTAACTATTTGTTGACGCCGCACATGATAGTAGACGCGCATTTCGGTTGGACGCGCATGGACACCAACTCCGAGCAGCCGGATTTAGACCGGAACATCGGCCGGGATGTATTGGGCATCCCGGGAACGAACGGCACTCGTCGTTTCGAAGGCGGCTGGCCGCGCTTCCAGTTTCCAAACAACAGCTTCGCGACGTTCGGCGCCACTGAGGGCTACATGCCTTATTACCGTAGCGATCCGCAATACCAGTATGTCGCGAATCTCGGCTGGATCAAAGGCGCTCACAACATCCGGTTGGGGATGGACCTATACCGACAGCATCTGAACCACACACAGCCCGAACATTATACGGAGACCCAGCCAGCTTCGGGTGGATTCCGCTTTGATCGCGGCCCAACTACGATACCTGGGCAGACTGATAGCGATTACAATGCGTTCGCGTCTTTCCTGCTGGGAGCGCCTGCGAACCGGGGCAGAATCCTTCAGGTTCCGGACATCTATCATACGCGGACGTGGAGCTACAGCTTCTACGCGCGGGACCAGTGGCAGTTGAACCGCAAGCTCACCCTGACCTACGGCACGAGGTATGAATACTTCCCCTACCCGACTCGCGATACGCGAGGCGTCGAACGGTACGACTTCGCCACGAATAAGATGTTGGTTTGCGGTATAGGATCAGTGCCAGAAGATTGCGGCGTGAGTGTGAGCACGACAATGTTTGCGCCGCGGTTCGGCTTTGCGTATCGCGCAACGGATACATTTGTCGTTCGCGGCGGTTACGGCATCACCAACGATCCATTCAACATCGCCCGCAGCCTTCGGGCCAACGTACCTGTTCTGCTTCCCTTCATTCAGACGGGTCCAAACTCCCGGGTTCGTGTGGGCCACTTACAAGATGGGATTCCGCAAATCGTGGTGCCCGACTTTTCCAGTGGTGTCGCCAGCATTGCCGGCAATTTTGGCCTGAACACGACCTCGACGGATTTCGTGCGAGGCTACATCCAATCTTGGAACGTCACGCTGCAGAAAGAATTCTGGAAGAACCTGGTTGGCTCGGTTGGTTACGTGGCAACACGGCAAGTCAAGGCGCTAGGATTGCTCGAGCAGAACTATGGCTTCCCTGGGGGCGGCAAAACCAGCCAAGTACTTTGGGCCGCGTTCCAGCGGGACGCAGATACGCAACTGGTGGCCCCTATCGGGAACAGTCACTACGATTCCCTCCAGGCTACCTTGGAACGCCGATTTTCGAATGGCCTGCAGCTGAATGCCTCCTACACCTGGGGCAAGGGAATCGGCATTTACAACGTGCGGGAAAGCACGGACAGCCCGGCTATCAAGATTCCCGCGTTTTATACCCTGAATCGCGCTGTCTTTGGCTTTGACCGTACCCACAGCTTCAATCTCGCCGGTATTTATGAGCTGCCCTTTGGCCGGTTGAAAAAGGGGGGCCATAACGGCTTAAGCAATGCTTTGAAGAGCGGGTGGCAGTTGAACTGGCTGTTCAGCTCCTACACCGGTCTGCCGTTTGGAGTTTCGGCCTCAGGAACCGGACTGAACGCGCCGAAGAACTCGCAGCGTGCCGACCAAGTCAAGCCGAACGTACAGAAGTTGGGTGGCATCGGGGATACCCCGTTCTACGACCCGACAGCTTTTGCTCCGGTGACAGCTGCCCGATTCGGGACGGCGGGTTTTAATGCGCTTCGCGGCCCCGGGCTGGTGAACCTCGATTTCGGCTTGTTCCGCGATTTTCGGATGACCGAGCGATTGCACGTGCAATTCCGCGCCGAAGTGCTGAACTTCAGCAACACACCCCACTTTGCCAATCCCCGTTCGGACGTCAGCGGCAGCAAGTTCATGATCGTCGACAATGTCGTAAACAGCGGCCGCGAACCGTCTGGCGATGAGCGGGCGTTCCGGTTTGGACTCCGACTCGGTTTCTAACACTTGGGAACGGAGCAGCGACAAATTCGCAGCCTAATGTCTGATAAACCAAACGGACAAGTGCTGAACTACACTGGGGTCGAAAACTTCTCCGGACGTTCGAACGCTCGCCCGCAGCGCTTCTGCATTGCCAGACGCGACGCCAAGCGCGGAGATCTGTTCCTACAAGCCGAATTCAGAGGACTAATCCCGCGGTGGAAGCCAGATAGCTTCCTTCCGCTTAGCCGACCAACCGGAGGTAATCGACGCGGAAAAAGGCGGTGATCCAGGTGATTTTATAGCCATTGATCCTAGCGATCCCACCAAGACAATTGTGGTAAAGGCGCTCACCAACTCGGACCGCAGAGGTCCCTCCCTAAAATATTTCTGGAGAGTTCCCCTTGCCACCGTTCATCACGACTGAGATTGAGTCCATAATAGGTAAATTGCAAATCAATTGGATCGAGTCTGACGCGATTCGGGCTGGATGACGTGTAAGCCGGAAACTACGGTTCGTTCCATCGCCTTCAGTTCTTGACTATCTCAGGATGCCAGTAGCAAAAGAAAAGCCCCGGCTCTGTAGAACGTGAGTCGGGGCCATTCTTTTTTTGGGTCCAACATTGGGTCCAACTAGGCTCGGTTTTAGGCAGCTTTTTCGGGGTTAAACGGTGCCGAATCAACGGATCGTTTTAAAGTTAACAGCCGAATGCTCTACCGTTGAGCTACCGGGGAACTGAGCAACAAATTTGTTTTCATTCTAATACAGACGTCGAAATCAAGCTACTGAACCGGTTGGGTCCAACCGAGGTCCAACATCGCGATTCTTCCAAGTCGTGTGGGGCAACTACAAAATGATTGACAGATTCGCAAGGACTTAGAGCTGGATTTCCTCAGGAAATTCGAGAGCACTCGGGAGCGCACCGAATACTCTTTTTTCTATGAAAATGTGGAACTGCCGACTAACTGCATCTCAGACAGATGACGCGCATACCGTAGTAGTCGGAATCTCGGACAAATAGCTAACAGACTTCGAGGTCCAGAAACGATGGGAGCACGAGCACCGTTCAGCAGCTTCACACTTCCTCAAACTGGCCAGCGAAGAGAAGACGGCAGTTGTCTGAACAGGCCGTAATACCCAGAACGGAACCCTACAACTTGGATTGGTCTACTAGCCGACGCAATATAAAAGGGCGCCCCTTTTGGAGTAGGGTTTTGAGTGTTCGGCTCAGCCCATCCAGAAAGGACACCCTTTATGACTAGCACTAAATATATCGGTATGGACGTACATAAGGAAAGCATCTCGATCGCGGTGATGAACGCTGCGGGAAAGATCGTGATGGAATGCGTCATCGAGACGAAAGCCAACATGATTCTGCAGTGTATCGACGGCCTGCGCGGGGATTTGCACGTCACGTTTGAAGAAGGAACCTCGGCCGCCTGGCTATACGACCTTCTGAAACCGCACGTGACGGAATTGATTGTCTGCGATCCACGGAAGAACGCCTCCATGAGAGAGGACAGTCAGAATGACAAGATTGACGCCCGCCGATTGGCGGAGCTGCTGCGCATCGATCATCTCACTCCCGTCTATCACGGCGAACATGGCCTGCGAACCCTGAAGGAGTTGGTGCGCAGTTATCTGACCGTCACGAAAGACCTCGTACGGGTCAAGACGCGAGTAAAAGCCATTTATCGAAGTTGGGCCATTCCTTGTAACGGCAAGGAAGTCTATGCCGCTTGCCATCGTGCCCAGTGGCTAGAGAAGATCAACGAACTCGGCGTGCGCCGGCGAGCGGAGTTTTACTACCAGCAACTGGATGCGCTGAGAGTGTTGCGGCAGGGAGTGCGGCGCGAGTTGTTGGCAGAGAGTAAAAAGCAAAGGCCTGGAAACGGCTCTGCCAGATCCCCGCGATCGGCCCGATCCGGGCAGCTGTGTTGCTGGGCATTTTGCAGACTCCGCACCGCTTCCGAACCAAGCGGCCGCTGTGGAAATACAGTGGCCTGGCCATCGAGACATGTAGCAGTGCTGATCATCGTTCCATCAATGGACAGCTACAGCGATCCAAGAAAAACTCGGTTCGCGGACTCAACCAAAATTGCAATCACGATCTGAAGAATCTGTTCAAGGGGGCGGCGGTCATCGCCTCCAGCAAGCCCGGTGCGTTCCAGGAGTTCTACGCGGCTTTATTGGCCAAAGGCATGAGGCCCGAAATGGCCCGACTGACCTTGGCACGAAAAATTGCCACGATCGTACTGATCGTATGGAAGAAAGGGGTGAGCTTCGACGCCCAATATCTGAAACCACAAACAGCTTGAGTGTCTCTGATCGAGTCCGCTCCATCCTGGGGATCTTCTCCAGCAGTGGCCGTCGGGTTCTCGAGACACTCTGGTTAGAGAGCGAGTCTCAGCCGGGAAGTTAGGCGCTGTGTGCCTCGGGCACGCAGTCTCACTGCCGACCCTAGCCCGCATAATTCACGTATTTGGAGACACGAAAGCCTCTTCGTGGTAAAAAAGCTTTGTCAGAAGGATTTAAAACCACAAGAGAGGCTTTCGCTTGACTACAGAAGATACCACAACACAGTGTTTGCTGTTCCCAGAAATTTTCGATCGACCAGTGGTCGCGAAGTTTGATCAAGTCCAAGGTAGCTCCGATGGCGGAGCGATCCTGCTCAAGGCCGCTGACCGGCGCTTAGGACTCACGGAAGCACTGGCGGCCTGTCTGGACGATGAGCGCCAACCGGGCAAAATCCATCACCAGATGCAGGAACTGCTAACGCAGCGGGTCATGGCCATCGCCTGTGGATACGAAGATGCCAATGACGCGGCCCGCTTGGCTTGCGACCCGGTGCACAAACTCCTGGTCGGTCGGGATCCCGTGAAAGGGGAAGATCTGGCTTCGCAGCCGACCCTCTCGCGCTTTGAAAATAGTGCGGATCGCAAAGAGCTGTTTCGCCTGGCGGAAGCGTTGGCCGACAGCGTGATTGAACGGCATCGGAAGCGTCTGCATGGTCGCGCTCGCCGGATCACCATCGATTTGGATCCCACGGATGATCCAACTCACGGCCAGCAGCAATTGACGTTCTTCAATGCGCACTATGACTGCTACTGCTATCTTCCTGCCGTCGCCTTTCTCACCTTCGATAAGGAGCCGGATCAATATTTGGTGGCGGCGGTTTTGCGTCCCGGGAATGCCTCGGGATCCCGTGGGGCCGTAGGAATTCTAAGCCGGCTGATCTCCCGTCTGCGCCAGGCCTTTCCGAAAGCCAGGATTCGTGTGCGGTTGGACGGAGGGTTCGCCGCGCCGGAGGTGTTGGATTTTCTGGACGGTCAGCCGCATTTAGAATATCTCGTAAATATGGCCTCCAACGATCCTGTGACATTCTGCTGCACCTCGTTAAGTGTTTGAAAATATTAGGAAATCGGAAATCAAATCTCAGTTTGCGGGCGTCAAGATTCCACAGCTGGCGCCTCCGGCTCAGAGAACCCCGTCAACTCCAGCGTGCGTTCGTCGCGAAACTGAGCTCCGCGTGGGTGACGGCGACTCTGGATATCCATCACGGCTCGCCGGACATTCGGAGCTTCCACGGCCGCGACCGGAATCTGCCACGGTGCTCCTGGCACCACTTGCGTGCCTGGAATGGTTTTACGCTGAATCAAGTGCCGCACCGCGGTGACACTCACTCCCAACCGTCCGGCAGCTTGCTCGAGCGTGAGACTGTCCGCCGTGACACGACTCGCATCGTAGGCGGGCAGTTGATGGTAGTTCCGCAGCGCGCGCACCTTCACTTCGCTCCAGCCATTGCCCGCACCGGTTCGCATCCCTAAACGATTCAGAGTGGAAGCGATCTGCTCGTCGCTGAACTGACCCGCCATCTGTCGCACCACTTCCACCGCCTCCAGCTTCGTGCAATGACGATGCCGGCCGACAGCGTTCTTCTTGATCCGCAACTCCGAATGACGACCTCCGGCCCAGTGCAAGAGTAGGACAATCTCCTGTTTCTCCTTGTCTATGTCCGCGACAATTTCGCGGATCAAAATCCGCACAATCCGCTGCTTCAAGCGCATGTCCGTCGAGGGAGCATTCTACACGGCCGGAAGATCCTGCGCCAGGCTTAACAGCACTTCCTTGGACGGAATCGAAACCGCCTGTGGGTCGCTCCCGAGTGTCTGCAGCTTCTTCTCCAAATCTCGTATCCTCTGCAAAGCCACATTCCAGCGAGCTTCCAGCTCTGCGGCGACTAACCGTTGCTCCGGATCGACCGCTTCGTAGCGCCGCTCCGCCAGTCGGGCTTCGTAGCGAGCCTGCTCCACGTCCATCTCGGACGCGCGCTGGCGTGCTTCTTGCTGCTGCCTCATCTGCTCGGCCGCTTGCAACGCCGCCTCGACGGCGTTGCCTCCGATGGCTTCGAGCACCTCCTTTGCGACCGCCTCGTCTGGCCGCCAACTCCCGAAAGAAATACACCGACAATCCTCACGCGCATTCGCTTGTGCATCGCGGCAGCAGTAGCGTCCTTGCATATGGCGGCTTCCGTATTCCACGCGCAGCATCCGACCGCACCGCCGACATCGCAACAGCCCGGCGAGCAGGGCGCGTCCTCCCCGCGCCGCCTTTGGCTCCATGTGCGATTTCATGTGCGCGTTGGCCGCAATCATCGTTTGATTCTTCTCGTATTGCTCCCAGGAAATGTACCCGGGATGATGATCGCGAATCAACACCATCCATTCGGCGCGTGGCTTGCAATGCCCTCTGGTCCTGTGTGCCCGCCCTTCCACGATCTGCGTTCGCGCTTCCGTCTTGCCGAACGCGTACGCTCCCGCGTACAGAGGATTCGTCAGTATCGCCCAGATGGTGTGATACAGGGGCAGCTTCCACACCAGACGGCGCTCGCCTCGCCCTGAAGGAACAGCCGGCAAGGCGATCTTCTCGCGACGGAACCACAACGTCACTTGCCGAACACTGCCGAGCTCAGTGAACTTGTTGAATACCAGATCAATGCTGTCTTGGATCCGACGATCCGGGTCCATCTCCATCTTGCCGTTCTCGCTCCAGCAGAAGCCCACGGGAAGATAAAACTGCAGTTCGCCCCGCCGGGCCTTTTGGCGGATGGCTTCGAGCGATCTCTGCCGCAGCAGGCTCAGTTCAAACGCCGCCATCTCTCCTTTCATGCCCAAGAGCAAACGATCATTCACCAGATTCGGATCGTAGACTCCATCGAAATCCACCAACACCGCGCCCACCAGGCCGCACATCCAGATCAGGTGGTGCCAGTCACGGCCGTTCCGCGCCAATCGCGAAGCCTCGATGCAAAACACGGCGCCGACCTCACCGGTGCAGACTTCCGCAACCAGGCGCTGAAATCCTCGGCGCTCCACCAAGCCGGACCCCGTGCGTCCCAGGTCCTCGTCGATCACCAGGACGTCGCGAAAACCGAGGTCGCGTGCTTGGTCGGCCAAACCATATTGCCGTCGTTGACTCTCTTGGTTGTGAAACACTTGTTCGGGGGAAGACTGCCGAAGGTAGACGATCGCCCTCCGTTTCAACCGTTCATTCGTGAGTTTCGGATTCATTTGGACCTCCTGCGGGCGCGCCGGGAGCGGCGGCGTTGATGAGCAGCTCGACCAGAGCGAGGGCGAGTTTGTGTTGTTCGTCCGACGGAAGTTCGGTCGGCCTGCGATCGAGCAACGCGAGATTGAGTTGCGAACGGACGGACTTCGGATGCGATTTCATGCTTCTCCTCCTGCGATAGCGGCGATGTGGCTGAGGCTTTATCGCAGGGGCTGGATTTTTGCAAGCTGCTCAGGAGATCGCGGAGCTCGCTGAGCGCCTCAATGGCGATGGCGGGTGGACCCACGGAAAATGCGGTGGACTCGGAGCTGAACATCCAAGCTGGAAGGGAGCGTGATATACGATCCGGTAGTTCACAGAATAGATATTCTCCATGGCCGTGTCGGTCCCTCTCCCGCTTCAAAACACGAAGAGCCTGTCCAAAGAGCGGATGCCAACGATAGCGAACCGTGACGGTCTCCAGAACGTATGCATTATGTGATGGGCTCCAATCAGGTGTTGGATCGCATGGTCGAGCGAGCCATGCGCACGGCCCGCGGCCTGTCGAAGGAAAGCGGGGAGACCGAGCATATTTACGGGGAGTTCCGCTATAAAACCAAGAGGACCTGGGAGTATAAGCGGCGCATCCTCTATAAGGCGGAAGTCACCCGCCATCCCGACCGCGACCCGAAAGATAATCCGCGCTTCGTGGTCACCAACATGAAGCAGAGTCCCAAGTGGCTCTACGAGAAGGTTTACTGTCAACGGGGTGACGTCGAGAATCGAATTAAGGAACTGCACTACGGCATGGAGATTGGGCGCACCAGTTGCACCGACTTCTGGGCCAACCATGTATTGATGACCGCCGCGGCCTACGTACTCCTGCAAGAACTGCGGTTGCGCCTGGCGCGCACGGACTCCGCTCGGACCCAGGTCTCCATTCTCCGCGAGCGCTTCTTGAAGCTTGGAGCCCAGGTGGTCGCCTCGGTACGCCGCATCGTGCTGCACCTACCTCAGGCTTTCCCGTATCGCGATAGCTTTCATCGTCTGGCCTTGAGCTTGGGCGCTCAACCTGGCTAGGGGCCACCCCTGGAAATTTTTACTCGTCACCTCCTCGTCGAGGGACCGGAGGGGCGCTTGCCCGGATTGCTAATCCTGCTACCTAGGCAGTAACTGCGATTGCTGCTACGGTTGCGGTCACTCCTGAATGACAGGGAGTTAGCGAGTAGAGCATGATAGGCTTTCCGAGCCAAGTGCTATGTTGCATAAGAATCGGGGCATCTATAAATCGCGTCGAGGATAAGCCGACTCGTTGAGTGCCATGAAGAAGAAACCGCCGGTTGCTCAGTACTTCGTTCTTGGACTGCTATTTTTCGCAGCGTGCGCTTATCAAGTTCGTGCCACGATTGCCGCGTTTCCTAGTTTTCTCGACCGGGGCGTTGCGAAATGGCCGTTCATCCCCGGGTATTCCCATGGGGAGCCAACGGCGGCGTTTGTCGGGCCAGAGGCATACAAGGCTGGCGTCCGCGAGAATGACGTTGTGGCAGGCGTAAACGGTCAACCCTTTACAGGCCTGGCTGTATTCGGCGAAGCAATGGCCAAGGCGAAGCCCGGAGATACACTCGAAATCACCTTGCGGACGCCGGGTTCAAACACCGAGCGAACAGCGAAGATTCCGCTCACCGCTCCTTCAAGGACCATAAACTGGGCGGTCGCGGCCGTCATCATGCTCAAGGTCGTTCTGCCAGTTTTCAGTATTCTGCTGGGATTTTGGGTGGCCTTCGTGCGCCCGCGCGACATCTCTGCCTGGTTGTTAATCGGAGTTCTGTTGGGACTTTGTAACCTTTTTGCAGCCGGAACGGAAAGCTGGGGGCGCTGGGTACGCGATTTGGCCGAGTTTTACCGGGACGGATGCAACGGGGCCTGGCCACTGTGCATGTTGCTTTTCGGATTGTATTTCCCTCAACCATTTCCGCACAACAGAGCGCAAGGCTGGGTACGATTGGCGAAGTATGTGATCGCGCCTGTAGTAATCGTCGATGCAGTGGTCTCGATTGCAATCCGGATCGGCGAAATTGAGCGCTACGCAACGGTTTCCCGTTTGGCAACATTGTGGGACAGGCTTGGTGCCGTACTGTTCTGGTTCGGTTTGATCGCTATCGGCAGCTTTTTTGCCAGTATCTCTTTCAAGTCGCGTACTGCTGTTTCGCCGGACGCGAAACGGCGATTACGTCTTCTGTATGTCGGTACGACCGTGTCTATGACACCGACGTTCATCTTGATTGTCATTGCCCAGATCAAAGGCGGTGAACTCGAGCAGGTTTTCCCGAAATGGCTGGTGCTAGCCTCCTTGACGCTGCTGCTTCTTTTCCCCATTACGGTGGCTTACGTGATTGTCGTGCAGCGTGCTTTAGACGTGCGCGTTGTCATCCGCCAGGGATTGCAGTACGCGCTCGCCACTGGCGCAATTCGCGTCTTGCAGGTGGCCTTGACGGCTGGGGTGCTATTCATGGCGATTAATCTGGCGAGCTCGCACGGGAGTCTAGCGCAGAAGATGTCAATGATTGCGTTGGGCGTCTTCCTCGTTCTCATGGTGAGGCGTGCTGCGGATCGTCTGCGCAAATGGATCGACCACCGTTTCTTCCGGGACGCCTATAATGCCGAACAAATTCTCGAAGCCCTCGGCGATGAGGTGCGCACCATCGTCGAAAAACGCCCGCTCCTGGAAAGAGTCGCGACCAGCATTGCCGAATCTCTCCACATCCCGCGCGTCGCCGTGCTCCTCGAAGACGGCGGTTTCTACCGGCCCGCGTTTGCGCTTGGCTTCGCGGCTGCCCTGGACGTTGCTTTGCCCGATTCCGGCGCCACAGTTGGCCTTCTTAAGCAAGGGGCCGGACCTGAGCGCGTTTATTTCGATGACGAAGAATCCTGGGTAAACGAATCGGCGCTGTCAGAAAACGAGCGCCGCAACCTTGCCTCTCTCCAACCGCAATTGTTGCTTCCTCTCATGGCTAAGCGCAATCTGCTCGGAATCATCAGCCTCGGCGAAAAGCGCTCCGAAGCTCCGTACTCCGGCACGGATCTGCGTCTCTTGAAATCCGTTGCCTCGCAAGCCGCCCTTGCTCTCTCGAATGCCGAATTAACCTCAGCTATCGCTGTGGAAATTGGTCGCCGTGAAAAGTTGAACCGCGAGATCGAAATTGCCCGCGAAGTTCAGGAGCGCCTCTTCCCCCAGAGATTGCCGGAGATTGCCGGCCTGGACTACTTCGGCCGCTGCCGCACCGCTCTCGGTGTTGGCGGTGACTACTACGATTTTCTCGCTCTGCCGGACGGCAAGCTTGGCGTTGCCCTTGGCGACGTCTCCGGCAAAGGCATCGCCGCCGCTCTCACCATGGCCAGCCTCCAGGCTTCCTTGCGCGCGGACGCCATGCGCGCCGGCAACGATATCGCCGGACTCATCACTCGCGTCAACCAAATGCTCTACGACGCTTCCACGGAAGACCGCTACGCCACGCTCTTTTACGCGCAGTACGATCCCGCCACGCGCCGCCTCAGCTATGTGAACGCCGGTCATTGTCCTCCAATATTGCTGCGGAACCCCGCGAAGAACGGCAGTGTGGAACGTCTCGATCAGGCGGGCGGAACCGTCGTGGGTTTATTGAAGGATTGTGCCTACGAACAATCGGAAGCCTCCTTGGCGCCAGGCGACTTACTTGTGATCTACACCGACGGCTTCAGT
>WNFD01004967.1_pt1 | contig 13328 bp, 10 predicted proteins | sample 5400491 | NCBI WGS metagenome assembly WNFD01 (sample SAMN13153343, study PRJNA577476) | soil metagenome | isolation source: 120 cm saprolite under Douglas fir tree site 2 hole 2 replicate 2 | place: USA:California | collected 2015-04-18 | reverse complement strand
GACCTTGTCGAGCGTCTGTCCGATCTTGAGGCTGACCGAAGGCGCGCCCTCGCCGCCGGGCAGGGTTACTCTGGCCGGGTCGCGCGGTTTCCTCGCGTTGTCCTGTGGAACCCCGTTGATCCAGGTGGTGCTCCTGCCCGAAGAGCGCGACACCTGGCCGTTGACCGTGACGAAGCTCTCGACGACCACGGCGGTCTCCTGGATGTTGGCCTGGCGGCGGCGGTCGAGGTCCTGGCGCTGCTGCTCCGTAAAGAAAAGGCGCCCGAGAATCTCCTGGGCCGCGGCGGGGCCCGCAGCAAGTCCGAGCAGGAATCCTACGAAAAAAAGCCGTCCTGCAATTCCGACGCGCTTCTTTCCGGTCGTGGATTTGGGTTGCATGCTGTGGCTCAAGCGGGCTTGATCCCTCTTACCGAAACCAGGTCGACCTGGCACTCGGCTCGCAGGCGGGGTTGCACCGTCGTGGCGCCCGGCGCCGTCCCGCGCTCAATCCGAGTCACGGTGCAATTTCGCACGGACACGTGCGCCTTGATGCCTGCCTGCAGGTCCGCCAGGAAATTCAAAAGGTCCCCCTCATGCAGAAGCAGCATGTCGAGTTTCAACCGGCTCACCACGAAATCGGCGGCGCCGGTTGCGACCAGCCCGGGGTAGTCGAGCGCCCTTTGAGCATCGAAGTTGTACCTGATCTCGAAAAGCTTCCGATCGTTCTTGATCCGAGCTATCGATTCGATCCAGTCGAGCCGGCTCTGCTCGCCCACGATGCCGCGCTGGCGCATCTGCTCGTAGTACACCAGGTCGTCACGGATCTCGCGCTCTTCCTCCGCGACTCTCAAGACCCGCTCCTGGGCCGCCACGCGGCTCAGCCTGGTCGCGTCCTGCGCCGTTCTCGCCTCGCCCAGGTAATAGCCGCTGGCGATCAGGCCGGCGGTACCCAGTGCGAGCAGCCCGATCGCCACGGCGAGCGGCATGCGCAGGCTCTTGAGGTCGTCACGGGTGATCTTCATGTGCCGCGCCGCTTGACTACTACCACCGAAAACTGCGGCACTTCCTCTCTTCTCGCCGCCCCGATATCGCCGGCGAGGCTTTTTTCCGCGTTGATGTCGAACGGCAATTGCGTGCGCGTCACTTCGGTGCCGGGGCGCCTGCGCAGGGCTTCGGTGAATTGGTTCACCAGTGCGGTCACGGCGCGGAAGTCCGAGGCCTGCTGCACGACGAGCTTGCCCGAAATCTCGGCGGTTTGGGTCTGAAACTCGGTGCCCGCGGCCTGTGCCTGCGCTGCCGGCGAGGCGGAAGGCGCCTTGGACGCCTCGCGGCCGCCCGCCGATTTCGCTCCGGTGCCGAGCTCCCAAGCGATTTTGTCGATTTCAATCTGGGGCAGGGCCGTTACCGCTTCGCTGATCTCGACGAACATCCTCCCGGGCGAAGAGCTCTGCCGCAGGAGCGCTCGGTAGTTCTTGACGATGGCTTTGAGGTTTTCGCTGGAGATCGGCGTCTTGGGGAAACGCGTCTGCAGTCGAGCGTATTCCTCGGACGCGCGGGCTTCCTGCATGCGATCATTCTGGGCTTGCTCGTTGATCTGATGGATGTCAAGAAGCCTCACCGCCGAAAAGAGGAGGCAAAAACCGAACACCGCTGCTCCGGTGGCAAGAAGGGCCACACGCGCGCGCCACAAATGATAGAAGCGCCGCAGGCGGTCGTCGGCATACTGTTCGCCGGAGGAGTAAGCGGCGAGCACGTGCAGAAACAGGCCTTCGGCAAGCGTCTCGGCCGGCGCTGATTTGAAACCCAGGCTGCTGGCTACCTTGTCGAGGTCGTGAATATGGAACTGCAGCCGGGCGGAATTGACGCACGCCGCGTCGTAGAGCGCTTTGTGCTCGCTCGGCGCAAGCACCAGCACGTCGAGCGCAGGCGCCTCGCGCGGCAGGATGCGGGTGTTGACGAGATACTGCTGGATCCGCAGCGACTCGGCGGCGCAATCCTGAGCGATCGCGCGGGGATCGGAGAAGTCCACGCGGCCGAGGCGCGAGAAGCGGATTCGGCCGTTCTCGATGTAGCTCTGCCGCAATCCGGCCTGCTGCCGGCTCACCATCAGGTATCGCCCGCCCTTGAAACCGAGACGCTTCCCCGTCTGGGCCGCGACGAGCGCCACTGAGAATACCCCAACCACGCGGGCATCGTACGAGCGCAAGGCCTCGAGCCAGGGCTGGAATTGATGCGTGTTGGTAAACGACATGTAAAGAATCCGTTCCTCGCGCCGGCCCGCGTGGGTCTCCGACCCGAGGGAGAGCGAGAGCGCGAGCGACGCATCGCGGTACCGCTGGGCGAGCTTGCGCGCAAGCAGCGAGCGCCGATCTGCCCCGCGCACGTATGGGACGTTTTCCTGGAAGAAGTCTTCCTCGACCACGTCGGCGAGCACGTAGAAAAGGCTTCCCGGTGCGCCCGCCGCGTAGGTGGAGAATTCGGCGACACCTTTCTCGTTCATGTCGAAAATGCCTTCCTTGCGCAGCTCGCCTTTTTCCCATAGATAGGCGGTGACTCGCTGGGAAGTGAAGTAACAGAGACGTTTGCTCGGCACGGCCTCTATACCTTGATCTTGCTGATGACGTCGTAAATCGGCCCGAGAACGGAGAGCATCACCCAGCCGAGAATAACGCCCAGGACGACCGTCAGTGCCGGCTCGATGATCACCTGAATCTTGCCGATCGATTCGCGCACTTCGCGGTTGTAGAAATAGGATACGTTGAGCAGCGCCTTGTCGAGCGCGCCGGTCGACTCGCCCACCCGGAGCATTCTCACTACGAGCGGCGGGAAAAGTCCCACCTCCTGGAACGCCGCGGTGACGTTCTTGCCTTCGCCGATCTGCTGTCCCGCGAGCTTCAGGCCTTCCTGGATGACCAGATTGCCGGTGATTTCCTCCGAGCTGCGGATCGCATCCAGGATGGTGATTCCCGAGGAGTACATGAGAGCGAAAATGCTGGCGAAGCGCGACAGGATGATCTTGCGCAGGATCTCGCCCGCCACGGGAAGGGCGAGCTTGAAGCGATCGAGCTGGTAACGCACCGAGGGGTTGGCCCGAGCCGCCAGCTTGACGCCGACGAACACGATTGCAGGGGCGGCCAGGAGAGCCCACCAGTAGCCTACGAAAAACGCCGAGACCTCGATCAGAACGCGCGTTTGCAGAGGAACCTGCTGCCCCATGTTCCTGATGAAAGCGACCATCTGCGGCACGAGGTAGATCATCAGGAAGAAAGTCACCATTATCACGATCGAACCGACGAACGCGGGATAGAGGACGAGCTTCTTCATGTGCTCCGCCAGCTCGTCCTCCCATTTTAGGTTCTCGACGAGGCTTTTCAGCACCTCGGGGAGCTTTCCCGTGTCCTCACCGGCGCGGATCAGGCTCGTAAAAACCAAGTTGAAGATTTGCGGATACTGGGCGAGGCTCTGCGACAGCCGCAGCCCGCCCTGGATGCTCTCGATGACTCCCGACATTACTTCGCGAAATCGGGCATTTTCGATGCTGTCGCGCAGGTCGATCAGCGATTCGACGAGCGGCACCCCGGCTCCGATGAGCTGCTCCATGTGGAAGCAGAAGTTGATGAGCTCCGCGCGCTTGATTTCGCCCGAGCGAAGCAGGCTGCCGCCGTGACGGGTCGGTCCGCCCCGCACCAGGTCAAGGCCCATGCGCTTCAAGCGCAGCTCGAGGTCGACCAGGTTGATCGCTTCGATCTGGCCGAGCATCGTCTTTCCCCGGGTATCTATGGCCTTGTAGGCAAAGAGTGCCATGTTTGATCCGTTGCCGGCGCCGTGCGCCGGCCGTGCCTTACATCCGGTCGGTGAGGTCGACCACGCGCATCAGCTCGTCGAGCGCAGTCGAGCCGTCGAGGACCCGGCGAACGCCGTCATCGGCCAGCGTGCGAAAGCCCCTCGCCAAGGCCGACTTCTGCAATTCCCGGCCGGTGGCGCGGTGCGCGATCAACTCGTCGAGCTCGCCGTCCATCTTCAGGATCTCGATGATGGCCATGCGACCCCGATAGCCCTGATATTCGCATTGGTCGCAGCCGACGGCCCGGTACAGCGTCGGCGGGTGATCGGCCCGCGCTCCGACCATGCTGCACTCGCCGGCGCTCGCCTGGTGAGCCTGCTTGCAGTGCTTGCACAGTCTGCGGACCAGGCGCTGCGCGACGATGCCGATGATGTTGCCGGCGAGGACGTCGGGAACGATGCCGATGTCGAGAAGCCGGGGGATCGCGCCGGCCGCCGAATTGGTGTGCAGGGTCGAATAGACCTGGTGGCCCGTCATCGCCGCGCGGAACGCCATGGTCGCCGTGTCCTCGTCGCGAATCTCACCGACCAGGATCACATCGGGGTCCTGCCGCATGAGCGAGCGGATGCCGTTGCCGAAATCCATCTTGGCGGCCTCGTTGATCGAGGTTTGCCGGATCAGGGTCATGGGATACTCGACCGGATCCTCCAGCGTCATGATGTTGAGGCCGTCGTTGTTGATGTGGTTGAGCACCGAATAGAGCGTCGTCGTCTTGCCGCTGCCGGTGGGGCCGGTGACCAGGATGATGCCTTCGGGCCGCGCGATCATCTTCTTGAGAAGCTGAAGCTGGCCCGCTTCGAGGCCCAGACCGTCGAGCGGAACGATCCCTTTCTGCCGGTCGAGAATGCGCAGCACGATGTTCTCGCCGTGCGTGGTCGCTTGCGACGAGACGCGGAAATCGACCGCGCGGCCCGTGAGCATCAGCGAGATGCGCCCGTCCTGCGGGGCGCGTGTTTCGGCGATGTTCATCTTCGACATCACCTTGATGCGCACCGCCATGGCCGGCCAGTATGTCTTGTGGAGGGACCTTATCTGGCGCAGCACCCCATCGATGCGATAGCGGATGCGCAGGAAACTCTGCTCCGGCTCGAAGTGAATATCGGAGGCGGCTCGCTCGACGGCGTCCGCGAGGAGCGCGGAAATGAGGCGCACCACCGGTTGCGAATAAGCGTCGCCGGATGCCTGCAGGCTCTGGTAATCGATCTCGCCGGTCTCGATCTCGTGCAGGATGCCGTCGATCGAAAAATCGTGGCCGTAGTACTGGTCGATAGCCCGGCCGATCTCGCCCTCGCCCGCGAGCCGCATCTCCAGGGAAAACTCTCCGCGCAGCTGCGCCCGCACTTGGTCCAGCGCCACGATGTTGTTCGTGTCGGCGATCGCGATGATGAGCTTGCGTGCCTCGCGGTCGAGCGCGACCGGGAAGACGGTGTGTCGCTTGGAGAACTCGCGCGGCACGAGCTTCAGCGCCATCGAGTCGACGACGATCTGCGTGAGGTCCACGCTCTGCAGGCCGAGCTTTTCGGACAAGGCGTCGCGCAGCGTCGCCTCGGACACGAAGCCCAGATTTACGAGGAGCTTTCCGACCGGTTGATGGGTCTTGAGCTGCTCGAGCAGCGCGATCCGCAGCTGATCCTCGGTGAGGATCCCCTGCGAAATCAAAATCTGCCCGATATGGCGCTTGGCCTGCGGGGAGACCGCCTGGGCGCTGAGGCGCGGGGAATTCATCAGGAGGGCTATTGGCTCAGCTCCTGCACGCGCAGCCGCGCTTGGGCGGGATTGAAGCTCGCCGCGCGCTTGTCGGTCAGGGCAAGCGCCCGCTGGTAAAACTCAAGCGCCAGCTTTCCCTGGTGCAGCTGATCGAGACTGACGGCGAGATTGAAGGCGTAGTCGGCATTTTCCGGATCGACCGAGTGGGCCTTGAAGTACGCCGCCTGGGCTTCGGCCCAGCGCGACTGCTGCGCGTACTGGTTACCGAGCGAGAAGTGCAGGAGCGCGGCCTCCGGCTGGTTTGCGATGAGGCTTTTCAAGCGGCTCTCCGAAGCGACCGGGTCAAGCTGGCCGCGCAGCGAGATGAGGCTCGCCATTGCGTGGCTGTCGCGCGGGTCGATCTCGAGCAGCCTGAGATAGCGCGCTTCGGCCGAGCTGAGTTGGCCGCTGCGCACGTCGATGGCCGCGAGGCCGAGCAGCGCGTCGCGGTTGGTCGGCTCGCGCGCGAGCGCGCGCTGGTAGCCGTCGCGGGCGGCGGCGAGGTCGTTCCTCTGGAACGCCTGATACGCCTGTTCGACCAGCGGATCGACGCTCAGCGTGGGGGCATTGATCGCGATCGGCGCGAGCCCCCCCTCGCCTGGCCGCGGCGAAACGGGTCCGGTCGAGTCCGACGCGGATTCGGACCGCAGCGCCGAAGACCCCGAGGCAAGCACTCCCGAGGCCTGTTGGGGCCGCGGCCGCACCGGCTGTATCGGAGGGATTCCCGGAACTGCGGTGCGCGCTGGCGCGAGCACGGCGGCAGGCGCTTGCACCGGCGGAGGAGGCGCTGCGGCGGGTTGGGAAGGTTCTGCCATGGGGGCGGACGCAGTTGCGGACTGAGCGGGAGTCGCGACCGGGCGGGCTTGCATTTCCACCGGGGGGACACTGTATTTCGGCCGCGTTTGCCACCATACATAGCCTCCGTAGCCCAATCCGACCAGGACGAGCGCGCCCAGGGTGAGATAAAACGGCCGACGCGGGTTGTAGTCCATCTCCTTCACCTGAAAAAGCTGTTGAGCTTGGGCGCGCTCAGCAGTACGTGCGAATTCGTTCGTCGAAAGGATCGGCTGCGCAGCGGGCTCGAACGTTTCCTGTTCCTGCAGCGAAAATTCGGGCCTTGCCGCTGCCGGCTCGGCGCCCTTCGTTTCCGAGGAAGGCAAATCGTCGCTGAGGATCTCGAGCGGCTGCGTGATATCGGGCAGCCTCTCCCGGGTCATCACGGGCTTGGTCGGCTCGGGCTTGGGCTCCGGAGAGGGCGCCTCCCCCTTGGCGACCTGCTTGGCGAGCTCGGCTTTTTTCAGCGCTTCGAGGAGCAGGCTCATCTTGAGAACTCGGGCAACCCTGCCTTGCCGGGGTTGGGGCGCGAAATGAAGTCCTCGCCTGGAAGCATGTCGCGGAAAGCGCGGAAGTCGCCATCGATGCTCGGATCCTTGACGACGACGGGGCGCAGGAAAACGACGAGCTCGGTCTTGGTGTTGTTGCGGTTGCGCGAGCTGAACAGCGAACCGATGAACGGAATGGCGTTGATGATCGGGATCGTGTCCTCGACGTCGTTGACCGAATCCTCGATCAATCCCCCCAGCACGGCGATCTGACCGCTGTTGATCTTGATTAGCGATTCCATTTCCCGCATTCGCAACTGCGGGATCAGGTTCTGAGGCACTGGACCTGAAACGCCTGTCTCTCTAAAGATCGGATTCGGGTCCGCCACGAATTTCACCAGTCGTGTCGTGGTCGGTTTGACGTTCAACAGAATGGTGTCGTTGTCGCTGATCTGCGGGGTCACGTTCATGACGAAGCCGACCGGCACAGTGACCGGAGTTGTGTTGGTGGCGGTTGTCGAGAGTGTGTTGATATTTCCAGCGACCACGGTCACCTGAACGTTGAAATAAACGATGTTGTCGACGACCCGAAGCAGAGCGGTCTGGTTGTTGAGCACTGAGATCTTCGGGCTCGAGAGCACGCGCACGTTCCCGAAGGACTCGAGCAACTGGAGCACACCGGAAATATTGGTCCCCCTTTTGGCGTCAACCGTGAAAATGCTGGGAAACCCTGGTGTGCTGGGAAGCCCAGCTGCCGTTCCCGTCTGGGTCAACAGCACCGAAGTCAAGCCCCGGACGCGCAAGACAGACCAATCGATCCCCTGCTGATACTGGTTGTTCAGCAGCACTTCGGCGATCGTGGCTTCGATCAGCACTTGGCGTTTTGCGTTGGCCAGTACCTGATCGAGAAATTCCTGGATCTTTTCGTGCTGCCGCGAGGTCGCCCGAACGATGACGAGGCCCGCCTCGGCGTTGACGATAACCGCCGCCGCCTCCCGGAAGCTGATGTTGGGCGTGGTCGTCTCGGGGGCAACGCTCGACGCGCCCGCAGCGCCCGGAGGGGCCGCTCGGGGTTGGAACGAGGGGCCGCCAGTCGGCAGAACCTTGTCGGTCTCGTGCAGGATGTCTTTGACGTTCTTTTCCAGCGTGGCCCAGAACTTGTTGTCGGAAGTATTGCGAACGATGGTGCTGGAGGTGTTGCCTCCGCCCACTCCGCCCGCGGCTCCGCCCCCTCCGGCGCCGGCAGCCCCGCCGCCGGTCCCGATTTGCGAGGAAACGCCAACGGTCCCCGTGGAGGTGCGCTCCATGTTGAGGTAATCGATCCGGTAAGTGTGCAGATACGGGGAGTCCGGCATGACGATCAAGTTCGGGCCGTCCAGTTCCCAGCGCATGTCGACCTGCTTGGAAATACGCGACAGAAGCTGCGGCAAAGTCTGCTCGATCGCATTGAGCGTGACCGTCCCGGTGATTCCCGGATGAACGTCTATGTTCAGCTTGGCGTCGCGGGCGAGAGCGAACAGCAGCTCCTGAACCTTGACTCCATTTACCACCACGCTGTAAGTCTCGGGCCGCTGCGCAGGCTTGGGCTTGGGCAGGATCGTGGAGATTTGTATGGGAGCAGGCACGGTCCCGGAAGGCGCCGGCTCCCCGGCGCGAAGGTGCGTGTCCGACTGCTGAATCGGCGCGTGGGCGCACGCGCCCACCACGAGCACAGAACACGCCAGCGAAATGCGTCGCAAGGTCGCCTCCGATTCCCGCTCCAACTTGCTGCCCGGGTAGAATTTCCCGGACCAGTATAACAGTACCACGTAACAAACTGATTTAACAAACCAAAAGAACTACGGCACCGCGTATTTCCCACCCGCAGCTACTGGCGATTCTGGCTGCGCATCCTCTCCACGCTCCGATAGTACGGATGGTACGCGGACAAAAGCGGCGGCAGCCCTTTTATGGCGGCCAGCGCTTGCTCCGGGCTCGCGTAGGATCCGTAAGCGACACGGTAGTGTTGCTGGCCGTCGATCTTCACGCTGTAGACGAAAAGCTCGCCAACCGGCAACACCTTCGATGCTCTAAGCAAGAAGTCTTCCAGTTGCCCTAGTTCTTTCGAATTGACAATGGCCAACTGGATTGCATAGTGGTCTGTAGGCGCGCTCTGGAGCCACTCCTGGGTTGCGGTAAAGCGTCCTCGGGCGAGTTCCCCCCGCTCGGGAGGCATCGGCTGCGCGAGTGTCAGGGTTTCCACGCTTCGTTTGAGTGCCGACGCGTCCGCGTTCGCGGTCGGAGACAAGCCCGAAACAATGGGCATCGCCGCTTTCGCGGGCCGAGCGGGGGGTTCAGCTGCCGTGCTCGCCGCGGCTGGTGGGGGGCCGGGCGCGATGGCTGATCGACCGGCCGAAAGGACCATGTGTGTTCCCCATCCGAGCACAACGCCCGCGGCGAGCGCAGCCGCGCCGATCCGAATCGTTTGAGTGCCGGTCCGCGTTCGATGAAACTCGGTGTCGCGCACGGCCCTTTTTGCCTCAGCCTCGGTGACCGCATGGGTGCCGGATGCGAAGGCCGCGAGCAGGGCCTTGTCCGACAGGATATTGACCCGGCGCGTCAGTCCTTGGGACGCGCTCGAAATGACCTTGATTGCTCTCCGATTGAAAATCTTGGGACCACGGTAGCCGGCGGCGCGCATGCGAAAGTCGATGTAGTTCTCGATGTCGCTGCGCACCAGGGGCTCCAGGCGAAAGCTGTGAGTGATGCGCTCCCTCAGCTGCCGCATGCCGGCCGCGTCGAGGTGCTCGTCGAATTCCGGCTGCCCGAAGAGCACGATCTGCAGCAGCTTGTGACGGTTCGATTCGAGATTCGACAGCAGCCGGATCTCCTCGAGCGTTTCGTCGGGCATCGCGTGCGCTTCGTCGATCAGCACTACCACCCGGCGGCCCTCGCCGAAGAGCCGGATGAGATGCTCCTGAAGTGCCCGAAGAATGCGCGTCGTTTGTCCTTTTTCCAGTTCGAGCTTGAGCTCGTCGCCGATTGCAAGAAGGATTTCATCGCGCGACAGCGACGGATTGGCGAGATAGATGGTTTCGACCGTCGCGGGCAGCCGCTCCATCAGTACACGGCACAGCATCGTCTTGCCGCTGCCGACCTCGCCGGAGACCTTGACGATGCCCTCGTCATGGGTAATGGCGTAGAGCAGGGCTTCGAGCGTCGCCCCGCGGTTGGCGCCCTGAAAGAAGAAATCGGTGTCGGGGGTGATGCGAAAGGGCGGCTCTTTCAGCCCGAAATGGTCTAGATACATCGAATCCCCTCCCGGAGCGGGCTGCTAGCTCTATTGCTGCTTTTGCGCCGATTCCATGCGGGAGTACAACGTCGTGCGGTTAATACCGAGCATTTTGGCCGCCTGACTGACGTTGCCTCGCGTGAGCTTCATCGCCGCCTCGATGTAGCCCTGTTCCCAGGCCTTGAGCATCTCGTCGAGATTGAAGCTGCGCTCGCGCTGCAGATGGCGTTGTGCCTGCTCGATGAGCGTCCCCGGATCCGATGGCAATCCGGGTCCCCTGTCTGCCTGCGCTTCCAGATCGAACTCGGGCTCGAGTTCCGCGAGGGACAGCTTCTGGCCAGCGTACTTGGTGGTCAGGCGGATCACGACGTTGCGCAGCTCACGCACGTTGCCGGGAAAGTGATAGTCGCGCCAGGCCTTTTGCGCCGCGTCGTCCAGCGCGAACGGCGGGAGCTTCGCCTGCCCCGCGTAGAATTTACGGTAGTGTTCGAGCAGTAGCGTGCGGTCCTCGTCCATCTCGCGCAGCGACGGTACCTCGATCGTGAACACCGACAACCGGTGATACAGGTCGGCGCGGAAATTCCCTTTCCTGATTTCCTGGCGCAGGTCGCGGTTAGTGGCGGCAATCACCCGGGAACGGGAGAAACGCTGCTGCGTCTCGCCGACGCGCTGGAACTCGCCGTTCTCGAGCACGCGCAGAAGCTTGGCTTGCAGCTCCAGGGGCAGCTCGCCGATCTCATCGAGAAACAGCGTTCCGTCGCTCGCGTCTTCGAAATAGCCTGATTTGTTTTGCGTCGCGCCGGTGAAGGCGCCCTTGGTGTAGCCGAACAGCGTAGGCTCGACTAGGGTGGGCGCAATCGCCGCACAGTTGAGCGCAAACCATGGCTTCACGCGCCTCCACGAAAGGCGATGCAACAGGTTCGCCACCACTTCCTTGCCGGTTCCCGATTCGCCCTCGATGAGCGCCGGGAAGGGCGAGTCGGCGTATTGGCTGATTTGGCTTTTCAGCTTTTGCAGTGCGGGACTCTTGCCGACCAAAGGATCGGCCTCGGCGATCCCTTCCCCCGAGATTTCAGCCGCCCGAAACTGCAGGGCGTGCAGCAGGATCTTTTTGAGATTCTCCGGATCGCAGGGCTTGGCGACGAACTCGGCGGCACCGAGCGTGCGCGCGTGCCTCGCGTTGGCAGCGTCGTTCTGGCCCGATAGAACCAGGATCTTCATGGCCGGAGAATGCGCGAGCAGGTCGCTGATCAGCTGGAAGCCCTCGTCAGGCCGGTGGGGCATGGGGGGCAGCCCGAGATCGACCAGCGCGAGCTGCGGCGCCTCGTCGAGTTGCCGCAGCAAACTCACCGCGTGCTGGCGCGAATCGCTCACCATGACCTCGAAATCCTTTCCGAGGGCGTAGGACAGGGTCTCTGTGATGAGCGGATCGTCGTCGACGATCAGCAGGCTGGGGCGGGGGGCTTCAGGCATGAGCTTCGATGCATTTAAGGAAGGCGCGCTCCAGTGACGATTCGCCGTGGAGCTCGCACAATCCGCGAGGCGCGCCGGCGTAGGCAATCGTTCCCCCGTGCAGAACAGTGACGCGGTCGCAAACCTCTTCGACGTCGGCGAGCGAATGCGAGGTGAAAAGCAGGGTTCGCCCTTCCGATTTGAGGTTCAGGAGCAGGTCCTTGGCGCGGGCGCGCGCCTTGGGATCGAGGCCGCTCATCGGCTCGTCGAGAACGTACAGATCGCGTTGCGAAAGAAAGCAGGCGGCGAGCCCCAGCTTCTGGGTCATACCCTTCGAATAGGCGCGGACCGGCTTGTCGAGTGCAGCGACGTCCAGGTCGAGCGCAGCGAACATCGCACAAACGCGCTGTTCCTCGTATCGGCATCCGAACAGTTGCAGCATCATCGCTATGAATTCGCGACCGGTGAGAAAATAAGGGGCGGTAAACCGCTCGGGGAGGAACGCAAGGCGGGCGCGGGCCCGCGGGCGGCGATGCGCGGTGCGGTGGATCTCGATCGCGCCCGAATCGAGGTCGCAGAAGTCGAGCAGGCACTTGATCAAGGTGGTCTTTCCGGCGCCGTTCAAGCCGGCCAGGCCCACGCACTCGCCCGAGTGAACATCGAGATCGATCCCGCGCAGCACTTCCGCGCGGCCAAAGCTCTTGCTCACTCCGAGGAATCGAACCAACGGCTCGGGCATAAGGCAGCCCTTCGTGGGGAGGCGTCGATGATAGCGCAAAGGCGGCGCCCTTTCACGGTGGATCTACGAACGCCGCACACGGGCGATGGGATGCGATCCAAATGGTTGCCGCGCACTTCTCTAGTGCTAGAATTCGCCCTTCGCGTATTCCGGGCAGGACACCGTGGCGACAAGCAATCTGGTCGAAGTTCAAAACGTCACGTTCGGCTACGATCGGCGAGAGGTTCTTAAGAACATCAACCTCGTCGTTCCCAAGGGCAAGGTGGTCGCCATCATGGGTTTGTCCGGGTGCGGGAAGACGACGCTTCTTCGTCTGATTGGCGGAGCGCTTTTCCCCAACCAGGGCGAAATTCGCGTCGCCGACCGCGTCGTGAACAAGCTCGGCCATGACGCGCTCTTCGAGCTGCGGCGCAAGATGGGCATGCTGTTCCAGTTCGGTGCCCTGTTTACCGACATATCTTCGTTCGACAACGTGGCGTTCCAGATGCGCGAACACACGAACCTGCCCGAATCGATCATTCGCGACCTCGCGCTCATGAAGCTGCAGGCGGTGGGCCTGCGCGGCGCCGCCGATCTCATGCCTTCGGAACTCTCGGGCGGCATGGCGCGGCGCGTGGCGCTCGCGCGTTCGATCGCGCTCGACCCGATGCTCATGATGTACGACGAACCCTTCACGGGGCTCGACCCGATTTCACTCGGCGTCATCGGCCAGTTGATCCGGCGGCTTAACGACTCGCTCGGTGCGACTTCGATCGTCGTAACCCACGACGTGGCCGAGGCGCTCGAACTGGTCGATTACGTCTACTACATGTCCGCGGGAAAGGTCGAATTTCAAGGCACTCCCGATCAGGTGCGTGCGGCGGGACTTTCGTCGCTTCGCCAGTTCGTCTACGGCGAACCCGATGGGCCGGTCCCGTTCCATTATCCGGCGCCGGACTATCGGCAGGATCTGCTCGCGCAATGACAGGGCGCATC
>WNFD01010317.1_pt1 | contig 13329 bp, 8 predicted proteins | sample 5400491 | NCBI WGS metagenome assembly WNFD01 (sample SAMN13153343, study PRJNA577476) | soil metagenome | isolation source: 120 cm saprolite under Douglas fir tree site 2 hole 2 replicate 2 | place: USA:California | collected 2015-04-18 | reverse complement strand
CACCCGGTGAACAATTCTCTCAGAGATCTTTCCGCGTTTGAAAAGATTGCCATCTGGCCCTGTGCGGTGGCGGCGCTGGTGATGGGCGTGGCCCCGATAGTGTGGTTGGGAGCGATTGATCCGGCGGTCAAGGCCGCGCTCACTCCATTCGCGCAGGTGGCCAGCAGGATGGTGGGGCAATGATCGTGACCTTCTCGCCAACTCTTCCGCAGAGCGCCGATTACATCCGGATTCTTCCCGAGATTGTTCTCTCCGTCTTCGGCATGATTGTGATGGTGCTCGAGCCGCTGCTGGACGAAGAGAAGAGTCAGAAGGTTCTGGGACTGATAGCTCTGGCGGGCGCGGGGGCTGGACTGGGAGCGACGTGGTTGATGGCACAGTCACCGGGGCTGGCGTTCTGGAACATGGTGCAGGTTGACGGATTCAGCGTATTTTTTCATGTTCTGGTGGTTGCGATTGCCGGCGTCGTCATTCTCAGCTCGTACGAATACATGGCGGTGCAGCGGATTCGCGCGGGGGAATATTACGCGTTGATTCTCTTCGGCACGGTCGGCATGGCGCTGATGTCGTCGGGCGTTGAACTGGTTCTGATTTTTATTGCGCTGGAGATTTCCTCGATCTCATCTTATGTGCTGGCGGGATTCCGCCGGCGCGAGGCTTCCAGCGCGGAATCATCGCTGAAATATTTTCTGCTTGGCTCGTTCGCCACGGCGTTTTTCCTGTATGGCGTGGCGCTAATGTTTGGCGCAACGGGATCGACGAACATCGATCTGATAAGTACAGGCCCGATCCCCTTGCTGGCCTTTGTGGCAGTGGCGTTCATGTTTGTAGGCCTCGGATTCAAGGTGGCGGCCGCTCCATTTCATATATGGACGCCAGACGTATACGAAGGAGCGCCGGCGCCGATTGTGGGATTGATGTCGACCGCGCCCAAGGCTGCGGCATTTGCGGTTTTGTTGCGAATAGTTTTTGTGATCAATGTGCCCGGAAGATTTTGGCTGATCTGGATTTCGGCTGCGCTCTCCATGACCCTGGGAAATGTTGGCGCGTTGGTGCAAAACAATGTGAAGCGGCTGCTGGCCTATTCATCCATTGCCCACGCGGGATATCTGTTGGTAGCCTTCGCAGCCGCGCCCGGCCTCGGAACTTCAGCGGCAATGTTCTACACCGCCGCCTATGCCGCCATGAACCTGGGTGCGTTTGCGGTGGTAAGCCACTTTGCGAATGCGGGCGAGCGCTACGTAAATCTCGAAGACTACGAAGGGCTGGGCCGAAGTTCTCCGCTGCTGGCGGCAACACTTACCATCTTTCTGCTCTCGTTAATAGGGATTCCGATGACTGGCGGATTTTTTGCCAAGTTCTACGTGTTCAGCGCGGCGGTGAAGGCGAACTTGATCTGGCTGACGATCCTCGGCGTCCTTAACAGCGGCGTCGGCGCGTATTACTATCTGCGCATCATCGTGATGATGTACATGCGGGAATCGCGGAAGGACGTTCCGGTAATTCCAGTTCCCTTCGCGCTGCGTCTGGCAATCTTCCTCTGCATGACAGCGACGGTCTACCTGGGCATTTTCCCCGGCGGGACGTTGCAGTATGCGCAGGATTCTGCGAAGCAGTTGGTGCAGCAGAGTGTGCCCGAGGCTCCCGCGTCTCCACCGGCTGCCAACTTTCCGGCAACGCTCTAAAGGAAACTGGAGATGCTCCCGGCGACAAGAATCCATGTTGAACTCCGCCCTAGGGATGCGCGGGCAGCCAGAGGAAATCGGAGTGCCGGTATTCATCAAACGTATCGACCCATTTACCTGAGATCGCTGACTGGCATCGATAGTCCAATTCCCTAAGAAGATGCCACGTGGTCTCGCGGCCCGCTTCCGAGCACTCGATAATCAGGATCGGTCTGGCTGCGGCAACAGTGCGGCGCATTCCCTGCAACGCGGCACCCTCTGCGCCTTCAACATCGATTTTGACGAACTGCGGGGAGCCAAGCTCGCGCGCCTCAACGAGTTCATCGATGGAGACGGTCCGGATGCAGAGTTCAGTAGCGGAGGGATTGTTTCGATGCCAGACCAAACTTGCAGTAGACAAGTTCTCCGCGATTCGAATGACAGCGTCACCAGTCCGGTCTGAGGCTGCAGCTTCCAACAACTGGACGTTGGTGATGCCATTGATTTCGATGTTTCGTCGAAAAGCTTCGATATTTCGCGGAACGGGTTCAAATGCGATGACGCGGCCGCCCGGTCCCACTCGTTTTGCCAGCGATAGAGAAACGTAGCCGACGTTCGCACCGATGTCATACACGGTGTCACCAGCGGAAACATGTTTCCGGATAGCGCGTTGCAGATGGGGTTCGTCCGTTCCCAGCAAATAGCCGAGATGCTCAGTAGGGGAGACCCAGATCCTATACCCCGCTGCAACCCCTCTAATAATTCTCCGGGGCTTGGATTTCTCTCCCAACAACAGGACGATGCACGATTTGGCGAATCTCCGAATTGCAGACATGTTTTAGCTGCCTTGTATCACGCCTGTCGGCAAGTCGCAACCCGCGATACGGAGCAGCAATCGTTGCTTTTATGTTTGGGGGTGCAAAAGCGCCGTTCCGAGAAACTTGAACAGCGCTATTGCTGATCACGTATCAGCGGAACGAAGCGGACGAGTTCGCGAGGCGTGACCACAGGCTGCCGGTCGACCATCCGGATGAATTGGAGCTGCTGGGAATCATCGGTTCCGACTGGAATAATCATCCGGCCCAGGTCGCGGAGCTGGGCGATGAGAGCCGAAGGCAGATCGGGAGCGGCGGCGGAGACCAGAATTGCGTCGAAAGGAGCGACGGCGGGAAGACCGTGCGTGCCGTCTCCACTGAAGACACGGATATTGCTATAGCCGAGCGCAGCCAAAAGTTCGCGCGCTTTGTCCGCGAGGGCTGGGTGGCGCTCAATGGAAAAGACCTCGGAGGCAAGTTCCGCGAGCAGCGCGGTAACGTAACCGGAACCGGTGCCAATTTCGAGAACCTTGTCAGCGGGAGAAATCCGGAGTGATTCGAGCATGAGGGCAACGATGTAAGGCTGAGAGATGGTTTGGCTGTCGCCGATGGGGAGAGGATGATCTTCGTAGGCCTGGGCGCGGTAGGGCCCGGGAACGAATTCGTGGCGGGGGACACGAAGCATGGCGTCGAGTACGCGCGAGTCAGAGATACCGCGGTCCCGGAGTTGGGAGTTGACCATGAGTTGGCGGGCGGCAGTTGGGTCGGGCATGGAGTTCGAGCAGTTCGGCATCCGGGAGAGTGTGCGTGAGCGCCCGGAAAATTAGTACCTCGGGGCTAAAGCCCAGACTTATAGCAGCTCTGATCGCAGCGCTGAAAGCGCTGCGCCACCCAAAATCCGGGCTGGATAAATTGGTGAACTTTCGCTCGTGAACCTTCGTCGGCTCGCTCGTTGAATTTTCCCCGGCTAACCTTCGCTCCGTGAACCTTCCTCGGCTCGCTGAATTTTCCGCGGCTAGCCTTCGGACCTTCCCTCCAGCCAGCCTTCAGTCGCGCTCCACCAGCCCGCGCTGAAACGATCGCTATTTCCTGCGGCGGCGGATGCGGACGTCGAAGCTGACCACGCCATTCTGGTCGCGGGTGCCGACGATGGAAAGGTTGCGATTCACATAGTACTCCCCTCGAATGATCTGCTGCGAACTCTGCGACACATTGGTGGAGTAGGTGAGCGAGATGTTGTTGGCGAATTCCTGTTCGATTGTCACCTGAGGACCACGCGCGGTGGGATTGGTTTCGGTGCTGAGTCCCTGGGGATCGATTTTGATATTGCTGGCGCCGAACAGACGCTGCAACCGGCTGCTGACAGTGGCGTTCAGGGCCTGGCTGAGAATGAGGGCGGTGGCTTGATCGGAAAAGGCGCTCTGGCCGGACTGCTCCTGAAGTTGCGCAGATTCTTCATTGGTGCGGCCGAGAGCGAGCAGGGCAATGATATCGGACTTCGGCAGTGGAGGTTCAGAACGGTAGTTAAGGTTCAGGCGGTCGGGCGTGCCGGTAACGGTAATGTTGAGGTCATAGTTGCGAACGTGAGTGGAGGCCTGCAAATTGAGCTGGGGCTCGACCGTTATCGGATTGGCGAAGGTGATATCGCCGCGCTCCAGAGTGAAGCGAGTGCCATGAAAGGTGGCCTGGCCCTCTAGAATATCGACGCGGCCGAGAACGGCGGGACGTGCGACGGAGCCGCGGAGGTGGAGGTCGGCATCACCAGAGAGGCGCGCGATGGCGGTGCGCATCTGGAGTTCAGGCGCGGTCCGGACGCGGATATCAAGCTTAATGTCATAGAGAGGCGAATTGGCGGGGGTAATCGTCGAGAACTGGCGGCTGCGTTCGAGGTATGCGCTGAAGTCGAAGCCGGGGGTCACGGCAATCTTGTTGATGCTGATGTCGCCCGAGAGGGTGGAAGCGGAGCGGCTTCCCACCCAATGCATTTCGGCATCGGCGGTGGAGCTGACACCGGGAGGATAGCGCAGCCGGACGTCCTTGCCCCTGGCGGTGAGATTGAAGTTGAGTTGGCGGCTGAAATAAGTTGCATCGCCTTTCAGGTCGAGGGTGCCGCCACCAGTGCGAGCGGAGAGCGACTCGATGTGCATGCGATCGTGCGTAAATAGAAGCGAGCCGTTGAGCTCGCTCAATCCGCTGGGCAGTCCGGCATAAGAGAGCGAACCATTGGTCACCTGAAAAGTACCCTGCGGCAACGGGTCTTCGAGGGTGCCGCCTACGGTCACTTTCATGGCGATGAGGCCGGCAGAAGTGAAGTCAGAATTGAAACCGGAGAACAGTTTTAGATCGAGGTGGCCATCGGCGGTGACATCGAGCGCGCGGGCTCCGGAGAGTTGCAAGGAGCCGTGGGCGCTGAGGTCCGTTCCCTCCCCCACCAGATGGAGTTCCTGCACGCTGATCAACTGACGGGCAAGGGAAAAGCGAATGGGATCCTGGTTATGCACCTTCACGCGTTCGACTTCGAGCGAGAGGGCGGTTAAGGTGCCGTCAAGAGTCCACTGCGCGGGCAGCCGAAGGGGGCCGCGCAGTTCCAGAGAGCCGGCGACGGCAGAGTGTCCTGTAGGCTGGCTGCGGAAATAATGGCGCCAAAGCGCATTGAGATCAAGCTGATCCATTTGAAGAGACAAGGTCGCGGGATAGTCATCGCGCAACTGCACGTTGCCACTGAGGAGTAACGAGCCCTGCTGGAGGTGGGAATTCCCGGTGAGATGGAGCTCGCTACCTTGCGTGATGGCCTGAAGGTCGAGTTCACCGGCGAGTTCATGTTCAAGAGTCAGGTTGCGCACATGGACGTCAGCATTGATAGAGGGAGCGTCGGGAGTGCCGGAACCTTTGAGGATGAAATCGGCGCGGCCTTCCACGGAGAAACGACCGGTATCGAGCTGGCGTACGTGGGCGAGTTCGAAGTTGTTGCCGGCCAGGTCGAGATGGAATGCTCGCGAAGAAGGGTTATAGGCGGCGCTTCCCGTGACGGCCGAATCGTCATGTATCAGATGGAGGTTATCGAAGGCGATTTCGCCGTGGGCAAGATGGAAAGCGGAATCGAACTGCTGAATGGTTTCGCCATAGGCGATTGCATTCGTGAGATGGATCTGCCCATTCCCATGCGGGGCGGCCGAGGTTCCAGCGGCCTGCACGAAAAGATCGGCCTTGCCGGAAATGGGGAAGTTGTATCCGGCGAGCGCCTGAAGATCGGCCAGTTCGGCATTGCGCACATTGGCGCGGAGATTGAAAGTGCTATCGCGGTTGAAATGGCCGTGGTCGAGACTGGCGGAGGCGTCGAAATCGACGGCCGTGGCGTCACGGCGCAGAACAGCGCTACGCAGAGCGATGGCACGAGAGGAGAGTTGGATGGACGTGGAAAGAGAATCCCAATGACTTTGGAGTGGTTGGGTCTTGGCGGTGGCGGGGAGGTTGATATCGAAATCATCAACCAGCAGAACGCCGGCAAGTTGCGGAGAGGATAACGCGCCGCTCATGCTGCCATTAAACGTGGCGCTGCCGTTCAGCACGAGCGGCAACAGCGCGGGTCCATGAGCGGCGGCGATAAAGGGAAGCCAGTCGGAGAGGCTCGATGTGGTGACCGAAAGCCGGACTGAGGAGGTGGAAGACAGTGTGCCGGCGGCCTGGATATGGCTGTTGGGCATGGTTAGGGTGAATTGCGGAAGATCGAGAGTGTCGCTGGTGCCATGGTAGGCGCCAACGGCATGGGCTCTGAGCGGGGTTTGTGCGGAGCCATGGTGAGCGGGAGGCACGAGATCAAGCGCGAATTGCAGTTCCGCGTCGCGGGGAGTTCCCTTCCAGCGAGTTTCGAGCGTGCCGGATGCTGAGGCGGCAGGATGGAATCGCGGGATGGGGTGAGCGGGAGAATTCAGCGAGGCGGCGAGATCTTCAGCAGAAAGATCGTGCAGATGAAGAAGCACAAAGGCGCTCTGAATGGACGTTGCCTTAGACTTGGCGGCCTTCCCACCGGACTTGTTCGCGGGCCGGGCGGCAGAAATGACGGCCGTTTCAAAGTTCCTTCTCGCAGCGGGCGTGAGGTGTTGCGCGGGTGCGAGCCATTGATCGAATTCAGCGTCGCCGGTGATGCCGCCTCCAAATATCCTCCCATCCAGTTTAGAAAGCTTGATTTGCCGTTCGTCGATGGAATAGTCGGAGTTGAGGGACGCTTTTGAGAAAGCGATCTGATCGTCCTGCCAGGCAAGATCGCGGAGGGCGAGTAAACCCTGGGCTGCGAACTGGTTGAGTGACCAGTCGCCACTGCCTTTGAGTTCGAGCAGGCCAGCACGAAGATCGTGGCGCCGGGCGACGGACGCGACTTCGGTGAGGTCGAGCTGTGCGTCGTAGGAAGCATGGAGATGAGGATGGCGGAAGTCTGTGACCTGGCCGCTGCCGGACAAGTGCGAATGGCCGGAGTTCCATTTGAGAGAGGTAACCGCGGCGGAGTTGGTTCCGAGACTGAATTCCATGGCCGTCATCCAGGCAAAAGGACGGTAGTTCAGCAGCTTGGTATCGACGAAGCCGAGCAGCAGGCGGCCATTGTAACGGCGGTGCAGGAAGGAATAGTCCATCTCGAGGGAAGTGTCGCGAGCGGTGAAATCGAGAGGGATGGTCTGATCGTCCCACAGGATCTGGCCATGGCGGATTTCGAAATGATCGATCGAGAGCGCAAAAAGCTGCTCGACTGGAGTCGAGCCGCTGGCGGCCCCACTTTTTCGGGCTGGAAAATTGCTGCTGCCATCGGGGTAAAAGGCGACATGGACGACAGGCTGCTCTAGTACGACTTCATTGAATGCCAACTCGGAGCGAAGAAGAGACCTGATCTTAAAGCGGGCAACAATATGGTCTACGTGCGCGAGGGGAACGTCCCTGGCGGACTCGCGCCCGCGGACGGTGACGCCGCGCACTTCGGCCTGGAGACGAAATGGAATGGTATGGATGCTGGCTATTTCCGCGCGACCTCCGGTGATGCGTTCAATTTCGGCGACGAGCCGGCGGCGCACCAGCGACTGGAAAGAATCTGTATTGATGTAGATAAGGAGGCTGAGAAGGGCGAGAAAAGCGGCTGCCGTTGCAACAAGCAGAGACTTCCACCACCTGCGGCGGACGGACGTAGTCGAAAATTCGGTCACTGAGATTGGATTCCCGCGTCGCCAGGCGAGGTTGTAACGCCAGGGACATGCACCTGCCCCTCGGAGCGCAGGTTTTGCAGCCAGGAAACCAGCAGTTCGCTCACCTTTTCTTCGGTAAGCAGGTCGCGGATCTTGGCTGAGACTTCAGCGAGAGGAACTTCGGAGGCTCCCGCCTGCTTCAACCTCGGAACGAACTGGTCGCGGTAGTAAGCCTCGATGGACTTGGAATCGATCTGTACGGTGGGACGGAGGCGGGCATCGACCAAACGCATCACGTCGATCTGCTGCCGGACGTGAGTCATCAGATCCTTCTCGGTGAGATGGTATAGGGCGAGCAGGGCCTGCCAGCCCTCATTGGACGCGGCCTGAGGATATTGTTTACGGGCATCGGCGACGCGGACGGCGACCTCGGCATCGGTGGCTGGGGAAAAGTCGGCGGACTTCATCTGCTCGCGCAGAAGTTCCTGATCAATGAGGCGGTCAAGCACAGCGCGGCGGTCGTCTTCAGTGAACTGCGCGAGGCTGCGATTGGTAAGTAGAGCTTCGAAGGAGAGGGCCTCGTCCCAATCCGATTGCAAAATGACGTGGCCGTTGACGGTCGCGATAATCCGGTCGATCACCTGAGCGGCGGCGTTCCGCGGAAAGAGGCAAAGGCCAGCAAAGATAACCGCAAACGCCGCGACGCGGATCGTTGCACGAGCATGAAGTCGGTTTGTCAAAATGGCTGACCTATGCTGAAAAAGATATTGAAGTGATGCAAGCGCTGCGCCTCAAAAGTCAGCGCCTGACCGGTAGTAGGAGAAAATGTAGTTCCCTGAAAATAGTATGTTGGATTCAGATTGTAACCGAAGTCGAAGCGGAGCGGACCGATAGGTGTCTTATAACGCAACCCTATCCCCACGGCGTGCGAGGTGTAATCGTAACCGCTGTTGTTGAATTGCGTCTGGCAAGGGATGTTCGGCACTCCCCCCGCTCCCAAGCATTGCGCGGGATTCGGCTGGTGCCAGCGCATAAGCCCTTTGAGCATATCGTGACCGGCGGTAAACACGTTGCCCATATCGTGAAAGACGGCGAAGCCGAAGCCCTCTCCGAGATAGGGCAGGCTGACGGGCGGAAATCTGAGTTCCTCGCTATTTACGAACAGTGCCGAACCACCTACCGGAAAACCCGAGTCAGGGTCGCGAGGACCTGCCTGATTTAACCCAAAGCCGCGATGGGAGTTGCCACCACCCGAGAAAAAAAGTTCGGGCAGAGGGATGACGGAAATATTCTGCCCGCAAGACGTACTCAAGTTAATGACCTGACAGGCACCGGGAGGCAGGACCCGAGTGCCCCGATAGACCTGTTCCAAGCCGATGGAGGTCGAGCGTGCGAACACAAACTTGCGGTTTGTGTGCCCAAAGGCATAGTAGGTGGAATCCTGGACGAGCACGCGGCCGAAATCCGCCTGGGAACCGAAGTAGCCGGATGAGGCGAAGCTATCAAAAGTGAAGTATTGCCCTTTGGTACTTTCCAGAGGATTGTCGCGTTGGTCGCGGATGAAGGTCAAGCCTGGACCGCCTACGCGCGCCGGCAGGGAAAACAGACTGAATTGGGCCGGCGAAAAATTGGAAGCGGGGTTGCTGGCTTTGACGCGCCGGTAATCGAACCGGTAGGTGATTGAGGTGGAGTGATTGGGCTGCTGTTTCCCGATTTGCTGGCGGAGATCGATCTTGCCTTCCAGCCGCTGCGAGGTGAACGTGGCCACGTCCAGACTGTTGTCGTAAAAAACGGTGTAAAAAAGTTTCAGACGGTCATTATTAAAGAGTTTGGGGATTTCGTAACTGATGAGACCCCGCTGTTGCAGCCGCCCCACGTGAGATTGGAAGATCAAGGTCTGATCCCGGCCTCCCATGTTAAGACGCGTAACATCGAATCCAACCCGGGGACTCACGCCGGTTGATCCACCTGGATTGGTCCCAGAAGGCAAACCGGTTTCGAATTCCAGGCCGATGCCGTAGGTAAAGGTGTAGCGCTTGGCTTCCTGCGCCTGGATAAGAACATTTTTCTTGGGATCGGAACCATCGGGATTCTGCACGGCAGTGTCGACCTGGCTGAAGATGCCGAGGTCGTAGAGTTTGCTCTGGGTATCAAGGAGATCTTGCTGACTGAGAGGCATCCCGGCAGTCACTTGAATCTCGCGCTGAACCACCTACCATCACCCGGTTGACGAAGAACTGCTCGCCCTCCTGGATGGCGTAAGTAACGTCTTCGCGATCAGACTGGCTAGGCGCCGGTTTGGTGGTGATATCGAGGGTGGCGTTGGAAAAACCGTGGTTGAAGTAGTAGCTCAGGATGGACTCACGGTCGTTGGCAAGGTTCTGCTCCGAGTAAGGCTGACCGGCGCTGGTGTTTAGTTCAGGGAACGCATGGGCGTCAATTTTCTGGTTGCCGACAATCAGGAACGCTCCAACCAGAGTTTGCGGACCTTCATCAATCTGGATGTGAACCGCCAAATGATTTGGAGCGCCTCGATAGTTGTCGTCGACCCTGGTCTGAATTTTGGCCTGGCGAAATCCGTTGGAGATGTACATAGCCTGGAGATTAGCGACGTCGCTCTTGAGCAAGGCACCACTGTAGCGTCCATGGGAAAGGAATCTGGTGGCGGGCTGAATGCGGAGTCGCACGCGGAGCATTTGCCGGGAGAAATACTTGTTTCCCGTAATATCGATGAGATCGAACTTGTGTACAGCTCCGGGATCGATGCGGTAGATGACGCGCAGGGTGTCGGGAGCGGTTTCCTTGCGGAACTCGACGGTGGCGTCGAAGTGACCACGACTTTGAAGATAGTCGAGCAGGTTGCGCTGGCCCTCATTCAGAAGATCGTCGTCCAAAGCGTTTTCTTCATAGACTGGGATTTCTCTTTTCAGCACTCCCCGGCCGATGTGAAAACCCTGAGTATAGATGACAACCACAGGCCCGGGCTCGATTAGATAGGTATAGTCGACGGCATTGGATGAGGGGTTGTATTTCTGCTCGGAGATGGAAGCTTGAGCCAGGATTCGATGCTGCTTCTGAAACTTCTTGCGCAGGCGCTGGAGAGAATTGGTGATGCGGGCAGCGGTGATACGATCCCCGGTATGCATCCTGGCGATATTTTGTAGCTGCTCGTGGGAGAAGGCTGAGAGGCCGGTAGCCTTGACTTCGCCCACATGGGCAGGCTCTCCTGGAGTGATGTGAAAGAGGATATTTACCTGCTGAGTAGCGGCGTTCGACGTGCTTTCCGCAGTGACGCGAGCCCGGTAATAGCCGTTCTCCTGCATGAGTTGGCGGATGTTCCGCAAGGCGCGGTCGAGTTTGTCGAGAGTGTGAAGTTCGCCGAGTTGGAACTTCGACGCATTGACGATCTGGTTATAGTTAGGATGGCTGGGCGCGCCTTCCACGTCAACGGCTCCGACGAAGAAATTGAACGAAGTGGTGAATGTGAGCCGTATAGCCGAGCCGGAGGGACTTACTTCGGCCTGGATGTCAGAGAAACGCCCGGTAGCATAGAGGACGCGGATGCTCTCACGAACCTGGTCGCGCTCGAGCGGTTCGCCCGATTTTTGTGGGAGCATTTGCAGCAGGTGCTCGCTCTCCGGAACGCCAGGCAATTCGATGGATTGGACGATGCGTCCTGCGTAAGCCGTCATCGAGGTAAGAGTTGAGGAGGGTTCAGCGGCTTGCGGCTCCTGAGATAAATGCGGAGTGGCAGCGACCGCGGAGCCGGCACGGGCGACCGTTCCGAGCGACGCAACGATCAATATGACGAATGACGCGTACCGTCTTAGCAAATAGTGTCCTTGGGCCCGTTGTCCACATTCGATGAAGCGCGGAAGGCCTATGTTGCCTGCATCCTGGCGGTTGAAGCACTCTGAACTTCTATAATAAAGGTTTTGCACGGGAAAACTGATGACCTCCTTGAGGCAGGGCGTGAAGAAAGAAAAATTCGAGGAACGGTACTCGCGACAGATTCTGTTTAGCGGGATTGGAGCGGAGGGCCAACGGAGGCTGGGGGCGGGACGTGTAGCCATTGTGGGCTGCGGAGCGACTGGCTCCGCGCTCGCGTCGTTGCTGGGGCGCGCGGGGGTGGGACTGCTTCGGATTATCGATCGCGATTATGTGGAGGCAAGCAATCTGCAACGCCAAACGTTGTTCGAGGAGCAGGATGCGGCTGAATCCTTGCCCAAGGCAGTCGCCGCAGGGCGAAGAATCGCGGCCTTTAATTCGGAAATTGTGGTTGAGGCCCGAGTCGAGGACGTAGTCCCGGGAAATGTTGATGCGTTACTTGAGGGAATAGACGTAATTCTCGATGGAACCGATAACTTCGATACCAGATATCTGGTGAATGATTACGCAGTAAAGAATTCGAAACCGTGGATTTATGCGGCGGCGGTGGGCAGTTACGGGGTGAGCTTGAATGTGTTGCCCAACCAGACTGCGTGCCTGTCGTGTATTTTCCCGAACGCGCCCCGAGGAATGGTTGAGACCTGCGAAACCTCCGGGATATTGAATTCGGCCGTGAGCCTGGTGGCTTCGCTAGCGGCGACGGAAGCGATGAAAATGCTGATTGGGGGTAGGGCGGCTGAGCGGTTGCGGAAGACGCTTTGGTCCTTCGACGCGTGGAAAAACGAGCAGGCAGAGATTGCAGCGGGGAATCCGCGGGCGGGTTGCCGAACGTGCGGCGAGCGGGATTTTGTGCATCTGGCGGGCGAAGGACGGCCACATATCACGATGTGCGGGCGGAATTCGGTGCAGATCCATGAGCGCGCCCGGCCCGTGGATTTTGCCGAGATGCAGCGCCGGTTGGAATCGCATGGCATCGTGCGGCACAACGAATTTGTGCTGAAATTCTGGCGCGAGCCCTATGAGATGACGCTGTTTCCCGACGGGCGGGCGATCATCAAGGGAACTACTGATACTGGAATCGCGCGCAGTTTGTACGCGCGGTATGTGGGGAGTTGAGGGTTGTTAAGGCAAGAATTAAGGATTGGCTGCCCCCCAGGGATTCGAACCCCGATACCCTGCTCCAGAGGCAGGTGTCCTACCGTTGAACGAGGGGGCACTGCGCTTATTATCCAATGAGTCGCAGAGGCGGTCAAATCGGCTGAGACCGACCTGTGCACGGCGCTGGAATTGCCCGGCAAGGTTTGCGCTAGACTTTGTTTAAAGCGCTATTTGTGTCGCTAGGAGTGTTTATAGTGACTGCCTTTGAGAGTGCTTCTGCAGAGTACGCTGAGATTGCCCGTCGGCCACTCGATCCGGGCCAGTGCGCCCTCATCGTTGTGGACATGCAGGAGAAACTTCTGCCGCCAATTTTTCGGAAGGACGAATTGGTGCGGAACTCGAAACTGCTGATCCGCGCGGCTGGTGTGCTCAAGATTCCTACGATCATGAGCACGCAATACGCGAAGGGACTGGGAACGACTGTGCCGGAGATCGCTTCCCTGCTGCCGGAGATGGAAGCCATCGACAAAGATCAGTTCTCCTGCTTTGGCAGCGACGTTTTTTGCACGCTCCTCAAGCGCCTGCCTGGCAACCGCAACACGCTGCTGTTATGCGGCATGGAGAGTCACATTTGCGTAATGCAGACGGCGCTTGCGGCACTGCGGGAAGGATATCTGGTGCATGTCGCGTCTGACG